>OLNM01000520.1_pt1 | contig 36468 bp, 48 predicted proteins | sample 1672391 | NCBI WGS metagenome assembly OLNM01 (sample SAMEA3136680, study PRJEB25190) | human gut metagenome | reverse complement strand
TGATTCCATGCTTTGCGCCCATTCCATTTCCAACCATGATCGCTACAGGTGTTGCGAGTCCTAAAGCACAAGGGCAGCTGATAACTAATACAGAAATGCCTCTGGCAAGTGCAAATCCAAAACTTTGTCCGACAAGCAGCCAGATGATCATTGTTGCGATCGCAATACAAATAACAGTTGGGACAAAAATCCCTGATACCTTATCTGCAACTTTCGCAATCGGTGCTTTAGTTGCTGCCGCATCGCTGACCATCTGAATGATCTGGGAAAGTGTTGTGTCTTCGCCAACTCTTGTAGCTTCACATTTTAGATAACCAGATGTATTTAATGTTGCAGCAGATACAGCATCGCCTTCTTTCTTATCCACAGGGATACTTTCTCCTGTTAAAGCAGATTCATTTAAAGCACTGTTCCCTTCAATGATGATACCATCTACCGGTATATTTTCTCCAGGTTTTACAACGAAGATATCTCCTTGATGTACCTGTTCGATTCCAACTTCTATTTCCTGTTCATTACGAATCACAATTGCCGTCTTTGGTGCTAATTTCATAAGACTCTTTAAAGCATCTGTCGTTTTTCCTTTGGATCTTGCTTCTAGCATCTTACCAACTGTGATCAATGTCAGGATCATAGCGGCAGATTCAAAGTAGAATTCATGCATGTATTTCATAACCGCATCCATGTTTTGATGCATCTGAGCATCTGTCATTGCAAATAGGATATAAACACTGTATCCATAAGAAGCTGCTGATCCTAAAGCAACCAGAGTATCCATATTCGGTGCTTTATGGAATAAGCTCTTAAATCCACTAATAAAGAATTTCTGGTTGATCACCATGATGATTGTTGTAAATAACAACTGGATCAGACCCATTGCTACATGGTTTCCATCTAAAATCTTAGGAATCGGCCAGTTCCACATCATATGTCCCATTGACAGATACATCAAAGGAATCAAAAAACATAACGATGTGATCAGTCGTTTCTTCAAGACAGGAGTTTCTCTATCTTTTAATAAATCTGCATCTGCAGAATTGCTCTGCGTTTGCACGCCCTTCTTCTTTGCTCCGTATCCAGCATCTTCCACAGCTTTGATGATCACAGATGAATCTGCAGTTCCTTCGACACCCATTGAGTTTGTCAGCAGACTTACAGAGCAGGATGTGACTCCTTCTACACTGGAAACCGCTTTCTCCACACGTGCACTGCAAGCAGCACAGCTCATGCCAGTCACTTGATATTGTTCCATGGTTTCCCTTCCTTTCATTTTGCTTGTCAAATTGTTATTTCATTAGTTTTTGTAGAACTTTTACTAATTCATCAATCGTCTCATCCTTTCCTTCTCGGATATCTTCTGCTACACAAGTTCTGATATGATTGGCAAGAAGGACTTTATTGAAACTATTTAAAGCTGCATTGACAGCAGATACCTGAACTAAAATATCGGTACAATAAGTATCATTCTCTACCATCTTTTTTATTCCGCGAACTTGTCCTTCAATACGGCTCAATCTATTTATTAAATCCTTATACTCTTTATCAGGGCGTTCTTTTGACTTATAAGAACAACAATGTTCTATATGATTTTCCATAAAAACCTCCTTTCTATGCGATATTATATACCTTGGTGGGGTATTAGTCAACAGAAAGATAGTAAATGAAAAAATTTTTTATTTAGAGATATTTTTATCAATTTTTTAGTTATTAGAGTATGTAGAAATTAATAAAAAAGATTTTATAAAAGGTCAATAAGTTATGGAGCATATAAGCGTAATTTGGCATAACTTGGCACATATTTTCATCTTTTGGTGTAAAAATGGAGTAAATTCAACTATACTTATTTATAAACATAATTTTTGCCTAGCTTGTTCAATTGCTTTTAGTGCATCTTCTTGATCAGCTTCCGTTGCATGGTTGTATATTTCCATTGTGATTTCTATAGAAGCGTGTCCCATCCATTTTTGAAGAATTTTAATATCAAGTCGTTCTTTATAAAATAATTTGCAAAAATTTGAACATCCAGTATGTCTTAGCACGTGACAAGTTAGATGTGGCAATGATATAGGATCTCGTCCTTCTTTTTTGGCTAATGCTGCTTCTTTTCTATTATATGCCTTAATAAGACGAGAAAAGTATTTGTCAACGTTTGGAACGGTGTATGGTCGGCCTGATCTTGTAGTAAAAACAAAATCTGAATAGGAACCAACCTGAATAGTAGGTTGTCTATTTAATGATATTTGTTGTTTACGCTGGTAAAGAAAAGCTTTTTTTGCACGTTGCGTTAATGGTATGACTCGATTTCCAGCTTTAGTTTTTACTTTTGATGCAATAAATTGGTATTTCCCTTCATAGCGTGTATATAATACCTGATGATCAACTGTAATAGTATTATTTATAAAATCAATATTACTCCACGTTAATCCAAACATTTCACTTGCTCTTAGCATTGTTTCCAAAAAACATATAATCAGTGGATAATATATGTAATAAGTTCCATCATTTTTTACAAAATTAAGTAACAAATTTTCTTGTTCTTTGGTATATGGTTGTCTTTCAGGCACATTTGCAGGGTAAAGCCTCATAACATTTTGTGTTGGATTAAATCTTATCCAATGATTTTCAAGAGCTAAATCAAAGCAACCATGTATAATTCTATGAACATTTTCTAAAAAAGAATTTGTCAAATCTTCCGTTATTTCATTATAAAATAAAATAACATCTGTTTTTGTTACATCTTTAATATACATTTCGCCAAACCATGAATCTTTAATATGACATCGGTAAACAGATAGATAAGACTCTCTGGTTGTGAAATGCAAATTCTTTTTTAAATCAATATAGAGTTTTGTCATAGACGCAACGGTCTTATTGCCATTCACGGTGTCGATTTCTTCAATAATATCTTGTGTTATTTGCAGTTCTTTCTGACGTAACTCAGGGAGGGTTTTTGCATAAATAGTTATTCTGTTATCCTTTTTTTCAGGAGAGTTTACAGAACGGCCTCTTATTTTGGGAACATACCGATACATATATGTCCCATTAGATCTTTCTGATTCACCAGTTCTTAATACTTTTCCCTTACTATCTTTACGGTTTTTCTTTTTTGTTTTAGTCATTTTCTGCCTTCCTTTCAAAAAAAGAAAGGAGCTTAATACTATAAATGGATTATAGCATGAAATAAGCTCCTTCCAATATTCTTTTTGTAAATTGTGTGCTCTCTATTTATAAGTAGAGAATATTGTGTGTCATTATATAAATGATGTATGTTTTAAATACTCTTCTAAAGATTTTCGCTTAATTAGACATTTATTCCCAACAAATAATGCAAATTTACATTTAGGATTATTAGACATTTCTCGTAATTTTTTTTCCCCAATGTTGAAGTATACAGCAGCCTCTTGGATTGTAAGATTTGCTTTTTCCCAAATTGGAATTTGTATTTTTTCTTTTTGTTTTTCTCCTTTTTCTGTATTTTTCTTTTCCAATTTAATCAATCCTCCCTACTTCCATCATAATATATACCTAATCCAACTACGGTATTATTATCCAAATAAATAGTTACATTTTGCTGTGTGATATCTAAATCAGATTTCGGATCAGCATATTGCAGTACAGAAATACTTTGGGAATCATCTTTCGTAACTGGAGTCTCATAATATTCCTTTAATTTATCATAAGACATTCCAGTTTTGATTTTCTGAATTGTAACACAAGAATCTTTAGCGTCCTGTTGTGTAGATATACCATAAACCATTGCTTTATCTTTTCCATTATTCATAGAGTCTTTTTCATCTTTTGTACAATTCAGCCATAAAACCTGTCCATTTTGTAGCATGATTTTTTTATCTTTAGCTTCTTTCACTTTGTTTCCAAGTGTCTTGATCAGATCATTGTATTTAATTGGTACTTCAATTTCTGTACCATCAATTTCGATAACATGCTCCCACAGGCAGTCCAGATTCCATTCCCTTTCTTCTGATGATTGAAGTGTTTTTCGTGATTCTTTTCTTTCCTGCTTTATTAATTTTTGTTCAGCAATTTCCTCTTGATGTTTTGTATAAGAAGAATATGCCATCATCAGGAAACCTACTACGATCAGTAAAAAGATAGCACAACCAATCGTTGCAAAAACTTGTTTTCGCATATAATTCCTCCTTTTTATTATAAATGTTGCTGCCACTTGGCAGTTCTCGACTACACGAGCAATATCGATAAAATTCTTATTTTTACGCAGTCTGCTTATTTGACCATTGACAATGATTCTGTTTTATAGACTTCTAAAGCTGTATTGCGTTGTCATAAAGAATTTGATCTCATTGACAATGATTCTGTTTTATAGACTTCTAAAGCCTGACAATAATGTTTCACATAATATGTTTAACATCGACAATGATTCTTCTGTATCTTATTTAAAATAAGAATACAGGATACTGTATGAGATGAACGTATTGACAATTCCTAAAAGTAAGATAATGTCTGCAGCAATACTAGATATGATTAAAATTCTTGAAATATTGTGTATTTTACCGTTAATCGGACAATTTTCTAAGATATTTACCATAATAGCTACTGCCGATATCATAATATCCATCATCAATAATCTTGTGTAAATATCCATCATTATTTCACCTTAACAATACAGAAATTTACGATCTGCTTCATTTTCTCTATTAACAATCTCAAATCCATCCGCCATTTTCTTTACAACCAGCCATTCTTTCGGATTAAGATTATTTTTTAACATAAGTTCTTTTTGATTTCTTGTTGGAACTTTACCGTGTTTCACTAAAATAGTCCTCCCTATAATTTACAAATTAATTTATATAGTTACATTTTTAGCTGTTATCTAACAGCTCTCGTTTCAACGAGCATATTCGCTAATTTGCTTATTTTTACACAATCCATGAAACAGATAATCATTAATAGTTATCTGTTTTTATAAACTTCTGAAACTAAACTCCACTATACATGAAAGTGTCTCTTATTTTATAACAACTATAGATTTGAAAAAATGCTGTCTACAGACACCGAACAATGATATACCGATAATCAACCTTTAGTTAACCAAAACCTCTTTGATGATATCTAATTTAGTTTATTCATTAATTGATAAGCATAACCAACTACCGCTCCGGCCCATTCATTTCCGACACAATAATGTTTATTTACATCAGCAACGGAAGTTCCTTCGTAATAGCTGCCTCCAGGGGTTAAGTATCGTTCGTGCAATGTCTCAGCGGTGGCTAATAATCCTTCTTCTTTGCTTGGCTTATTGATGCCCTTTGCACTATCTGAGTAAACTCCATATCCAGTTAAATTATTATCTTCTCTGGCACGCCGGCTTGTTCCCCAGGCACTTTCATGTGCAGCAATTCCCATTAAAAAGACTGCATTTACATGATGAATTCTTTCTGCTTTAACAAAAGCTTCTGCTTCTGGATATAATTGCGTTCCAGACAACATCTTTTTAGCATCATCAACTGTAATATTGCTAATAGAATTTACGTTTTTCGGATCAAAAAATCTGGTTTTCTTTTCCTCTTTGATCTGTTTCTTTAATTTTTGAATTTCTTGATCCTTATTTTTAATTCCTATCTGCATATTCTGCGTTGGAGCAATATATTTGCCTTTTAAATATGTATTAAGGTCAATGGTATCATCCTCGTTTAACAGGTCTTCAAAATTAAGATCTCTTACGCCAAAGACGTACTCAGAGGCAATTTTACGTAGTTGATCGTCATGAAATGTATTAGCTAAACTGAATAATCTATTTCTTAATGCATCGTCTTCCTCTGAAATCTTAGTAAGAGGTGTAATCTTTTGTCCTCGCAGTTTCATAGTTGCTTCACGCTCTGTAGGATATTGCTGATAAAATCGCTGCAGTGCTTCTTTTTTATTATTTTCTTTTTTGATCTCTTTTCGGATATTTTTTTGTTCTTTCTGCAACTTTTTAATCTTTGATTGCATTTTTACAATCTTCTTTTGTACAGTATCACAACCTTTTTTCTTTACAGCCCGTTTAGGCATCGGAATTGTTGATTTTTTGTTTTCCTTTTTTTTAGATTTTTCTTTTTGTTTACTTTTCTTTTTCCCATCTTTTTTAGTATTTTTCTTTTTTGTTTTCTTATCTTTTTTTACTGTTTTTTCCTTATGATGAGTTGTTTCTTTTTTTTCTGTCGTAGTCGGCTTCGTTTCTGTTGTTGTAACTTCTGTCGCAGCAGTTGTTGGTTCTGACACCTCATCTGCATGTACAGGAGTGATCGTTGCCATCATAAGTGTAACAAGTAAAAAACTGACTACTTTTCTTCTCAATTTATCATCACCGACTTTCTTCATTGCCATATTTATAACTTTCATTTTCATGCAAAAAGCTGATCAATAGACAAAATACAAAAACATAAATTAATATTATGGTAACAACAGTTATTATTGATCAGCTTTTTCAGTTTTTTTTCTGCCACCTGGCAGATTCCATTTATATAGATCTATTCGATAAGTTCTTATTTTGACACACCATGTAATCTGCTTTTAACCATTTGGAATCATTTGCTTTTACATGGTTCCAAAACATAGGATTTATAAATTCAATAGGTATCACACATTTGGAATCATTTGCTTTTACATGGTTCCAAAACACACAAACGCTTCAAACACCAATGCATACCCATTTGGAATCATTTTTTTACATGGTTTCAAAACTTTGCCTACACGACAATTCGAGAAGATTGCCATTTGGAATCATTTGCTTTACATTTTTACATGGATTCAAATCCACATTGACAACATAATTTAAGCATTTCACTATAAATTACTCCTTTACTTGAAAAACATCACTAATAAAATGGGAGATAATTCCCTCTTCAACACATCCAAATTTGGCTATATATTTCGGTGCCATTAAAAATAATCGTTCTTTTGCCCGTGTTATTGCCACATAGAAGCATCTCAACTCTTCGTTATCTTCTACTGTTCCAATCTGATCTTTATCTGTAGATGGAAACATTGTATCTACGCAGTTCATAACAAAAACAGAGTGAAACTCTAAGCCTTTTGCGGAATGAATTGTAGATATAACCATTCGATCTTCCTCTTCCTCTTTCTGAGGACTGGCTTCAAGCATTATTTCTTCCAGAAATGTCACTGGAGAATCATATCCATCTGCCATTTCAATCAGTGTATCAAAATCGCGGACCGCTTGTTTATTTGCTCTAGCAAGCTCCCTACGTTTCTTCTCCGATGTTTTCATCAGCATTAATGTAATGTCCATTAAACGTGAATAAAATGATTTAATGCTTTGCAATTCGATCTGAAAATCTTGATCATTAAGCTTTTCAATAAAACTCTTTAAATTTTCAAGATCCGGCTGAAATTTTCTTTTTATGTATTTGTGTTGAACAAGTCCCTCTAATCCAAGAGTTTTACATGTTGCTGCGATATTTCTGGCATAAACATTTCCAATACCATCAAATAACTTTAATAGTCGAAACCACGCAATTTCATCATGTGGATTTATCTGACATCGCAAAAAGCATAAGAAGTTTTTGATATGATCATAATCAAAAAACTTCATTCCACCATATTTGTCATATGGGATTTTCATTTTATTTAAAAGTGCTTCTAGTCTTACAGAATGATAAGAACTTCTTTCAAGAACACAAATTTCATGATACGGAATCTCTTCTTCATCATGTAATGCCATAATCTTATTTAAAATATAAGAAGCTTCTTCGCCCTCGTCCTCTGATCGAACTAGCAATGGCTGAATATTGGCCACATGAGTTGCGACAAGCTTTTTAAAAAAACCTTCCAGTGAATGTTTTTTCATAACAATATTGGATAAATCCATGATCTCTTGATTGCTGCGATAATTCTGTGTTAAGTAAACAACTTTACATCCGGACATCTTTTGTGGAAAATTAATGATATTTTCTACCATACTTCCTCTAAATCCATAGATGCATTGGTAATCATCACCTACCACTGCTAAGTTACGATTCTTTTCACGTAACATAAAAATAATCTTTTCCTGTAAATAATTAGAATCCTGATATTCGTCGATCATAATATACTGATAAATATCAGCTAATTTATTCTTTATAGAAGGGTTTCTTTTCAATACAGATATAAAATTGATTAGCAAATCATCATAATCCATCATGTTGTTTTGTTTTTTGTATGATTGATAATCCGCTAAGATTTTCTTTATATCTGGAATGAATCTTTCGATTTCCATATACTTCCATTTACCGAGCATATCAAACAAAGTATCCTCTAATGACTGATTCGTATTTAAGGCTTTGCTATGTGCTGATACCAGTTGAGATGATCTTGGAAAATCTTTTACTTTATCCATACCGTGTTCTGTTTCGATGATCGATATGATATCTGCACAATCTCCCGGATCAATAATTGTATAATCTGATTGAATTCCAATCAGTTGTGAATATTTGCGAAGCATCTTTGCACAGAATGAATGATATGTACATGCAGTAATTTGACTACATCGTTCATCAAGCATATCTGCTGCCCTTTGCTTCATTTCATTTGCTGCTTTATTTGTAAAGGTCAATAATAAGATATTATTGGGTGACACGCCTTTTTCAATCAGATATGCCACACGATATACCATACAACGAGTTTTGCCAGTTCCGGCACCGGCAAGGATTAGGACTGGTCCTTCTGTCGTTGTAACAGCTTCATATTGACTCTTATTTAATTCTTTTCTGTAATCTATTTCCATTTATTGTTATTCCTTATCATTGTTAATACTTAATAAATAGTTTTTGTGATATACAATCGGTAACGTATAAGATTTATAATAAGAATCCATAAAATTATCTTCTTCAAATACAAACCTGATATTTTAAGAGTAAATTTTACTTCTTCCAATTTATCTTTTAAGTCATCAATATGTATTTGTACTTCTAAGATTGTTGCATTTTGCAATGCATCCATTTTCTCAAAAACAGAGATAGAACCATCATCCACCTCTTCATCATAAAATAAAACATAATAAAAATATGCTTTTTATTTTTACTGCCCTCGGCAGTTCCTGTTTCCTACACAGGTTTGTTCGATAAGTTTCTTATTTTCACGCATTGTATAGAATCTATTTGACCCCTTAGAATCATTTAATTTTACACTATTCTAAAACAAGTACTTTGCTATCTAGTGGAGTATCTAACCCTTAGAATCATTCAATTTTACACTATTCTAAAACCCGTCGACTATCCAATTCTTTTTCGACTATCCATTGGAATCATTCAATTTTATTTTCGTAATTTTAATTCTTTTTATTAAAGCTGATCAATGTATATGGTTGAAGAAATATTGAAATAGATAAATATGTAAAGCATCGATCAGCTTGATTTCTGCATCTTGCAGATTTCGCCGGAGCAAATTATTTCGATAAATTCTTATTTTTACACGCCATGCAATTACTTTGACCATTTGCAATCATTTGATTTTACATAGTTCCAAAACTATATAGTAGTAATGTTGCGATTGATAGACCATTTGCAATCATTTGATTTTACATAGTTCCAAAACAAATATTCTTTGATGAACATCTTCTTATAACATTTGCAATCATTTCTCAAAATAACATTAATCTTCAATCCAAGGGGCACAGTCAGAATCGCCTAACTTAGACTTAGAATCCTCTGAATTATCTTCCTGAACATTCTTTTCTTCTGTATTAACAGTCTCCTGATCTTTTAGTGGAATCTCTCTTGCAACGGATAAGAAATCTTCTAATGAACATTCATAACGTCTTTCTTTTTCAATCGTATCAAGAATCATTAATTTGTGTCCACATTTTTCAGATTCCTCTTTGATAATGTCACGGCTTAATCGTCCGGCTTTTTCAATGCGTCGAACTTCATGAACCTCTAATTTTTCTAAATATCCAAGGATATATTCTTTAAATTTAATCGTTCTTGTAATTTTCATATGAATTTCTCGCTTTCTTAATTTACATTCACTGGAACAAAATCATTTATAGTCTGCCATTATCAGAAATCCTACAGCATATACGGTATATTCTTGCCCAGTTTCTTTATTTTTTACTTGAAACATCTATTTTCTCCATTAATCATATAAGGTAATATATGATTAGAAATATTATATTTTCTGCAATTACTGCCTCTAGCAGTTCTCGTCTAAACGAGTTTATTCGATAATTTCTTATTTTCACGTACTGTATAAATAATTTGAACCATAAGACATGTCATGTTTTATACAGTTTCAAAACTGTGTTCTGTTCCAGTTGTTGCCAATTCTCCCATATGCCATGTTTTACACAGTTCAAAATATGCACCTGTAATTCTTTTAGCCATAAGACATATCATGTTCTACGCAGTTCCAAAGCCGTTCGATATGATTATGAATTTTCCGAACAAATATGAAAACTTACTTCTCACCTTTATGAGAATAAATTACTTTGTTTCTAAGTCCTAAAGGATCTTCCGCAATGACTGCAAAATCTGCTTTTGTAACATTGCTTGACATAGCAATCATTCCTGTGTGTTTGCTGCCACCAATCAATGTAAGGTCTGCCTGCATTGGAGAACATACAAAAAGCTTTTTAATCTCAGTCAATAATACACACTGATCTTCTGTCTTGAGTTCCATAAACTGTTCTTTTTCGTTGTGAATTAATTCAGCCTGATTATTCTTACGATTTTTATAAACACCATTCTCTAATTTATCTAAATAAAAATCATAAAGCTGTTCTAATTCCTGAATATGGAATTCATTTTGATAAACCCTTGCTTTCTTATCAATAGCTCTGCGTTTCATGTATCCAGAAATCTTGTTTGCTGTTTTTGTCTGCCAGTCATCCATGATCAATTCCACTGCATTTGTAAGGATAAGAGCATTTCCACTTCGACCATTTAAACGATAATAAAAACCGTCAATCTTAAGTAATGAGTTTTTTCTTACTTTTGCAAGTAAAATCTTTGGATGATTAAGTTTTCTGTGATCAACCAGATATTCTTTTAACAGTTTATGTCCAGGATCATCCTCTAAACGCTCATGAAGATATACTGGAACATATTCTAAAGAAATACGTTTTTTCCCTTTCTCCATTGATTCTACTAATACAAAATAGGAACCTGTGACATTCGTATACCCTCCATACTGTGCGATATTGCCAAATCTAGGATCATTGGTTTTTAATGGATATTCGCCATGTCCTTTTTTTAATGGCATCTGCTTAAATAAGCCGCCTTTTACTTCCACGACTCTTTTTGTAACAGCAATATGGTTTTGAGCATATTCTTTTCGAACCGTCTGAATTGACCCATATGGACCACTTTCCCATGCAATCTGTCCATCTCTGCTGATATTTTCTAAGAATAATCGGTTCAGATCATAATCTTTTCTCTTATGATTCTTAAAATAGATTGCTGGGTCCATTGTAAATTTTGTATGATATACATTTCCAACTACAATCGTAATATAAGCATCTTTTGCAGCTTGTAAATGATTGTGACCATAACTACTAATTAAATGGAAATCCCTCTTAAAGGAAGAAATCAGCTTTTCTTTTACAAATACAATCTTTGATTCAGGGAAATAATACTGTAATACAGAAGCAATCATTCTTCCACTTTGCTGATTATCTGAAATTTCACGTTCAATAAAGCTAACAAGTTCGCTCTTTGAAAAATCATTTTCTCTGGATAATCGGAAGTATTTCTCCTTTGTCATAAATCCCTGCAGAACCAGTTCCATCCAAAATCCCTTCATTTTTTTCTGAATTTCTGAATCAACTGGGAAATAGGTATACTTGTCTGCTCGATTCTCCTGGATTCCCGTTAATACCTTATTATTCATAGAACGATCATTTACTGCAGATAATGGATAAATGTAGTCAATATCATTCTGATAATTAGATTTTCTTAATCTTGAAAGATTTAATTTCTTGCCAGAATAAATGCAGCGTCCTTTCTGTAGAAAATAAAGATAAACTTTATCATTGGATAATTCATGATCGTTTAATTCATCAAGCTCTTTCATAAGATGTTTTTCATCTTCTGATTTTAAGGATTTGTATAAATATTTTAGCTGTTCTTTTCTGGATGAAGTTCTCTTTGGATCATCCTGATGTTCTCTGCTTATTTTGAAGAAAATCTTATTTGGAACTCCATATGTCTTTTTGAGAGATTTTACTATCGTAATCAGCTGATTTACCTTCCTACGCTGAGCCGGTGGAATATTTAAATAATCCATCAAATCTTCACGATTATAAATGGTTTTTTCATGTTCTTTATTGTAATGTTCAATTTCTGCTTTATATCCATATTTCTTACTTAAGATCTGCATCAGATTTAAGTTTGTATTCCACAGCATATCCATTACAGAAACTTCTACACCATTGGAATCTGTTACAGTAATACCGTTTAATAGCATTTCTGATAAGTTTCCCCATCCTTTATAAGATAATGAGCAAATCTGTTTTCTCTCATCCTCAGAGAGCTTTACAAACTCGCGATTTAAATAATCTTTTAACAGCTGCTTATCTTCAAATACTGTAATTCTAAGAATAATCTGTTCAACTTCTTCATCAGATAGATTATCGTAATCCTCAAAATCAATATGAGATTTTAGATTGCTGTGAAATTCATTATCAATACCTGATAATTCAATATCTTTGTCATAGCCATTCTTGATAAGATATTTTGTCAGAGATTTTTTTGTAACTTTTTTCCCTGTCAAGAAAAGCTGTTCATAAATTCTCTGTTTTAATTCCACGCTGATAGGTTCTCCATTGATCTTTAATGGATTTAGCTCATTTAATACCTCAAATGTCTCATAAAGAAGAGAATTCTTTGGAAGAACTTTTTCATTAAATAAATAACTACAATTTCCTGTCATTCGGGAAATAAAACATTCCGCAGACGCTTCTTTGTCTACCATTTCATCGAAATTCCATGGATGAATCACACCATCTTTTTTAGGCACCATCCAGTTTGTACTCTCTCCTTTTCTTACAACGCCCTTTAGCGGACCTACATAATAAGGAATAACGAAATTGAAGATTTTTAATAATTTTTCTCTGTTTTCTTTTAAGAATGGATACATTTCCTGCATGTTATCAAGAATTAATTCAAATTCCCTTAACTGTAATTGATGCGGAATAACACTGTTATCACGTTTTGTCTGTTTTGGTAGTAAAGTACCGTTTTTAATCTCTGTATCAATCCATTCTGCATCTTCTGATGAAATACCATTCACATTTTTTAATCGATTTTTTAAAAATGTATAAAACTGTTTCTGATCTGCACTACTCATTGTTTTTGCATGACCAACGTAGCATACATAATTTCCAGAAACATCATTAATAAAGATATCCTGATATAATTCTCTACTGCCAGTTCCTTTAATGATCTTCTGTAAACGCTTTAAATCATCATGATGCTTATTGTATTCTGCGATCATTGCATCACTTAATAACTGATGGTCACCTAAAATTTCATTCAGGATAGACCAGTCAAAAAGCATCTTTGCAGAAACAATAGCTTCATAATAAATACCGACACCCTTTTCAATATTTGCAATATAATCATCATAAGAAGCATCTTCAAATGAGATTTTTTCTGGATCCGTTACAATTTCTTCATCGATATCCTGAAATAATACTTTAACAGGAACGCTGCAACCACAAAACAGTCCAATCCATGCTTTTGCTGTCTTACTTTTTACTTTTGTAATAGTAATGATGTTTTTCTTTTTCACAGTTTTAGCAATTTTATGATCACATAAGATATCTCGGACTTCTTTTACCTGTTCATCTGATAATGTAGGGAAGTCAATATTAAATTTCTCTAAACTTTCACAAAAGCCTTTCATGGAATTTTCAAAGTCCATAACCTCTCCAAGATTTCCTTTGTATAAGAAATGTCCTCGATTTTTCATAAATTTTGAAAAAGCTAAGTATACCAGACGAATATCTGGTTTATCTTTTGTTTCCATTAGATATTTTCTTAAATGATACACTGTTGGAAACTGATTCTTATAAAGATTAGTATCAAAATTAAACTCTACAGTACGATCATCTTCACAGAAATTGCTTTCATCTAATTGCTGAAAAAAGTTAGGATCTTTTTGATTTACTTCCTCATGGAAAATATCTCTAAGATAATGTATTCTGTTCTTTTTTCTCTGATTTAATCGTCTGTTTGTACGGAACATTCTTCGATCTTCCGCTGTTTCTGCTTTATCAAAAAGCCTTACACCCCATAAATCTTTTCGAGATGCACGTTCTAACTCATATTTGGGATTTGTAACTGCCCAACCAACCTGTTCACTACTAACAGTTATTCCTAAAAATCCATTCTGCACGTAAGTATCCTCCTTATAAAATACACATTTTGTTTTTCTGAATTCTCTTATCTATATGTAATATGCTAACACTTTTTGATACTTTTTTCAATATAATACGCCTTTTTATTTCATTATTTATGTAATGCCCCCACATTAATATATATTTATTACAAAATTATAATATTTTAAATAAAATGGTATTTAGTAATAAAATTATAAGTATTTGGACAATATTTTTTTAATCGATTCCGAGAATCTTTGCTAAAATAATAATCCCGATATGCTCCGGCAAAATATTCCGCAGGAGTAGTTCTTTCATATTTTCCAAGGTCTAACTTTTCATAATAATCGTTATAGAATCCACGATATTTACTTCTTTCTTTTAAGTAGATATTATAAAATTCTGAACTATGTGCAGCATCACCATTTTTGTAATTTACAAAATGTCCTATTTCATGTAATAAAACATAGTCGGAGTTATATTTTATGGATATTTTCTTATCTTTCAGAGAAAAGGTTCCATTATGTTTCAATTTTGGATTTATGACGATCTGTATTTTTTCACTATTCAATTGTTTCTGTACATTACTTGGAATTCGGCCATTAAAACTAACTTTCTTCTGATTGCGAACAAAATTGATTTTATTTTCTGTAGTTGTCGTTTTAATATTTCGCTTTGTCGTAATAAAATATCCGTGATATGTTTTTTGAGTGGTTATAACTGTCTTTATATGTATCTTTTTTGCATCTCCATATGTATATTTATAAGAATCAGACCATTTGCTTTCAACATTTTTTGTGGTTCTTGTTCCTCTATATTTCTTTTTTATACGTACTTTCTTTTTAGATGCTGTTATCTTTGTTTTTACACTCTTTGTTTTCTTCTGGTATCCATAGTATTTATCAGCTGCTGCCACATTGCATAATTGATATGGGGAAATCAAGATCATTCCCATTGCTAGTGCAACAAATAAGATTTTTGTTAACTTGCTTATGTTATTTTTGTTTTCCATTGTTTCGTGTTCTTCTCCTCATTTTTTTCTGTATACTAAAAGAGCCAGTAAGCATCTGCTTACTGACTCCTGAGATAAATTAATATTGATTGTTTAGAACTTATTGATTGTTTTCTGAATAAAACTATAAGATTTAGGACAATTTGCTTTTAACTTGCTTCTGGAGTTTGCACTAAAGTAGTAATCTCTAAAACATTCTGCAAAATAATCAGAAGTGCTTGTTCTTGCATAATTTCCACTATCTAAATTCCAGTCAGAATAAAATCCTTTGTATTTGGATTTTTCAGAATTAAAGATATTTTTAAATTCTGTACTGCCTGAAACATATCCTGTCTTACGATCCACATAGTGTCCAATTTCATGCATAAAACCATAATCTACATTATTTTTCATTTCAATGGAATTTCTGGAAGCAGAATATACTCCATCATAAGATAAATTAGGATTCAGGACTACTTTTAATCCATCTGCTTTCATTGCATTCCCCACCTTTGTAGGAATCTGAGTATTTACTGTTCCCATTAATTTCATATAATCTGGATTACCGCTTCTCAGATAATTGATCGTTGTTGTCGTTACAGTTACCTGTTTTTTTACAGTTGTTGTTAAGGTCTTTTTGTAATATACCTTTGTTGTAGTTACGACAGTCTTTGTTACAGTTTTCGTGTCTTTTGCAACAACATGCTTGTAACCTGTGCTAGTTGTCGTAGTTGTTACTGTTTTTGTTGTTTTGTTTGCATGATTTTTTGACAACTTGCTTTTCTTTGTAGATGAGGTCGCAGGTTTCTTTTCCGTCTTCGTAGCAGTTACATGATAACCACGATATGCATTATCTGTTGCATATACGGATACTGAATGATCCGCTGCTGGTGCAACTCCAAATCCACCACTCACAACCATAGCTGCTGCCATCATAATTGTAGCAATCTTCTTTACAAACTTTTTCTTGAATTGTCCTTTTTCTTTCATCATAGAGCATCTTCCTTTCATATTAGCTTTTTGTTACTCATGCCAGGAGATGATCTGTAACAAATCGTTTAGATTATTACAAAGAAAAAAGAGCATTCAATCGAATACTCTTCACATAAAAAAAAAACGAGAGATATATGAATACCTCTCGCTTTAGAAATTGTATAAAATGATGCAATTTCCCTGTATATTCTTTTCTAATAAACGATGGTGTTACATATATCTCTCTAACACTGCTTATATTATATCAGAAAATGCTAATAAATAATACTCTATTTTTAAGTAAAAAGACCAGATATTCTCTGGCCTTTTCACCTCTGCAACCCGGCAGATCTCGTCTCATGCGAGCATAACTTTATCACATACTACGTTGCATCAGAGTGCAATTCATATGTTACCATGAAATTGTATCACATATCATCATTTGTGGCAATTATGTTTTTAACACATTTTACACAAAATACACATTTTGTATATGATATGGATAATAACGGATGATTATTTACATTTCTTATACATCCAATGAATCTGTCTAAAAATATTAAACACTATCTTTTTTTAGATTTAGGCAACATACCATCCATTTTCATCGATCTCAATGATGCCATCATCTAACTGAAATTCGATGTACATGTAATCGTCTTCATCGAATCTTACTCTGACAGTATATTCATCGTCACTGTTGATATACTGGTCTAATGTTGACAGTACATCATGATGATCTTCATCCACCATCATGCCATGTACAATCGGGAATCCATTTTCAGTTTCGGCTTTTTCATCATAAAAAATATAGTTATCCATATTTTCTAATGTGGCTTCTGAAAATGGCTTTACTCCATTTTTTGCTTTTTGTACAAGCATATTGATCATTTCTAATGTTTTGATTGTCTCCATGTTAATTCCTGACATACTTCTGTCCTTTCTTATTTCTAATCTGCATATTGATGGTTACATTTCTCATCCATGAGAATTCCGTCTGTGATACCGGACCTTTATTTATTGTTTATGATTTTTATCGAAAAAAATGGGTTTTATAAACCGAATTTTTTTATTTGAATTATGATATAATGTTATATTTTATCTGTTATAATAACAATCATTTTGCCCATTTAACAGAATATACCTTTTTCGTTCCAATCTGTTTATAAGCTTTAACTCTAACATATAATTTGTGACGATTCTTAATCTTACAGACATTCTTCTTCGTCATAATATATTTGCAATGTTTCATATCTCTTCTTGTAGAATACTTAATTCTATAACCAGTAACTCCGCCTTTATTCTTTCTGAATCGAATTGTGGTTATGTTTCTTTTTTGTTTTACTTTTAAGGATTTAACCTTATCTGGATGAATCCAGAACTTTTTTGTCTTAGAACCAACAAAAAAACTTTTGCCTTTAATTGTAACTGTAGCCAATCCTATATTTTTATTATTTTTATATACCGCATAATAATCATCGTTTAAATCTAATAATTCATCATTATCTGTTGTTACAATCGTATTGGGCTTTTTACTTTTTCCGTTATACACAACATTACCAGCATCAAGCTCTAAATCAGAGATTGAATGAAGTCCTAAATCTTTCTCCGTAATCTCTTTCTTTATATTCTGTATTTTGTTATCTTGTGTTACTGATTTATCATTTGCATTTCGTGTTGTTAGCTTAATCGTCCAATTCCCATAATTTTCTTTATATGAATCCTGAGAACCATAATCGGTAACTAAATAGGATTCTCCTTTAGAAATAGATGGAACATAATATTTTGCGGATGCAGCATCATACGTTCCCTCAGCACCCATTGATGTATTTTTTCCAGAAGATTTAATTACAACCATAATCGCAACTTTTCCCTGCTTAATAATCGGTGATTTGATTTGTTTCGTATAATATCCCTCATAATTCACTGTTCCAGATTCAGAAATTGCTTTCATACCATTCAGATCCAAATTTCCATCCTGATCTAAAGGAACATAATATATCTGATACTCTGCTCCAACATCAGACGTATAAAAACTTATTTTATCAAGTTGTTCTTTTCCCTTTAATGAAAATATATTTACAAATCCGGCCGTTTTTTTATTGATCGTTACTGTAGGACATAAAGCACCTTCTTCTAAATTATAAATTCTCTCATTTGATGCTGTTTTTTCATAATCTTGAATTGTATATGTTGGTACAATTGATTTATCCTCATAAGATACCCAGTAATATCCATGATCATTAGTTCCCCAGCTGTTTCGAACGAGGAAGGCACCATTATTTTTAGGCTTCTGCAAGAAGTTCGATTTATCATAATTATCATCCCATCCAACGATTACAACGGCATGATTAAGGTTATCCCTAGCATTGCTATTAATACTGTTCATAGAATTACCTTTGATATAAAGATAATTCCAATTTGCAAGAGTTAAAACACTACCGTTGTTATAAACTGCCTGCTTTACCTCATTGATATAATTATCAGTTAATGTTTGATCCTGATTATAATTCTTTTGAAAAAACTTTATATCTGTAGCTCGATACGCAGATTGGCTTTGCTCATGATTTATATATGTCAATTCCATCAATACATTTTTCGTATCATATGGAATATCACTGCTAACAGCTCCGTGCGATACAAGATATCCCGCAGACATCTCTTCGTTTCCGCCATCATTCTTATTCGTTAATTGCCAGCCGACATTTGATTTCTTTGTAAATGAACGAAGCATTTCTTCTTCTGAAAAGATATGATCTGATGATTCCTTCTTATCTGCAGTATATTCCATTGTGCCGATAGCTGAAAATATCCAACATGTTCCCCAAGGCAGCTGATTTTTTACAGCTTTTGATGTAGAACCATAAGATAAAGGTAAATGATAGGCTGTTGTCATTTTTCTGCTATTTACGGAACGATAACCTTGACTGTTTGATTTTCCCTGTGTGGCTACTTGAAGATAACCGTATTTAGATTTATTGACCAATTTATTTTTCCCTATGGATAATTTTACTTTTTGATTGGCCATAACATTGCAATCGGAAAAAAGTCCAGGAATTGTGATCATTGCTCCGGCAGCTGCCAGATTTACTACAGCAATTTTTTTCATTCCCATAAACAAACACTTAAATTTCTTGTTATGCTCCTTTTTACATTTATCGTTAACAAATTCCTTATTAAATCCCCTTTTTATCATTATTATTGAGTCCTTCTAAATAAGTCTACGCACAAAAAAAGACACTCCGTTCAATAAGTGGAATGCCTTTTTTAATATGTTAATATTCTAATTATTTTCTACTTTATGGATGTCTCCACAACTACATTGGTATCCGATTACAACTTGCTCATCATGAGCTTTCTGATCCACAATCCAATCCTTACGAATAGCCCCAGGAAAATACGCCATAATTGTTTCTGTTTGCTCTGTTAGTTTATGATCGGAACATGTATGATTCCATCCACCATATGCGATAAAATCTTCATATAGTGGCATATCATTACTCCATCGAATTTCTTTATAATCGTCAAGAATGTCTCGACTTTTAAAGCTACTTGTATTCTCATCATTCTTTGGAATCTCAACTTTTTTATAAGTCCCATCTTTTATCCCATTGATATATTCCTGCGTAAGATCTTTCACACATGTATCACAGATGTCGTGAGAAACTTCTTTTTCATAATAAGATCCTGAGCTTATGATTGTCTCATAATGACCTGCTTCATCAAAATGAACGGTTTTATATACAGGAATATTATATAAATGCTTATGTACAGCGGATGCTGCATTGTTTTGATCATCATTTTTATCCGTTACGGATGATTCTTTCTGATATTCTTTCCAATACTTCGCAATAACTTTTCCTTTTTTATAAACTTTCATTTCAATACGATTTCTTCCAAGCGGCTTTTTCGTATCAATTTTCCAATATCCTGATACGCTGGCTGTTGTCGTATATGATTTTCCGCTGCATTTTAATACAATGTATGCTTTGGATGGAGCATATCCAGAAAAAATATGATCATTTTCTGTAAATGCATTTACTTTGATATTCTTTGTTTCTGCATAAAAACTCTTTTTCGCATATACCTTTTTCTTCTGATATGCAGTCATAGTATATTTCTTTCCAAGTTTTAATTTAGAAACCTTAACACTATAGTTTCCTTTCTTGTTTACTTTGGATTGATATGTCTTTTTCCCGATTTTTACCTTAACAACACATCCCTTTTTGGTTTTTCCCTTGATTTTCGTTGCATTTTCATATGTTTGATCTACGGTAATCTTTTTTGTCGCTGCATTAACATTCATACTTCCATGAAATACACCGGTAACCGCGATCATCATTGCAAACAACTCTACTGCAATTCTTCTTTTTCTCATTGTTATCCTCCTAATTTTAGACATGAAAAAAGGCACTCTGTTTACACAGAATGCCCATATACAAAAAGTTCGTACATATTAATATATGCACGAACTCACTATATATATTATAACATAAATTATAACATTTGCATATCATTTTATTATAATACAAAAATAAACCCCTCCGTATTGCCGTACAGAGGGGTTCCTTGGGATATCCTAACATGGACTCCATTACTATCACTTTGCAAATATTATATCATAAATCATGTGATATGACAATATTTGACGTGTTTTATTATATGATGTGTAAATTCTTTTATTTACCATCCATTTCATCTTCTATTGCACTTAAATTTCCTTTTCTTTGCAATACCAACTGGTACATACTATCTACGTCACCGGCTTCTTCATCTATTCCCGCAACCAAAGAAGCATGTCCTTTATTTCCTTTTATGTCGAAATAAGCTTCGTGAAGCCCTATAATTTTCTTTTCAGCTTCTTCTTTTGTTATGTTACTATCAGTTTTGAGCGATACATCATACCAAAAGTTCATTTCTCTTGCAATTGCTGCAAGAACTAAGTTTTTATTTTTTAAATCTTTCATTTCTATCTCCTTTTTACTCGAATACACTGAATCATCAATGATTCTTAAGTTCCACTATTATTACAAAATTTTCTGCTGTAAATAGCATTCTCGTATATAGCTGCGAGGTTGCCAGTAGATAGGCTTCTTATCGTTGTCTAAATATTTGCAGATCCAGGAATGATATATCTCTTTCATTTTTGATAGCCAATCATTCCCATTCATCGTATCTACAATCAATCTTTGATATATATGACCAGAATCCCATACGGATTGCTTGCGACTCTGAGAAATCTTTTCTTGACATACAATCTGATTATCCTCAATTACTTCTTGTGTAACCTGTTCTATTGGCAAACAGTGATTGATATTGGCAAATCGATACAAACGTCGAAGCTTTTTTTCTCCAAGTGTATCAACAATATCAGCCTTACTATTTCCGGATTTTCTCGATACAGACTCAATCAAAGAACAAATATAAAATAAATCATTTTCATTGACCTTCATCATGCACCTCCTCTGCATTTAAAAATTCAAGACAAGACAATGCTTTAATGGTATGAAAAGATATTTGATGTGTTGGATGTTTGAATTTTGCCAACTGTAAAAAATCATCTTTCGAAATTTTCCCATCAAGATAATCCTCTACATAATTGTAAATAGTATCATCCGCCATAGGGCCTTCTACAATGTCATATTCATGAATATCTCCATTTCTGCATTTTGCAACAAAATCTAACCATTCTGCATCTGTCGTAGAAAAGACTTTGATTTTTAAATCATTTCTCTTATGAAATTTATAAACACTGACGTATCCTGTTTCGCAATGACGAACTGACCAAATTTCAGCTTGTTTCCTTCGATTTGTACAATAAAATCCCCACGAAAAATCTTTTGTAAATCGTGATTTTCTTATTTCTGGCTCAGAAACAATCATTTTACTTCCATGATATAAAATATCTTCCATAGTAACATTGCCTTTCTTGTTTAATTTATTTATTATGTCCATCGTTATTTCCTTTCTTTTAGAGTAGCATACTGTTAAAAAATACGCAACATTACACGTTTATCCATTATGTTTTACATTTATTTTCCTCCTTTGTAAAATAAAAAAGGATGTAAAAATACGCGATACTAAAGTAATTGCTAAATTTACATCCTAAATTGGTTATTAAGTTTCTATTTAAGTTTTTCTTTAAAAAGTTCAGCACTTCCCTAATGGAATTTCCAAAGTCTAATAAAGTCCAGAATCATTCTAATAGGAATTCTAAAATCTAATAAAAAATACAGCTATATTATATCATATTTCAAAAAAATATAAAGGTTATTTCTTCTGATATTTATTTTTCATTCTGGTATTCCAATACAAATTGTTCTGATGAATTAACTCCGGCATTCCAAAGTTTTGGCAAAACAAATGAAGAAATAATAAAAAATAGAATGGACATAACAATTAGAAATGTTACAGAAAGTATGTTAACTCCAAAATGAGAAAAATACTTGTACAAAAAATATCCAATTGCAATCAGAAAACAAAAAAAGAAAAATCCAGTTCCTAACATAAACATCTTTACACCTCTTTATATTATCATCTTATCGGTTTATATAATTTTGCTTCAATGCATCGTTTATAAAATGGAAGAAATGATGAAGCATAAGTATACACAGCTACTTCTCCTGACATATCCGATGTTGGGGCAAAAGTCAGATAATAAGCAATATGAATACTACGTAGAGCCATGATAATTTCAACTAGCTCAAATGAATGATCACTGTATGCTCGATCAAGCACTTCTTGAATGATATTCCTTTGCGTTTTAGTAAGATTTAAAAACTCAAAACGGAAATAAGCAATCTGGAATCCAATAAATTCGTCATCTTTATCTTTCGGATCATATGTATACATTGAATATTCGTTATGATCTTTATAAATCATATAAATATCTCTTAGATTCAATTTATTAAATCTATTCATAAGATTTGATTTACCTGTATTAGCACTTCCCATGATTGCTGATTGTGGCACTTGATCAGACATATAGTGATTATTTAATTGTGTCAAAATTTCTTCCAGAAGGCTATATTTTGATACAATCCAAACTAAACCGCCAAAAACGAAAAGCATTATTAATTCTACAATCTGATGTTTATAACTCTTGAAAAACATTACCTCTAACAAAGCCCAAATACCTAAATATGTAGCACATCTTGTAGCAAAAACTTCTAATCGTTTGTGAGAAAATTCTCTTTCCTGCCCAGGAAGTGGTATAATGTGAATCTTTTGTATAAACGAAGTAGCAAAATAATTTGTCAACTTCCAGAATACCGGCAACATGGTAATGCACCGTATTGTATCAAAATCCTCTGTAGTAATTTTTCCATAAAAATATAGTTCAAGTCCTTGCCAGGAACATGAATATAAGACGCACATTCCTATATAAAATATGAACTTACTCAATATTAGTTTTTTGTTCGACATTTCCTTCGCCTTCCTTATTCCTTGATCTCAGATATAATTTTCATCACATCATAGTCTTTAGTACCATCTTTATAGGTTGTAATTTCAATTTTAACGTTATACTGTTTGTCAACTTTTACCTGATCATAAATATCTTTATTTTCTGCTTTGATTTCCTTATTACCATATTGAAAAATTGATATATAATCGGTATCATCAATATTGATAAGATTAGTAAAGTCTCCTATTTTCATAGGAAGATATGTGTCAGTTTTATCTTTGTACTTATCTGTACAACATACAATACCTGAAATATATTCATGCCTTGCTGTAAATGACCTCCATATGCCATAAACTATACAAGCAACAATAATGATAGGTAAACATGCTCCCACGCCTAATAATATGACTTCTTTTAATACTTCCATCATTTTCTCCTAACTTTTTTCAAAATCCAATATGCCAACAAGAGAATACATGACACTACTCCAATAACAACAAAGATAGCTAGGCATGATACTACTCCTAATGAAAGGACCTCTAGTAAATGTCCTAACAAATAATCGTCATTTAATACTTCTTTCATCATTTCTATCATTTTCTCCTATTATTTCTTTCGTACTGCTTGTTTTACTTTTCTTTGACTTCTGATATAATTTCCGCCACATCATATTCTATTGTTCCGTCTCTGTAAGTTATAATGTCAATTTTTGCAATATATTTTTTATTGGTATTCACCTTCTTATAAACATCTTTATTATCTGATTTAACTTTCTTATTATTATATCTAAAAATAGATATATATTTCTCGTTACCAATACTGATAAAATTAGTAATACCTCCAATATTCATAGGAATGTATGTATCACTTTTATCTTTGTGCTTATTAGTGCAATAAACAACATCTGAAAAATATTCATGTTCTGCAGTAGCTGATATCCATATGCCATATGCAGCAATCCCAATCAAAACAATAACTAAAAGTATTAAAATATCTAAAATAACATCCAACCAATTCATTTTTTCTCCTCCCAAATTATAATCTTGAAATGATGTAACTTAGATTTGCTGCCACACGGCAGCTCTCGTTTTAACGAGTCTATTCGATTATTTCATTCTTATTTTTACGCACCATGCAAAACAATTTGACCATTAGACATGTCTCCGTTACACGGTTACAAAACAAAGGAATAAAAAGTAGTAATAAATTAAATCATTTAGACATATTTCCGTTGCACAGTAACAAAACATCTTCTACAGCATATTTAAGTGTTTTTACACGATTACAAAACAGTTGGTTCATTTCTATTATGATTATTTCCTTTTTAAGGATAAATTTACTAAAATGTATCATTATACATTGAGACTACAGAAATATCTAAATCATAAGCTTCCGGTCGTCTCGTGAAATGAGCCCATCGAAATAATTGTTCATATGTTGGCAACAACCCATCTCTTATATTAGCTGTCGTTTCCTCAAATAGTGGAGTTATCATTTTTACAAAATGTGGAAATTCATCGTTTTCATGATTATCGTATAGATTTAAAGATAATTCCTGCCATAATTGTTGAATTAATATGCGTATAATTGCATCATACGTATTATCTTCTGACGAAATTTCTACAAATAATGTAGTTTTTTCTTTTCTCAACATATCAATCTCAAGTTTTTCCTTGTCAACAAATTCGATTTTATCATCACAAAATATTTTAATATCTTCAATCAAATTATTTACTGTAATAAAATCAAGTACATCAAATATATCATGTTTTTCCCGACCAAAACCCCAATCAAAACGCGGAATTCCATGTTTTTTCCAATCATTTAGAATATCTAAAACAAAAGTAAAGTTACGTTTTGGAACAGGTTCTTGCATCATGTTTTGGAATATTTTTTCTAACAAAATTTTTTCACATACATCGTTTACAGAATCTTTACGGATAATTATATTATCAATAGCATTTTTGATTTCTAAATTACTATGAATATAATCAAAGGGATTATATCCAATAAATTCCTCATTTTCGGCTTTCGGATTCAATTGTTGTGTAAAATTTAAAATCTGAATATTTGTTTGATCAAGGACATGTTTATTTTTCATAACATTATAAATCTGCCAATCATAATCTAAGATAATAGAACTCATATTTTTATCCTGAATACTTTTCTGAACCAATGATAATGTCTTATGTAATACCATGCTTTTTATGTCGTGTTTACATAAACTATTATTATTGATAGCATGAAGAATAATTTTTTTGTATATCGCATCTTTAATACGATTATCTTTCAGCATTTTATGAATCATCCTTTCTTTAAAAGTATGCTCGGTTATCCAAAAGCCGAGAAGCTAACTGTTAATTTCATATGGTTTTCCTTATTTTTCACTTACTTCTTAATTATCTGTTCAATCCCATCCATATCCATCTTTGGGCAATTCCTTTTTAGCTCATTCCATTTATCCGCCCATTGATCACCTTCAATATCTGGATATAGCGTGTCCATTAAGCGGTATAAAATATCATCATAATCTGGAACAGATTCTTTATAAAATGGAAAATTTGATCGAAATAATTCCATAGAAGTATCATAAAGATTCATCATAAATCCATGATTATGAAGTGTATAATCTGGTCCGATTGCCTTTTCCCAAAGATGATATCTTTTTTCCCAATCTTCTTCTGAAATCTCTTCTGGTCGATCTGTATTGTTCCAATATTGAAAATCACTTAGATATTTTTGCTGCTTCAAAATTGGAATAATGCTCGAATTTCCGCTATAAATGCAAAGTATTTTTCCTTCTACAGCATATAAAAACAAAATAGCTCGATAATTATAATCCAAGCTTTCTAACAAATTATCTCTTGTTTGATTTCTGACTTTACCACGGATATACAGAACCATGTTTCGATATAATGATCTCCATTGCCCTTGAGCAGTATCTTGTAACCACATTTTCTTATCATAATCTGTTTCTTTCTTCGCCATTTCTAAAATTTCATCAATGCTGAGATTTCCTCTCAAATAATAGCAATATAGAAATTTTTCCAGCACATATTTGTGTAATTGAATATCAATAGGCTTTTTTACATCTTTTCTTAGAATATCACCCATTTTTGTCAATTCTTCCATGGTGTAAGATTGATCAAAAATGAATGCATCGTAGATTCCTAAACTCATTTATCCATTCCTCTTTGTTAATTCCTCTAGTTTGCTGATATCTAACTCTGGGCAATATTTCTTTAAGATTTCTTGCAATACTAAACGTTTTTGATGTACTGTTAGCGTTTCATAAATATTCAATACTTCATCTGCTGTTGCCGTTTTATCTTTGATGTTTGAAGAATCAAAGTATCTTTCGGCAATTTCCTTGAAAAACCTACTTTCAACAATATCAATTGCTGTAGACAATGGCATTATCTGTTCTGCACCCATTTCCCTGCGGTATCGTTTTCCATAGGAAACAAATTCTTTGCATTTTGTACCATCCTTTTTAGACTGTATATAGCTAGAATACATTTCTCTTAAATCATCTTTTGATGAATCTTCAAATAAATTAAGCATTTTTTACTCCTCCATTCTTTTTTCCGATTTTGGGTATTGTTCGGCACATTTCTTACAATTAACTGCATTGATACTTCTCCATATAAGATTAGAAGTTACCATCGTAGTTCTGTTCTTTGCTCGCCCATAACACCATTCTTTACCGCATAAACATTTTGTGGAATCTTTTGTAATATGAATTACATTTTCTAACTTCACACAAGCAATGTCACCATACAATTTTGCCAATTTAATCACCTGCCTGGTTTTGCAAATAAGCATGTACAATCTCCGGATCAACTTTCAAATAAATATCCTGAATAGTTGAGTCAAAAAGTTTGGAATTATAATTTGGATTTATTTGAAGAAAAGATTCGGATGTTTTAATCTTAGAGATATATTCTTCTTTCTTCTTAAAATCTCTTGACTCTACACGAATACATATCACATCATTTCTGCCAGCGAAGTGATTAAATGCAAGAATCATTTCGCTAATTCTTTTTCTTTCTTTCTTACACTCAAATCTTGCAATTTTTCGATGCTTTCCGTGTATTTGATTCCAACGAACATACTCTCCTTTACTATCCCAGTAAATATATTTATGCACATATTTCTCTTTGTTTTTTGGTATTGTAAAATAGGGATGTAATGTCCATCGTGGTTGTGATGAAAGTAAGCTATCAATGATTAAGACCTCTTGCTCTTTCATGATATGATCAATCATACTTAATGGGATTTTCTTTTCTTCCACCATAATAAAAACGGACTTTATCATTGGAATCATAATGTCTGCCATATCTACTGTTCGTAAAACATCAAATTTTGTGCTAATATTCTTCTGCATGACCTGTCTCCTTTCATATAGGAAAATAAAGCTGATTGATAAATAAATTTTTATTTTAGTCACTAACACTTGTGATTTTAGGTCTGTATTGATTGGGTTCTGGGAAATTGAACATATCTGCCCAACGTCTTGCAATCTCCCTCATCATATCTGCAGCATAATATTCGATACTTTCCTTATTCTTTTCTGGATAAGCAGCTCTACATTCTTTGAAAAATTCACGATCATTAAAAATTCCATCTTTCTCAAACTGCTTATATTGCTTATACAAATTTAATAATTCAAAATCACTTTTTTTCCTAAGACTGCTAACCATATTTCTTGTTTCCATATATCTTGTCACATCTTCTTTTGAAAGACATAATACTTCATAATCTTTTACATAGTGCGATAACCAAAATTGTTCTTTATTGTCTTTATTTAATACAAAAGTAACATTTCCACCATCTGAAAGATTAACGACATCTACATATTTTCGACCAATTCTCTTTATTTTTGCAGAAGAAACCTCATAATCATCTTTATCTAAATAGTTCCTGTTTGACACTCTTTGCACTATGTAAACCCATTGTCCTACCTCTAATTTCTGATCCATAGTCAATTCTCCTTTATTACTTTCCGGAATTTGTTGTAATTTCCGTATCGTCTGTAATCTGGAATCGCAAAAATGACATTTTGAAAGGACCAATAGTTTTCCTTTAGGATATCTCGAAAGATTTTTGCAATTTCCATACCTTTTTGTCCAAACACATCAGCTCCAAAAGCTCCTAAAATTAAAGTATCTACTTTCTGTGCTTCTGCAATTTCTAAAATAAAGCGAATTCTTGAAGTTACGGCATCAAGGTTTTCTTTATTAGAAACCCCATGATATTTCAAAGCAGCTGCCCGGTTTGGAGCTGCACATGTAATCACATCACATAAGACTTTGTTACCATTTTGAAAGAAATAAATATCTGGGGAATATAATGCACGATTCAGATATAATGATCTATTCGTATGCTGCCTGTTCCAATCATAATATTCTGGAAAGGCAGTTAGTACATTATATAGGTAGGAATCATGACACAGATATTCTTCCTCTTTGGATCTGCTGCCCTGAATGAACATTCCTCCTGCTTTTTTATAATTTGCCAAATTAAGCACCACTGTTTTCTTACCAGCTTCTGCATAACGGAAAATTGCAGAAACAGAATCTATATTCACCACATCTAAAGAAGGAATATGTTGTCCTTTGGCGGTCGGTAAGCATTTCCAATCGACATCATACAATTTTGTATTCTCTCGACTGTAGACAATACGGTCGCGGAATTGTTCTTCCATATCTTTTGTATGCTGAATCGCTGCCTCTTTTTGTAAGTTGCGATCAACCCAAAACGATGAAGTCTGATTACTACGCCTTAGAGGTATTGGATTTCCAATGGCAGCTTGTCCATGCTGTGTTTTGTAATCAAATTTAATATCTTCTATATTTCCTGATTTTCTCTTCATAAAATACTCCTTCTCAAATTCTTACATAAAGTAATATGTAATGAATGAAAGTATACGGTCTGACAGAATTCTTATCAAAAAAACTGCAAACATAATGGATAAAGCAACGATACCAGCTGTTGTATATATATCGCCATCTAATCTATGCACGATTGATTTTTAAAAAGTAAAAACTCCTGCAATCACCAAAATAATAACAAATAATGTCACTGCAATAGAAAGCAATGTTAATTCATTCATAAATAACCCCCTCTTATTTTTCTACTGGAACCCAATCATCTACGATTTTTGGTTTCTTTCTTACTTCCACTGGATCATTTGGAAATTCCGAATCTTTGTGTGTCCATTGAGTCCAACGGATCTCAAAGTATTTGTCATGAAGCTTAACAATGGTTCTCATCTTCTGATTATTATCATTAACCTCTAAGTATTCTTCATGCGGAACAATTTCCTTATCAAATAATCCTGCACTTACAAGGTTGTCCATTTCATCTACTGTTAATTTCATTCCTTCCGTAATCTTGTCATACATGATGTCATAGAAATGTTCATCATAGTAATCTCTATCGTCCCATCTTCCCTGATCTGTTATCATTAGCTGCTTCTCCTTTCAATTATCTTATTTTGTATTATTACAAACTAATAAATGACTATTTTTTTTCAGTCTGCTTTAGTAATCCATTTTTTCCATTTCTAATATATCCAAAATACAATCAATTTTTTTTAGATATTTTTGCAATTTTGCTTTTTGCTCCTTTAAAAGAACGGGATCAAAATTATACTGATCAGATTTTGCAACCCATTCCTTTACAACCCTTGTTGTTTTTACTACCTCTATTGGATCATTAGGGAATTCATCTGGTTCATCAAAAGATTCATTTTTGCGAATCCAACGAATCTCAAAATACTTACCATTCAGTCTAAAAATAGTTCTTACTTCCTCTTTAAATAAATGATTTTTAAACTCTTGGCAAATAATGTCATAATACATCGGATCGTGTCTTTGATTAAGAAGCAAATCCAAAAGGCTTTTTCTTTCATCTTTTGACAAACCCATTCCTTCTGTAAGTTTGTCGTAAATGATATTTACGAAATTTTCTTCATAATAATCAGGATCGTTCCATTTTTTTGAATTAGTTATCATACTTGTCACCTGCGTCTTTCCAATGTTCATTTAATTCTACAGTTACAACTCGATTTGCTGAACGATATACATTCATGATACATAGTAAAATCATGATTTTTACCTTTTTTTCAATTAAATCTTCTGTGTCCATGAAATATTATCTCCTGTTAGTTTTAATATTTTCTACCACCTGATAGATTCTACTTATATAGACTTATTCGATACATTCTTATATTCTTGCTCATATGAGTCTAATATTTTACGAACAGCATTCATATGATCTTTGACATTTAACATATCTTCATCACGAATCCCTTTATAACTGTGTTTCTTAATAAATTGATCAATTTTAGCAAGATCATCACAGATGTTTTCTGCTGCCTCTGCAATTTCCGACTGTTTCTTCAATTCATCAGTCATTTTATAAAAATGATCACGATTCGTATATTCTCCATAGTCCGTTACAATTTTTGTTCGTTTCGGAGTGATCCGTTGAATCACTTCTTTTCGCATTTTTGAATACCGGAAACTTACCCATACTCCAATATTAGGATGATGTGATGTATATACAACATCTCCAACTTTTAAATCATCCTGCTCAATCTTTAATTCATCTAACAACATAATCTTTTCTCCATTTTTATCATAAATGTCACACACTAAATACTCCTTTCCATGATTTTCCTATGGATCTATGATATTTAGCGTTTTATTTTTGTCATTCGCTTCGATCATATAGTTATCAGTATTTTCCATTATATTGTTCGATTTCTTTATGACTCATGTAATAATCATATCGATCTCCAACAACAAGCAGTAACAAAAATGTTAATGCTATAAACGCAAAAATCTTTTTCATTTCTATCCCTCACAATTCAATACATGATCAATTTCTTTGATTCTTTTTAATAAGAGTTCTTTTTCCTGCTTCAAGGCAGCAGAGTCAATACTGTCTGTTACAACTTCTATCTCATACTCTTCCTGCGGATTCTCAAGATATTCCTCATAAAGATTTTTATTGACATTATGTAATAAGATCTCACTATCTTCACTAACTACACTCTCCCAGTTCTTAGCACTTCCATCACTGTAAGCTGATCCATGAATATAGGCTACGTCACTGCCGGAACGTGCTCCACTGTCTCGACCTGTTGCATGACTTAAGATTTTTCCAAAGAGGATTACGTCACCATGTTTTTTACTTACAGATTCCTTTACATGGATTTTGAGTGTGACCTTTTCATTAATTTCATTATCTGCATATCCGTAGATTTCTTTCATAATCACTCTGGCAGCATCCAGATTTGATTCATCAATCGTCCAACATTTTTTGCCCGAATTCCATCTCGCATCTGAAAATTTTTTAATCCTTTTAACAAACTCTGGATTATATGGTGTATATAACATTGCTTTATCGTCTCTAATTTTTACTTCAATTTCGCTCATTTTACATTCTCCTTACTCATAAATATATATCTCTGTTTCGAGATAAATTATTTGTTTTTCTAAATATAATGTATCACTTTCGAGATATTGAGTCAATAGAAATATTTGCTTTTCGAGATATTTTATTTTGATTTTGAAATAAAATATGCTATAATGCAAACATAGGAGGTTGCATTATGGTAAGTTATACACCATTATTTACAACGTTAACTAAAAAAGGAATGACAAAAACCGAACTTAGAAAAAACATTGGATTTGGGACAAATGCACTCGCAAAAATGTCTAAGGGAGAATACATTTCTTTAGAGACAATTGACAAAATCTGTCTCTATCTCAATTGTAAAATAGAGGATGTTATAGAGATCATTCCGGATTAAGCAAAGGGACTTTGACTATTTGGTTGAAGTCCTTTTGTTATTGATCAAAAAATACTTAAAAGATTAAGGTCCACTCCCAATGACGATACAACTGATTCATCTACACAAAAATGTCTGGCAATATTGGTAATATTAACTCGTCCAGAAACATCTTCATTTTTTTTGATTTGATCTAAAAACTCTTGTTTTGGCATCAATAATCTTCTTGCTATAATCTTACATTCCATATCATTATGTATACCTGTTTGTATTTCACACAAAGCTCGTGCAAGCAGCATATTTTCTTTTTCTCTCGATACAAATGGAACCTTAATTTGATAAGTTTTATCAAACTTTGGTATTAATTCATAGCGATCATTGTATCTGCTTATATCATTCGTACAGATTATTTCATAACCCATTCTAAGCAGTGTATTTTTAAGACACTCTGCAGAAGTTACTGAATCAGTAAGATCGCAAATTTCTCTAATTCTTTTTGCGATTGCATCATAAATCTGCTCTTTTTTATATTTCTTTCGTTCCACATACTGTTGTTTGTTCGTCATAAATAAGAAATCCTTCTTTCTAATTCAATCTCTATGATTCATGCTTAATACGAGCTAATTGACATCATTTTTTATGAAGGAAAAACCACAAATCTTAATTTGTTTCATAAAATTACAATATTCTAAATCTTGACAATTTGTAGATATTTCACAATATCCACAGGTATTACCCCAAATTTGATCATACAATTCTTCTTTTTCGTCTTCGGAAGCTTTTCCAGATTTTACTTTCTCATATTGTTTGCGATCAATCCAACATGTATCTCCACAGTCATTAACAGCTATATGCAACATACATTTTCCAATCTTATGCTGTACAAGTAAATCAACAATCTGCTTCCATTTTTCATCTGTTAATGTCATTTCTTTATATTCTATGTTCTCATATTCTGCCGTTTCTTTTAATGTGTCATTCAATTTTCTGTTTGCCAGACTTTGAGTTAAAGCATTTAAGTTTCTCATTTGATTAACGAATTCATCTAAATCATAAATCTGTTCTTTTGTTAAAAAAACAAGTCCTTTCAAGAAAGGATAATGAATGGCAGGTCCTTTTGCTTTAATTAATCCATTTTTGATTTCTCTATGTAAAAGATTGACTAATTTAGTATCAATAAAAAATCCATATTTTTCTTTTAATAATACTTTATCCTCAAATGACATTTCCCTAATCTGCTCATCAGTTAATGTATCCAGATGTTTCTGGATTTTCTTTCGTTGTTGCTCTTCAATATGGCATATTTCGTCAAGCTTTTCTTTTTCTTCAAATAATGTTTTAATGAATTCACTCATAAATACGATTCTCCTTTTTACGTTTTACAAACGGAGTTTTTCTGCTAGTATTATGTTAAAATATTAAGTTCTCTACCTCTTTGAGTGGCAGCAGCCAGGGATACTCCAAAATACTCTGCAATATTTTTCGTTTGTACTAGCAAGCCTTCGGAATTAAGATCAATCATTTTTCGATACTCTTTTTCCGGCATAAGCAATGCAAATGCAAAACTATTTGCCTGCCGTGCCTGTTCAGGATCGTTCTTCTCTTGGAAGCGCCCTTCTTTTTGATGATTCCAAAGATCATGATTCGTTTGATACCCCATATGCAAGAACAAATGACCTAACTGTTGAGCAATAATCATTTTTCTCCGTTCAGATTTATAATATGGGGAAATATAAATTGCAAAAGAATCTCTCTCTTTGCTGATAAAATCGCAATATTTACAGTATTTTTCTCGATCTTCTTCCACGCGGCCGCCAAACATCTTAACTGCTTCATCAATATCCTGAATTGGTATCTGGATATGATACAGATCAATAATATCTTGAGTTAAATGGTTAATAACTTGCTTAATTTCCTCAGATTCTTTCAATTCTCTCATTAATTGTGCATTGTTCACTATCATCACTCCTTTTCAAACACGCGAATCTTTCCGTGACTCTCTTCCTTTGTAAAAAATAGACTATTATATTTTATAATTTTCTTATATATCTAATTTCTTTAGCTCCATATCAAATCTCCTGACATTTTTTGTTCTTATCTTCTAACATCTTTTTATAGGCTTCCTCTATTTCCTCATCTGTAACAGCTTCTTCATTACAAATTTTATTAACGATACAAGGAGTTTGTTTTTTGAAATTGCAAATAGGACATATTCTTTCAATACAATAGTCTTCTAGCTCCTTTTCCTTCTTCTTTCTTTTTAGACTTTTCTCGTCTAAGTCGTAATTCATAGATGCAATAATTATTCCTGCTTTTGCATCTTTTACTGCTATTCCTGCTTGTGCGCCTTTGTCATAAATAATACTTGTTTCTAATGACCCAATATCTATTTTATTTTCGACACATACTTTTTCTATACTCGCTAAACCTATATTGTCTTACAACAGAGTTTTTTGCTTATGATACAGTTAATGTATAGTCCATTGAAGTCCCGCTTCCATTTCCAAAAGCAAAGTGGATTGTCTTTTCATCGGCTTCTTCATTTGCAAAATTATGAATTATTTTTCCATTTTTATAATGATAACTATCCAGAGGGTAATCCTTTGAATCGAAGATTACAATACATCCGTAATCTTCTGGTTTTGTTTCTAATATGATTTTAAGAAATTCAGCCACTGTGCATTCCCTGTAAAAATGGGCTATATATCTGTTAGGAGCTGCTTGATTAAACTCAAATAGTTTATTATTCATTTCTTACCTCTTTTTCGTTGACAACGATTGCTTTTTCTTTTGTGTCATAGCTTGTTAATCTGTTCATTTTCTTTTTCCTTTCTTACGGATCAATGACCGTTAATGTCTTGTTTTTGTTATCTTTTTTCAACATATAGTCATGGTCGTATTTCATTTTGTTCAATAATTTCTTTATTTCTTTTTCTGATAGCTTCTTTTTATCATGTAAGATCTGATATCCCTGCTGATAAAGGATTTGTGCATTTTCGTATTTTTTAGAACCATATTTGATTCTTGCTATTTGAACAGTTTTAGATTTATGATTCACCCGTAATACAATTTTTCTTTCTGGAATGAAAATGGAATTGACAAATTGATATTCATCTGAATCTTTTTTGTCCTTTTCTTCAGAGTAATTGTATTCATTTAACTGCGACAAAAATTGATTGATAAGATTATCTGAAAGAGTTTCCTGCTTGTATACAAACGCATAATTTTCTTTATAACACTTCTCAATCTCATTCTTTGAAACAACATTGTCTTTTATTTGTCCGATCATAACAATGACAATAATTCCAAGTATTACTTTGTAAAAAGTTTCTATTCTCATTCTTGTTCCTCCTTTTGCAAAATCAATATCATAATGGACACCTAACAATATAATAAATGGAAAATATGATCATTAAATTTGCAACCACAAAAGCACCCACAAAACACACAGTTTTTAAGAATCTTATCTTTGGATTGTCGTTTGTTTTATCGCTCAGCCCATAAGTGAGAGCTATATGCAATATAGCTATTGCAACAACACCCAAAACAAAGTGAGATATAGTTTCAAACATTAAAATCAACTCCTTCCTTAATATTTCTGCTCATGAACTACCATTCCCACGCGGTACATAATTCCTATCTGACTGGATGGAAACCATCGGTCTACTCTTTCAAGTATCCACACGAATAAGGCGTGGCAATTGACTGCTTATTATTTGTATTTTTTCAGCGTGTATTTTTCTTTGTTCTTCTGTTTGATTCGATGAAGAGCTAAATCGATTGCTTTCATTAAGTAATCGACATCTTCTTCTGTAATTTCAATTCCATCACAATTTGCATCCCATGCATAATTCATAATCTTTCCTCCTAATCTTCTTTGCTTATTTTTAGCTGTTCTTTTGCTAACTTGAAAGCTAACATGTACAAATCAAGTATTCCTGTTTCTCTTTTTCCAAAATCGC
>OLNM01000516.1_pt1 | contig 36652 bp, 26 predicted proteins | sample 1672391 | NCBI WGS metagenome assembly OLNM01 (sample SAMEA3136680, study PRJEB25190) | human gut metagenome | reverse complement strand
GATTTATTTCATCGTTTATTACCTCGATTCTTGCCACTTCATCATGAAGCCGAACACCTACATCATATGAGCTGTCCCATGTTCAGTAGCAGGAGAACCGCCACGAACAGGAGCAGGAGCGTACCCGCACAGAAGCGGTACACAAGGTTCTTGTCGCTAGCTCTGATACGCTTTCCCTTATATTTCAAAATGTTCATAAACACCCCTTTCTGGATATGGAAAAAGCGGTCAATCGTATAGACTAACCGCTTATAAAACTAAAGATTGTCATTCATCTTAGCTTCTTGTATGTTTTTGTAACCGTCATATAAAGCTGATACACTTTCAAATATAGCTAGTGATAAGGTAAAACCAAGTGCAAGTTCAGCAACATTTACGGTTGTAAAAAAAACTTGAATTACAGAAATAATAGTTAATCCAACATAATAAATACCTTTTGTAAACGTCATAACACCTTTCAAAGAGTCTGTATTAAAAAGTATCATATGTAGCGCAATAAACAATGGAGTAAGTATATAAAGAGCAATGAAAACAGATAATACTTTAGTTACTATACATATTAACATTGCTATACTACCCAATTTTAATATTTCTGTTACTATCAATCGAAATATCAGCATTTTTTTATTATTCTCATACTTACTTGCATATCTCTTGTTTTCACAATATCTATATTTTGATAAATACACAAAGAAAAATGCTATTCCTAAAGATAATAAGGCTTCCAATAGTAAAACAATTTCATTATTCATAATAATACACTCCTTAATAATTTATAGCCTTTACATCATAAAGGATTATAGCTTTTTCTAACTACTTACACAATCCTTTTATTTCTTAGGCTGTCCCTGTGGATTGCCTGCGGGCTGACCGCCTTTATTTTTCAGCACAATGTCGTCTGCCTTGATGTACCGAGGGATTCCTCCGTGCTGCTTTCCAGTTTCTTCACACGTTCCATGGCTTTCACCCATACGCCCAGGGTTCAGCTTCCCTTTGCTCTCTTTTCAGAGACCTTTCTAACGATACGGCAGAATTCACTTTATGTTACGGTCTGCATAATTGCTCGCCCCTCTTACCGAGGTTACTTTATCCACTCGCTTAGTACCCTGCATTACTGCAACGCACCGAGTTTAGCTACACGGCTCACTGGCGATTACCGTGACCGGACTTACACCGGCTAGTGTGGTCCAGCTTCGCTGGACACACGGCATCAAAAAAGAAAGAGAATGCATATCTGATCCTCTTTCTTTTCTGACGGTTTATCATACGATGTATTTTATTTCCTTCCCTGTTTTGTCAATGCTTACGATCAGATTTTGCAGTCTAGGAAAATCCGTTGGTTTTTTCCCCGATTCCCATAAAAATCCTCTCTGTTCCAGGTTTTGTAATACCTGCTGCTGTTCTTTTCGGCTTAGAAACAGATAAAATGTCTCATTCATAAAATAAGTCCTCCCGTTCTCTTTCACACAGTTATTTTTACTCTTTCCTCCTTTTTGCTCCATGTATGAATTGGCTTCACTTGTAATATGGGTTTTCTTTCTTAAAGAGTCAGGAAAACACTGCAATCCATAAAAAAAGCTACAGAAAGCAATCCTGCTGACTGTAGCAATTATCTATTTCTCTTCTGATGAAGTCACAACACAAAACACCGTAAATCGATCCTGTTGTCTTCCTCCGCCTGCACAGGTTGAAAGGCAAAATACCTGATCCATAGCATTTGGGAAAAGATCACACGAATACATGGCATTTGTAGCCGTATAGTCAATCAGTTCCCGGTAGTTTAGAGAACCAAGTTCATATCCTGTGGTATATACATACGGGTCAGATGAATTTACATGGAGGCAGACATATATGGTGCACTGATAACTTTTCTCAGGTGTGTAGATATATACAAAGGGATTGGCATCCCGGAAGGCTTTATCCTGATACTTTGAGAGTTTACCAAACATTCTTCCGGATCTCATATTATGTCCGAATAAAACGGTATAAGGCTCATCGAGCAATGGCGATGTCTGGTAGTGTGCAAATATAGAACCGAGATATTGATCCTCATGTAAATAATTTTTATGTAAATACTCTTCATTATCTTTTCCCAATAAAATAGGATAATTTATTTCCAGGGCAGCTATATAAAGCCATCCGATAATATCCGGATTTAACCTCTGTAAAGATGTAAAATCAATACGCAGATCCGGGATAGTGGTTTCTAGTTCATCATTTTGCCGCTGCATAACTGTTTCATTCTGAATAAAGGTATGCAGCATTTCATCCTGCTGCCGATCGAAGCTTATATATTCCCTGGCTACAGGTACACTCTTTCCTATAAAAAAGAGTGCCGCAAAAATCCATAGAAGACCAATTAATATCTGGATCCGTTTTCTCATTTCTCCACCTCTCGGCTTTCTCCCAACCGGTATGTTGCTTCTGTTACTTCCTGTGCAGTCCGCTGATACTCCAGAAATTCTATTTCCGATAACGCAGGAGCCACTTTTATCCCCGGAAGTTCCACTGCCATATTTTGTACCCATTCTTCTTTTGTTTCCGAAGTTTGAATAAGAGTCAGCATAGCCAAAAAATCCTTATCTGCCATCTGTCTAAGCTGCATATGCTCCAGAAAATACTTTTTGGTACGAAGAACTACTTGTTCATACGCCAGTAGTTGCTCAATAAATTCCGGCGAATACTCCTGTTTTTTCTGTACAGCCTGTTTGCTTTTTCGAAAAATGGATGCTTCTAATTCCTTTCGGGACTTTGTGGGGGCAATTACCATGTTTCCCTGAGCATTTTGATAAATGGCATTTTTATTATAATTACTTTCTCTTCCTGCCACCTGGCCAATCGTATTTTGTTTTTCTAAAGGAACTTTTTCTTTCCACTGCTTTTGTGATTCTGCTTCACTTGCTACTTGTATTTCCCGTTCGGTTGTGGTTTCTGGAATTGTTATGGATACCTTCGAAGCTTCACCCTCATCATCCAAAAGTAATTCCAGTGTCGGCTTTTGGGGAACCTTTTTCGCCTTCTGCTTTTTATATGCGGCTTCGATAGTAACCTTTGAAGATAACGTTCTTTTTGGAGGATTAAACCCGGCTATCCGTGCTTCTATGTAAAAAGAATTCCGTTCCAAAGTATCATATAATCGAATCACTGCCCGAAGAAGGACTCGTCCGACAAAGATAAGTTTTTGATATGTTATCCCATTATCATCCGGTTTTATTATTTTTTGAATCGCCTTACAATAAGCTGCATCCATACTTTTATAACTATCACTTGTAACCGTTTCTTTCTGTATGTGGAATCCTTTTTTCTCAGCAATCATAAGTAGCTCCTGCCACTCATCTGTCGAATCATCTGACAGCAGCAGAATTAACAGATCGTCCGAACACAGAGTACAGGCTGTTTTCGCCAGATTTCTGTCAGAACAGATATCTTCCACTGTCGTAATATAAAGAGCCATGTTACTTCTCCTGTGAAATACTTTCCTCATCCGCCAGATCTTCACAGTTCATTTCTACGTAAGTCCCTGGCTGTATTACATCAAATCCATCCGCGACCAGGATATGTTTTTTGATCTGGTCGTCAAAAAGCTTTTGATGATTGATAACGGTACTTACATGATGATTGTAATACCAGGTCTTTTCTGGTTCACTTTTCAGGCATACCGTAATAAAAAGTGGGATTTCATAAAACTTACATACCTTCAGTAATTCCTGAAGTAACGGTTCTGCTTTTGTTTCAAATTCTTTTCTTTTATCAAATTCTGTTACTTTCATCTCTACCTCCAAAGTTCATAATCAATCCATCCATGCAGCCATATAATTCATTAACTCTTCTGCATCATCCGCTGCGTCCATGTTATTGTTTTCGGGTAATGAAACAGTGGTCTGCAAGAAGTCTGCCTCGCTAACGGTATTTTCTTTCGCCTGCTGCATAGAATCTTGTAATTGGTTCTTTTGGGTATCTGCCGGCTTCTTAGGAAAAACTGGCTTTCTGCTTTCTGTTTTTTTATGCTCCCAGACGGAACTCGATTCCTGCTGCCGCATACCATCCTTTTGTAACAATGGAATTTCATAAGGAACCGGCGGATTCATATATTCTGTATGCTGCAAACCGGATCTATCAACCACATACTCTGAAAGAGCAGGCATACGCAGATACATTCTCAACAGCTGCTTTAAAAACATCGTACGGTATCCTGGAATAATGCTGTTCCAGAAGGTGATGTAGGGTGCCTCTGTATCATCGTTCAGCCTTAATACAAAAGACTGTGTAGGAAATTGGATCTGCCTGGCCGCTTGTTTTGTCTGGGATTTTTTATACACATACTTGATCTCCGGATTTGGACTCTCACATGGTAAAAAGACAATATTTTCGTGATCTACAAAGGCTTTCAGACACAATTTCGCTGTTTTTGCCAGATTCACATGATAGACCATTTTCAATAATAAAAGATCCATATCATGACATTTATATAACCGAATGACTGCTTTCAATCATCTTCCTCATTTCTGTTTCTTTATCTGTTGCACCATCATTGTCCGGAACAGATAATACCCGCGGACATTCGCATACTGCATATCCAAATTATCGTTTTGGTTGCCCGGAATGATCTTTAATTTGCTTCCCTTAAACTTTTCCTGAATCCATGCATACCAGGCAGCTCCTGTGCCGCCGGTAACTACAAGATATTCGTAGTCTGCAAACTGATCTGTTATGGTACTCAAATGCTTCAGTGCCGCATTACACACTTTTAGGCTGCATCGTTCGAGGATCGTATCAAAGGGCCACTCTTCATCAGAAAATCGAAATTCATCCTCATCCATCCCCATTTCACTTGTAAACGGGATGGTCCCCTTTTCCAGATATTTCTGCATACAGGAGACGCGAATTTCCGTATTCTTTTCCTTCTTGATCTCATCCGAAACCATTTGCAGGATAGAACGCATACCAAACCTGTCAAAAGATTCATTGATGGAGCGTACATGCCCTTTCATTCCAAAGACATCCATGGTATGAAAGCCGATATCCAGAATCAAAACATTTCCCGTCAGATAGTTTCGTGCTTCGGGAATGTATTGACCATTATTTCCGATATTGATGGATGCCATCGTGCCGGATGGCTGGGCCATGACATAGACATTTTTAGGATCAATTGCAATGTGGAATTCCAGCCATGGATTTTTTCCCACTTTCAGCCGGTAATTTGCAGCTCTTGAAAACATATGGATATAAGGCTCCCGGTCCATCTCCAGATAGGCAGGAGGCAGACCGGCCTGTATGACAATTTCTTTTCCGATCCCATGAAAATCCGAATGTTTCTGATTCGGCATAGCCGCAAGACCGATGGCTGCCATGCATAGCACATAAAATTTTTTGTTTTTGAAACGTTTTCTGTTAAAAAGTTCATTGTCCGTATCATTGATGTCATTTCTCGATATACTGTTTTGTGCGTTGCGGCCAAGCAAATAAATCTCCCCGGTATCCAGGTCTTCATAGATAACGTCCTGCCTGTCATACATTGTCATCATGCTTTTGTCCTTTTCTAAAAGTCTCGCATAGGACGGAAAGCAGAAATACTTATTTGGCGAGAATCCTTTCATCCCGCCATATCCGGAATCCAGACCGATTACCCAGTAATCGTCATTCCGTTTTATTTTTTCATATACTTTTGGCACCCATTCTGTTCGGGTGCGGTAAATACTGGTATTCATATTGTTCTCCTTTGTTCGATATAGCACTGAGAATTCATTATAATTTCATGATCCGGTTCAATGGTTGGTATACGTAAAATGCATGGGATCATAAAAACTGGGGGACCAGTCACCTCCCCAGTAAAATCCGTGGGCTTTGAAGATCGCAACCACCTGCGGATTGTTATAATACGGACTTTTCGGATCCGGTTTGCTATTCCAGTAAGATGGCGGGTTGGCATTTGCATTGAGGTCGATCACGCAGCCATACGAATGATGGGACAGTTTTCCGGTTCCGGATGCCATTGGCCTCCAGTTATAGCCAAAGGTATCACCTGGATTTACATAAAATCCCTGGACTGTCAGCAGTTCTTCAAAAATAGACTGTATTTCATTTGCCAGCTGTTTGTGTACCCTTAGACTCATCGTGGTTTTTCCGGTTTTCGTCTGGATCGGCACAGTGATTGTTGTCAGATATGCCTGAACTTCGGTTGGTGACTTCGGTGTTCCTCCCGGAAATAGCCAGCTTAGTCTTGTCCCGGAATCAATCGTTCCGGCGATACCGGCTGCCACGGAACCGGAATAGCCGCTGCTACCGGTCATATTTACTTCCTTACAGGAATAAATCGCATTGATCGATTGCAGGATGTTTTTATAATCCAGCGTAATGCCTTCTCTTTCCATATAAGTTTCATATTCTCCTGCTGTATATTTTTGATCCGTGAAAAAGCCAATGACAGAAGGATCATTGCTGTACCAGGCGATAATAACCGCCTGCAGCTTTGCATCCAGTTTGTATGGATTGACTTCTTCGGATTCCCTGACGCAGGCTACCAATAACCTGCAGGCAGCAGCTATCGATTCCTCTGCGGTAAGATCTGATTTCCCTTCGTATTTTGGAAGATCTGTGATTGCAAAAATGTCATTTCCCGATCCTTGTGTACGTAGATAGCAAATAGCAAGCAGCAGTTCGGTATAACCGGAATAATCCTGGGAATAGCTTTTGAATTCCGCTTTTATCTGCGCCTCATAGTCACGGACGGCAGTATTTACGGAAGCTGTTGCTGAATACGTCGTGATAACGGAAGGAATCGTCCCCAGAGAAGCAAATTCCGTCCATTCTGTCAGATCCAGTACCGTCCAGGCATCATCCTGTTTTTCTGTATCCCATCCTTCCCACGAAGCTTTTACATATGCGGTGGCTGCCAGGGATGTAGCGCAAAGAAGGCATAGAGCCAGTATTGTTTTTCGTTTTTTCATGATACCTCCTGTTCCTGGGAACCTGCAGATTGCGCATACAGACGGTATGCTTTGTTTGCTTCCCTGCTTCTAGTTTCCCATCGTGCATTTTTTATCCCACAATTTTCATAAGCGCATAAAAATACCATGGTAGCCTGATCAACATCCTGCAACTGCAGAAACTGTTCAAAAGAACAGGAAGGAACGGTATAACCGGCTCTTCGAAATTCCTTTGCTGTCTGGGAATCAGAACTCCACATACTTCCCCAGATCCCTTTCTGACACAGGATAAAATAATCCAGCTGTGTTTTCAGGTCAGTCCACGCTGTTCCCTGGCTGTCTGCGTAACGAACCAATCCCATCCCGTCATCGGATCTTTTCGAGTCCGGGGAATAAGTAAATCCTAATATGCCACGACCACCGCTTCCATGTGCCGAAGGATTAATCCCTGAGATCAGCGTCCCACCGCTCTCCTGGGCTGCATTCCCTAATAGCGCCGCGCAGGCCGCATCCGACCACCCTGCACTTTTGCAGTAATTCCATATCTGCTGTGCAGCCACACTCCCTGTCAGATCAGATCCAAGAATCGCAGAGCCGCCATAAGAATCATTTGCTAACTGGCAGTTAAAAATAGAATTCAAATAGTATGTCGTGTAATCAATAGTTGCATCGTAAGCACTGACATAAAGATTCCCGTCTGCATCTGTGTCATATACCGGTGTCTCGGTCAGATAATAGGTATGGCTCCCGTTATACAGCTTTCTTACATAATCAAGGACTTCATCCGGATCTGCGCCTTCCAGGTCAAAATCGAAATACACTTTCGTCAGCGAAAGGATTTCCCGGCTGTTTGTATAGGCATAGATCGTACTGCCTTCTTCTTCCGTGTCGTTTTCTGTATAGGCCTCCTCATCTTTCACCTGGCGGAAATTAACCGTTACATTCCGATACTTCTTTCCGGTCGTGATACGGTCGATCTCGTCCATTTGGTTCTCATACATTTGGTTGATCGTATTGATACACTGATTCAGAATCGCTGTGTCTGTATCGCCTGCATCAGCATTCAGGGTAAACATGTTCATAAACGTTGTTATCAGAAAATAAAACACCACAAACAACAGCAAAAGTAACAGGAATACAATCAGGATACCGGACAGAAGCGACAGGATCGTTTGAATGGCAGCAGAGGTTCCGGCAACTGCTTTTGCAAGAATGTGCTGGATAAAAGTTGTCGCATTACGTACCGGGGCAATTTTCTTTGATGCCCTTTTCCAGATCTTTGTCTTTACCAGGCTGTTTTTGATCGTTTCTCGAAGCCGGAAAGGATCACGAAAAAACCGGATGGTTTTACTTTTGACTGCGTATTTCTTTTTCCTTAAGAGGTTGTGCCCCTGCTGCATCCGGTCGAATGTCCTGGAAGCGGATGTCACAGTGTTTCGCATCCGGTTCATTACCGGATCTGCATACTGTACCAGTACCTGATTGATCGCCGGATTCACACGCAGTGTCTTATTTACGTTGATTCCTAACGTGCGGACAGGCCGCAGCGCGATTTTCAGTCCGTATTTTGCTCCCTTGCCAGTCTGAGCAGCATTTTTAAGCGTATACTTCAAAGTGCGGGAAATCATCCTGGATACATCCCAGACAAGAAAAGCTCCTGCACCCATATGTGACTGCATCAGATGCTTTCTGGCGGATCGTTGGATGCTCCTTACAATCCCAAGCTCCTGATGCGATATTTCGCTAACTTTTATCGCTGCATGTAGATTTATGGCATGTTTCAAAAGCGCGGCTTCCTCTGCGGTCAGATCGGTACGCTTTAAAAGCTTCTTTAATTGCCCCGCCGATACACTCCCTGCCAGATTTCCAACACCTCTGCTTTTCGTACCGGCTAACAGATGTTCGGAAAAATAATTGTCCAGCATCCGTTTTTGTTTTTCCAGATCTGACAGGTCATGGAAACTCATAAAAGTAACCGGCTGTATCCCTTTGATATCCGGTGTATATTCATTGATCACACTGGTTAATTCATGCCGCAAACGGGCAATTTCTTTTGGCTTATAGGTATCACCGGTTTTGGGATTGATACGGTCTTTCAGGTGCATGGTCTGGTAGAAACGCTCCATATCCCTTCCCGGAAGGAATTCCCGGTCATGAAGGATATCCAGGCATTTTTCCACTTCGCCGGAATCTGAGATCCCATACTTTAACAGCAGAATCCTTACTTTACTCTCTGCCGCCTCATCGTCAAAAATCAATGTCCGTTTGATCTCTTCAAATGCTTCTGATGAAAAATACCGTCTGCTGGAGCCTCTGGCCAGGGAGCGCAGGGCAAGATTTGCAGTCTCTTTACAAAGCGGCACATAGGCAGCAGCTGTTACTTGTATGCCTTTATTTTCATACGTCTCATGTGTAGAAACATGATAAGAGGTATAAAAAGTAACCTTCATTGGCTGTGTCAGGATATCTTCCACATGCAATCGCGATGGCCGCTCTCTCGCTGCTATCAGATCTTTCGCATTTTTATCTTCTGAAGTGACAGACGGTATCTTTGAAAAGTCTGTTTGGATCATATTTTTCAAGTCTTTATTCAGATGATCTGCATCTGCTTTCTTAGCTTTTCGCATATGATCCGCGAGTGCCTTTTGCCGTACTTGTGTAATTGCCTCCTGCTGCCTGTCTGGAGGCTTGGATAATGGTTTTGCTCTGGATCTTCTCTCTGGCATTTCTTTTTTCCTTTCGTTACTCAAATCATTCACCTGCCTTTTTCTCCCCTAATATGGGCGATTTCCTTTTGGCAGGAGAAATCCCGGACTCCCTGGTCTGCTTTCTTCCATATTGTCTATGTGATTTTTCAAATATGGAGAAACGTGTAAAAGGGAGGAAAGAAAGATGAACGATCATTCGAATGTGTACAGTTCGGAATATCCAAAACAGATTCTGAATAACATCAAGCATACCAAGAACGGAATTTCTACATTTGCCATAGAAGCACTCTTTGGCTATCAGGATCCACTGCCGGAAAATCCCATGAGCCTGATGAACGGGTATTCTGTTTACAGTTTTGTATTGATCCAAAACAATAAAGCGGTAGCCGCAAATCTCAGGCCGACGGATCTGGCGGCTCTGGCAAGAAAATCGGAACTTGCTTTTGATATGGCATTCCGCCACCGGTATTTCCAGCATTTTCGTGCATTTCACACGGTATATCAGGTGATTCTAAAGATCAAAGAAAAGATATCCGGTACAGGGCAAAAAGAGCCATCTGCACAGGATTGTAAGGCTGCATTCTCACATACCTTTTCCTGGGGGAAATACAGGGGAAAAACACCTGGAGATGTATTATTGGAATATGAAGATTCCCTGCCTGAACTGATGCGTACAAAGAATCTTCTTGTAAAAAATGTTGACCAATATCCAAATAACAGGAAACTGATAGCTGCTATCGACTCTGCTGCTACAGCTTTTAAGAATGGGACATTAAAAAAGGAAGACAATACCGCGGATGTAACGGAAGAGACAAACCGTGATATCCTCTTATACGAAGGCATATGGAAAAATAAGACAGGAAAAAATGATAAGAAAGAAATGGATGGTCTGGAAGTTTACCGCTGCTATAAACTCACGATAAAATACCAGTCGTTCATGGACAGGTTTCCGATTACGGTCATCATAGAAAACTGTTTTATTCCCGTAAAAAAACAGGAGGACGGTCGGCAAAATATCCTGACTTCCCAGGCCGTGCAAAAAACATATGTATCAATGAAACATTCGTTTACCTTTGAAGAATGGCTGGATATTATTGATACTATGAAGCAGGCAAAACAACTGTTTTGTAATATGGTTTACCCATCCATGTACAAATTAGCACTGCAATGCGATATGGATAACCGCAGCAAAGCAAAATAACACGAGACTATGAAAAAAAAGTTGGATCATCCCACCAGAGGTTCACAGACAACGTTTTCTGTAACCGCTGATCAGGATTGATCCAACTTTTTTCCATTCCTAGCTACTATCGTTTTAAAATAGACTGTATCATCCGCTGCATCTGTTCAAGTGCGCTCCGTTGGTAAAATTCCATTTCCGGAAGGTTCCCTACTTTGTAGATCCAGGTCAAAATCTGCTCAAGAAAAGCTGCTCCTGTTTTTGTGCTTCTGTCAGCGGTTCTTCCTGATCCCAATCATCCAACTCCTCAGAATCTGTCTGACCAGGAATATTCTCATCTTGATACTTTTCCGGAAAAAGAGCCTTTTCAAACGCTTCGAAAGAATCATCTGTTTCCGGAACGGACATTTTTTTTGCCTCGATTTCCTGTATGGTACTCATATCGATCGTTCCGGTATCTTCCAAGATTTTATACAGTTCTTCCTGCTTTTCTTTAGAAAGATGGGCGATTTTGGAGGCTTTGTTGATGGAAATACTGCCATCTTCTACTTTCTCTTTCATTTCAGGGATCATATATTCATCGATAGAAACAATCTTTTGCACCTGCCGTTGCCCGATTCCCATTTTTTCGGATATCCTTTTGATGATATTCTCCGGCATGGTGTCTCCGCGTTCCTGTTTCTTCTTGTATAGATCATATAGTTCCCATACATCCTGTTTGCGATATTTTTCCATATTTCTTGCCTGACTGTTGGTTTCGCGTATGATGATTTCTTCGTCGATCTCATCCAGATCTGACGGACCGTATACTTCCACAGGTATTTTCTCCAGTTTTTTTGCTGCTTCCGGATTTTCTGCCATTACTTTTTTGATCGCTGTCCAGCGTCGTTCCCCACCAAGCAGCATATACGTTTTATCCGGAAACGGACCTTTTACAAGCAACGGCTGTAATAGTCCATATACAGCGATATTGTCTGCAAGCTCATCAATATTGGTAACTTCATATTTGTTTTTCGGATTTGGAATAACCAGGTCAGGTGATACATAGATGACCTGACCGAAACGCTGCGTATTGATTCCAGCAGAAAAATTAGACGGTTTCATATTTCCCAATCCATTCCCTAATGTAAATTCTTTCACGGTTATTTTCCTTTCTTATCTATTTTCTGATGATTTTTGCGGTTTTATATTCTTTCGAGGTGGCATGCTCTTTCAACAGCTCCCTGGCCTGATCGGACGTAATGTATTTCAGTTCTTCCATCAATAGGATATAATCTTCCAAAGGGTTCGACCGCTTCTTATAATGCAACAACGGTATAGATTTTGCCGAGCATTCAGCCACCTGGATGCTCTTTCGCACCGTGGCCTGCAGGAAAAATTCACCCAGTTCTTTTTTATATGCCTCATATAGAGAGCGGAACAGGTTGGTGTTTTTCTCCACCTTGACCATATAGATCCCGCGGAATGTCAAAAAGGGATTCAGTTCTCCATTCGATGTTATGTTTTGGATTTCCAGGAATAAATTGGTCAGTCCCTGATAAGAAAAGCCATTCATTTCTACCGGTGCAATCACCTCGTCGCAAGCAACCAGGACATTTGTGGCAAGGATATCTGCACTTGGGTTCTTATCAATGATGATATAGTCATAATCCTTCTTAAAAAAGGAAATCGCATTTGCCAGGATGCTTCTGGTATCACAGTCTCTTAACTGTTCGACATAAGAGATCGTATCTCTGTGTCCCGGTTCCGATACGATCATGTCAATATTCTCGTATTTCGTCGGATAAACCATTTGTCTGGCATATTCCGGAAGTCTTTCCTGCGGACACATATACAGGTCTTTGATCGTATAACGTTCCTCATCTGTCATCATCCCGAAAAGCCCGGTCATGTTACATTGCGGATCATTATCTACCAGAAGCACCCTCTTTCCGCATTTCGCCAGTATTTCTGCCATAGTTGCGTTTCCAATCGTTTTTCCGATACCGCCCTTTATATTGATATTTGATAAAACAACACACATCTTTTTCGTTCCTCCTTTTCCTCTATTGTAGCGTGTTTTCAGAAGCTCCACATTTTGCATATTTCCAAAATTTTACAGATATCTTTTAAAGGAGATATGGTTGAAATACGTGAAATCATACAAATTAGCGAATACAGATTCCAATCCACAATAAAAAGGCCTTCAAACTTTGCAATTTTATCTTGCATAAGTTTGAAGGTAGCTAAAAATTGATATATTCTTATAATTTTTTTCTTATTAGTTGAAAAATGTATCTTCTTTTGATATGCTGTGTATGTACTTGATTGTGGTGTTCGCACTATACATGATGGTATAATCTACAAAAGCTAATAATTATATCCCACCACTGATTCCAGGTGTTCGCACTATTGGATGATTTGGGCGGGATATTTTTTTATATATTCTCCAGCCGTCCCCGTTCCAGATACTCCGCCAGTTCTTCCCTACTCCGAGTGATATACTCATACGTCACATACAGCGGATCGATCCGTTCTATCAGCCCCTTTACCCCGGCAGCCGTAAACGGTTCGTGGCGGTCGAGCTGAAAGATATGCTCATAGACCACCCGGAAGCTCTCTGCCGGATCTTCAGCAAGTTCGTGAGGAGCATCTGCCAGCCATTGTTTCACATACTCCCCGGTCAGGGATTCCTGCAGGTGAATGCCTTTGATGTAAGGGATCAGGTCTTTGTGATTGTCAAGCATCTGATGCAAGCAGGCCACGGCCGCATCCTGATCGTGAAGATCCAGATTTGTATGCAGGTAGTGTCCGGTATCCAGCATAAAGCCTTTCTTTTCGTAATGTACCTGTTTAAGCAGTGCCCGTGCATCTTCCGGATTCTCGAAGGTCAGACCCGGCCACCACAGGTTTTCCATGAGGAACCAGAAATGATAGGTCTGCCCGTCCAGAAGTTCATTAATGAAAGATGCAGCGGCATCGATCACTTCTCGGTTCGTGTGTTTCCTCTGATAGGTGAAACTTTCTTCCCCGTCTACCTGTACCACATGAAAGACCACATATTCCGCACCCATACGCGTTGCATAGTCCAGATCTTTCCGGTAGTGAGTGATCAGTTCCTCTCTGTTTTGATTCATCCAGTCCTGAAGGCAACAGCAGTGAACACCCGTTACCATGTCCGGTTGTATCAGTGGACACGCACTGGCCTCCTGATATGCATCCGGTGCTTCCCATGTAGAATATGGCAGTGGCATCACTTCCAGTCCGTTGCAGCCATGTTCCTTATAAAACTGCCGTAAATCTTCTGCCGATGTAAAACGGGTCACATCGTCCAGGGATGTGGTAAAATTCATCTGATACTTCATTTCTGGTTCCTCACTTCACATGTTTTCTGTTCTTTTTCGTAACTGCTTTGTACCTTTACAATTACTGTTTTTCTATATATTCTACCGTGTAACCATGCTCCTGACAATATGCATCTACTTTGGATCCCTGGTAACAGCGGATCCGAACCGGTTTATTGACAATATCTTCTCCGATTTCTTCCGGATCATGACGAATCTCAATGACTTCCAGTTTTGCTATGCCATGGAAAGCCTCGGCTCCAATCTTTCGTACGCTTTCCGGAATGACCACTTTCGTCAGTTCCTTGCAGCAAAAGAATGCTTTTTTATCAATTTCTTCCAGTGTATCCGGAAGATCCAGCTGTTTTAATTTGCAGAAATGAAATGCTTCCCTGCCTATCCGTTTCAGTCCTTTCGGAAATCGGACTGTTTTCAGGTTTTTACAATGATAAAATGCCTTGTCCCCCACTTCTCGGACTCCGGCTGGCAGCAGGATCGTTTCCAGCGCGTTGCACTCATAAAAAGCAAAGCCTTCAATGGTTTCCAGCTGACTGTCTTTGGTAAAAAGCACCTTCTTCAGATGCCGGTCCGAGCGAAACATATTTTCCGGAATTACCTTCAACTGTTTGGAAAGATAAGCCGCTTCCAGCAGCTCACATTCGGAAAAGCACCCACTTCCTACCTTACAGATACTGTGCGGAAGTGCGACTTCCCTCAGTAAACGGTTCCGTCGAAACGCATTGTCCCCAATTTGTTCGAGACCATTTGGTAACAGCAGCGTTATCATTTTTCCATTGGACAAAAATGTTTCTTCCTCAATTTCTTTACAAGTTTGCGGGATTCTTACTGTTCTTGCCCTTGCGTATCTCATCGCATCACTCTTTGTCAGGAGTTCCCCTGGCTGTCTCTTTTTGGATTTTGCTACATCTATCACTTGTATGTTCCTCCACACTCTTTCCTTATTCGATATACTCTGTTATATAGTCATGTTCCTGGCAGTAGGCATCTACTTTGGATCCCTGGTAGCAGCGGATCCGTGTTGACTTATTGATAAGTTCTTCACCGATAAAATCCGGATCATGCCGGAATTCCAGTATTTTCAAACGGTTGCAGCCATGAAAAGCTCCTCGTTCGATACTCCTGACGCTTACAGGAATCTTCACTTCCTGTAACTGGGTACATTTAAAAAATGCTTTTACATCAATTGTTTCCAAGGTGTCCGGCAGTTCCAGTTTTTCCATGCCGCAAAAATAAAATGCATTCATGCCAATTACTTTTAACCCTTTGGGAAAACAGATCGTTTTCAAATTTTTGCAACGGTAAAAGCCTGTTCTTCAATTTCTTTTACTCCTAAAGGAAGCTGGATTTGATCTAATTTAGCGCACTCATAAAAAGCACACTTTTGAATCTTTTTGACCTGGCTTTTCTCTGTAAACTGTACGGTTTTTATCATCCGATCTGCATAAAACGCTTCTTCCGGAATTGTTTCCAAACGATCGGAAAGCGTAACGGATCGAAGATTCTGGCAGTCCGCAAAGCAGCCGTTTCCAAGCCGGAGGATACTGTTTGGAAGTTCCACAGTTTTGATATTTCGGCTGAATCGAAAAGCATTTTTCCGATCTCTTTTAACCCTGCCGGAAACTTTATATTGTCAATTCCGTTCTTTTGAAATGCCTCGGCACCAATGGCTTTATACCCTGCCGGGATCACGACCTCTTTCGCTTTCGTGTATTTTGCGGCTGCTCTTTGTGTAAGAACTGTTGGTTTTTTTATCTGTCTGTTGGTAGTATTCACTGTAATTTCCCCTATACGCTGTTATTCTATATATTCCACGGTAAATCCTGACTCCTGGCAGTACGCATCCACCTTCGATCCCCGGTAGCAGCGGATCCTTGCAGCTTTGTTGATGATCCACTCACCGATGTATTCCGGATCATGCCGGATCTCCAGCACCTGCAGGCGGGCACATCCATGGAAGACCCATTTTTCGATCCTCCGGATGCTCTCCGGAAGTGTTACTTTTGTCAGGTACATGCATTTAAAAAATGCTTTCTCATCCAGTATCTCTACCGTATCCGGCAGTTCCAGGTTTTCCAGACCACAAAAGTAAAAGGCTTCCTTTCCGATCTTTTTCAGGCCTTTGGGAAAACGGACGTTCTTCAGTTCCTTGCATTTATAAAATGCCCGGTCTTCAATTGTTTCCACTTTCGACGGCAGTAAGATGCCTGCCAGTGTCGTACATTCATAAAATGCCTTTTTTCTTATCCTTTTTATTTCACTGTCTCTGGTAAAAAGGACTTTTTGCAGCCGCCGGTCTTCCCGGAACAGATCCTCTGAAATTTCTTCCAGACCATTCGACAGATACGCGACACGAAGGGAAGGGCACTCGGCAAAACAGCCGTTCCCCACCCGGTAGATGCTGTGTGGCAGAGCTACTTCCCGAAGCGTCTTACTGCACCGGAACGCATTGGTTCCGATCTCCTGCAGCCCGTTTGGCAGTAACAGGTTCTTCATTTTTATATTGGACTGGAAGGCATTCACACCGATCATCTGATAATATGCAGGGATCCTTACGGTTTCCTCTTTCCCGTATCTTGCTGCATTTCTCTGTGTCAGTACCTTGCGGTCCTCGTTTTTGTTTTCATAGTTACACATAAAATAGTTATTTCCTCCGCAATCCATACCAAAGCTTACGGCTCCAGTATTCCATATTTTTTCCGGATGCGTTCCAGTTTGGCAAGCATCGGTTCCCCCAGCACGGCTAAAAAGATCACCGTGGCACTCCCGTGGATCACGTTCATCGGGAAGCCGCTTGCGTACATCGCTAAAAACGCAGCCTTATTGATTCCGCCCATTCCCATAAAGACGGATGCTGTATCCAGCAAAAATCCATAGATGACCAGCACCGACAGTCCCCCGTAGATACAAAGCCATACACGGAAATGTTTCCATTTTCCCCGTTTTCTTCGAAAGATCAGCCCGCCCAGGAATCCCACGATCCCGAACGCAAACATCTGCCAGGGTGTCCATGGTCCCTGTCCAAAGAAAAAGTTGGAGACAAATCCTGCCAGTGCACCGGTTAAAAATCCTGCTTCCGCGCCAAGCCCCACACCTGCGATAATGACGATCGCCGCGGTCGGTTTGAACTGGGGCAGCATAAAGAACGCAGCCCTTCCTGCCACCGCAAGGGCAGCCATCACCGCGATCACCACCACTTCCCGCGCCTGCGGTCTCCGGTTTTCAAAGACCAGGAAAAACGGCAGCATGGACAGGATGATGATACACATCGAGATAAAATAATCGCTCCGGTCGTTCAAGAAAAAGATCCCGAAAAAGATCACTGCCGGGATCGCGGTCAGGATCAGAACAAACGCAAGGATCGTCCGCTTCCCGATCCCCGTATCCTTCGTCTCCACCCGTGTCTGGTAATATTCCGCCGCATACTCCTTCCGGGTATCCAGCAGTTTCCCTAAAAACGGCACGATCAGAAGTGCCAGCACGATCTGCAGGTAGGCCGCTGCGGTCAGCTGCACATGGCTGTAGATCGTCAGGTTCATAAAATTATTCTCCCGTCCTTCTAAAAGGTTTAGTGCCATATTCGTATCAGTCGCCCACCACAGGACAGCCGCCGTCATCCCCGTATTCCATAAAAAAGCCAACCGCCCCAGACGCTTTGCCTTTACTTTGACCTGGAACGCCAGAAGGATAAAGCACAGACCAAGGATCACGCTCACCGCCATCCCGATCCGCAGATACCCGGCGGCCTGGTCTGCCGCCTGTGTCATCGCTTCCGGTACCTGGTAGTTCCAGGCGATCCCCTTTGCCGTCTCTTCCAGTTTCCCTAACATCCCCGCTTTTGCATATGGGCTATAGCGCAGGTCCGGCACCGATACCCAGCGGAATCCGAGCATCGAGACCAGTTCCACCACCATCGCAAGCACCGGGATCATCGCCTGGGTGTCCATCCCCCTCGCCTGCTTTTGGTCACGGGCTTCCAGCCGCTTTATCTTTCCCTGCATCGTTCGATCACATCCTTTGCTGTCACTGCGTCCGGATACCATTTGCGCGCCATCCGGTTGGCAGCCGTAGTATAAAAACTGTTCCCTGCGAAAAACTCCCGTGCCGGTGCGCTCGTCACCACACTTCCATGGAAGAACAGGGCACAGGTATCCCCGTATTCCGCACAGAATTCAATGTCGTGGGAGACCATCAGAATCGTCTTCCCTTCCGCAGTCAGCCCTTTCAGGATCTGCGCCAGTTTCTTTTTATAAAAACCGTCCAGTCCCTTTGTCGGCTCATCTAAAAGGATGATTTTCGGATCAAGTAACAGCACCTTCGCCAGTGCCGCCCGCTGCTGTTCCCCGCCGGATAAGTCATACGGGTGGCTTCCCAGCAGATGTCCGATCTCTGTCTTTTCGATGACATCCCGCAGGCGTCCGGTATCCCCGGACATCTCCCGCAGATCTTTTTCGACCGTATCCTTGACAAACAGGCTCTGGGGGTTCTGGGGAAGGATGCCCAGAAGTTTTCCGTAAAGTTCGCCCTCCCGGTAGGTCCCCAGCTCCTTTCCGTTCAGAAAGAGTTTGCCGCGGTAGGGCTTCCTGATCCGTCCCAAAAGCCGCAGGGTCGTACTTTTCCCGGTTCCGTTACCGCCGAGCAGACAGTACAGTTCACCTTTTTGCACCTTCAGGTTCAGATCACGCACCACATCCGGGAGTTCCTTTTCATACCGGAACCATACGTCCCGGGCTTCCAGGACGGGCTGTGACTGCCGGGTTTCTTCCTTTGTAAATATCCGCTCCCGCAATCCCCCAAAAAAGGACGGTTTGCTGTCGTTTTGGGGTTCGATATTTCTAGATACCGGTGTATCTGACCATTTTTCAACGCCTTCTGTCCTGTTCTTCTGATTGCTTACGGAAGTTTTCTGTTGTTCTCTCCATCCTTCCAGCCATTCTCTCCCTTCCCGGACCGTCACCGGGCTGTCGCCCTCGCCGGAAAGTTCCTCAAAGATCCGCATCGGGACAGGCATCGCCTGGAACATGTCATTCTCCCGGATCAGCGACGGCAGTTTTTCCGGGGTATCCAGTGCCAGGATCCCGCCGTTTTCCATCACCAGCACCCGGTCAGCATACGCCAGGACTTCCTCTAACCGGTGTTCGATCAGTAAGATCGTCGTTCCCAGTTCTGCATTGATCTTTCGCAGGGTCGCCAGGAAATCCCCCGCCGCCAGGGGATCGAGCTGTGATGTCGGCTCGTCTAACACCAGAAGATCCGGCTGCATCGCCATCACCGCCGCCAGGTTCAGGAGCTGCTTTTGCCCGCCGGAAAGCTCCTCCACATTTTTCTCAAACCAGGTCTGGATCCCGAAAAAACTTGCCATCTCTGCGACCCGAAGCCGGATCGTCCCCGTCTCATACCCGAGGTTTTCCAGCCCAAATGCCAATTCGTGCCATACTTTATCTGTCACCAGCTGGTTGTCCGGACTCTGGAGCACATAGCCGATCCGCGCCCCCTGCTCCCGCACCGACACAGCGTCCAGCTCCCTGCCTTCAAACAGGATCTGTCCTTTCCGTTCCCCGTAAGGTGCCATCGCTGTCTTAAAATGCCGCAGGAGCGTCGATTTGCCGCAGCCTGATTTTCCACAAACTACCAGAAACTCCCCCTGTTTCAGGGAAAAGTTCAGATCCGTGAGTGCCGGCTTCTCCTGATCCGGGTAGGTAAATGTCAGATTTCTGATCTCAAAGAGCGCCATTTTCTGTCCTCCGCTATATTTAATATCAGGGGCAGCATACATAAGATTCCATACAAGATATATAAAATTAATGCCCCCGCTGTTGTCTCATTCATGATAAAAACCGGGAAATACAGGATCTTCAGTTTTCGAAGGTGCATGCAGAATAACAATGTTCCAAATACTCCCAATAAAAATGCCAGTAATATCCCGTCCCTCCGGTCAAACCGGTAGATACTGAAATTCGTCCTCCCGCGAAGCCCGTAAGCCCGGGATTTCATCGAATCCGCCGTCTCCACACTGTTTTCCAGTGCCCAGGTTGTCGTGATCGAGAGGATTTTCAAGCCATGTGCCGCCCGCTGGAAGATATTCCCGTTATTTACATTTCTTCCGATACACTGCTGGGCTTCCGCCACCCGCTTGATCTGCCCCGTAAACCGTGGCACAAATCGCAGGGTCATCGATAACAGCAGCGAAAACGCCGGGATCACCTTCCCGAACAGGTACATGAACTTGTCCGAAGTCATCACCTCATGGAAGACGGAAAACCATGAGATCACCCCCGCCAGCATCAGCCCCGAAGCCAGACCGTAGACGATCGACTCCAGTGTGACGGGATTTCCGTCTTTTAAGTAAAAGAGCATCGTTGCCCCCGCATGGGAGAACAGCGGGTTGGCAGCTGCCGCCAGGAGACAGACCGGCAACATCCCGAACAGGAACACCTTTACGGTTTTTCTCCCTTTCAGATAAATGGAATAACTCACCGAGCCGATCAGCGATAACGCTAAAAATACCGGATGCATATAAAACATCGACAGCCCGATGACGATCACAAAATAAGTAAAATTAATCAGTGGATGATACCCTGAAAAAGTATCCATTCTTTTCTCCTTGTCCATACGTTTACACTTTACGCATCCGTCTGGTAACATTCCATGTATACTTCTATTCCTTTTCACGGTATACGTAAAATACAGTTTTAGGCGTCCCGGAATCCGGGGCGCCTAATCCTTTCCATCTTCAGTTAAGACATGCCTGCTCCCAGGTCTCTTCCCAGGTCACAGGTATAATGCCATTCGATGTTGTCCCCGTCCTGTACCTGATAACGGCTGCATCCATAGTTTGGATACCAGCCATTCACCTCATACATCCAGCCGGACCACTGCCCGCAGTCCTTCTCATACAGGTTATTGATGCCCTGCACATAAGCACTGTTGTACATGGCGGTAAACTCGGATTCCATCTGGATTCGGTTGTTCTTCATCTCCCGCTGCAGGATGTCATATACTGACTCTCCTTCGGAAAATGTCACGGTCTTCGGACCGTAGATCACACCGTTTGACGGAACCCAGTCCGCCTTGCCTTCGGTAAGGTCACCCATGTTATTGAGGATCGTGGAACACTCCACATACAGGGTACAGGTCAGCTGTTTACTGCTGTCCACGGTCTGATCCTGCGGTTCTACCGGATCCGGTTTTCCTTCCGGGATCGGATCGGTATAATAGTTATCCGCACTGGCTTCCTCACCGGAAGAAGTGCTTCCATTCCCGTTCGTTCCGTTGCTCTCTGTACCGTCTGCATCTTCTGTGTCTGAGTTTTTGGAGTCTGAGTTTTTGGAGTCGGATTTCTTAGAAGAAGAACTCTTTTTCTTATATTTACTCAGATCTTCTTTTTCCTCATCCGATCCATAATGCTCATCTACATACTCTTCATCAATGTACTCAGGTTCCTTGTCACTGTTGTCTTCTTTGACTTCTGACGAATCTTTGGTGTTTCCATCATCTGCTGAATCTTTCGCAGCCGCGGTCACTGTCGGATCTGCCGAAGCCTGTTCTTCCTTTACTGCGCTGGTCTGGCAGCTGCAAAACAGCAGCGCCAGAACCAGCAGAAGGCAGAGTCCTATGCTTTTCGTTTTCCGTTTCATTTTCCTCCGTCCTTCCTGTCTTTCTCTTTGGAAAGATCCGGTTTTCCCTTTTCTTTCCGTTTGTTATATACAACCACTCCAATAGCCGCACAGCATACCAGGGCGATCAGTCCGATCAGCATCCAGTGTACCATAGCGGTCTTTTTCTCCGCTGTCGTTGCACCGGTATCCGTATCGTCCCCGTTTCCAAGGACTACCGTTTCTTCCGATGCATCCCACGGCACATCTTCCGCCGCATCCGATGCGTCCTGGATCTCCTGTTTTTCTGCATCCGTACTCTCATCCAGGGAAGAAGCCAGGGCACGTTTTGCGATGAAATAATGGCCGCCTTCTTTCAGGGTGAACTCCATCTTGCCGTCTTTTACAGATACCTTCTTGACATATTCCGCTTTCCGGTTCTCTGTGTCATACGAAAACAGCAACAGGTCATCGTCGTCAAGTTCAGTCTTCAGTGTCACAAGCATCTGTCCCGGGAAAGTGCCGGAACCTTCGGTACACAGGATCAGCGGTTTGACCGCCAGCTGTTCGATATCATCCTTGTACTTGCAGTCCGACTGCAGCTTATATGTCCAGTCTTTGGTCAGCTTCACATCCTCACCGTTGATGGTCAGAGTATAGGATACGGAATCGGAGATCTTACCACTGGCCTGCAGGTTCTCGTCTTTTCCTTTGATACTTTTCAGTTCTTTGGAAGTGATCTTTCCTTTGGTCTTTGCCTTTGCGGTGTCAGAGAGACTGCTGTTTTTACTGCTCTTTTTACTGCTGCTTTTTACACCGGCACTGTTCTTTCCGGATACGGAAGATGCCCTGCCCCTGCTCTGGATCGATGCAATAGAGGTACCGCCGGTATGACTGCTCTTTCCGCTTTTCGAAGATGCGATCGTACCCACTTTGGTCCCCTGACCGTCTGTGGAGGTGTCCTCCCCCACCTTCGGAGCAGTTCTTGCCAGCCAGTAGCGTCCTCCGGTTGTCACACTCATTTTGAGTTTTCCGGAAGAAACGGTTGCCGTCTTTGCACTCTGGATCGTCAGCTTGTCCGGGTTCAGCCAGTACAGGTTCCAGCTTCCGTCCTTCACACCGGTCTTTACAGACAGTGTGACCGTACCGTTCATGCTTCCGCTCTGGGCGAATTCCACCTGGGCCTGTGTACCACTGATGGTGTTGCTTCCGGTACCGATCTTGATTCCGGCTTTCACATCACCGGCTTTCTTTACGTTTTTTCCGTCCCAGGTCAGCGTATAAGTACTTCCGCCGGACAGAGTGCCCGTATAGGTAAATGCTTCCTTCGTCGCCATCAGGTTCTCGAATACCTTTTTCGGTATGATCCCGTTATCCAGAGACTCGATCACATCAGCGGCTTCCAGAAGACTCTCCCCGTTCTTTAACAATTTGCGCTCGTCCTCCCGGAGTGCACCGTACCGGCTCATCAGTTTTTTCACCGTGGCCGTATCATCCTGACAGATCCGCAGCGGATCCACCTGGTTCCAGATATCCTTATCCAGGGCATCCACCAGCTTCTGCCGTGCGGCGATGTCACCGAGGTAACCGTTCAGGGTTTTGGAAAGGGATTCTTTTTTGTCCCACTCTCCAAGAGTATCCAGTTCCAGCAGGTACTGGTTTACCAGGTCTTTGTCACCGATCTTTACCGGTGTGGCGATGGCAGCCACTTTCTTTTCCAGTGCGCTGCGCTTCTCTTCCAGTTTCTTTTCTTCTTCTTTTTTCAGATCCTCCAGTTTCTGAACCAGTGCTTCCAGCTTATCTGCGTTGGTCACCTGACTCTTTTCTTTGTCGGTCAGCTTATCATACGCTTCCTTCACGGAAGTTACGGTATCGGCATCTTCCAGTGTCAGCTTGTCCGCATCCGGCAGATTGTCGATCCGGTTGATGATCGCTTTCGTTTCCGCATCGGCAGTGGTGTGCACCGTCAGTTTCCGGTTTTCTGTAGTTCCATCCCGTTTTGTGACTGCAATATCCAGTTCCGTTCCGTCTGTGACTGCGATCTCACCCTCTACCGGTGTACGACCATCTGATCCACGGAGTCCGCTCTTGTAAGTTTTTCCATTCACCGTCACAACTGCCGCGTCATAATTGCCGATCGGAAGGTTGGTAAGGGTCAGTTTCCTGACATCTGCTCCCACATACAGGTCAGTTTCCGTACCGGCATCTGCGGTAAATACACTGCCATTATCTGCCTGTGCCACATACTGAGTGGTGTTGGCGGTGGAGCGGAAATCAAAGAGATTGATGCCCTGCTGATACAGGCGGTAAGCTGCGATGGCCTCCATCGCCTGATCGGTCGGCATAATGTCTGATTCATTCCTGCTCGTACTACCTTTATCCTTATGGAAAAAACCACCTGTTTGGCTATTGTAATATTTCATCAGACCATCCAACGGATTTTTCCCACTGGATGCATTTGTCACTGTTGTCGGATCAATCCCCATAGAAGTGAGCGCAATAATTACCTGTGCAGTAGATTCGCAGTTATAATCACTACCGGATGCATAATCTCCATCTTCTGAAATTTCATCTCTTAACACTTTCAGCGCACGGTCTAATGCTGCCTGAACATCCGGATTTTCTGACGCATGGGGAGCAAGTGCATAGACAACCATTGCTGTAATATCCACTTCCAGTGTTCTGGCTGTATCGTTCATTGACCAGCCGCCACCAGGCACTTCTTTTTTAAGGATATCGTTGATCAGTTTTTCCCTTGTATACTCTGCTCCTGCCGGCACTTCATATCCATTGGAATCCAGAGCCAGCAATGCCCACGCAGCACCGTTCATTCCCTGATTGCTTGGATCACCTGCCAGACAGTTATACGTTCCATCCGCGATCAGATCATGTCCGCCCACATTCGTCGGATCCCCGCCTGCCGCCAGCACAGCCATCGTCAGACGGTGCCATTCGGTCGGTGTATTGGTGCTGAGCCCTGTCGATGGATTTTTATCATAAGCTCCTTTTACATAAGTATTTGCACGCGTTAAAAATGCATCGTAAATTTCCTGGATTCCCAGCCGTCTCAGGAACACTACCGTCCAGTCTGTATTTGTACTGCTGACGTTTCCCAGAAACTCATCTGTAAAAACAGTTCCATTCGTTCCCTGCTTCCAGCTGACGGTCTTAGAAATCACGGTGCCCAGATCATAAGAAGATGCTGCACGCACCTCTCCATTTGCATCCTGATCTGCCGTGCCGTACAGTTTCAGTTCTTCGTCTTCCTTCCAGGAATCCCCGGAGGCTTCTGTTTTTTCTTCTGCTGTCTCCGGAACAGATATTTTTTCATCTTTTCCCGTACCGACAACTTCTGTCTCTTCCGGCGCTTCCGTTGCCTGTGGAGTATCAGTTTCCGCAGTGTCTGTATTTCCGGTAACCACCGGTTCTTCTGTCGGATCAGCAGTACCCTCCACGGTCTCTGTTTCCGCCGCTTCCGCTACTTTTGCTGAAAATTCCTCAGAAACAGTCTGAGCCCGGACTGATGCCGGGCAAAGACTGAGAACCATGGTAGCCGCCAGAAAAAGACTGATGACTTTATTTTTCATTACTCTTCCTCCGTAACTCCTGTGATTCTTTTTTTCTTTTTATAATAGAGAACGATCCCTGCAAGTACGCCTGTCGCTGTGATCAGTCCTGCGATCGGGAAGAGGATATCGGTATCATCTCCTGTCTTCGCACTTGTGACTTTTCCAGTGCCGGATACCGCAGTGGTTCCGTTTCCAGTTCCTGTGCTTCCACCACCCAGGTTGCCATTGGTAACCGTTCCGGCAGAACCACCATTATTGCTGCTTCCGTTTCCTGTGCTTACTGTGGATGCAGGTACAACCACACCGAAAGATCCGGTACTATTTGCTGTTACGCTTAAGATACTATTGCTTACAGTTCCGCTTAGGGTTTCGATCTTGCCGTTACCTTCGTGCAGTACACTTAAGGTCTGTCCGTTATAGGAGGTTCCCACCTGGAAGTTCACGGTAAGTTTGTCGTTCCATTCCACTTCTTTACCGTCCTTGTACAGTGTTACATCGTACAGGCGGATCAGGGCTTCTTTGGAACTGATCATGTTCTGCATCTGTTTTACCACATCATCGTCTGCTTTCAGAGCGGTCAGGCGCAGTTCATAACCGGAGAGTTTTCCGGTTACGGAAACCGGATAATTCTGATAGGTCAGTGTTACGCTGTCCTCGTCCTCATCCTGCTTCGGATCATCCGATGGAGATGGGTTCGGGGTAGGTGTCGGATTCGGTGTTACCTCTTCCAGACGTTTAATCTCTGCCTCACGCTCTTCCAGTGCTTTTACTGTGTCTTCAGATACATATTGTTTCTGCGTATCACTTAAATTGTCATACGCATATCTTGCTGCTTCTACAGCGGTCTTATCAGACAGCCGCAGATCTTTGACAGACGGAAGCCTGTTGATCTGGTCAGTTACCTTCTTCGCAGCTTCCACATCTTTCTGAAGCCATCCGATCTGGTTTTCTGCTACCAGAAGATCACTCAGAAGTCCACTTTCTGTCAGTTTCTGTTTCTGCTCATCATTCAGGGCCTCGTAAGCATCACGGGCTGCCTGTACCTGGTCAGCATCTTCTACTGTCAGGTCATCGATAGCCGGGATATCCTCGATCAGTCCTGCCACATAGTCAATTTCTTCCTGTAATGTTTTCAGACGTTCTTCCGCATCTGTCAGTTTCTTCAGCATATCCTCTGAAATCCGTCCCTGCAGATTTTCATCTTCGTACATATCTTTCAGCGCATCGTAAGCATCGCGTGCTTCTGTGACTGCTGTCTGATCCCGGAACATGACATCATCTTTGTCCGGAAGTTCATTCAGCAATGTATTGACCTTATCCACTTCCTTCTGCTTATCATCTTCCTCAATCAGTGCATTCAGCTGTTCAATCACTTCACTCAGCTTCTTGACACTATCCGGTGATGTTTCTTCCAGAACCCCTTTCTGCTCTTCACTCAGGGCATCGTAATGGGCTTTGGCATTCTCAATCGCTTCCCTGTCATTCAGCGTTATATCACTTGCGGATGGAAGTTCTTCGATCTCCTTGATCAGTTTTGTAATTGCCTCTGCATCCAGAAGTTTTGCCATCTGTTCTTCTGCACTTACCAGTTTACCTTTCGTCTCGTCCGATACATACGTTTTCTGATCATCGGTCAGTTTACTGTACGCATCTCTTGCTTCATCGATCTGGGTTTCATCGTTCAATGTCAGATCTTTCACATCTGGAAGAGCCTTGATCTTCTCCGTTACCTCTTCGGCTGCTTTCTGATCAGCTGCTACCTTTTTCAGTCTTGCAAGCTCTTTTTCTGCATCTTTCAATGTCTGGTAATTATCCACGTAACGTTTTTCTTCCGGACTCAGCTGCTCATACGCGTCTCTGGCTGCTGTGATCTTTTCCTCACACTCATCGGTCAGTTCGATCGGATCACCAATCTGATTAATCTTGGCAACCACTTTGCTTGCGTTGTCTCTTGCACCAGGCGTTTCGTCTAATGCTTCCAGCCATTTGTTCCAGGTAGATACATTACCGGTTCCTACGTAATTACCATTCTTATCCAGCATATCAGCCTGTTCACTCTGGTAATCATCCACATAATGCCAGATGATCTCATCCCCTGAGTCCACATAACAGTTCTTGAGTCCATCACTTGGATGCACACCATTAACCGTATACATCCAGCCGGAGTTTTTACCGTTGTCTTTCTCTCTCAGTTCATATCCACCGTAGGTTTCCGGTGCCGTGATCGCACTGATATAGTTCTTTTCCAGTCCTTCATAAGAAAGTCCGGCTTCCTTCAGTGCGGCCTCGAAGACCTGACCAACGGTTACATCATTTCCGTCAAAGGTATAGGTTCCGGTTGCGATCCATGTCGTATATGCATGTACCGCTTCGTTGTCACTTCCTTCTGTTCCGTGTTTGGTATCACCGATCAGACGGAAAGTTACCTCTGTCTTGGTCGGATCTGCTGATGAAGTATCCGGTTTCTTAACATTGATCGCACTCAGTGTCGCAGTAAGAATGTTATGACCATCCTCATCTTTCTTCACAGCTGTAAAATAGTGTGTTCCCAATGTCAGTGTACGGGTGTCGATCTTCACAATTCCGTTTTCATCGGTTGTAACAATCGCTTCTCCATCTGGCGTTGTTACCGGGGTATCACCATCGTAGATTTCTGCTCCCTGTATCGTTGTTGCCGTTCCATCGCTTTCGTGTACATCAGCTCCACTCAGAAGCAGTTCCATACTCTCTCCCCGTGTCACTTCCCCGTTTTCCGGTGACAGCCATGCATGCTGCATACCGTTCCATCCGGAGTTATAGAACAGTTCAATCTTATCCTTATCACTAACCAGTGTGTTCGCCGGGTCGCTGCACTCGATACCGTTGACCTTGCATACCCATCCTGCTTTCTTTCCATTGCTTTCTGTAAAGGAATCGTCTACAAGAACGAATTTGCCACGGTAACACTCGAATTCCGTTCCGCTTGCTTTCGCTGCATCCAGAAGCGCATGCAGGACGGTATAACCTCCATGGTTGTACTGCACATAACGGTTTGCTGCCAGATCCTCTGCCGTCTGCTGGATCTCAACATCCCTGGTCGGACAGAATACGGTGCTCTGACCTGCAAGCTGTACGGATACCGTTCCACTCTGTTCCGGAACTTTTTCCAGATCTGTCACGCTGATCACCTGATTTGGCTCTTCGTCAGTCACTTCAAAGTTGTTAGTCTTGGTCAGATAACCGCTCTTGGATACATGGTAGGTATAGGTTCCATTTTCCAGTGTGTAGGTTCCGTCTTCGTTCGCCTTCATGACTTTGCTTCCCTGCATAACCAGTACGGATGCGCCGTCCGGGATCTCGAAGGTGGTCTGTTTCGCTGCGGTACGACGGGTGACGTCGATGGTGTAGGTACGGGCTTTTCCATAGGTTCCGTTGCATGTAACAGTCAGTTTGTTCACACCAACTTCCAGAGGGATTTCATCCCCTTCTCCATATGTGGTATCGCCAACAGAAATCGTGTAGTTTTCCAGATAGTTTATGTTGGCTGCAACTTCTCCTTCTACATTTACCAGAATCTTATCGGTTCCATTTGGCACAGATGCATTAAAGTGTTCTTCTGTTCCAATAAATCCATAACCAAGATCCTGTGTAATCGTATTACCATCAGATGTTTTGTATTCAATATCATCTGCCTCCAGAATTCCGTCCCATCGTCCGAGTTCTTCGCTTCCGTCAGCTGCAGAAAGTGTGATATTTTTCGGAATAAAGAATCCAGACAATTCTTTCTCATTACTATCATACAAATATGTAGCATATGTCATAGGACTTCCTTCTCCAGGTATAACAATAGTTTCTATCTGAATATCTTTTGATGAACTATTCGCTATTTCCTGACCGGTATAGCTCAATGGACTACCAATAATTTTCCACTCTTTACTACCCATCGCATTTGTTTCCTGATAAGCTTCCGTAAATTTCATTTCTTGGGCAAGCGCATTGTCTTTGTCATCCCCTAGCCAATATCGTATTAATAATTTTGCCTGTTCATCTTTTTGAAGTAGATCCGCTCCAACTTGAACATTCATCGATAAAAATGATGATAATGATGTCGGACGATTCGTATTCTGTGCTACATCTGAATAAGACGTCGCAAACATTGCATTACTATTGGTCATTGGATTTCCAGTTCTGTTCAACGAGACACCCAAAGCTTTTAATAGTCCTGCTGAACGATTTGTACTTTCTTCATACTCATCATTCGATTCAACTTCAAAAGCTATCTCTGGAATATAAGCCATCTTCCCGTAATCAATGTCCGGATTATTTCCGCCATTCCAATAACCTGACATAGCATTTCTTGTCAGCCTACGATGTGCACCGTTTGAAGCTCCCCACGCATGTGTAGTTAATGCCGCATCTGTAATTTTATAAGTTCCCGCATCTTCTTCCTGCATCTTTAGTAGAAAGCTACTTCCTACCATATACTGACCAAAAGACGCTTTATACTCAACTCCATTGGCTTTACATTCGAAATCCACACCTCCTGGATTATAGATAGCTGCCATTTTAAATAATGGTGGAAGCATATTGTTTATCGTTACTTTTGCTGTATCTCCTACTTGCAATGCTTGGTTTGGTCGATATACATTATCGATTGTCACATCAACACCACGTGCAAGAATCACATGATAAGTAGTTGCATCACCTGCTTTAATTTCGACAATATTCCGCCCTTCTGACAGTTTAACTGTATAACTCTGCTTACCATCTTCCGTTTCCGTAGCCTTGTATGTCGTCCACTTACCATCTTTTAACCATCTCTTCGGATTCCATTTCGTACTTGTACCGCAGCTTATTATGCCATCCGTTACGGTAATTGGTGTATGCACTTTTACTGATGTGATTTTTTCTTCCTTGTCGCCTGTCTTTGCTGTAGGTGTAAAGGTATACTCTGCTGAATCGTTCATATCATAAGTAACACCGTCTACGCCGGTCTGGCTCTTAAGATAATAAACGGTACGACCTTCTATCATATCAATATTAGAAGTGATCTGAGTTTCAGCTTCTTCACCTACTCGTACAACAGCAATCCCTGTCAGTTCTGGAAGTAATGCACTATACGTATATTTTCCCGTGCCACTTGTAATTGAAGATGTTTCTACTGCATCATAGTAAAACGCTACCAGGGCAGATCCTGTTTTATTTGCATGAATACGACCGAACTGTCCAATCTTATCGTCCTCCGTAACTTCAACAGATATATTAGTTCCACCTAAAACCACATAATGCCACTCCGGATCATTATGTGCATTGGCAACACCATCTTCAACTGCCTGCCATGCACGTAATGGTACTAAGTCAAAATAATCTCCTACATTCAAATCGATTTCGCTATTCTCTGGAAGATTTGTCAACATACTGGCATAAATTCCATCTTCTTCCTGTTCTCGATGTACTTGTGTGGGATTATTCTCTAGAGGAGATAGTGTTATTTCTGTGTGATCTTCGTTCCATTCTCCATCCAGATTTTTGGTATACCTGGTTACTTTTCCCTCTTGGCGAAGCATATAGGTAAAACCTTCTGGAACATCATAGTAATAAGTATATCCATCCTTTTCTTCATGTTTATAGGATTCCCAGTTTCTTGCCGTATAGAATTTCAGCTGCCATGTTGTGTATATTTCCATACCTACTGGTGCTTTTATCGTGATATAGTTTTTTTTAAGATAGGGAATTTTTCCAGAATCTGAAAGATTTAATCTTTCAAACGTTGTTTCACCATAGACATAAAAATGCCCTTCGATGGAGAGATAATTCTCGTCGAAGGGCGCAAACTTAAACACATAATAGCTGTCACCAGCTTTTTCCGGAACTACATATTGATAAACATTATCCGTAGCATGCCAATATTCATTCTGCTGTTTTTCATCATACAAGGTCAGTGTTCCTAAATCAGGAAGATACTCCCATTTGTTTTTTTCTTCATTCCAATATGTCGGGGATACCTGTGCAAATGTAACACTGTCTAACTTCAACTCCGTTGTATCATCTGTTACTACAAATTTACCGCCAGCTCCAGAACTACTTTCATAATAATATTCACCGTTAGTTGCAGTAAAACTCTTATCGTTTACCGGAATTTCTGTTTTCTTATCAGCTGTATATATTTTCACATTGCTGATACCTGTAAGATCGATCAGTCTGTCTGTGTTTTCTGCTGCATTAATATTTACTTTTAAAGAACCTATCAGACACACTGTAAGTAGCAGATAGTGAAATATTTTTTTCATTTTTCGCGCTCTCCATCTACTTAATGTATAAAGTAAATGGTTGAGGCGGTACTTCCCCGCCTCAACCATCCCTCAAAAATATTTTATTTAGTTATTTGCTACACGTGTTGCAAAATACTCGTTTGCCTGAGCCATTGTACCGAATGCCCAATATACACTGTCGCCTTTTTCTACTTCAAGTACAGATGCACTTACTACATCACCTTCTGTGACTTTTGCACCGTCACGAACTACACAGTAATTCCATCCATAATAATTCCAGTCAGAATCTGAATACGCTGCCAATGTTTTATTATCGCTAGTGGTAACTGACTGTACATATCCATCATTCTGTGTGAAAGTTAATCCTTTTGCTTCTGCCAGACTATATAATGAATCGCCAACTGTCGGATAAGTCTGAGCTGATCCATCTGCACCGTTAAACGGATTAGAGGTTTTTTCTGTTGCTGCTGCAACACTTAAATTGGTTCCAACTGCTTTTTCAGATACACCATTACGTACATCAACTGCCTGTACAGTTACACCATCAACCGCATCCTGTGTTTTGTCAGCTTCTACATATACTGTCATGTCAATACTTGCATCTTCATTAAAAGTATTAACGATATGTAAACTAGCCGGACCATATTTACCTTCTACACCAGTAACTGTTACAGTACCAGCAAAAGAACCATCTGCTAACTTCATAGAACCATATTCAAAGTTTTTTGTATTGATTTTGTCGCTACCAACATTAATCGATTTAACCTCAAGACCCTCTGCTGCATCGTCTGCTGAATCAAAGCCAGTTCTCTGATAGTAAGCATTTGCAGGCATCAGTCCCAGTGTAACGCTTTTTCCAGCCTCAATCTGTGTAGAATACTTAGTATTCGGTTCTACTACCAGATTCGGATCTTCTGTTGCTGCACCTACAGGCAGTGCCATGGACAGTGTCAGTGCCCCAGCCATTGCTATGGAAGCAATTTTCTTAAAAAGATTCTTTTTCGTCATATTATATGACCTCCTTCATCTTTGTTTTCCCCTTTAGTTAAGCCATCACAGCGTGGGGAATGGTTGCCGCTGTGTGACCTGTAAAACCTTTATTTTCATGATACGTTTACTGCTGTTTCTGCCATGAAAATAAAAAGAGTCCGCACGATGGAAGTCATCATACGAACCTATAGCTCTAATTTGGATGAGGATAATCTTTTCTTATACCACATAAACAACAAATATATTCACCTGCTGCTTCATTTTCACCCAATTCGTCTCTGGCCTCCGAATTTATAATGTTAAAGCAGCTTTTACGCAACGTTTTCTGGCTCAGGACCTTTTAGCCTACTTAATGTGCCTTACCAAACAGGATCTGTTCAGTGGTTTTTACGTTTTTCGTTGTCCTTACAGCAGGGTTAGAATCTGCTCCGGGGTCTAACCGGATTCCGTTTTTAGTACTTTTGTACTTTTTCGCAGTCTTCTTTAACATTTCGTATAAAATTTTATAAATCTTATCATACTATGAATAGGATTTATCGCACGGTAGTCTTAGATTCTTCTTTTCTAAGACATCTCTACAACCCTAATATTAAACATTGTTCACAGATTTGTCAATCTTTTTCGGCGTTTTCTTTAAAATAGCTGGTTCTTCCGAACGATTTTTTATGTATTTTTAATCATCCCATACATTTTCTGCTCACCGATCGCCGTCAGGAAAGTTGTCAAAATTCTGTAGTCAGGAGGCTGCTTATGAGAACTGGTCAAAACATCTATAAACGCAGGGACGGACGTTGGGAGGCGCGTGTCCCGCTGGGGAAAAAGGCGGATGGCCGTCCATATTTTAAATATCTGTATGCATCCACTTACCGGGAAGTATTGATTCAGAAAAATAATTACGAAAAGACGATTTCGTTAAAAAATACACAAGTCATTTCCACCTCATTATTTTCCGATGCCGCATACAACTGGCTGCTGAATTCTGCCAGACGTTGGAAACCATCCACCTATATTAAATATAAGAACTGTCTGGAAAAATATATTCTTCCCCAGTGGAAAAAATTCTATGTACGTGACATTCAACAGGGCACTTATGATCGGTTAATGGAAGTTCTCCAACAGGAGCTTTCCGGTAGTTCTATTCGAACAATCAATACGATCATCAGCGGGATTTTGAAATACACATTAAATTATCTTCCTGTCAAATGTACAGAAACGGTTTCTGATCACGCAAAGCGACCTTTGGATATTCTTTCAGATGGGGAGTCCCGCAGGCTGCTTGCTTACCTGGAAGCCAACAACGATTTGATCTCTATTGGTATCCGGCTGACTTTGTTCAGCGGGATCCGCCTGGGGGAACTTTGTGCACTGACCTGGGCGGATATTGATCTGGAGGAACAGGTGCTTTATATCCGGCACACATTACAGCGCATCCAGAATCAGAACCCTTTGTCTGGGGATTCCAAAACAGTGTTGCATATCGGTTCGCCCAAAAACAAACGGGAACGATCGATTCCTTTGCACCCACAGATGATCCCGATTCTTGCAAAATATAAAAACAGTTATCCATCCTCTTACTATCTGCTGTCCGGAGCACTGTCTCCTGTGGAACCGAGGAGAATGACGAGACATTTTAAAAAAATTTTAAAAACCTGTGGTATCCGGGATCTGCATTTTCATACGCTCCGTCATACATTTGCGACACGCTGCGTGGAATCGGGTATGCAGATCAAAGCTCTCAGTGAGATGCTGGGACACTCCACGGTCAAGATCACCATGGATCGGTACGTGCATCTGTCCATGAGTTTTAAACAAAGCCAGATCACCATCCTCCAGTTCCCGGATTCGGAATCGAAAACCCGTCAAAATCTCAGTCAGACAGAGCGGAAAGTGCTGGAAAATGAGGAAGATATGGATGACTTGTCTTAGAAAAGAAGATTCTAAGACATCTTTTTTATTAATATATGCGATAGGATTTTATTTAGAACAAAAAAACAGGATATATGAAAAAATTTGCATTTTCATATATCCTTATTTTTTCGTAATTTCCACCTCCCGGTTCTCTGCCATCTTCGTCTGTTACACAGTCTGACACAATCCCTTTTTCTTTTTTAATTTTTTCATTTGTTGCTTCTACATTCATTTTTGATAACACAATCGTGATCAGGATCTCAATGATGAATGGAATCCATAAATACATGACCTGTAACATGGTAAGCGCGGATGCAGGCTGTGTCGGATTTTTTCCTACATATCCGCTGATCTCCAGAAGCCATCCGACAACGGCAGTTCCGATACCGCCGCCGATCTTTACTCCCAGGGAAGTACCGGAATACATGATTCCGTCTACTCTCTTGTCCTGTGTAAGGTAGGTATATTCGGAGCAGGATGCGATCACGGCGTTCATATCGCCCTGCCATGGTCCCTGACCTAAGGCAGCGACTGCGGTAAACAGCATCATCAGTGGAACGTTACCCAGATATCCGGCAACAACAACCAGTGCACGTCCGATCACAGCGAGGATATAACCGCGTAGGTTTAACTTATACATCCCTTTCCATTTTCCTACCAGTGTTGGTGTGAAGACTAGAGCGTGTTTGAAAAAGGCTTTTCGTGAGCTGCGAGTCCCAGTTTGTGGGAGATTTTATCCGAATGAGGGCGGCGTAGCGGGCTACGGCAACCGAATGAGGGTAAAATATACCGCAAAGTGGGGCTTGCAGATTGCGGAAATGATTTTTCAGACACGCTCTAGTGCGATAATCAATGGAATATTGACCGCCCACGCAAATACGCCAAACAGGTTTTTGTTACCAAGCACTCAGGTAAAATAATAAATACCGGCACCGATCATCGCATTATATAACTGCTGCAGGATGTATGTGCCACAGATCATCATATAGAATTTATTTTTCAGGAGAAGCTTAAATGCCTGGATCAGGCCATAGTTTTCCTGGGTAGTTGTCTGTCCACCTTCATTCAGCTCTTTTTTCAGATAGAAGCTGCTGCTTCCTATTTCAGCGCATATTACAACAGTGATATCAATATATCAGAATAGGCAGCCTCCAACGGAATGAGCTTCAGCTGGTTTATCAAAAATTTTAAGAAATATACGGGAAAAACACTGTTTCAGTATCTGACCGCTCTACGGCTTACCAATGCGCAGGTGCTTCTGGAAACAACAGCGTATTCGATCAATGAGATTGCTTCGATTGTCGGGTATCCGAATCCGCTGTATTTCAGCCGGATTTTTCATAAGCAGAAAGGATGTTCGCCATCGGAATATCGGTCGCGGAATTGTTAAAAAGGGTCTGACATCATGGGGAGTATCCCAAAGTTTGTGTAAACCTCCAAACTGATGTAAGATAGAATTACTCAGTTTGGAGGTTTATTTTATGGCAAGAAAAAAGGATTCACCACAAAAAGCAGCGCTTAGAGAACTCATGGGAAATTACCTGAAAGAAAACAATGTAAAAGTAAAAGATGGAACAGATGTTAATTCCATTATGCGGGATATGATGTCTATCATTTTGGAAGGTGCCCTTGATCAGGAACTGGATGAAGAACTGGGATATTCCAAGTATGATTATCGAAATAAAGAAACCGATAATTCCAGGAATGGATATTCCCAGAAAACGTTACATACCAGTTACGGAGATATGGAGATTGATATTCCAAGGGATCGAAAAGGTGACTTCGAACCACAGGTTGTAAAGAAGTATCAGAATTCGATTACGCAGGACATGGAAGAAAAGATCATTTCCATGTACGCAAAAGGAATGACTACTGCCGATATAGAAAGCCACATGCGTGAATTATACGATCTTGAGATCTCCGACAGTACTGTCAGCCGGATCACTGATAAGATCCTGCCAATAGTAAAAGAATGGCAGGAAAGGCCATTAGAAAGTGTGTATGCTGTTGTATTTATGGATGCGATCCATTTCCATGCCCGTAATGAGGGGCGGATTGTAAAACGTGCTGTTTACATTGCGATTGGGATCGATATGGAAGGACGTAAGGATGTCCTCGGAATGTATGTGGGTCAAAATGAAAGTGCCAAGTTCTGGCTCTCCATCCTGAATGGCCTGAAAAACC
>OLNM01000510.1_pt1 | contig 36846 bp, 42 predicted proteins | sample 1672391 | NCBI WGS metagenome assembly OLNM01 (sample SAMEA3136680, study PRJEB25190) | human gut metagenome | reverse complement strand
AATATTGTACATTCTTAAATGATCAAAACTGTACATTTTTAAGTTGACATTTATATATTTATATGAGAATTTTACAAATCATTTATTAATGCTTTACTTATTTCTTGGTTTTGATTAACTATTAAATATTAGGCTGAAAGTTTAGTGATACAACGGAATTAATTCATCTAAATTTATGTAATCGCTAACATATTCTGGTTATTAAAATGAATAAGATTTATTTAAAAAACTATTTTAAATAAAGTAGATTTTTAAATTTAAAATATTAAAATAAGTCAAATGACAATATTTCTTTTATATGAAGATAATATTACATTTTATATAACAATTAATAACTTTATACAATATCAAATGGTAGTTGACATATTTATATTTTGGGATAAAATTTATAAGTAAAGCTTTTGAGGATTAAATTGAGAGTTTTGGTTATAAATGATACATTTAGAGAAAATTAACAATAGCTGGCTTACCGCATTGTAATTGAATCGTTTATCCCTAATTTAAATATGTATAGGGAAGAGTGTATCCTTTTGTATAAATATAGTTTTTTAAAGACTTGTTTACATTTTGAATAAGTCTTTTTTGTTTAAAGGAGTAGGGTTGGTCATGTATAGAAAGAATGCTAATGGGTGAGTGAAACATATCGATTTTATGATATTGGATATGATATGTTTACAACTTGCATTTATAATGGCTTATTTTATTAAGAATAGGAATGTAAATTTGTATAATGATTTCATATGTAGAAATATGGCTATCATAATAGAAGTAGCTGATTTAATGGTTTTAGTGATTTTTGGTACATTAAAGGGTGTATTAAAAAGAGGGCATTATCAAGAGTTTGTAAAAACATTAAAACATGGTTTTATTGTTCTACTTTTAGCTGTTCTATATTTGTTTACAGTTCAAAAAGGAATTTTCTTTTCAAGATTTATTTTATATTGACATATACAGTAAGAGAACTATGGAAGAGTAATATTAAAAAGGGAGTTAATAGTGGAAAAAGAAGAAAATTATTAATTGTAAGTTCTAGTAGCATTGCTGATAAAGTAATTGAAAATGTTGAAAAGAATAATTATTCTCGTTATGACATTGTTGGTGTTGCATTATTAGATAAGGATTTGATTGGAAATCAAATTAATAATGTTTCTGTAGTAGCAAATAATGAAACTGTAGGAATGTATGCATGTAAAGAATGGGTAGATGAGGTATTGATTAGTCAGCCGTTCTTTATACCCTGGTATTTTTCCGCTGTTTATCAGCACTTTTTTTATTACCTTCCCTGAAAGAACATTATTAAGTAGGAAGTTTAAAAGAGGGGTAAAAGATAAGGGTATAGGACACTGGGTGAATGGGATTGAGAGGGAGAGAAGAAGAGTGTGGGAGAAAAGAAGAATGGCCAGAGATGGGCAGAACAAGAAAGAAAAGAACCACGCCAGAAATTGGTGTGGATGAAGATAAGAGAAATTGAGGAGAATCGGAAAGATGCAACATGTATTTTTAGTCGGTGCCAAATCACTTGGTGCTTACGGCGGATATGAGACATTTATAAATAAGCTAACTGAATATCACCAGTCAAATCCAGACATCAAATATCATGTTGCGGTAAAGGCTAATGGTCAGGGCGCATCTGTACCGGATGGCGTGGAAGTGGCTGATGGTAGATATTCATACCACAACGCTGACTGTTTTCAGATCAGGATTCCAGAAAAGCTTGGTCCTGCTCAGGCGATTTATTATGACTGTGCTGCTTTGAAGAAGAGTATAGAGATAATAAAAGAAGAGAAGATAAGCAGCCCAATAGTCTATATAATGACCTGCCGCATCGGGCCATTTTTTAATTCTTTTTGTCGTTCTATCCATAAGCTTGGTGGACGAGTTTTCCTCAATCCTGATGGGCATGAGTGGATGAGAGCCAAGTGGTCAGCTCCAGTTCGAAAGTACTGGAAATACAGCGAAAAGGTCATGGTTAAGGGCAGTGACTTAATAGTCTGTGACAGCAAGAATATAGAAAAGTATATACAGCATGAATATGGTGTGAAGAACACTACCTTTATTGCATACGGAGCAGAGACTGAACCAAGCAAGTGCAGCGAAGAAAAGTATAGGGAATGGTTATCGGAGAAAGGGTTAAGAAGGGGCGAGTATTACCTCATCGTTGGACGTTTTGTTCCTGAGAACAATTACGAAACCATGATCAAAGAGTACATGAAGAGCAAAACGACAAAAGATTTTGCAATCATCACCAACGCAAACCCACAACTCCAAAAAGAACTGGAAGAAAAGCTGGGATACCAAAAAGACTCAAGGATCAAGTTCGTTGGCACAGTGTATGACCAAGAGTTGTTAAAGAAGATACGAGAAGAGGCTTATGGCTATTTCCATGGCCATGAGGTTGGTGGTACTAATCCAAGCTTGTTAGAGGCATTGGGGAGTACAAAGCTCAATCTTTTGTTAAAAGTTGATTTTAACGAAGAAGTAGCTGAGGACTCTGCACTTTATTGGACGAAGGAGCCTGGAAATCTGGCAGCACTTATTGATGAGTGTGAAGGAATAGATAGAGAAGAACTTGGTAGAAAAGCCAAGGAGAGAATAAGAACTGCATACAGCTGGGAATTCATTAGTGGCAGGTATGCGGAGATTTGGATGAGGTAATTCAATATGAAATTCAATAAAGAAGATATTGTAGTTTTAGATGATGAAGGTCTGAAGCGCTATCAAGATGAATTGCTGAAAATTGGTGTAGATGTTGCTAAGGCATTTGACGAGAATGGTATTAGCTATTCGCTTTCAGGAGGCAGTATTTTAGGTGCTATCAGACATCAGGGATTCATTCCATGGGATGATGATATAGATTTAAATATTACGAGATCTAGTTATAACAAATTATTGAAGATATTTGACCGTATTTTAGGAGATAAGTATTACATACAAACACCTCAGTCGCATCCAGAACTTGGATTGATGGTTACGCAAATTAGAAAGAAGAATACGGTCGCACGAAGAAAGTATGATTGGAATCTAGAAGAGTGTGGTATATCAATAGATTTGTACATTATCGAGAATGTTTTTGATAATGCTATGCTCAGGTTTCTTCAAAAGAACATGAGCCTATTGTGTTCGTTTGCAATATCTTCAATTCGTTTTGTGAATAATAAGGATTTACCTAAAGAGCTAATAGAATTGGAAGGACGTAAACTAAACTACTCTGGTTCAAAAAAATTTTTTGGAAAGGTATTCGGAATTATTCCACTAAAAAGGTGGATTATTTGGTGTGATTATTGGAATTCAGCATGTCATTCCGAAACAAGTAACTTTGTTGCCATTCCGACCGGACGCAAGCATTTCTCAGGTGAAATCTATGATAGAAATAAGATGACCTTTTTTAAAAAGGCGAGGTTTGAAACGACGGAATTCAATATTCCGGTATGGGCCGAAGGATATCTTGAACGTTTCTATGGGGATTATATGAAGATACCTCCAGAGGAGAAAAGAGAAAAACATCTATTCTTAGAGTTGAAGTATTAAGGAGATTAAATATGAATGTAGCATTATTAACAGCAGCTGGAAGCGGAACACGTATGCATCAAGATATTCCAAAGCAGTTTATTCACGTGGATAATAAACCAGTAATTATTCATACAATGGAGGCATTTCAAAAGCATCCAAGTATTGATGCGATTCTTTGCGTAACCATTGATTCTTGGACAGAGGTACTTTGGGCATATGCCAAGCAATTTAATGTCTCCAAGTTAAAATGGGTTGTTCCTGGAGGAGCAACTGGACAGGAATCAATCCGAAATGGTTTAAATAAGTTAGCAGAAGAGTGTGGGGAAGAAATAACTGTTATGATACATGATGGAAATAGACCGCTTGTATCTACGGAAATCATATCAGATAGTCTTGCAACCTATAAAAAATATGGAAATGCTGTTGCAGTAATACCTTGTGTTGAAGTTGTGTTTGAAAGCGAAGATGGTAAATCATCTATGGTATCAACACCAAGAGAAAAACTTTATAGAACGCAAACCCCTCATACATATTGTTTGCACGAAATATTAGAATGTCATCGAGAAGCTGAAAAACGAGGTATTGATGGAACTGCAGCTTCACCAATGCTCATGAAAGAATTAGGGAAAATGACCTATTTTTCACGAGGGTCTGAAGAAAATCTAAAAATAACAACCATGGAAGATCTGAAGATTTTCAAGGCCTTATTGCATACTAATCAGGATTCCTGGATAAAGGAATAATATGCTATGAAGTTACTGGAATCATTTCTTTATAGAGAGGATTTAAATAGATCCATAAATAGTATTGATTTAAGTAAAATGGATGGCAAATCAATCTTTATCACTGGTGGACTTGGTCTGATTTGCTCTACTGTCGTAGATTTGCTTCTTGTTTACGGAAAGATCGATATTTACGTAGGCGCAAGGAATCAAGAACAATTCCAAGAACGATTCGGTGGATTTGATAATGTACACTTTGTACAGTATGATGCATTATCTGAAATAAGAATTGATATCAAACCGGATTATATTATTCATGGTGCGGGGTTAGCAAGCCCTGAGTTATACACATCAATGCCTGTTGAAACTGTGCTATCTAATTTTGATGGTGTGCATGGATTGTTGGAATTTGCAAAGAGAAGTGGTGTCAAAAGACTTCTCTATATATCTTCCAGCGAGGTGTATGGAAGAAAAAGTACAGATGATCCTTATGTGGAAGGACAATATGGCGAGGTTGATATCGATAACATTCGTTCATCTTATGCTATTGCTAAACGAGCATCTGAAATGATATGCAAAGCATACTCATCAGAATATGGTGTTGAAACTGTAATGGTTAGACCTGGGCATATCTATGGTCCATCGGCTAAGAAAACAGATAAGCGTATTTCTTCCGATTTTGCTTTCAAAGCAGCTAATGGCGAGAAATTAGAAATGAAAAGTTCTGGAATACAAAAGAGATCTTATTGCTATTCTGTGGACTGTGCAGTCCAGATTCTAACTGTGTTGCTAAAAGGTGAAAGCGGACAAGCTTATAATGTTGGTCATAACGAGATTACAACGATCAGAGATATGGCGTTAATTCTTGCTAAGGCAGGAAATGTTGAACTGACAGTTGCTGAACCTTCAGAAGCTGAATTAAAAGCATTTAATCCAATGATAAATTCTTCTTTGGATAATAGTAAAGTAAAAGCTCTTGGATATATGGATAATTTTACTGTTGAAGAAGGATTAAGTCATACAGTGCAGATTCTGAAGGAAATTTAAGGCAGAAAAGAGGAGTTTTATGAACATAAAAGAAATATTTAAAAAACAGGGCGGCATAAAGCTCCTTAAACAGTATTGGCAAGGTGGAGCTCTGTTTACCGGCATTGGAGAGTTTCTTCTATTAGGAAAAAGTAGAACCGCTCTAGAAATATTGCGTCTATCAACCACCTTGAAAACAAAACAGAAACTTGAAAAAAGGTATATGAAGGACCTGCTTAAGTTTGATTCTGAATGGAAAGAAGCGGAACATCAGAAATCAAATAAAGTATGGATTTGTTGGTTTCAAGGCATGGATAACGCGCCCGAATTAGTTCAGCGATGTTATGAATCAGTGAAGAGAAATTTGAAAGATAGAGATATTGTGTTGATAACTTCAGATAATATGAGCGATTACGTGCAGTTTCCGGCTGTAATACAGACAAAGATTGACACAGGCATTATTAAAGGCGCTCATCTATCGGATCTGCTTAGACTCGAGCTATTGATAAAGTATGGTGGTACGTGGATAGATTCCACTGTATTTTGTAGCGGGAGTGTAATTCCAGAGTATATGCTTAACTCAGAATTGTTTCTTTTTCAGACATTGAAACCTGGAAGAGATGGACACTGCACTGTTATTTCAAATTGGTTCATTACAGCTTGGTCTAATAACAAGATATTAGCAGCTGTGCAATGGTTGTTATATAGATATTGGGAAGATAACGACCAACTTTGGGACTATTTTATATTCCATGATTTCTTTCAGATTGTGATAGAAAAATATACTGAAGAATGGAGTAGGGTAGTGCCGTTCTGTAATGCTACTCCCCATATTTTATTGTTAAGAATGTTTGAACGATATGATGACGTGATGTGGAAGGCTATCACGAATCAAACGCCATTTCATAAGCTTTCTTATAAGTTTAACACTAACGATGCGGCGCTTGATGATACTTATTACAAAAAGATTATAGAGTAGATAAAATCGATGTTGAAGGGATAATTATGCATCTAAGAATAGGAATAAAAAAGAAAAAACAAACAACAAATTGCATATTTTTCATGATTCTATTCGTAATTTTTGAACGTATACTAGAATCATTTGGAGTTCCGCATTCTGTTATTTTTCTGCTGGATATTGCAAATGTTTACTTATTTATGAATTTATGTGTAGGCCACAAAGTTCAGTGGATATTTTCTACCGGTTTCGTGAAAACTCATATCTTTATATTTACTGTGGGTTTTGTTGTAGCATTACTGAATGGAGTAAGTCTGCAGCTTATAATATGGGCAATGCGTAATCTCTTACGTTTTTATGTTTTTTTTGGTGCGTGTGTTGCATATCTCAATGGTAAAGATGTAGATGATTTTTATGAATTACTCGCAAAATTATTCTATTTCAATGTCGTGATTCTTCTGGTTCAATACATGATGGGGTACAGAGGAGATTTCTTAGGTGGGTTGTTTGGTACCGTCACTGGCGCAAATACCTATAATAATGTATTGCAGATAATAGTATGTGCATATTTTGTTTCCAGGTGGTTTGAAAAAAGGGAAGGTGCGAAACAACCAATATTAATAATTATATTATCGTTATTCATATCTGTTCTTACAGAGACAAAAGTTTTCCTATTTGAAGTAGTGTTGATTATTGGTCTCAGCGTAGTAATGATTGGTATCGTAGAGCGTAAATATAAAGTGTTAGCCAAGGGCGTATTAATAGGTGGCCTTGCTGTTCTTGGAGTCTTTTTCGGTGCAAGATATATTGCCACACTTTACCCAAGTTTATCTAACTCAGATTTTATGTCGGTTGAGGGATTGACATATATTCTTACAAGAGAAAGTGGTTATACAGGTTTTGGTGATTTAAATAGATTGACGGCAATAACTTCTATTAATAGATTGGGCTTATTTCAGTCTAGTTTGTCAAATCAGATTTTGGGATTAGGCTTGGGGGGAGCAGAATATTCAGCAGGTATATCCTTTTTGCAAAGCGCATTTTATAGAAGCTATGGGTATCTACATTATTATTGGTTTTCACATGCATGGATGTACATTGAATGTGGATATTTAGGTCTAATAGGATACATGCTGGGTTTCTTCTCTATTGTTCCAACTGGAGTTAAAATTGTAAGAATGTTGAAGAAAAGAGGATTGGATGCTTCAGTTGTAGTCACAGGGATGGTTATTTCGATATTAACTTTGTTGTTATATATATATAACCAAACGCTTAGACTTGAAGCGGCGTATTTAATTTATTTTGTGTTTGCAGGCATTTACGTAAAAGGGAAGGAATTAAAAATAAATGGATAAGCCATTGATAAGTATTATTGTTCCTACATACAACGTAGAAAAATATGTAGAAAATTGTATAAAATCATTAATAAGTCAAACACTATCCAATATCGAAATAATATTAGTGGATGATGGTTCTACTGACTTATCCGGGAAGATTTGCGATCAGTTTGCTAATATCGATAAAAGGATTAAAGTCATTCATCAAACAAATCGTGGTCTTGGTTTAAGCAGGAACAGTGGTATAGAAGTCGCTACAGGAGAATATATTGGGTTTGTTGATTCTGACGATTTTGTTTCAATAAAGATGTTTGAAACTCTTTATAATAACGCAAAAAAATGCAATGCAGATATATCTTATTGTACATACAGAAAATTTGAAACTGAAGCAAGTATTATAGATTGTGAGACATCAGCGCCAGAAATAAAGAAATGGGAAGGCAAAGGTGTAATAAGGCAGTATTTATTAGATAGGATTGGGTTGCCACCACAATCATCACGTGACAATTTATACGGTGCATCAGTATGGTGTGGTATCTTTAAAAATTGGATATTTACCGAGCTTGGGGCAAGATTTGTATCAGAAAGAAAGTTTATAGCTGAAGATATGGTTTTTGACATAGATGTTATACCTAATTGTAAATGCATAGTACATCAAGATATCCCACTATACTATTACAGATACAACCCAGTTTCTCTCACAACTGTATATAAACCGGACAGGTTCATGAAAAATGTAGAGCTGTATCATGAGATGTATCGCAGGTTGGAGGCTGTGTACAATAACGAAGAACTATTTAATAGCATGAGTAGATATTTGTTGACAACTGCAAGAATTGCCATTATTCAGGAGGTTAGGTTTTCAGGAGTTAATGGAAATGAAAATGCTATACAGAAGATAAGAGATATTTGTGGCAATAGCGATGTTCAGGAAGTATTGGTAAAATATAATTATCATTTATTGCCTTTGAAATATAGAATAACTTGTTTTCTTGAGAAATATAAGAGGGCGAGGCTTTTACTTTGGTTGTATAAAATGAAGTTTTAGATGTAAGTAGGTGAGTGCATGTATCCTTTAATTAGTATAGTTGTTCCAATTTATAATGTAGAAAATTTTCTTGATAGATGTGTGCAAAGCATAGTCAGTCAAACTTATCGTAATTTAGAGATTTTATTGATTGATGATGGATCACCTGATAATTCTTCTGAGATTGCAGAATGTTGGATGAAGAAAGATTCAAGAATTAAAGTTTATCATAAAAAGAATGGTGGTCTTTCAGACGCACGTAATTATGGCTTGGACAGAGCGAATGGGGAATATATTGCGTTTGTTGATAGTGACGATTATATTGAACCAGAAATGTATGAAACATTGATGGCGGCTATTCGTGAAAGTAATGTTGAATTGGCCTGTTGTGGGAGGTTTTACACAAGAGGTGATAGTAATTCTCCTAGTCGTTCGTTACCTGTTAGAAAAGTTTTATCTAGAAAAGATGCAATAAAAGAGCTACTTAATAACGGCTGCATTGAAGAGGCTGCATGGGATAAGTTGTATAGTAGAGAGTTATGGAGTGATTTACGCTTTCCTATAAATGAAATTAATGAAGATATTGTTGTTATCCCTCAAATAATAGCAAAGTGCTCTGGAATTGTTCATGTCGGAAAACCATTTTATCACTATTGTTATAACGGAAGTAGTATCACTAAGTCTGGATATAACAGTAAGAAAGATGTAATGTTTAGGCATATGGAAGAGTTATCAGTATACGTAAATAAGAACTTTCCAGAAGAAGCAAAATATGTAGATGTACTAAAGGCTAAGTATGCGATGACAACATTGTTTGCAATTGTGTTAGCGCAGGAAGAAAAGAAATTCCCCAAATCTTATAAGAAATATCAAAAGATACTACGGGAATCATATGGAACAATGCTCAAATGTGAGAACTTTAGTAATAAGCAAAAGCTAGAGGCACTTCTTTTGATTCTAGGAGTATACCGAGTCCTTTGGAGATTAGTTCAAGCTTTAAAATAATGTTGATTGGAGGCATCAAAAATGCATTATATTTTTTTTATAGACGGATCTTCATATAAACCTATGTATGAAGCTATGTTAAGAGATGTAATTAATATGGAAGATGTCTCGATCGTGTGTGATAAACGAGTTCGAAATCGTATGAAATGGCTTTTGCTGAAGAGAAAAGCTCAGTTTATAACTAAAGGATATTTAGATATACTTGGTTATGAAGAGAATTGTTTATTCACAGAAATAAAGAAACAATGCGAACTTGGAAAACAAGTGGTTGTGTGTTTTTTTAATGGTGCATTACACCACAATGAGTATTTAGCCGGTACTTTAATACGTTATAAAAAAAAATTCCATAATCTAAGATATGTTTTGTATTATACAGATATTATAAATAGTGCAGTAAGTAAAAATGCTTATTACTTGCAGAAGAAAAATATTTTTGATTATGTTTACACAGTTGATGAAGCTGATTCGGTTAGAAATTCTATGATTTTATGGCCAACGTTATATTCAGTTGAACCAGATTATTATAAGTGTCACTTAAATCAAGATATATATTTTTGTGGAGTCTCAAAAGGGAGAGGTAAACTTTTAATTGAATGCTTAAAAGAAGCTAGATACTGCGGTGTAGACGTGGCTATGGATATAATTTGCTATGATGATGCAGACGACTATTTAGAATATACAGATTATATAGACATTAGAACGCCTGATAAGTATTTAAGTTATCCAGAAGTTTTGCGTAGAGAATTAAGTGCCAAATGTATATTGGAGATTGTTCAAAAAGGTCAGGTCGCCTTAACCTTGAGACCATATGAGGCGGTTGCTTATAATAAGAAATTGCTCACAAACAATAAGACTATACTAAACTTCAAATATTATAATCCGAAGTATATGAGATATTTTGAAAAGGTTGAGGATATCGATTGGAATTGGGTTAAATGTGATGACGGAGTGGATTACAATTATCAAGGAGATTTTTCACCAAGATATTTGTTGGCGGATATTGAGAAAAACTTGTCTAAAAAATAATATATTGGAAGAATTGAACTTATATGAGTGGTGTCAAACAGAAGTCAGTGAAAATCAATGCTGTTTTAAACATAATTAAACAATTATGCACCGTAATATTACCTATGAAGCGATGAGTGTGTATTATATTGTAAGTCGATACATAAAATCAGATTCTGATCGTTGACTAATGAATTAAAAGCAAGCTGCATATTGGAGATTGTTCAGAAAGGGCAGATTGCATCTACGTTAAGACCTTTTGAGGCTGTTGTTTATAATAGAAAACTTTTAACAAATAATAAAGGTATTTTATCATTTAGCTTTTACGACCCGCGATTTATACAGTGTTTTGAAGACACTAGCAAAATTGATTGGGGTTGGGTTGTGGATGTTGTTTTGGCGGAATACGAATATAAAAATAATTTTTCACCGCTTAAATTATTGGAAAATATAGATTTGACCATATCAGATTTGGAGAGTGTGAATAAATGAATTTTATGATAATAAATTGTCATACTGCAAATAGAGGAGATGAAGCTGCAGTACATGCTTTAGTTTATGATGTACCCGGCAGCAACGATTACTCTAGGGATGAGGGGACAAACTCGTTACTACTGCTTTTCTATACGCTTATTTTTATTTTCATCAGCCTTTTTTGTGGTTTTGGAATACTATTTCAGATAAAAAGATAGAACATCTTCGAGTCAAACTTTGTAGCTTTATGAAATGTAAAATGTATTCTTTTGATGAAGGAGATTGCAAAAAATATAAGCTTTCGTACAACACTCAATTCTTCCAAAAGAGTATTGATGCCGTCAAAACTAATAGAGATGCATATTTTGTCGGAACTGATAAAGGAAGATATGAGCTTATTAAAAAAGTGTATAATCATTTGATTGAACATGATATAAAACCGTTGTTTCAGATAATTCCCGATAATGAAAAAGAATATGAGTTAGCCGAAATTATTCATAAAGGCTTTGTTGAATATGATACGGTTCTTCAAAATGTATCTTCTTCAAAAGTTATCCTTGATATTACTAAAAGAGGCCAAACAGGTATGACGATGAGGGCAATGGAGGCTTTGTTTTACGATAAAAAGATTATCACAAATAATCCACTTTATACAAACTTGCCTTTTTATAGAAAGGATGCAGTATTTATTTTGAATGATAATCTAGATGGATTAGTTGAATTTATAAATGCAGCAGACATTACATATGATGATTCAATAAAGGATTATTATAGTATAGAAAATTGGTTAAGGAGGTTTCAATAATGAAATTTGTAATAGTTACACCACGGCAAAAGTGGGGCGGCGCAATAGCCCTTCATGTTTTATATCAAAATTTAATCAATTCAGGACATGATGCAACTATTTTCTATACCGAAGTTTATTCTTATAAAAAATCGCTTCTAAAGAGAATTAATTATTGGAGAAAATGGTTGTTATATTGTTTAGGAGATTATAAAGAGCAAAAGAAAGAACCTTATGATTGGCCAATAAAAAAAGTTCGAAGAAAATACATACCCTTCGTCTCAAAAGACACCATAGTTATTTATCCAGACACAGTATACGGGAACCCCTTAAATGCAAAAAAAGTAGTTAGGTATTTCCTATATTACAATCGTTATTCAAATGATGAAGATGCTTATGGAGATAATGACTTGTTTATCTGTTATAGAAAACAATTTAATGACTGGAAACTTAATCCAAATGGATATGAACTCCATACTCCTTATTTTGATTTGGATTTGTATAGACGAACTAATTATGGAGTACGTCATGGAACATGCTACATAATTAGAAAAGGAAAGCACAGAGAAGATCTACCAAAATCATTTGATGGCCCAATTATTGATGACATGACAGAGGAAAATAAAGTTAGCATTTTCAATAGCTGCGAAAGGTGCATATCATACGACACACAAACAGCATATTCCTCTATAGCTGCAATGTGTGGATGTTTATCTATTGTTGTTCCCGAAAAAGGAAAAGGCCGCAATGATTATTTAACAGACGACGATGTTGTATATGGTGTTGCTTATGGATTTTCTGATGATGAGATTGCATACGCTATGAACACAGCTAATCGTGTTAAAGAGTTATATGAGAAACAAAATGCGAAAGGTATTGAAGAAGTTAAGAAGTTTGTAAACATATGTGAGGAATATTTTGGGTAAATGAACAATAAAACAGTATTTTCAAATTTCATATGGCGGTTTGCCGAACGCTGTGGAGCACAAATAGTAACATTTATAGTGTCCATAGTTCTGGCTCGTATCTTAATGCCAGAAGACTATGGAACAGTAGCGCTTATTACGGTCTTTACCACTATCATGCAAGTGTTTGTGGATAGTGGATTAAGCACGGCTCTTATACAGAAGAAAGATGCAGATGATTTGGACTTTTCATCTGTATTCTATTTCAATTTTGTGGTGTGCATTATCCTCTATCTGATAATGTTTTTAGCTGCTCCGCTCATCGCATCTTTTTACAACATGCCAGAACTTACACCACTTGTACGTGTAATTAGCCTTACCATTGTTATTTCAGGAGTTAAAGGAGTACAGCAATCCTACGTTTCTCGTAACATGCTGTTTAAACGCTTCTTCTATGCAACATTAGGCGGAACTATCTTCTCTGCTTTTCTTGGAATTGCTATGGCATACGCAGGGTTTGGTGTCTGGGCTATTGTTGCTCAGCAGCTTTCTAATACCGCAATAGATACACTAATTCTTTGGATTACAGTTAAATGGCGCCCAAAGTTAATGTTCTCTTGGGAAAGGCTGAAAGGATTACTCAGGTTCGGATGGAAATTATTATGCTCTGCTTTACTTGATACTGTATACAACAATTTACGCAATTTACTAATTGGCAAAATATATTCCTCTTCTGATCTTGCATTTTATAACCAGGGAGACAAATTTCCAAAACTAATTGTAACAAACATTAATACTTCAATCGATTCTGTTCTTCTGCCAGCTATGTCCAATGAGCAGGATAGCAGAGATAAAGTTAAAAGCATTACTCGAAGATCAATCATGGTAAGTTGCTACATAATGGCTCCATTAATGATTGGGTTGGCTTGCTGTGCAACTAGTGTGGTTACATTGATCTTGACTAAAAAGTGGTTACCTTGCGTTTTCTACTTACAGATTTTCTGTGTTACATATATGTTTTGGCCGATACATACAGCGAATCTAAATGCGATAAAAGCAATGGGAAGAAGCGATCTGTTTCTTAAACTGGAGATTTGGAAGAAAATTATAGGTATGATCCTTCTCCTTTCTACCATGTTTATCAGTGTTGAAGCTATGTCTTATTCGTTGTTAATTAGCACATTGGCTTCAATGATTATAAATGCTTGGCCCAATAAGGAGCTTTTAAACTATAGCTTCTTGGAACAGATGAAAGATATACTACCTTCCATTTTTCTAGCCGTTGGTATGGGAGTAGTTGTATATCTGATTGGTTACTTACCTATCCCCACACTGCCTTTATTACTGATCCAGGTAGCTTGTGGTGGAGTGATATACATTATGGGGTCAGCACTATTGAAGCTTGAGCCATATGAGTATTTGGTCGGAATTATTAAACCCATGATTCAAAAGAGGAGGAAAGTATGAGCAATATTTTAGTAACAAGATCATCCATGCCTTCATTTGAAGAGTATTGTGAAGAAATAAGAGATATCTGGGATAGTCATTGGCTAACCAATATGGGTGTAAAACATCAGAAACTACAGAAGGAATTGGAAAACTATTTCTCCATACCCCATGTGGCTCTGTACACTAATGGTCATCTTGCATTAGAGAATGCAATCGCAGCACTGAATTTACCAAAAGGAGGAGAGGTCATTACCACTCCTTTTACTTTCGCTTCAACGACACATGCCATTGTTAGAAATGGGTTGGTTCCTGTGTTCTGTGATGTGAAAGAAGATGACTACACAATAGATGTAAGCAAGATAGAAAACTTGATTACAGATCAGACTGTAGCCATTGTTCCAGTACATGTATATGGAAATATGTGTGATGTGGAAGAGATTGATAGAATTGCGAAAAAGTATGGTTTGAAAGTAATCTATGATGCAGCCCACGCATTCGGTGTGAAGTATAAGGGACAGTCATCTGCCTCTTTCGGGGATGCGTCTATGTTCTCTTTCCATGCTACAAAAGTATTCAATACCATTGAAGGTGGATGTGTATGTTTCAAGGATGACTCTTGGGTACAACTTCTCAACGATATGAAAAACTTTGGTATTCATGGTCCTGAATCTGTAGAGTTTGTTGGCGGAAATGCCAAGATGAACGAGTTCCAAGCTGCTATGGGTATTTGCAACCTTCGCCATTTGGATGAAGAAATCGGGAAGAGAAAGAAAGTGGTCGAAAGATACAGAGAAAGACTTGAAGGGGTAGAAGGAATTAAACTTTCTGCCATCCAGAAAGATGTGGAAAGCAACTATGCATACTTCCCAGTTGTGTTTGATGGTTACAAATACACCCGAAATGAAGTCTTCGAGAAACTGGCAGAGAAGGGAATTGGTGCAAGAAAATATTTCTTCCCACTGACCAATAGCTTTGAATGCTATAGGAACTACCCAACTGCCGGAACTGAAAAGACTCCTGTTGCTCAGCATATGGCACTTAGGGTACTTACACTTCCGCTTTATGCTGATTTGAGTTTAGACGATGTAAATAGAATTTGTGATGTGATATTGGGGCGAAATCAATGGAGATAGAACTCAAAAATAAACCGGGGGGGGGTACACGAAATTCTAATTTAGAATTATATAGAATTATCGTAATGCTCCTGATTGTAGCTCACCATTTCGTAGTGAATAGTGGTGTGACCGATGTAATGTATAAGAATCAATTAAGTGCAAATAGTGTTTTTCTGTTTCTATTTGGTGCTTGGGGAAAGACTGGTATAAACTGCTTCATGCTTATCACCGGATACTTCATGTGCAAAAGTAATATCACACTGAGAAAGTATGTAAAGCTAATAAGTGAGGTACTGTTTTACAATATCGTTATATCGCTTTTATTCCTTGTTTTTGGTATTGGCAGTATTAAAGATGTGTTTGAAGGTTTATTGATAGTAAGGAATGTAAATAGTGGGACTTCACCGCTTGTTTTCTTGTTTTCTATCTGTTTATACCGTTTCTCAACATCCTTTTGCACAATATCAATCAGAAGCAACACCAATACTTAATCGTGCTACTTACTTTTTTGTATGTATTTCTTGGGACTGCTCCTAAGTTTAGCGTAGTCATGAATTATGTTTCATGGTTCTCATTTTTATATATTGTTGCGGCGTATGTAAGATTATATGCGGTGAAGAATTGGAAGTGGGGACTTTGGACTATATTCTTTATCGTTACAGCTATAGCATCTGTAATTACGTGTCTATTCTTAGGAGATAAGCTTGATAAGCAAATCGCTTATAGATTTGTTAGTGACAGCAATACATTTCTGGCTTTTGCTATTGGTTTTTGCAGTTTTATGCTCTTCAAGGACTTGAAGATAAAACAAAGTAGAGCAATAAATATAATCGGTGGCAGTACTTTTGGAGTTCTCTGCATCCATGCCAATTCAGATACTATGAGAAAATGGCTATGGGGAACAGTTTTAAATGTGAAAGGGGCATATTCGCTTCCATTTGGAAATTTGATTTTGTTTTCCGTTATCTCGGTATTTGGCGTATTTGCGGTGTGTATAATAATTGAGACGGTAAGACAAAAATGTATTGAAAAACAGTACATGAAGATTATCGAAAAGAACAGAACATACAAAAAAGTGTTATCAATGTTCGAGAGTGCATAATTACCACATTACTGGTAAATGCATGCGTGAAATAATAGGAAGGTGGTAAAATGAAAAAACTAATGATTTTAGGCGGCTCCAGATACGCATTACCTGTAATTGAGGCTGCAAAAAAGCTAGGGATTTATACAATAACAGCAGATTATTTACCTGATAATATTGCTCATAAGTATTCTGATGAATATGTTAATGTAAGCATTATCGATCAAGAGGCAACTTTAAAAGCAGCACAAGAAAAAAATATTGATGGTATCATGTCATTTGCTTGTGATCCTGGGGTTGTGACAGCAGCATATATTGCTGAGCAAATGAGGCTCCCTAATGTTGGCCCATATAAATCGGTTTGCATACTACAAAACAAAGGGAAATTTAGAAAATTCCTCTCTGATAATGGATTTAATGTGCCGGTTGCTAAAAGCTATAAGAATATTAATGAAGCATTGGATGATATAGAACTTTTTAATTGGCCGGTTATTGTTAAGCCTACTGATTCTGCAGGTAGTAAAGGTGTTACCAAAGTAGAGAATCCGGAAAAATTAGAAGACGGTATTAAGTATGCTCTATCATTTTCACATTCTGATGAATTTATCATTGAAGACTTTATCGCTCAAAAAGGGTACTCTTCCGACACCGATAGTTTCTCTGTTAATGGTGAGCTGAAGTTTGTGTCCTTTAATTGTCAAAGATTTGATTCAAATGCAGAAAATCCTTACACACCAGCAGCATATAGCTGGCCTTCTTCTATGAGCCAAGAGCATCAAGAAGAGCTAAAGAATGAAATACAAAGATTGATTACACTTCTTGGAATGAAAACTGCTGTGTATAACATCGAAACCAGAGAAAGCGATAATGGCAAAGCTTATATAATGGAACTTTCTCCTAGAGGTGGTGGCAATCGACTTTCGGAATGCCTTCGTTATGCAACAGGAGTAGATATGATTACCAATATGGTAAAGTATTCCGTTGGTTTGCCTATAGATGATATAGAACAAAAACCTTATGAAGGCTGTTGGTGTGAAATTATTCTTCACAGTGATAAGCCAGGAGTCTTTGATGATTTATGGATTTCAGATTTAATTAAAGACAATGTAATTGAACGTGATTTATGGATTGAAAAAGGAACAAAAGTCGGTGGTTTCAGTGCTGCAAACGAGGCAATTGGAACTCTTATTTTAAATATGAAATCCCAAGAAGCAATTGATGAAGTTCTTTCAAATCAGAATAAATATGTAAAGGTAATAGTAGAGTGATGAAAGAAATTGGTGGATATCTTGAATTAGATACATACAGTCTACCAATGTTGCATGATGGGGCGATTGCCCTCAATAGTGGTAGGAATTGTCTGGCGTATCTTATTAAGAAAAAGAATATTAAAAAAATCTGGCTACCAAAATTCCTTTGCGCATCCGTTTGGGATGTATGTAAGAATTTAAAGGTAGAAATCGATTATTATTCTATTGATATGCATTTTCTACCCGTTCTTGAAAGTACTAATGATTGGGTATATCTTGTTAACTATTATGGGCAGTTATCTAATTCAAAGATACTAGAACTGCAATATCTATATCCAAGTTTAATTGTAGATAATGTACAAGCCTACTTTCAAGCTCCTATTAGTGGAATTGATACTATATACACTTGCAGAAAGTTTTTTGGGGTTACCGATGGGGCTTTTCTATATTCGAATATAGATACAAGAGATTTGGGGATTGATGAATCTTTTGAAAGATTGCACTTTGTTCTAGGAAGATTCGAAAGATCAGCATCGGAATTTTATGCTGATTTCAGGGAAGAAGAAGACAAGATTGGGGAATGGGAAATTCTCAAGATGTCAAAATTGACAAATAATCTTCTTCACGCCATTGATTATGCTACGGTAGAAAAGAAAAGAACGGATAATTTTGCATATCTTCATGATAAACTTAGCACAATAAATAAATTAGACTTATTAGTTCCAAATGGGGCTTACATGTACCCCTTATATATAGATAACGGGGAAGTAGTTAGAAAGAAGCTACAAGCCAACAAGATATTCATTCCAACGTTGTGGCCAGATGTATTTGAAATTTGTAGTGAAGATGAATTGGAATATGATATGACAAGGAATATCCTCCCGATTCCTATTGATCAGAGATATGGAATTGAGGATATGGAGTATATAGTAAAAAAACTGGAGGAAATATTATATGAACATTAAAGGTAAATTTGTAACTTTAAGAGCACAGACAAGAGATGATATGCAGTTAATATGTGATATGTTTAATGATCCAGAACTAGAAGGATATGTTGTCGGTTGGGCTTTCCCTCTATCTTTAGAGCAGCAAAACAAGTGGTTTGATAACAACATTGGTGACCAAAGAAATCATAGGTTTATTATAGAAACAGAGGAAGAAGGACCTGTTGGTATTGCAACATTAACCGACATCGATTGGAAAAATAGAACTGCATATCATGGAATCAAGTTGGCAAATAAAAAAACGAGAGTAAAAGGTATTGGTACAGATACCGTAATGGCTTTAGAGAGATATGTATTTGATGAGCTCGGATTACATAGATTGGATGGGTCTAGGTTTAAAGATAACATCGGTTCTGAAAAACTATATAAAAAATGTGGGTGGAAAGACGAGGGTGTTCAGAGAGAATGCGTATATAAAAATGGTGAGTTTAAAGATTTAATTTTAATGGGTATTTTAGAATCTGATTACAGAGAAGCAGCTGAAAGATTACATTATTGGGATTAAGTTTTCGAGGAGACATCATTTCCACAATTATATGCCGTGGTCAGAAAGTGATTTCACTACATGGTATAACAGCCTGAATCTAGAAGAAAAATGTAACTATAAAATCGACAGCCTAATTAATGAGGAGAGAGAATAATTGGAAATTAAGACCGTAGCGGTATTGGGTGCTAATGGCACAATGGGAAGAAACATTGCAGCGATATTTGCTTAATTTGGAAAAGCAAAGGTGTTTCTTGCTACCAGATCGTTAGAAAAATCAAAATTTGCTTTAGAAAAAGCGTATCAATCAGTAAGATGTGAATCAATCAAAGAAAGAATAGTTCCTGTGACCTATGATGACATTCAAAACTTTATTCCTGAATGTGATCTAGTATTCGAGTCGTTAAAAGAAGACTTCGATATCAAGAAAAACATGTATAATCGTGTGCTGCCTTTTATGAAAGAGGATTTAAGATGGAAGAATTGACTTCGATGGAAGATATCCGATTAACCCATCATGTGGTTTGATTGGATGCGGTCATCCGGTTGGATCTTCTGGTGTTAGAATGATGCTTGATCTTTACAAACAAATTACTGGTGCAGCTGGTACTTACCAAATCAAAGATGCAAAAAATGGTATGATGCTAAATATTGGTGGTTCTGCAACAACTAATTATGTGTTTATAGTTGGAGAAGAATAATCTCCACAGGTGCCTTTTGTGCAACTAAACTTCAAATCTTCACTTCTACCTTACTATCATGTAGCGTGAGGATTTGAAGTTATAGTTGACTTTAGTCACCTTGCCACACATGATTCTAACAAATCACCTACCTGATTTTGTCCTTCCTTTGCAACTATCAATCCAAACAACTGAAAGCCTACAAAATAAGGTAGGAAGAAAAAACACACTACACCACAGCAGAACAAGAAAAAATAATAAAAACACGCCACAGCAGATGTGGGGGAAGGGGTAGGAAACCCACTACTCAATCTGTAAATTCAAAAAGAAGGACAAAACAATGGGAAAATACTTTGGAACTGACGGCTTCCGTGGGGAAGCCAACTGCACCTTAACCGCCGACCATGCCTTCAAGGTAGGCCGCTTCCTGGGCTGGTACTACACCCAGCTGAAGCGTCAGAACAATGACTAGTCTCCTGCTAGAATCGTGATCGGCAAAGACACTCGCCGCAGCTCCTATATGTTTGAGTACTCGCTTGTGGGAGGACTGGTAGCCTCTGGTGCGGATGCTTATCTTCTTCACGTCACCACCACGCCTTCCGTGGCCTACATTGCCCGTATGGATGAGTTTGACTGCGGCATTATGATTTCCGCAAGTCATAATCCCTACTACGACAATGGCATCAAACTTATCAACAGGCACGGAGAGAAGATGGATGAGGAAACCATCAATCTGGTAGAAGACTATCTGGATGGAAAGCTGAATCTGTATGGAAAGTCGTGGGACGAGCTTCCGTTTGCCTCTCGTGACCATGTTGGTTGTACAGTTGACTATGTGTCTGGCCGAAATCGCTATGTGGGTTATTTGATTTCTCTTGGCATCTATTGCTTCAAGGGCGTCAAGGTTGCGCTTGACTGTGCAAATGGCTCGTCCTGGAACGTTGCAAAAGCGGTCTTTGACGCACTGGGAGCGAAGACACTGGTCATCAATGCAGAGCCCAACGGAACAAACATTAACAACAATGCTGGATCGACACACATTGGTGGTTTGCAGAAGTTTGTGGTAGAGAATCAGTGCGACGTCGGCATTGCTTACGACGGCGATGCAGACCGTTGCCTGTGTGTGGATGAAAAGGGTAACGTGATTACGGGAGATCACATTCTTTACATCTATGGCTGGTACATGAAGGAACGCGGTAAGCTGGTGAACAACACAGTCGTTACGACAGTCATGAGTAACTTTGGACTCTACAAAGCATTTGATGAGTGTGGTATTGGCTACGCAAAAACCGCTGTTGGCGACAAGTACGTCTATGAGTATATGACAAAGAATGGCTGCCGCATCGGCGTTGAGCAGAGCGGTCATATTATCTTCAGTAAATATGCTAGTACCGGTGATGGTATTCTGACCAGCCTCAAGATGATGGAGGTCATGCTAGCACGGAAAAAGAAGATGTCCGAGCTCGGTGAAGGCTTTACTGTTTACCCGCAGGTGTTGAAGAATATCCGGGTACACAATAAGACAGAGGCCCAGAATGACAATGATGTACAGGCCGCCGTGAAAGCTGTAGCAGAAAAGCTGGGGGACTCCGGTCGTATTCTGGTTCGTGAATCCGGAACGGAGCCTGTCATCCGGGTCATGGTTGAGGCTGAGAGTGAGGAAACCTGTCAAAAATACGTTGACGAGGTGATAGCTGTAATCAAGGCAAAAGGTCACGCAGTTTAAGTGTAGTGATCATGAGAGGAGTGCGTGAAAAGTATGTGTGGAATCGTAGGTTTTACCGGAAAGCAGCAGGCGGCACCCATCCTATTGGATGGTCTGTCGAAGCTGGAGTACCGTGGTTATGACTCGGCAGGATTGGCTGTCCGAGATGGCGAAAAGCTGGCGGAGGTCGTGAAGGCGAAGGGGCGGCTATCGAACCTCATCGAAAAAACGGATAGCGGCAATGTACTGGTTGGTACCTGCGGTATTGGCCACACCCGTTGGGCAACACATGGCGAGCCTAGCGTCACGAATGCACATCCTCATGTTTCCGGCAACTGCACAGGTTCTGGTTCCGGTGAGGTTGAATCTGAGGTGGTCGGTGTCCATAACGGCATCATCGAAAACTATCAGGAGCTGAAGGATAAGCTGCTGAAGCATGGCTATACGTTCTACAGCCAGACCGATACCGAAGTGGTCATCAAACCGGTGGACTACTATTACAAGAAGTACAAGCTAGGTCCCATCGATGCCATTGCCAAAACGATGGTTCGTGTGCGCGGCTCCTATGCGCTGGAGTTGATGTTCAAGGACTATCCGGGGGAAATCTGGGTAGCGCGTAAGGATAGCCCGATGATCATTGGCATTTCAAACGGAGAAACTTATGTCGCTTCCGATGTGCCGGCCATTCTGAAATATACACGGAATGTATATTATATCGGAAACCGGGAGTTTGCTAAACTGACACCGGGTGAGGCGCATTTCTATAATCTGGATGGTGATGAAGTCCAGAAGGAAACCGTGGAAATCAAGTGGGATGCTGAAGCTGCTGAAAAGGCGGGCTATGAGCATTTCATGATGAAGGAAATCCATGAGCAGCCCAAAGCAGTGTCGGATACGCTGAACTCGGTCATCAAAAAATAGGTTGCTATGTGTAGAAGTCTACGGTAATATGTTGAAAGTGATACACCATTTACTATTGGTCTTAATTCAGATTACAATATATTTTTTACGAATGAACTAATAGATTTTCTTTCACTGAGCAGAAACATTGATAAAAACGTTCTTTATATGCAAATAACAAGTAATTTTAAAAATTTGCTTTCATAAATAGTTATCAAAGTTTCATTATGAATATTGTAAGTCTCATTTAATTTTTTTTAAGTATTATCAAATAAAGAATAGACCACAATAGGAATAAGAATTTCGTTTTTTTAGGTAATTTTTTTTTAATAGTTCCACACATAAACAAAAAGAAGTTCAGCGGCTGATGTTTAAATACAGGATAACCAAAATCATTTATGGTTTTAGCGTAAACAATCAGTGCCTAGTTTGGGGTCTGTAAGATTTGTTAAAACTTCAAAATCAAAAGAGATGTAAATCTGTATTTTGATATATGCATAGCTGTCCGAGCTTTTTTTCGTTATAGTTCTCTAAGTCATCCTTCAGGAACCCTGATTTACGAATACAGCGTGTTAAGTATTTCACCTTTTTCCTTACGTTCTCTGGCTATCTTTCTGGCATTGATTTTCTAGAACATAAAAAGTTAATATAGTAAAGGATTGAATGTCTAGAAACTAGTGTTGAAAGAGAAAATATAGAACAAATAGCGAGTGTGATTTAGATTGGATTTTGTATCATTGATTGATTTCTATATATAAACATTAACAATTGTTTACCTATAAAATGAATTTAGTTATAAAAAAAGGTTCATTTTATGGTATAGTTATAATTGTTTTTTTATATTGAAAAGTAGGAGGATAAAAGTTATGGCTTATAAGAGAATTTCTCGTAATGATGCTTATATGAATGTAGCTAATGTAGAAGATGATGAAGATGTTATTGATCTTCTTGAAGTGGCCCGTACTATTTTAAGACATATTAAATTAATTATTTTACTTTCTGTTGTGTTTGGTGTAGGCGGATTTTTTGGAACTAAGTTATTGATTGCTCCAACATATACGGCTAGTACATCAATTTATTTAACGCCTCAGATTAGTGAAAGTGGTTCTTTGGATTATAATTCGCAGATGGCGAATAGTAAATTGGTTACGAATGTGGTAAATTTATTAACTCAAAATAACATTATGTCTGAGGTGGCTAAAGATGTTGGATTAGAAAGTGCTTCTACTGTTAAAAATTTTGTTAGTGTAACGAATGAGTCAGACACAGAAATTATTACGATTTCAGCTACAACAACAGATCCTAAGTTATCTAAGGATATCGCAAATGATACAGTTAGCACTTTTATTCGTACAATGCAGAAGAATTTAAATGTTCGTAATATTGAAGTAGTAGATAAAGCAAAGTTATCTTATGTGCCAAGTGGACCGAATGTAAAGAAGAATACTTTACTTGCTATTATGGTTGGTTTTGTACTTGGTTGTGGTTATGCCGTGATGAAGTTCTTATTGGATAATCGTTTACGTACAAAGGAAGAGGCAGAAAAGTATTTGGGTATTCCAGTATTCTGCGAGATTCCTGAACTATAATGGCTAAGTATATAGATTTGCATTCTCATATTGCTTGGGGTATTGATGATGGTATGCCTTCAATTGAGGATGCAGTGAGTTCATTAGAATCGGCTAAGAAGGATGGTATTGTAGGTATTTGTAGTACACCACATTTTATTCCTGGTCAATTAGATGTTCATGTCTATAATGAAATGGTGACTCGTCAATTGGAATTAAGAAAGATGAGTCCTATCCCTATTTATTTTGGTGGGGAAGTTATGATGAATAGTGAATTCATTGAAGGATTAGAATTAGATTTATATCCAACTTTAAATAGTAGTAAATACATGTTAGTTGAATATAATGTTCTTCGTGATATTCATTCGATTGATTATAGAGATGAATGTTTATATGAATTGAAGATGAAAGGTTTTGTTCCTGTGCTAGCTCATATTGAAAGATATTTCCATGATGGTTTAGATTATTCAATCATTGATCATTGGCTTGATATGGGTTGTGTTCTACAGTTAAATCGTACTTCGATTCTTGGTGTAAATGGTAAGAAAATCCAAGCTAACGCATTAGAGTTATTGGACAATGGATATTGTGATGTGATTTGTACAGATACGCATAGAGCGAGTGGTAATCGAATTGAACAATTGAGTGATGTGTATTCATTTGTTTCTAAGCGTATTGGTTCTGAGAATGCGGATATCTTATTTTATGAGAATCCTAAGTTATTATTGAGTGATAAAGAGATATTAAATATTGAGGTTGAAAAGAAAAAGAAACTGTTTGGTTTCTTTGGGAGATAGAAATGGCAAGAAAGAAAAGAAATCAATTTGATGTGGATGAAATCTATCGTGGATTACGTACAAATATTGAATTTAGTCAGATGGATGATGCGATTCAAGTAATCAACGTAGTAAGTACGATTCCTAATGAAGGTAAGAGTACAATAGCTTGTAATTTAGCTCGTATTATGGCAGCTAAATATAAAAATGTGTTATTAATTGACTGTGATTTAAGAAATGCTTCAGTTCATAAAACACTACAGATTTCAAATCGTTCAGGATTAACCAACATTATTTCTAAATTTAGCGAAGGTACTAGTATTCATTCATTTGAAGGAGTACAAGACGTACAATATGATGGAGGTTATCCTTTATCTGTCATTACTGCAGGTCATAGAGTACCAAATCCAAGTGAAGTATTAGGCTCTAAAAGATTAGCTAAGTTCTTAAATCAAGCTCGTCAAGAATTTGGATATATTATTATTGACTGTCCTCCAGTTGCGGTTGCTTCGGATGCCATTCCATTATGTAATGTAAGTGATGGAGTACTATATGTAGTTGATTCAAAATCTTCTGATAAACGTAAAGTAAAAGCTGCCATTAATGATGTTGAAAGAAATGGTGGACACGTCATGGGTGTTGTATTAAATAAAGTAGAATCAGCAAGTGACAGTAATTATGGATATGGCTACGGCTATGGGTATGGAGGAGAAGACAATGGCAAAAAGAAGAAAAAGAAATAGTTTTATTGTTTTAGCTTCAACTCTATTATTAACTGGATGTGGCAATAGTGAATTAGAAATTACGCAAAATGATATTCTAGAAGTGGCAAGAGACGATGCGAATGCCACAAAAAAAGAATGTTCTAACGTATCTATTCAAGAAGAAAAGAAATACTATACAGTAAGCTTTGATACAACTACTGGTTCTTATGAATATAAGATTGGTAAAGATGGTATTATACAAGAAAGAAATTATAAAAGAAGTAATAGTGAAGAAGTTTCTACAACTAATCCTGTAGTAGAGAAAAAGGAAGAAACTAAAAATGATACAAAGAAAGAAGAAGAGAAACCATCGACTTCCTTTGATGAAAATCAACAAGCAGCTATTGATGCAGCTCTTGCTAATGCAGGACTTGGACAAGAAGATGTAACAGATATTGGTTGTACTTTAGATGAAGCAACACAACAATATACAGTTACATTTACATTCCAAGATATTCATAATATGGCAATGGTTGATGCAGCTACATTTACTGTTTTGTCTTCTGCCCAAAGTTAATATTTGATAAAGAAAAGAACACTTTATGATTAACGCTTACATAAAGATTTGTCCTTTTCTTTTTTTTTTAGTATAATAATTAGGTCATATGGAGTTGATGTTTTAATGTCAAAAATAGGAACTTTAAAATTAACAATTGAATTTGTTTTTTTTATGTTTATTATACAATTTTCTGGATACGATTCGGAAACATGTTGGAAATTATGTATATTATATTTTTTAATGCAAATATTAATTGGAAGATATCAAGGAAAAGTTTTATTAATGTATGATGAAATACGATTGATTATATTAAGTCATATAGGTTTTTTTATAGGTAGTTTTCTTGTTTTTCCAATTAGTACTTGGACGATAAAGAAATTCTTTGGATTTGTATTATTAACATGTGTTTTATTTGTTTTTGCAGGGTTTAACTCTAGATATTCTCATAAAGTATTTAGAAAATGGTTTAAACATAATACATTAATTGTTGGTGTTGGACATACAGCAGAAAAATTAGGAATGGTGTGTTTTGGAAATGGATACTCACTTTTAGATGTAATAGGTTATGTAAATTGTAATAAATCAAATAAAGTTAAGTATGTTCAGCAGAAACAAATAGTTGATGTAAATAAAACATTTGATTTAGATTCAATTTGTTCTGTAATCAAAGAAAAAAATATAGATACTGTATTGATTGCGATTCCAGAAATGGATAGTGAAGATTTAAATGCAGTATTTGAAGTGTTTAAAAATAAGGTTAGTGTCATTAAATATTTACCACAAGTAAATGGCTTAGTAACTTTTGATACTAATGTAGAGGATTTTGATGGAATCTTAATGATATCAAATTCTCGTGGATTAGAACATTGTTTATCTTATGCATTAAAACGTATTATGGATATATGTGCTGGACTATGTGGTTTGTTACTTTTAATACCATTGACAATCTTTGTCTTCATTAAAAATCGTAAAGAAGGAGATAGAGGTCCAATTTTCTTTACGCAGAATCGGATTGGTAAAAATGGTAAAGAATTTAAAATGTTTAAATATCGTACTATGGTAATTGGTGCAGATAAGATTCTAGAAGAATTAATGGAAAAAGATTCAGCCATTCGAGAAGAATACACAAAGAATAAAAAATTAGTGAATGATCCACGCATCACAAGTGCTGGTAAGTTCTTACGTGAAAAGAGTTTGGATGAATTTCCACAATTTATTAATGTATTGTTAGGTCAAATGTCTTTAATTGGACCTCGTCCTTATTTACCTAGAGAAAGAGAGGATATGGGTGACTATTACTATGATGTTATCGCATGCAAGCCTGGTATTACAGGTATGTGGCAAAGTCATGGTAGAAGTGATGTGGATTTTGATCATCGCTTGTTGTTAGATGAATATTATTATCGTAACTGGTCTTTCTGGTTGGATGTGACATTGTTATTTAAAACTATTAAACAAGTGCTATATGGTAGAGGAGCAGTATAGAAAGGAAATAATTTATGAATAGCGATTATATGAATGATGAAATGGAAATTGATTTGATAGAGTTATTGAAGGATTTAATTAAAAATATAAAGTTTATTGTAATAATAACTTTATTGTGTGGAGTGGTTGTGTTTGGTGTTTCACAATTCATCTTACCTAAAAGTTATACGTCAAGTACAGATATTACAATTGAACCGACAGGAACTTCTTTGGATTATACTTCCTATTTAACTGGAAGTAAGGTGCTAGATAAAGTGAGCAATGCGGTTGGTGTTGAAAATTCAGGTCTAGTAGAGAGTATTGAAGTAACAAGAGATTCAAATAATACGTCTAATTATAATATTAAGGCTATTACAAATGATCCTAAACTATCGTATCGTATTGTCAAAAATGTTGTAAATGAATTCAAAAAGTCAATGGTGTCTGAATTAAACTTAAGTAGTGTGACTACAATGAATGAGCCACAAATTAATACTACACCTGTGAGTCCAAATGTTAAAAAGAATACATTGATTGGTACTTTTATTGGCTTGGTTATTAGTGTGGGTATTGTAGTTTTACGTTTCTTATTCGATAAACACTTAAGAAATGTAGAGGAAGCGGAGATGTTTTTAGGGGTAGATGTTTTAGCTGAAATACCAATGGAGAAATAGGAGAATTTTATGGTAAAAAATAAAGCGAGTAGCAATGCGTACCGTAGATTGCGTACAAATATTGAATATAATAGCAAATATCCTAATGTGCATAGCATTTGTTTGACAAGTGCTAACAAAGGGTCAGGCACTACGACAATTGCATGCAACTTGGCAACAACATTTGTTGCAAATCATTCTAAAGTTTTGCTTATAGATTGCAATATTAACAAGCCAAAGATTAATAAATTTTTTAGCATTGATAGTGCACTTGGGTTGAGTGATATATTACTGAACCAAGATTATAGTAATTATTATAAGTATTGTACAAACTTTAAAGATGTCCATTCGAATAATTTATTATATGTTATGGGAACTGGTCGAAAAGTTAAAAATGCATTAGATTTATTAAGTAGTGGTTATTTTAAAGAGTTTATGGAAGCAATGAAAGATCAATTCGATTTTATCCTTATTGATTGTCCTAGCTTAGAAGATAGTAATGATGTGATTCCAGTAGGACATATTGTCGATGGTACAATTCTTGTGGTTTCTTTACCTGAAACAGAAAAAAATAATGCTAAGAAGGCTTTACAACAATTAAATCGAAACGGTGTAAATGTAATAGGCACAGTATTAAATAAAGTGGAATAAGCATTATGCTATTCCATTTTTTGTAAAAGGATTTAATTTGTAGTAAAATAAGTAGTCGTGAGGAGATTATTGTTATGAAAAAAAATAAGAAACAAAATAAAGTAGGAAAAGTATTTGGGGTTATTTTTTCAATTGTAATGATTGCTGCAACAATGTATTTGTTGTTTAACATCATTAAATTAAATGTATTGCCTACAAAACTATTGTTTTTAATGACAATTGTATTTGTATTATTAGATTTGATATTTATCTTGTTGTTGTGCTTTGCAACAAAGGGTGTTGTATCTAAAATTATTTGTATTATTTTCGCTTTGGCAATTTCATTGGGATCTTGTTTAGGTGGATATTATATGTCAAAGACTGGTGGACTACTTTCAAGTATGACGAATGTTTCTAAGCATTCTAAAAATACAATTAGTGTTGTAGTTAAAGAATCAAGTGATATGAAAAAGAAAACAGATCTTGCTGGTCGTAGTGTAGGTACTTTGGCAAATATTAATACTGTTGGTTCTAAAAAGATTTTAAAGGAATTAACTAATTCTGGAATTTCAATGGAACAAAAAGAATTTGGTAGTCTAACTGAAATGTTAGAATCTTTCTATAATGGAGAAGTGGATTCAATTATCATTAGTGAATCTAGTCGTAGTCAGATTACGGATATGGAAGCTTACGCAAACTTTGATAGTAATACTCGAGTTGTTTATCAAACTTCATATAAAGTTGAAAACACAGATAAGGCAAAAGCTGTTAGTAATATTACCAAGACTCCATTCAATGTCTTGATTTCAGGATCGGATACTCGTGGTGGATTTGACGAGAATGGACGTAGTGATGTAATTATGGTGGCTACTGTAAATCCTAAAACTGGTACTATCTTGTTAACATCAGTTCCACGTGACTTCTATGTAACAACGGCTTGTGATGCGGCAGATGGATGTCAACAGGGTGCTTTAGATAAGATTACACATACAGGTATTCATGGTACAAATACGACTAAACGTACTGTAGAAAAATTATTGGGTATTGAAATCAACTATACATTTAAAGTTGGATTTGATACAGTAACAGATATTGTTGATGCTGTTGGTGGTATAGATGTAAATGTTGAACCAGGCTATGAATGCAATAACTTCTTACATGCTCCAGGATTAAGTGTACATGCAGGCGTTAACCACTTAAATGGTGAACAAGCATTAGGATATGCTCGTGAGCGTTATGCATATAGTGAAGGGGATCGTCAACGTACTAAAAACCAACAACAAGTTCTAATGGGTATTGTTGATAAGATTACAAGCCCTGCGATTGTAACTAACTATGCTTCTATTATGGATAGTATGTCAGATACATTCTCGACTACAATGTCAAGTCAGGAAATTTCTGATTTGATTAAATATCAATTAAACAAGAATCCAAAATGGAAAATGGAACAATATATGGTAAATGGTACTGGAGATACATTAATGTGTGCTGAGCTTGGTGATGCGGCTTATGTAATGGTTCCAGATCAAAGTACAGTTACAACGGCTAAGAATAAAATTAATGCTGTTCTTGCTGGTAAATCAGCGGATGATGTAGAGTAAGGATATATTCCTTGCTCTTTTTTTTGCTTTATGGGTGTATACTTGATGTAGTGAGGTGTCGTTTATTATGGAAACTACAGATTATATACAAAATAGAATTAATACGAATATTCGTAAGTTTCAAGAATTGAGTAAGAAATATCATAGGTGTCATGTCGGATTGCTTATTTCAACTTTTAGTTGTTTTACTGGTGTTCTAATTTTGAATGTTATTTATTTGATTGTTCCAGTAATATGGTTGATTCTTTCTGCTTGTGTGTTAGTGTTGGCAGGACTATTTTTATTATTCTTTGATGTGTTGAATGATTATTCATCAAAGTCATTAGAGTATAAGTATAAGGCTGATTTATTGAACTATGAAAAGAACTTATATGTAGCAAAACAGAGTGGATTTAAAGGTTTTGCATATCGTTGTGAAAGGTTTATGTAATCCCTTACTCTTTGTGTGAATTTGCCAACTCATGGTGATTTATTATATAATATGTAATTGTGAGCTACAAAAGAGTTTATAGGAGATTTTGTCATGTCTAAAAAGGATGTAAAACTTTCGCAGAATGTGAAAAAGAAAAAAAAGAAAAATAAGCGTCCTATCAGTAAGTTTTTAACTGTATTTATGTTTATTGCGTTAGGTGCATTTATTTTTCAAATGATTCGTTTGAATTTATTGCCTATTAAATTAATAATATTAGTTTCATTAGTGTTTATACTATTAGCTTTGATTTTAGTTATATTGATGAATTTTAAGGCAAAGAAGTTTTTTAGTCGTTTGGTTTTAGGATTTATTTCTTTATGTATGTGTATTGGTCTTGCGTATGGAAATTATTTCTTATTTAAGACAAAGGATACGTTTGATGTCGTAACAAGCCTTGCAGATAGTAAGGCAACAACGACTTCGATTGTTGTTAAGAAGGCTTCTTCAATCAAGAACGAGAATAATTTGAAGAAAAAGACAATTGGTACAATGTTGAGTGTGGATAAGAAAGCGACTCAGCGTATGTTGGATTCTTTAGATAAGAAGAAGATATCTTATAAGACAAAGGATTATGATTCATTAGATGAGTTAATGACGGCTTTCTATGATGATAAAGTCGATGCGATCTGTTTGAATGAAAAGTATCGTGATATTCTTCATGAGAGTGAGGCGTATTTTAGTTTCCAAACGGATTCAAAAACAATTTACCAAAATATAGAATATACAAAAGTAGATAAAACGGATAATCCAAGTGATCCAGTAAATAATATTACTAAAGATGCATTTACTATCTTAGTCAGTGGCAATGATTCTTATGGATCTCTACAGGATAGTAATACGCGTAGTGATGCCAATATGTTGTTGACGGTGAATCCTAAAACAGGTCGTATTTTAATGACAAGTATTCCTCGAGATTATTATGTAGACTTGGTGTGTGATGAAACAGGGGATAATGCTTGTCCTGAAGGTAGTAAAGATAAATTAACACATTCTGGTTTAATGGGTGTGAAGTGTACGGAAAGAACGATTGAAAAAGCATTGGGTATAAAAATCAATTATAATATTCGTATTAACTTCTCTAGTGTAGTAAACTTAGTCGATGCACTAGATGGAATTGATTTGGATATTCAAAAGGGTGAAGAAGTTGATATTCTATATGCGAATGGACAGCCTGGTTTAAGTGTTGGCCAACATCATGTGGATGGTGAAACGGCATTGGCCTTTGCGCGTGAAAGACATGCCTATTTGGATGGTGACAATCAGCGTGTTCGTAATCAACAAAAAGTATTTAAAGCTATTTTCAAACGTATAGTTTCTCCTAAGATGATCACGAACTATGGTAAGTTTATGGACGCATTGGCTGTAGCTTTTGATACAAACTTATCGAATGATGAAATCAGTGATTTTATCAAGTATGAATTGAATAATATGCCAGATTGGAAATTTGAATCCTATTCACTTGTAGGTGATTCAGATTCTAGGTTCTGTTATGCTTCTTCTAGCTATGCTTCCGTCATTATTCAAAATGAAGAAATGAATGAAATCGCAAAAAGGAAGATTCAAGCTATCTTGGATGGTAAAAAGGCATCTTCTGTAAAAGATACTTCTGGTTTTTCTCAAAAACCAAGTGAAGATAATTCAGTAGGTAATGCTCAAGAATTTGCACAATTAAATAATGAGGAGTACTATCCTGTAGAGGATGATTATTACACATCTCAAGAACCATCATATGAAGAAAATAATGAATATTATTATCAGCCAGAAGAATCTGCAGAATACGATTATTCTGAGGATTCTGCAGGATAGATAACTATTAGCCATTTCGTAAAGAGATGGCTTTTTTACTTTTTATATGTTTTAAGTTATAATAAAGAATTGTAAAAGAGGTTTTTAACTTATGAATAGTTTATATAAATCAAATATTTATCAAAAATATAGAGGAATTCTAATATCACTCATTGATGTATGTATTGTCATGTTTTCTTATTTAGTGGCATACATGATTCAAAATAATTTCTTTATTAATGAGAAGACAATCGCATTGACAAAACTTTTAGCGTTAGGATTATTCTTCATGCTTTTGTTGCATTTTATTGTTTTACGATTGTTTAAAACACAAATGTCATTATGGACATATACAGGGCCAAATGAAATTATACGTACATTTTTAAGTTGTTTTGTGTGTTTTTTAATCATGTCTTACTTCGTTATAAAAGTTGATCTATTTAGTATTGAATTAATCGCATTAGCTGAGTTGTTATGTTTTATATTCCTTTTAGGAGCACGAATGCTATATAGAATGGCAAGACGCTATATAGTCGATGTGGATAGAGTGGATAATTGTTTGATTGTTGGTGCTGGTAATGGTGGATATTTATTGATGAATGAAATATATCATAATATGGCCTATCCATACAATGTGATTGGTTTCTTGGATGACTTTAAGAAAAAGGGGACTATGCTGAGTGGTAAACCAGTACTTGGAACTATTTCTGAAGTAGAGCGTATTTGTCAAGAGAACAATGTTCGTTGTATCTTTATTACCATTTCTTCTGTAAGTGACGAAAGAAAACAAGAAATCTTAGATTTATGTACTTCCACTTCTATTCCAACAAAAATCATGCGTATTTTTGTTGGTAATGATGAGAGTAATCATATTTCATTTGAAGATATTGATATCAAGGATTTATTAAATCGTCCTAGCATTGACTTAAAAGTCGATCAGATTGGTTCTTATCTTACGAATAAAGTGGTTTGTGTTACCGGAGCCGGTGGATCTATTGGTTCTGAATTGTGTCGTCAAATCATTCATTTTAATCCTTCTAAATTGATTATGGTGGATATTAATGAAAATGCACTATATATGCTTAAACAAGAATTCTTAGTTATGAAACGAAAGAAACAAATGAATGATTCAATTCAACTAGAATCTTTGATTGTTTCCATTCGTGAAAGAGAAGAAATCTATAAGCTTATGAGAAACTATAAACCAGACGTTGTTTATCATGCGGCAGCACATAAACATGTACCTTTAATGGAAGACCGTCCTACAGAAGCTATTAGAAATAATATCTTTGGAACAAAGAATGTGATAGATGCTTGTTGTGACTGTGGTATATCTCGTTTTATTATGATTTCAACAGATAAGGCTGTAAATCCAACAAACGTAATGGGTGCTACTAAGCGTATGACAGAAATGTATATGCAATCAAGAAATACTCAGGGTGGTATTCATATGGCGGCTGTACGCTTTGGTAATGTATTAGGATCCAATGGTTCTGTTATTCCAATCTTTAAAGAACAAATTAAAAATGGAGGTCCAGTCACCGTAACACACAAAGACATTAAGCGTTACTTTATGACTATTCCTGAAGCAGCTCAATTAGTATTACAAGCAGGATTCTATGCGAATGAAAGAGAAATCTTTGTATTAGATATGGGTAAACCAGTAAGAATCTGGGATTTAGCGGACAAAATGATTCGATTGGCAGGACTCGTACCAGGAAGAGATATTGAAATTCAAGAAATTGGATTGCGTCCTGGAGAAAAGATGTTTGAAGAATTAGCTCTAGAAATGGAAGAGTGTCATAAGACAGACAACAATCTAATCTTTGTACACGAAAAGATGGATATTGATTCAAAAGAAGTAGATTCTAAATTAAATAAGCTAAATGAATTAATGAATCAAACAGACGACAAACTACAAATCAAAGAAGTATTAATGGACATGATCAAGGAATAGTTATTCAAGCTGGGTATAATCCTAGCTTGTTTTTGAATCTTAAGTTTTTCTTAAGTGGTTGAGTTAAGAATGTATTCATTTTATAATTGAATTAATCGAGAGGAAGATTGAATATGTTTTGTAAAAATTGTGGGCACGAAATAAATGATGATTCTAAATTTTGTTCAAACTGTGGAACAAAGGTAGAAGTCGACAAAGATATTGTTGTACCTGTTGCAGTCGTGGATAAGACGGAAGAAGTAGCTGAAAATAATGTAGAAGAGACATTAAATACAACTAATGTTGAGCAAAGTGATGTTGAAGTAGAATCAGTAAATGAGAATGAATCAACTACACCAGTCAAAGAATGGTACTACGTATCGAACAATGACTCGAAAGGATCATTCAGTATAGATGAGATGAAGGCTAAGATTACTTCTGGTGAAATCAATGGCAGTACTCTAGTATGGAAGGCAAGTATGAAAGACTGGGAAAGACTAGAGAATACAGAATTAAACGAATTTATTACTACATCATCATCTTCGAATGATTGGTATTATGTAGAGAATAATGATTCTAAAGGTCCTTTTAGTGAATCTGAAATGAAAAGCTTTATTTCAAGTGGTATCTTAACAGGAAATAGTTTTGTATGGAAAACAGGCATGCAAGATTGGCAGAGATTAAAGAATACCGAGCTTGCAGGTAATGAAACAGTGCATGTAGAACCAAGCTTTTCATTTACCACTGGAGTTGTAAAAGAAAAGAGTATTGGACTCTGTGTAGTATTAAGTCTAGTTACATGTGGCATTTATAGTATTTATTGGCTATATACAATCGCACATGACTTAAACGATTTATGTGAAAGTCAAAACCAAGAAAAAGGTGCTGAACCAGGACTTGTTGTTGTATTAAGTATTGTGACATGTGGAATCTACTTACTATACTACCTATGGAAGGCTGGTAAGATGGTTTCAAGTCTTACAAGAAGCAATGGACATCATCCAAGTGACGATAGTATTGTGTTAATGGTATTATCTATACTTCAATTATCTTTAGTATCCTATTGCATCCTTCAGAGTCATATTAATGGTTTCGCAAAAGACTAAATATTTAGGAATAGTTCTTGTACTATTCCTTCTTTTATTATTCTATAAATGCCCCTTTCAATTCATTACAGGTTTGCCATGCCCAGGATGCAACATGAAAACAAGCCTGTATTATCTTCTGAAAGGAAATATTCAATTATCATTGTATTACCATGCTCTATTAATACCTACACTCATTTGTGGCATTCTTTGCTTGTTAAAACCCGAGAAAACAAAAATGATATTAATTCTATGGTGTACACTCATGATTGTGTACTACATTTATCGTATGACGCTTTATTTTCCAAATAGTCCAATGATCTATTCAAAAAATAATTTGATTTATTTACTATTTAGACACGCATAATGTCAATTAATGATGTAACTTGAAATTATAAAGGAGGACATACTTATGTCAAACATTTATTTTACAGTTACAGGATTACATCATTATTATGGAGATTCATTTCTAGAAAAAGAAATAATCGTTTATTTAAAGAAAGAAATAGATAATGAATATGATAAAGAAGCTATTAGTGTAAATCTTGCAGGTCTAGGAAAGATTGGATATGTAGCTAATAGTCCTTATACAGTACTAGGAGAAAGTTATAGTGCAGGAAGATTGTATGATAAGATGAGTGAAGAAGCGAGTGGCAAGGTTAAATTCATATTAGATAGAGGAGTTATTTGTGAGCTTATTGAATAAGAAAATGGAAGTGTATTTTGGCAGTAATCGAATTGTAAATCAACCAAAGATTATTACAGATGGGTATTATAAAGATTTTGGATATGGATTTTATTGTACCAATTTTGAAAAACAAGCAATGCGATGGGCATTAACTAAAAAGAGTAATCATATTGTGAATGTATATACGTATAGTGAAAATTCGGATTTAAACTGCAAGGTTTTCGAACAGATGAGCGATGAATGGCTAGACTTTGTTGTTTCTTCAAGAAGAGGAATCACGCATACGTATGATATTGTAGAAGGTCCTATGGCAGATGATACGATTTGGAATTATGTGGATGATTTTGCGCGTGGCTTGATTTCTAGTACTGCTTTTTGGGAACTTGTTAAATTTAAGTATCCTACGCATCAAATTGTTTTTTGTACAGAACAAGCTTTAAAATGTCTTTCATAAATTAAATCCTTTCGTTTGCCATAGGCGGAAACCCACTACCTTTAGGT
>OLNM01000451.1_pt1 | contig 39379 bp, 36 predicted proteins | sample 1672391 | NCBI WGS metagenome assembly OLNM01 (sample SAMEA3136680, study PRJEB25190) | human gut metagenome | reverse complement strand
TGCAGTATACCACATCTTTTTCAAAGGAAAGGGGGCAAGCGGTGAAAAGTAGTCTTGTAACTCTAGCCTTTTTCTTGTTTGGCTGCGTAGCCGGAGTCAGCTATGCGGTGGACTTCGACGTACACCAAACCTCTGTATATGTACTATATGTACTGATGCTGTTACTCGGCATTAATCTTGGAAGCAACCGCAACCTCAGGCAGTTTGTCTTATCCCTCAATTTCAGAACACTGCTTGTACCCCTTGCCACCGTAAGCGGCACTCTGCTGTTTTCCGCCATCGGAGGCTTTCTCTTGAGCCGCTGGAGTATTTTCGACTGCATGGCTGTCGGAAGCGGATTCTCCTATTATTCCGTTTCCTCCATCCTTATCACGCAGATCAAATCCCCCTCCATCGGTGTGCAGCTTGCTACCGAATTGGGGACCATCGCGCTACTATCCAATATTTTCCGGGAAATGACCGCCTTGATAGGAGCTCCCCTTTTCCGCAAATATTTCGGTTATCTGGCGCCTATCTCGGCGGCGGGCATCGGTTCTTCCGACATTTCCCTGGCAGCCATCGCACGCTGCTCCGGACCGGAAGCCGTACCCGTGGCCATCGTCCACGGCATACTGATAAACATAAGCATGCCTTTCTTCGTTTCTTTCTTTTGCAAACTGTAAGCTGAAGATTACTCCGATGCATCCGGTATGCTTCTGCTGGATGTGAAAAATAAATGCTGGTCAGAACAGATGATGGAAATCTGTGGCGTCAGCAGGGAACAGATGCCGGAACTTTTTGAAAGTTATGAAAAAGTGGGCACATTAAAACCGGAGGTAGCAAAAGAACTGGGACTGCCGGAAACCTGTCTGGTAGCAGCAGGAGCTGGAGATAATGCGGCTGCAGCTGTCGGAACTGGTACGGTAGGGGACGGACAGTGTAACGTGTCTCTGGGAACCAGCGGAACAATCTTTATTTCCAGTGAGAATTTCGGCGTAGACCCGCACAATGCCCTGCATGCATTTGCTCATGCAGACGGACATTATCATCTGATGGGATGCATGTTGAGCGCGGCTTCCTGTAATAAATGGTGGATGGATACCATTATTGGAACAAAAGATTACGGAAAAGAGCAGGAAGCAATTGAAAATCTTGGAGAAAATCATGTATTCTTCTTACCGTATCTGATGGGAGAACGCTCCCCACATAATGATCCGCAGGCGAGAGGAACCTTTATCGGCATGTCCATGGATACCACACGTGCGGATATGACACAGGCGGTTCTGGAAGGTGTGGCATTTGCCATTCGTGATTCTTTTGAGGTGGCAAAATCTTTAGGAATTCATATCGAGAGAACCAAGATCTGCGGTGGTGGAGCGAAGAGTCCGCTGTGGAGAAAGATCATTGCCAATGTACTGAATATCAAAGTGGACCGGATCGCTTCCGAGGAAGGGCCTGCTCTTGGCGGTGCGATGCTTGCTGCAGTTGCGGATGGAACCTTTGCATCGGTGGAAGAGGCGGCTGCAAGGATCGTGAAAGTGGTGGAAACCGTAGAACCGGATCCGGAGATCGCAGAAAAATACGAGACACAGTATCGGAAATTTGTGCAGATCTATCCGACGGTGAAAGCGTTATTCCCGAAGCTTTCCTGAATACAAACGAATGTACAGACAATAAAGTAATGGAAAAACGGGCAGGAAACTAGTTTCAGATAGTATTCCTGCCTGCTTTTACATTTGTGCTTTATACAGAAAACATATATAATAAAGATAACTGTGAAGGTGTGGAGCAGTTACTAATAAGAGTAATTATACACATGGAGGTTTTTACAAATGAAATACGATTTTACAACAATCATGGATCGTCACGGTATGGATGCGATTGCGGTAGATGGTCTCAGTGAAGACGGACAGGGAAGTCCGGCGAAACCAAAAGAGGGATTTGATATTATTCCGATGTGGGTGGCGGATATGAATTTTGCGACAGTACCGACTGTACAGGAGGCAATTGCAGAGAGAGTAAAGCACCCGGCATTTGGATATTTTGATCCGCGGGAAGAGTATTTTCAGGAGATTATCGACTGGCAGACGAAACGAAACGGTGTAGAGGGACTGACTGCGGAGGCGATCGGGTATGAAAATGGTGTACTCGGCGGTGTTCTGTCTACATTACAGGCATTTGCAAGTCCGGGGGATGCAGTGCTTCTGCATAGCCCGACTTATATCGGATTTACCGGATGCATCGGAAATTATGGATATAAGATGGTTCACAGTCCGCTGAAAAAAGATGCGGAAGGAATCTGGAGGATGGATTATGAAGATATGGATGCGAAGATCAAAGAGCATCATATCCATGTGGCAGTCTTCTGTAATCCCCATAACCCGTGTGGACGGGTATGGGAACGCTGGGAGATTGAAAAAGCGATGGAAGTATATAAGGCCAATGACTGCGTGGTTATCTCCGATGAGATCTGGTCGGATCTGATCCTGGAAGGATATCATCATACGCCGGCACAGTCTGTCAGCGAGGATGCGAGAAACCGCACCGTGGCGATGTATGCGCCGAGCAAAACCTTTAACCTGGCAGGCCTGGTGGGAAGTTATCATATCATTTACAATTCCTATCTTCGTGACCGGGTGATGGCAGCCAGCAGTAAATCACACTATAATGCGATGAATGTACTTTCCATGTATGCGCTGATCGGTGCATATAAACCGGAAGGCTATGAGTGGGTGGATGAACTGTGCCGGGTACTGAGCGGAAATGTTTCCTATGCCTGCGATTTCATCAAAGAACACTTTCCCGGTGTCACATTAAGCCGCCCGCAGGGAACCTATATGCTGTTCCTGGACTGCGAAGAATGGTGTAAGACACATGGAAAAACCATCGACGAGGTTCTCAAAGCCGGTTGGGATGTAGGTGTGGCATGGCAGGACGGTCGCCCGTTTTTTGCCCCGTACGGCATCCGCGTAAACCTGGCACTGCCACTCAGCAGAGTGCAGGAAGCTTTTGAACGGCTGAAAAAATATGTGTTTGTGGAAGAAAAATAAAATACCTTTTGCCTCCAACATCATAAAATGACGATGTCAAGAAAAAGTACTTGACACCCATGAAAGATTGTTGTATGATGTCCAAGGTGATGAACATGGATAAGCTTGCGAGACAGGCATTGTTATATGATTTTTATGGCGAACTGCTGACGGAGCATCAGCAGAATGTTTACGAAGATGTTGTGTTGAATGATTATTCGCTCAGCGAGGTGGCGCAGGATCAGGGAATCAGCCGGCAGGGGGTTCATGATCTGGTGAAGCGCAGTACCAGAATACTGGAAGAATATGAAGAAAAACTGCATCTGGTAGAAAAGTTCGTAGCGGTCCGCGAGAAGGTACATGAGATTCACGGACTGACACAACACTATGAGGAAAAAGATCTGAATCAGGTGATGAACCGGATCGAGACTTTATCCCACAGCATATTAGAGGAGTTATAATACATGGCATTTGAAAGTTTAACTGAAAAACTGCAGAATGTATTCAAAAACCTGAGAAGCAAAGGCCGTCTGACCGAGGCAGATGTAAAGGTAGCATTAAAAGAAGTTAAGATGGCACTTCTGGAAGCAGATGTCAGTTTTAAAGTGGTAAAACAGTTTATCAAAGCGGTACAGGAACGTGCGATCGGTCAGGATGTGATGAACGGACTGAATCCGGGGCAGATGGTGATCAAGATCGTAAACGATGAACTGGTATCTCTGATGGGAAGTGAGACCACGGAGATCGCGTTGCGCCCAGCAGGAGAGATTACTGTTATTATGATGGCAGGTCTTCAGGGTGCAGGTAAGACAACAACCACAGCAAAGATCGCCGGAAAGCTGAAAGCAAAAGGCAGAAAGCCATTGCTTGTAGCCTGTGATGTTTATCGTCCGGCAGCAATCACACAGCTGCAGATCAACGGTGAAAAACAGGGTGTGGAAGTTTTCTCGATGGGAGATAAACAGAACCCGGTAAACATCGCCAAAGCAGCGATTGAACATGCAAAGAATCAGAACTTTAACGTTGTGATCCTCGATACCGCCGGTCGTCTTCATGTAGATGAAGATATGATGCAGGAACTGATCCGGATCAAAGAAGAAGTCAATGTGGATCAGACCATTCTGGTAGTTGACGCGATGACCGGTCAGGATGCAGTTAATGTGGCAGAGTCCTTCAATCAGAAGGTGGGCATTGACGGCGTGATCTTAACAAAGATGGATGGTGATACCCGAGGCGGTGCGGCACTTTCTATCAAAGCAATCAGTGGAAAACCGATTCTGTATGTAGGTATGGGAGAGAAACTTTCCGATCTCGAACAGTTCTACCCGGATCGTATGGCTTCCCGTATCCTGGGAATGGGCGATGTGATGAGCCTGATTGAAAAAGCTCAGCAGAACATCGACGAGGACAAAGCCCGCGAGATGGAACAGAAGATCAAGAAAGCAACCTTTGGCTTTGACGATTATCTGGAGAGCATGAACCAGATGAAGAACATGGGCGGTATTTCCAGTGTATTGAACATGCTTCCCGGACTGGGAAACAAAGCAAAAGACATCGAGGGTATGATCGATGAGAAAGACATGGCGAGAAAAGAAGCCATCATCCTTTCCATGACTCCGAAAGAAAGAGCCAACCCGGATCTTTTGAACCCGTCCAGAAAGAAACGAATCGCTCAGGGCGCAGGTGTAGATATTGCGGAAGTCAACCGGATGGTTAAACAGTTTGATCAGACCAGAAAGATGATGAAACAGATGCCTGGCATGCTGGGTGGTAAAAGCGGTAAAAGAGGCGGCTTTAAGCTTCCCTTTTAAATAAACAAATAAAACTATAATAAACAAGGATAACCTTAAGGAGGAAATTAAAATGGCAGTAAAAATCAGACTGAGAAGAATGGGTCAGAAAAAAGCACCTTTCTATAGAATCATCGTTGCAGATTCCAGATCCCCAAGAGACGGAAGATTCATCGAAGAGATCGGAACATACGATCCTACCTGTGATCCGAGCGTATACAAAGTAGACGAAGAAGCAGCTAAAAAATGGCTGGCAAACGGTGCTCAGCCTACAGAAGTTGTAAGCAAAATCTTCAAATTAGCCGGTATCGAAAAATAATGCAGAACCGCCAGGAGCTGCTGAATTATGTTGTTGCTGTTCATGATTTGCTCTGAACAGTAATATCGTTTTTGCCTGATGCATTTCTCTGAGATGGAAATGCTTTGACAAATACGTGGAGGTGCGTGATGAAAGATTTAGTAGAAGTAATTGCAAAATCCCTCGTAGACCATCCGGAAGAAGTGGTAGTAACCCAGACTGAAGAGAGCAATGCGATTTTAGTAGAATTGAAGGTGGCACCTTCCGATATGGGCAAGGTGATTGGCCGTCAGGGACGCATCGCAAAGGCAATCCGAACTGTGGTAAAAGCTGCTTCCTCTAAATGTGATAAGAAGGTTGTAGTTGAAATTCTGCAATAGCTGAAAATATGAGGATATAGCCAATGGCTATATCCTTTTTCATTCATTTCCGCGGGTAACATATATCGTTGGAAACAGGAAACAAAGAGGAGTAGAGATATGGAACAATTGCTGCAGGTTGGAGTAATCTCCAGCACTCACGGGATCCGGGGAGAAGTAAAAGTATTTCCTACTACAGACGATCCAGATCGGTTCAGAAAATTAAAACAGGTGATCCTGGATACCGGAAGAGAACAGAAAGACCTGGAAATCGAAGGGGTAAAATTTTTCAAACAGTTTGTGATTCTGAAATTTAAGGGCATTGATAATATCAATGACATTGAAAAGTATAAAGGGAAGAGCCTGTATGTGACCAGAGAACATGCAGTGAAATTAAAAAAAGATGAGTATTTTATTGCAGATCTGATTGATATGCAGGTAGAACTTGAGGATGGTACAGCATTTGGTGTTCTGACAGATGTGATGCAGACAGGGGCAAATGATGTGTATTGTATCCTGACAGAAGAACATGGAGAGGTTCTGATCCCGGCAATCAAAGACTGCATCCTTGATGTGGATGTGGAAGCAGGAAAAATGAAAATTCATCTGATGGATGGTCTGATCTGACCGTTTTTTTGACGGGACAGATTCAGACAGGTATCCATGTTGATAAAAAGCAGCTGTGCAAACGGCTGTATGATTACAGGAAGGAAAGAGTATGCATTATCATGTACTTACATTGTTTCCCGAGATGATCGAACAGGGTATGGGAACCAGTATTATGGGACGGGCTATGGAGCAGGGACTGATCCGGCTGACTGCAACGAACATCCGGGATTTTTCAACCAATAAACATATGAAAGTGGACGACTATCCATATGGCGGAGGAGCCGGCATGGTGATGCAGGCGGAACCTGTCTACGGAGCATGGAAACAGGTGACCGAATCCATCGGATACAAACCACGTGTGATCTATCTGACACCGCAGGGAAAAGTATTTCAGCAGTCGATGGTGGAAGATTTTGCCAGAGAACAGGATCTTGTATTCTTGTGTGGGCACTATGAAGGTATCGATGAGCGTGTGCTGGAAGAAGTGGTAACAGATTATGTGTCCATCGGTGATTATGTACTGACAGGCGGGGAACTTCCGGCACTGGTAATGATGGATGCAATTTCCCGTTTTGTGCCGGGAGTGTTGAACAATGAAGAATCCGCGGAATTTGATTCCTTCCATGACAATCTTCTGGAATATCCGCAGTACAGCCGTCCGGCAGAATGGATGGGGAAAAAAGTACCGGATGTGCTGCTTTCCGGTCATCATGCGAATATTGAAAAGTGGAGGAGAGAGCAGTCTATCCTGCGAACCCTTCAGAACCGTCCGGAACTTCTTGAAGATGCAGTACTGAGTAAAAAAGAAAAACAGTATCTGGAACAGCTGCGGAGAAATATGGCACAAGAGGATCCATCCTCCTGTGAAAAATAAAAAATCTGGTATTAGAGAAAATTCTTCTCACATATACTGAGTAGTAGTATAGGTGAGGAGGATTTTTCTATATGGAGCCATTTGCTGTCTACAAAGATATACAAGCCCGTACGAAGGGCCAATTCCTTCTGGGAGTGGTAGGACCGGTCCGGACGGGCAAATCTACATTTATCCGGCGGTTCATGGAACTTCTGGCACTTCCGGGAATGGAAGAACAGGATGCTGCGGAGGTGCGTGATCAGCTGCCGGTTTCCGGTTCAGGAAGAACAATTACAACAGTGGAACCCAAATTTATTCCCAGGGAAGCGGTGAATGTAAATCTGGGAGAAGAGATTCCGGTGAAGATCCGACTGATCGACTGCGTGGGATTTATGGTGCCTGAAGCTACAGGGGATATGGAGCAGGAAAAAGAACGAATGGTAAAAACCCCCTGGTATGAACAGGAGATTCCGTTTCATCAGGCGGCAGAGATCGGAACCAGAAAAGTGATCCAGGAACATTCTACCATCGGTCTCGTAGTAACCTGCGACGGTTCCTTCGGTGATATTCCGCGTAAAAATTTTGTGGATGGAGAAGAAAAGACAGTACAGGAACTCAAAAAACAGGGGAAACCATTTTTGATTCTTGTGAATTCGAAAAAGCCGTACGGGGAAGAGGCACAGAAGCTGGTAAGAGAACTGGAAGAAAAATATCAGGCAGCGGTACTCGGGGTAAACTGTGAACAACTTCGAAAAGAAGATGTGCTCCGGATCCTGGAAAAGATTCTTTATGAATTCCCGGTGCGTCAGATCGAATATTACATACCAAAATGGGTGGAACTGCTTCCGGTCACCCATTATCTGAAAGAAGATCTGTTGAAACAGATGAAAGAGAAGATGGGAACCATGGAATATATCCGTGATATCCGGCAGGAAAATCTGGAGATGGACAGTAACTATGTCAAATCAGTCACACTGGAAGAAATCAACCTTTCCAACGGCGTGGTAAAAGTCCGTATTCAGATCGAAGACCCCTATTATTATCAGGTGATGAGCGAGATGACCGGTGTGACGATAGAGAGCGAGTATCAGCTGATCCATACACTGAAAGAGCTGGCGCAGATGAAACAGGAATATACAAAAGTCCAGCAGGCCATCGAATCCGTACGTGGAACAGGTTATGGTGTAGTGATCCCCGAGAAAAATGAGATCACACTGGAAGAACCGGTTGTGATCCGTCAGGGAAACAAATACGGTGTTAAGATCAAGTCGGTCAGTCCGTCCATCCATATGATCAAAGCGAATATTGAGACGGAGATTGCACCGATTGTAGGAAGCGAGGAACAGGCGCACGATCTGATCACATTCATCAAAGAAAATGAAAAAAATACCGATGATGGTATGTGGGAGACCAATATTTTCGGAAAATCCATCGAACAGCTGGTAGAAGACGGCATCCGTACCAAGATTGCTCAGATCAGCGAAGAAAGTCAGGTGAAGCTGCAGGATACGATGCAAAAGATTGTCAATGACAGCAAGGGCGGGTTGATCTGTATAATTATCTGAAAAAAGTGTTGAGGAAAATGCAAAGAAATTGACAAAGATTTGTAACAAAGTTATAATAAAAGCTGTGGCAAAGAAACCAGTACATTGTTTCTTGTATAATCGAGAAGAGTGCAATGCTTCAGACATAGAAGAAAATACAATAGAAGAAAGTACAATAGAAGGAAATACATATGAAGAAAAAATACGTAAGCAGATTACTGGCAGGATGCCTTACAGTTACCATGCTGACACCGACCGGGGCACTGGCAAGTGTTCCGCAGCCGGTAGTGACACAGGAAGCATCCCAGGTGGCCGGGCAGGAGAACGAAACAGAAAACAAAGAACAGGCAGAGGAATATGCAGCAGAGGGTGCGGCAGAGGTACAGACAGACAAAACTGAAGCAGCAGAAAACAGAACAGCTGCAGATAAGAGCAGAGAACAGACAGAACCGCAGACAGCACAGACCGGTGAACAGGCGGTTTCAGAGGAAGAACCTCAGGTACAGGTACAGCCACGGGCTGTAGTGGATGTCAATCAGTGGATCCGGGATGGAAACCGCTGGTGGTACCGTCATGCAGACGGAAGCTATACCACCAATGGATGGGAAGTGATCAATGGAGCCTGGTATTACTTTGACGGAGCCGGCTGGATGGTAACCGGCTGGTTAAAACGTCCGAGCGGCTGGTATTATTTGACAGGAAGCGGAGCGATGGCAACGGGCTGGATCCAGCTGGGAAGTACCTGGTATTATCTGAATGAAAGTGGAATGATGCAGGCAGATACCTGGATCGGAAACAATTATGTAGACGGAAGCGGAGCCTGGATCCCGGGGAAAGTAAAAGCACAGGCCGGCTGGATACAGAGCGGAAACCGCTGGTGGTATCGTCATGCAGACGGAAGCTATACCAGAAATAACTGGGAAATGATCAACGGAAGCTGGTATTATTTTGATGGAGCCGGCTGGATGGCAACCGGCTGGCTGAAGCTTGGAAACAACTGGTACTATCTGAATCCGGGTAATGGAGCTATGGTAACCGGCTGGTTACAGCTGGGAAGCACCTGGTATTACATGAATGGAAGCGGAGCCATGGAGACAGACACCTGGATCGGAAACAGCTATGTGGATGCCAATGGTGTATGGGATCAGTCAAAAACAAAGGCGCAGGCTTACTGGGTTCAGAATAACGGCCGCTGGCTGTATGTGCAGGAAGATGGATCTTATGCAAAGAGCACATGGAAAACGATTGACGGAAAAGAATACTATTTCGGTGCTGACGGTTATATGGTAACCGGCTGGCTGAAGCAGGGAAGCACCTGGTATTATCTGAAACCGACCGCAAAGAACAGTGCAGAAAAAGTAGGTGAGAAAGCCTATAATTACTGGGTGGGAACAGCCGGGATCGGTGGTTATTACATTGATAAATACGGCAGAATGGTAGCCGGTAAAGATTACAGCCTCGGAAGTTATGTTTATACATTCGATGCCAACGGACTATGCACGAACCGGGAAAACCGTTATCTTCAGGTGACTGATGCGAATGGAAGAAAATACAATGTGGAAAAGAAAACATATCTTTCCGATCCTCAGGTGGGTGTGGATGTAACAGAGGACGAGTTCCTTGCGGCAGCTGTCTATGCAGAGTCGGCAAACCAGGGACTTACCGGTATGACAGGTGTCGCGATGGTTATGTTAAACCGTATGCGGACCAATAAGACCAGCTCGGCTCCATATCCATCAGAAGCGAAAAATATGATTTATCAGGCAACACAGTTTGAAGTGGCAAGAGACGGAGCACTGACAAAAAGTCTGAATCTCATCGTGAGCGGCAAAGGCGGTACAGCGATGGAAAATGCAAAAAAAGCTGTTGAGAACGCCAGAGCAATCTGTGATGCTTACGATAATAACAAGACCGATGAGCTGAGCGATGAAGTGAAAGGTATACTGGAAGAACTGAAGGTTCCGGAAGGTCATACTATGCTGGAATATCTGGGATTTATGACACCAAAAGCATTTGAGAATGCGAATCTGGATCCGGAAAAAGCACATGCATTTACCTATAAAAATACGACGTTCTACAGCACCTGGATCAAAAAATCCTGATACTATCCATCATTGACAGCCTACAGGAAAGAGTTTATAATATTGTCGTGAAAAATTTATCACATACAGTTGCAGGAAAACAGGTGAAATTCCTGTACAAGTCCGTTACCGTTAAAGTCGGAGTACTCTCTGTATGGTGAGGACTGTAAACATTTGCGGCAACCGAAGGATTACAGAATAGAAATGAGCAGGAAAACCGTTGTCTTTTTGACAACGGTTTTTTACTTTACAGGAAACTGCTTTCCTGCAAAGTAAAAACGCTCCGCGAGAATGTGCCAAGACACATTCTTTGTTCATGTATGCAGGCAACAAGACAAAGCAATAAGTAAACTGTGATTGGAAAAAATAATATGGATAAAAAAACACACCGCACCGGTCTGGAAGGATATTATGCGGTAGATGAAAAAAACAGAAAACTTCGTTACGGTTATACAACCGGTTCCTGTGCGGCAGCTGCGGCGCAGGCGGCAACGCGGATGCTGCTGACCGGAGAAAAAGTGGAAGAGGTGGCTTTACAGACACCAAAAGGAATTTTACTGCATCTGCTGATCGAGGAGATTTCCATGGATGAGGGAAGGGTGCGCTGTGCCGTGCAGAAGGATGGCGGTGATGATCCGGATGTAACGACGGGAATCTATGTATATGCAAACGTTTCCCGCAGGGATGCACCACAGATTACTCTGGACGGAGGGATCGGCGTAGGAAGAGTGACCAGACCGGGTCTGTGGCAGGCAGTTGGCGAGGCGGCGATCAACAAGGTTCCAAGGCAGATGATCCTTGAAAATGTAGAGCAGGTCTGTAAAGAATATCACTACACCGGAGGTCTGGATGTGCAGATTGAGATTCCGGCAGGAGTGGAGCTTGCAAAAAAGACGTTTAATCCACGTCTGGGTATCGAAGGCGGAATCTCTGTTCTTGGAACAAGTGGCATCGTGATTCCGATGAGTGAGACAGCACTGGTGGCCAGTTTGCGGCTGGAGATGAAGATGCTGGTGGAAGGCGGCGGGTCTTATCTGGTGATTACACCGGGAAATTACGGTCAGGCTTTTTCAAAAGAACAGACAAGACTGGATCTTACCTATTCGATGAAATGTAGCAATTATGTGGGGGAGACCCTGGATATGGCAAGAGAGCTGGGAGTAAAGGGTATCTTGTTTATCTCCCATATCGGCAAATTTGTGAAAGTAGCCGGCGGAATCATGAATACCCATTCCCGCCAGGCAGACAGTCGAAGCGAACTGATGGCAGCGAATGCGATCCGCGCCGGCGCAGATCTGGAGACAGCAAAAGAGATTCTTGATACGATCACCACGGAGCAGAGTGTGGAGATTTTAAAACGAAAGGGTTATCTGGAAGCTACGATGAAAGAAATCAGTGACCGGGTAGAATTCTATCTGAATAAAAGGGCAGGCGAACAGCTGGAAGTGGGAACTATCTTATTTTCCAATGTATATGGAAAGCTGGCAGAAACCTCGAAGGTTCCGGAACTCGCCCGAAAAATCATGAAGCAGGCAGAAAAAAAAGCACACGATCAATGTGCAGATAAAGAACAGAAACCAAATCAACAGAAAAACGAGGAGAAAACACTATGAGTGGAATATTATATGGACTTGGAGTGGGACCGGGAGATCCGGAACTGCTGACACTGAAAGCACTTCGTCTGATCCGCGAGAATCCTGTGATCGCAGTACCGGGCAACGATATAAAAGCCAGTGTCGCTTATCAGATCGTAAAAGGAGCATATCCAAAACTGGATGAAAAAGAACTGATTCCGGTGGCTATGCCGATGACAAAAGACAGGGCAGTACTGGAAGACAATCATAATAAGGCTGCAGATGCAGTGGAATCTTATCTGAAACAGGGAAAAAATGTGGTATTTCTGACACTGGGAGATCCTACTATATATTCCACTTATCTATATGTACATAAACGTATCCTGGAACGCGGTTATCAGGCTGAAATCGTGAGCGGGATCACTTCTTTCTGCGCAGTGGCGGCCCGTCTTAATATGGGTCTGGCGGAGATGGCAGAACCGCTCCATGTGATTCCGGCGACCTATAAAGCAGAAGAAATGGATGAGCTTTTAAAACTGCCTGGAACCAAAGTGCTGATGAAAAGCGGCAAACGCCTGAAAAAAGTAAGAGACAGCATTTTAAGAAGCGGACAGAATGCCGTAATGATCGAAAACTGCGGCATGCCGGAGGAAAAAATCTATGCATCGGCCAAAGAGATACCGGAAGAAGCAGGATATTATACCCTTCTGGTCGTAAAAGATAAAAAATAAGAGAAAATAAGAGTGCCTGACGCCAGGGACAAGAGAGGAGAAAACATATGGTACATTTCGTAGGAGCAGGTTCCGGTGCACCGGATCTGATCACACTGAGAGGAAAAAAATTTCTGGAAGAAGCAGACGTAGTGATCTATGCAGGCTCACTGGTCAATCCACAGCTTCTTGAATACACGAAAGAAAATTGTGAGATCTACAACAGTGCGAAGATGACACTGGAAGAAGTTCTGGATGTGATCTTTGCAGCGGAAGAAAAGGGGCTGACAACGGTACGTCTCCATACCGGAGATCCTTCTTTGTATGGTGCGATCCGGGAGCAGATGGATGTTCTGGAAGAAAAAAATATTGCATTTGATTATTGCCCGGGTGTCAGCAGCTTCTGTGGTGCGGCATCCGCGTTGAACCTGGAATACACACTGCCGGATGTATCACAGAGTGTGATCATAACCCGAATGGAAGGAAGAACTCCGGTACCGGAAAAAGAGAGCATCCAGTCCTTTGCGGCCCATCAGGCAACGATGGTTGTCTTTTTAAGTACAGGCATGTTAGAAGAACTGAGCAGAAGACTGATCGAGGGTGGTTACACCGCCGATACTCCGGCAGCGATTGTATACAAAGCGACCTGGGAAGATCAGAAAACATTCGTCTGTACAGTAGGAACGCTGGCACAGACAGCAAAAGAAAACAATATTACAAAGACCGCACTGATGATCATCGGTGATGTGGTGGCTCACAGCCACTATGACCGGTCAGAACTGTATAATCCGGCATTCACCACAGAGTTTCGGGAAGCAACAAAATAAGATGAAAAAGACAGGAATCATCGCATTCACAGAACATGGCTGTGTCCTTGGAGAAAAACTTCTGAGAGATCTGCAAAAGCAGGATCAGGAGGTGTATGGCTTTGTGAAAAGTAAATATGTAGAGCTTCCTGAAAAACATCCTTTTCGGAAAGTGAAAGGGACCCTGAGAGAATGGGCAGAAGAATGGATCCCCCGACTGGACGGAATCATCTTTTTCAGTGCCACCGGAATCGCTGTGAGAACCATCGCTCCTTTTGTGGTAAGTAAGAAAACAGACCCGGCGGTTGTGGTGATCGATGAACAGGGCAGCTATGCGATCTCTCTTCTCTCCGGTCATCTCGGCGGAGCAAACGAACTGACGGAATTCGCTGCAGAAAGCATCGGAGCGCAACCCGTGATCACCACAGGGACAGACGTAAACCACACTTTTGCGGTGGATGTCTTCGCTCGGAAAAACAATCTGGTGATTTCTGATATGGAGTTGGCAAAAGAGATGGCGGCGTTGCTGATCCGGGGAAAAACTATTGTCTGGGGAGCCGGAGAAGGATTCGTCTTTCCGAAAGAACAGACCATTCCGGAACAGCTGCGATTCCGGAAGACGGAAAGCCCGGATGGGAAACAGGGAACTTTATGGTTTGCAATCCCGCAAAGTGACAGAGAACAGGAAGAAGCCCTGGGAACGGAGCAGACTCGGATGCTTCATCTGTATCCGAAAAATGTGTATCTCGGGGTTGGCTGCAGGAAAAACACACCGGAAGAAAAGATCGAAACACAGATTCAGAAGTATCTGTCAGAACATGGAATAGCTGCAGAACAGATTATTCTGGCAGCCAGCATCGATCTGAAAAAAGAAGAGCCGGGCCTGCTGGCGTTCTGTGAAAAATATCACCTTCCTTTTGTGACTTATCGTGGAGAAGAACTTGAAAAAGCAAAAGGAACCTTTACGCCATCTGCATTTGTCAGTAAGATCACCGGTGTGGACAATGTATGCGAACGAAGTGCCAGCCTTGCCGGCGATGGCGGAACATTTATCATGAGAAAACAGGCCGCAGAGGGAGTGACCGCTGCGTGTACAATAAAGAAATGGAGTGTGAGCTTTGAATAAATTATATGTAATCGGTATCGGACCGGGAGAATACGAACAGATGACACTGAAGGCAATTCATGCAATGGAAAAAAGTGAGGTAATTATCGGCTATACAGTATATGTAGATCTGGTAAAAGAACATTTTCCGGGGAAAGAATTCCTGACCACTCCCATGAAAAAAGAGGTGGATCGTTGTGTGATGGCTTTTGAAGAAGCAAAAAAGGGAAAAGTAGTTTCCATGATCTGCAGCGGAGATGCCGGTGTGTACGGTATGTCCGGACTGATGTATGAGGTCGGTGTCAACTATCCGGAAGTAGAACTGGAGATTATTCCCGGTGTAACAGCAGCGACCGGCGGTGCGGCAGTACTGGGTGCTCCGCTGATCCACGATTTCTGTCTGATCAGTCTGAGTGATCTGCTGACACCGTGGGAGAAGATTGAAGCACGTCTGCTGGCAGCTGCAGAGGCTGATTTTGTTGTGTGTCTGTATAACCCGTCCAGCAGGAAGCGAAGCGATTATCTGCAGAAAGCCTGCGATCTGATGATGCAGTACAAGAGCCCGGAGACCGTATGCGGTATCGTAAGCTACATCGGAAGAGACGGGGAACATTATGAAGTGATGGATCTGAAAACCCTGCGGGATACGAAGGTAGACATGTTTACGACCGTATGGGTGGGCAATTCACAGACCAAAGAGATTAACGGTAAGATGGTAACACCGAGGGGATATCGAAATGTATAAAGTTCTGCTGTTTGGCGGTACGGTGGAAGGACGAACCGTGGCCGAATATTTGAATGAAAATAAAATACCTTCTATGGTATGTGTCGCTACGGAATACGGAGAAAGTCTGTTGCCGCAGGGCGAATATCTGGAATTATCCCACGAACGTCTGGATGAAAAGCAGATGGAAGAGCGGATGTTACAGATGGAGAACGGGCTGGTCATCGATGCGACTCATCCGTATGCCCAGGTAGTGACGGAAAATATTGAGACCGCCTGCGAACGTACCGGAACTGCCTATCTGCGGGTGGTGCGTCAGGAAAGCCGGCGTCTTGAAGAAGAAGAAACCATTACATATGTAAAAAGCATCCGGGAAGCGGTGGAATATCTGGAAAAAACCAGTGGAAATATTCTGGTTACCACCGGGAGCAAAGAACTGTCTGCCTATACGGCACTGACCGATTATCAGGAAAGAATCTATGCCAGAGTGCTTTCTCTGGTGGAAGTTGTCGCTTCCTGCGCAAAACTTGGCATCGAAGGGAAACATCTGCTGTGCATGCAGGGACCTTTTTCCCGGGAAATGAATATCGCACTGATCCATCAGTTTGATATCGCATGGATGGTAAGTAAAGAATCGGGAAGAGCCGGAGGATTCCTGGAAAAATATCAGGCGGCAAAAGAAACCGGCTGCCGGATGATTGTCATCGGACGACCGAAGGAAGAACAGGGCATGGAACTGGAGAGATGTATCGAGTATCTGAATCGCCGGTTTCTCTCGAAAGAAAATGTTGCAAATGATGCAAAAATCGAAATTGTCAATACTGATACAGAAAATATAGAAAATATAGAGAATCCCGGCAGCGGGCAGGAAAAGGTTGCGCAGGAACCTGTCATGCAGGAAGCAGCAACGCAAAATACAGAAGCAGTAACCGAAGGAGAGGAAACTGAGGATATCCTTCGGGGGCAAAAGGTATCTCTTGTGGGAATCGGTATGGGAACTGCAGATACTCTGACACAGGAAGGAAAACAGGCACTGGAGTGTGCGGATCTTCTGATCGGAGCAGCACGGATGGTGGAACATATCCGGAAACCGGGCCAGGAAGTCTGGACCGGATACAAACCGGAAGAGATCTGTGCCTATATTGCGGCCCATCCGGAGCACAAAAACGTGGCGATTGCCCTCTCAGGGGATGTCGGATTCTACAGCGGAGCCAAAAAACTCCTGGAGACACTGCACCGGGAACTGCCGATGGTACAGAAAAAAGTGTACTGTGGCATATCTTCTATGATTTATTTCTGCGCAAAACTGGAAACTCCGTGGGAAGATGTTCATCCGGTCAGCCTTCATGGAAGAGAGTGCAATCTGCCCGGACTTCTGCGTATATACGGAAAGATTTTTGCTATTGTGGGAACGACAGACGGCATCGCAAAATTGTGTCAGAAGCTGCAGCGCTACGGCATGGGTGATGTACGGGTAGAGGTGGGCGAACGGCTTTCTTACCCGGAAGAAAAGATCACCCGGGGATATGCCTGGCAGCTGACAGAACTTGAGACGGACAGTCTCAGTGTCGTGTTATTTACCAGAGAGGGAAAAGAAGCCATCGTGACACACGGGATCCCGGATGAAGCATTTATCCGGGGAAAAGTGCCGATGACGAAAGAGGAAGTGCGAGGCATCTCCCTGTCAAAATTACAGCTGACACGGCATTCGATTGTTTACGATGTGGGAGCCGGAACCGGTTCTGTATCCGTAGAGATGGCTATGCAGGCGGTAGAAGGCCGGGTATATGCGATCGAGAAAAAACCGGAGGCTGTGGAACTGTTATATAAAAACAAAGAAAAGTTTGCAGCAGATAATCTTGAGATTGTTGAAGGACTGGCACCGGAAGCCTGCGTGGATCTGCCGGTACCGACCCATGCTTTTATCGGAGGCTCCTCCGGTAACATGAAAGACATCCTTAAACTGCTGCTTTCAAAGAATCCCGGGATCCGTGTGGTGATCAACTGCATCGCTCTCGAATCCGTAGGAGAGGCCATGAACTGTCTGAATGTTTTGCCATTTGAGCAGGTGGATATCGCACAGGTGCAGGTAGCAAAAGGCAAAAAAGCGGGATCTTATCATCTGATGATGGGACAGAATCCGGTCTATGTGATTTCCTGCCGGGGAAAGGAAGAAACAAATGAATAACAAACGCAAAGTGCCGCGAATCCTTCTCGGGGCAGCCGCGAGCGGAAGCGGAAAGACACTGCTTACCTGCGGACTGCTGCAGGCATTAAAAAACAGAAACCTGCAGGTTGCTTCTTTCAAGTGTGGACCGGATTATATTGACCCGATGTTTCACAGCCGTGTGATCGGAACAAAAAGCAGGAACCTGGACAGCTTTTTTGCGAAGGAAGATACCCTGCGGTATCTTCTGGAGAAAAATGCAAGAGACTGTGAGATTTCTGTGATTGAAGGCGTGATGGGTTACTATGACGGACTTGCGGGGATCTCTCCGAAAGCCAGTGCCTATGATGTGGCAAGAATCACAAACACACCCGCGGTGCTGATCGTAAATGCAAAGGGAATGAGTCTGTCTGCGGCAGCTTTTGTCAAGGGCTTTGTGGAATACAGAGAAGACAGTCAGATCCGTGGTGTGATTCTGAATCAGATATCCCCAATGATGTATCCGCGGTTAAAGCAGATCATCGAAGAAACCTTGCCGGTGAAAGTGTACGGGTATGTTCCGGTGGTGAAGGACTGCGTGCTGGAAAGCCGTCATCTGGGTCTGGTGATGCCGGAAGAAATCGCAGATCTGCATGATAAACTGATGAAACTGGCAGAGATCCTGGAAAGATCCGTGGATATTGACGGACTTCTGGAACTGGCAGAAGGTGCAGAGGAACTTCCTGTTCAGGAACCACTGACCGGTTATCATACAAAAAGAACCGTAAGGATCGCTCTGGCGAAGGATGAAGCGTTCTGCTTTTTCTATCAGGACAATCTGGAGCTTCTGGAAGAAATGGGTGCGCAGCTGATTCCCTTTTCTCCCATTCATGATGAAAAACTCCCGAAAAATATAGACGGAATGCTTTTTCATGGCGGATATCCGGAACTGTATGCAAAAGCACTGAGTGAGAATAAAAAAATGCTTACTTCTGTCCGTGAAGCGGTACAGGCAGGTATTCCCTATATGGCAGAATGCGGTGGTTTTATGTATCTGCATCAGGAGATGGAGGACATGGAAGGACACAGCTGGCCGATGGCCGGTGTTATTCCCGGCAAATCCTGGCGTACGCTCCGGCTTACCAGATTCGGTTATATTACCCTGGAAGACGGAACGTGTTTCGGGAAGAATGTGGGAGGAATCCGGGCCCATGAATTTCATTATTTTGATTCGGATAACTGCGGGGAAAGCTATACGGCCAGGAAACCACTGAGCAGTCGGTCATGGAACTGTATACACAGTGACAGACAGGGAATGAGCGGATTTCCGCATATGTATTATTACAGCAATCTGCAGGTGCCGGAACAGTTCTTACGCACCTGTGAGGAAAGGAAGGCATAAGTATGACGTTAGAGGAAACGCTGGAGAAGATACACCCGGCAGATAAGACAGCCATGGAAGCGGCCCTGGCACACTGGAACAATATTGCCATGCCGCTGCACAGTCTGGGACGGCTGCAGGATACGGTCGTTCGTATCGCCGGTATGACAGGGAATGCCAGAGTGGACCTGAAGAAAAAAGCTCTGGTGGTCATGTGCGCCGATAACGGTGTAGTGGAAGAAGGTGTGACACAGAGCGGGCAGGAAGTGACCAAAATCGTAGCCGAAAATTTTCTGAAAGAAAAGGCTACAGCAAGTATCCTCTGTAAAAAAGCAGGCGCAGATATCTTCCCAGTGGATATCGGGATTGCCACGGACAGCACGATTCTTCAGCATAAAGTGATGTACGGAACAAAAAATATGGCGAAAGAGCCTGCCATGACAAGAGAACAGGCTGTTCAGGCACTCGAAGTCGGCATCCATATGGTGGAAGAACTCAAAGAAAAAGGGTATGGAATCATAGCAACCGGTGAGATGGGAATCGGCAATACAACGACCAGCAGCGCAGTGACTGCCGTTTTACTGGAACAGGATCCGGCAGAGGTAACCGGACGCGGTGCAGGACTTTCCGGTACAGGACTGAAAAAGAAGATTTCTGTGATCAGAGATGCGATTGCCTTGCATAAACCGAAGAAAGAAGATCCGATCGATGTGCTCGCGAAAGTAGGTGGACTCGATATCGCCGGTATGGCAGGGGTATTCTTAGGCGGAGCAGCCTGTCGGATCCCGGTGGTTGCTGATGGATTCATCTCCTGTGTGGCTGCATTGTGTGCGATACGGATCTGTCCCGCAGTGAAAGATTATGTAATCACATCACACAAATCAAAAGAACCGGCAACGATGATGATCCTGGAGGCACTGGATATTCCGGTATTTTTAGACTGTGATATGTGTCTGGGTGAGGGAACCGGAGCGGTAACGATTTATCCGATCCTTGATATGGCGCTGGCGGTATATGGAGGCATGTGCACGTTTTCCGATAATCAGATGGAAAATTATGTGCCACTGGTGTAAGAAGAGAAAGTGAAGGAAATCAGAGATGTTTCATGTAGTAACAGGAGGAAGCGGCAGCGGAAAATCTGCATTTGCGGAACAGTGTATCCTGGATTGTCAGGGAAATAAAAGAATCTATATTGCGACGATGTACCCGTTTGATGAAGAAAGCCACCGGAGGATCGCGAGACATCGCGCCATGCGGGCAGAGAAAAAGTTTACGACGATTGAGCGTTATACGGATCTGGAGCATCTTACGATACCGCAGGGGGCAGATGTACTGCTGGAGTGCATGTCGAATCTGACGGCTAATGAGATCTATCAGGAAGGCGGAGCCGGGGACAATACTGTGAAGGCGATCCTGAATGGAATCCACCATCTGCTGGAGCAGGCAGGAAATCTGGTGGTAGTGACGAACGAGGTCTTTTCCGACGGCATCACCTACGATCCGGAGACAGAAAAATATCTGGAAAAACTTGGTGCGATCAACTGTCAGATGGCGCAGATCGCAGATACAGTCACAGAGGTTGTCTACGGAATTCCGATTTTTCATAAAAAGACAGGCGAGGAGAGAAAAAATGAAGAAATTTTATCATAGTTTTCTGATTGCATTTTCCATGTATTCGAAGATCCCGATGCCCCAGTGTGAATGGAATGAAGAAAATATGGCATATGCCATGTGCTTTTTCCCATGGATCGGTGTAGCCATCGGCGGGGTAACCTGGCTGTGGGGGACGTTCGGAACGTATCTTGGGCTTTCCTCAGCCTTTTATACCGTGATCCTGACATTGATCCCATGGTTTCTTACCGGAGGGATCCACATGGACGGATTGTTGGATACGGCAGATGCGATGAGCTCATGGCAGGAACGTGAGCGCCGGCTGGAGATCCTGAAGGATTCGAATTCCGGAGCATTTGCGGTGATTACCTGTGCGGTTTATTTTATGTTTTATTATGGTGTATATAGCCAGATCAGTGCCCGCGCCCTGGCGATGATCCCCTTTACATTTTGTCTGTCCCGGACATTAAGCGGGCTGGCGATCGTGACATTTCCGAAGGCAAAAAAGACCGGATCGGTTTCTGCTATGGCACGCGGGGCGAAGGATAGGCAGGTAAAAGCCACGATGTGTGTGTATCTGCTGATACTGCTGGCCGGGATGCTGCTGGTGGACTGGAAACTGGGTCTTCTGGTTTATGGAATAGCGATTCTGGTTTATGCCCTTTATTATCGGAATGCGATGAAGTATTTCGGAGGAACGACCGGGGACCTGGCTGGGTGCTTTTTGTCGCTGTGTGAGGTGTTTATGGCTTGCGGGGCAGTGCTTGGTGCGCTTTGGCTTTAAAAGATGAGATTGAATAACTATGCTGTGTAAGATTTTCCCTGCGTCCCCTCTGCGACACCGCGTGGGTCTGCGCTCGGTTTGAGCCTGTAGTCTCAAACACGTGCTCGACAAGCACTGCGGTATCGCAGAGGGGACGCAGGGAAAATCCAGGCAAAGTTTTGGGGAGACTGAGGTGGCTGGTATGGAGAGGGTCACTGGATATCCCTTAAAAATGAAGGAATAGATAGATATAGTTGTTCATTGGGATGTAAAATAGATAAATAAGTATAGCAATAAGTCCTGGAGCGTGTCTGAAAAATCATTTCCGCAATCTGCAAGCCCCACTTTGCGGTATATTTTACCCTCATTCGGTTGCCGTAGCCCGCTACGCCGCCCTCATTCGGATAAAATCTCCCACAAACTGAGACTCGCAGCTCACGAAAAGCCTTTTTCAGACACGCTCTAGCCAGTACTCTTGAAGGGATTCGGTCGATTGCTCATCGCCTCGCAGCCAGCGCTTGTCGAGCACGAGTCTGAGACTACAGGCTCAGACCGAGCGCAGACCCGCGGCCGCGAGGCGATGAGCAATCGATCGAATCCATCACAACCTACCCAACAAACTTATCATTAAAAAGGAGAACCAACAATGATATTAATAATCGGCGGTGCGTACCAGGGCAAACAATCTTACGCATCAAAAACATACAACCTGACCGATCCCGACTGGAAAGACGGTCAGACCTGCACGATAGAAGATCTGAAAACAGCAAAAGCAGTCCATCATTTCCACTCCTTTATCCGCAGAGAACTGGACGAAGGAGGATCAGTCCGGGATCTTGCAGAAATAATATGGAAAGAAAATCCTGATCTGATCATTGTAACGGATGAAGTAGGCTACGGAATCGTCCCGATGGACGCGAAAGACCGGGAATGGAGAGAAGCATGCGGTCGGGTATGTACAAAACTTGCGGCACATGCAGCTCAGGTAGTGCGCGTCTGCTGTGGGATCGGAACACAGCTCAAGTGAGAAAAGGAGAAAACAGATGAGAATATATCTGATCCGGCATGGGAAAACACCCGGGAATCAGCTGAATCGCTATATCGGGATCACCGATGAACCGGTTCTGGAAGAGGATCAGGAACAGCTGAAAAAACAGAACTATCCGAAAGCAGAAAGACTTTTTGTAAGTCCCCTGCTTCGCTGCCGTCAGACAGCGGCCTGTATCTATCCGGGCCAGGAGCAGCAGGTGATTCAGAACCTGAGAGAATGTGATTTCGGAAGATTCGAAAACAAAAACTGGAAGGAAATGACCGGAGATGCCGAGTATCAGGCGTGGGTGGACAGCAATGCAACCCTGCCCTTCCCGGGAGGGGAAGATCCACAGAAATTCCGGGACAGGGCCTGTCAGGGATTCCTGGAAGGATTGAAGCTCTGCGCGGAAGATGGAACAGAATCCGCTGCTTTTGTCGTCCATGGTGGCATTATCATGGCAGTGCTGGAACGGTTCGCAGATAGAAAAAAAGCCTTTTATGAATGGCATGTGGGCAACGGAGAAGGATATGAAGCAGAAGCAGATCCGGCTGCGTGGAGCGATGCATCAGGACAGCAGCCGGTGCTGCGTGTGTTAAATCCGATACAAATGACAAAACAACAGTAGTGTAGATAATAAGAACAGAAATAGAAAAGGCGTAACTGCAAAAAAGCAGATGGCTACAGAAAGAGGAAGAAAAGATGAAGTGGACATTACTTGCAGTAGTACTGGGATTCCTTATGGATCTGTGTTTTGGGGATCCCAGATGGCTGTATCATCCGGTGCGTATCATCGGGCATGGGATTACATTTTTAGAGAAGATCCTGCGGAAGATATTTCCGAAAACAAAAACAGGAGAACGGATCGCCGGAGGATTGCTGGTGGTGGGAATCGTGGCGGCTTCGTCTTTTGTCCCATGGCTGATCCTGCATCTGGCGTATGGATTCCGCACCTGGCTGGGGGTGGCGCTGGAGAGCTTTATGTGCTACCAGCTGCTGGCGGCAAGATCCCTTCGTGACGAGAGTAAAAAAGTCTACGACGCGCTGCAGACCGGAGATATTGAAAAAAGCCGTTACGCTGTATCGATGATCGTGGGACGTGACACGCAGAATCTGACCGAAGAAGGTGTAACCAAAGCAGCAGTTGAAACCGTTGCAGAGAATACTTCCGACGGTATCATTGCCCCGCTGTTTTACATGATGATCGGTGGCGCAGTGCTGGGCTTTGCCTATAAAAGTGTGAATACCATGGACTCCATGGTGGGTTATGTGAACGACAGATACCGGTATTTTGGAACAGCGGCGGCAAAACTGGATGATGTGTTGAATTATATTCCGGCAAGACTTTCCGCCTGGCTGATGATCGCAGGAGCCTGGCTGATCGGTATGGATGGAAAAAATGCAAAGAAAATCTATCTTCGCGACCGCAGAAAACACGCCAGCCCGAACTCTGCGCAGACAGAAGCTGTGATGGCCGGTGCACTGGATATCCGGCTGGCAGGAGATGCCTGGTATTTTGGAGAACTGCATAAAAAACCATATATCGGCGATCCGATCCGGAAAGTAGAGATTGAGGATATCATAAGATCTCACAAACTGATGTATGCAGGAACGGTACTGTCACTTGTGGTATTTGGACTGGTGCGTGTTCTGGTCTGCGTGTTTATATAAATATACCGTAACTGTTCAGTACCCTCACAGTTACGAGTCAAAAAGCATTTCTAATCACCTTCAGTGATGGCATTTTGACAAAAAATGCAAAAACGATTCGCGGAATGCTACCTACTGAATAGTTACAATTGTACCAATAAAAGAAAAAACAGATACAAAAAGGAGAAACAACGGACTCATGAAAGAATACATACATGGCGGAGATATCTACCGCCACCCGGATGTGCTGGATTATTCAGCGAATATCAATCCGCTTGGAACACCGCCCGGGGTCATCCGGGCGGCAAAAGACAGCATGGAACGGGTCTGCCATTATCCTGATGCCTGCCAGGAAAAACTGAAGCAGGCGCTGGCGGAATATGAACAGGTTCCGGTGGAATGGCTGATCTGTGGAAATGGGGCGGCAGAACTGATCTTTGCACTGGTGCAGGCGGTAAAGCCGAAAAGAGCGCTGGTACTGGCACCTACCTTTGCAGAATATGCCCAGGCATTGGAAGCTGTGGGATGTGAGGTGAACAGAGAGATCCTGAAAAAAGAAGATGGATTTACTTTGCAGGACAGGATTCTGGACAGACTGCAAAAAGAAGATCTGCAAATGGTTTTTCTGTGTAACCCCAACAACCCGACCGGTATTCTGATGGATCCGAAACTTCTTCGGAAGATTGTAACCCTCTGCGAAAAACGACAGATTTATCTGGTGGTGGATGAATGTTTTCTTGATTTTGTTCCGGAACCGGAAGTACATACCTTAAAAGGTGAACTGAAAGGAAAGAAGTATCTGTTTCTTCTGAAAGCATTTACCAAACGATATGCGATGGCAGGATTACGACTGGGCTATGGAATTACGTCCGGCGAAACACTGATGACACAGATCGAAGCTCAGCTGCAGCCGTGGAATGTATCCACACCGGCGCAGGAAGCCGGAACTGCGGCGCTGAGGGAGACAGCTTATGTGGAGAAGGCGAGAACACTGATCTTTCAGGAACGGCAATTTCTGCGGGAGAAACTGATGAAAATGGGATATCCGGTGCTGAACTCCCAGGCAAATTATCTGTTTTTTGAGGGAGAGCCTGATCTGTATGAAAAACTTCTGCAGGAAGGTGTGATGATCCGGGACTGCAGCAATTATCCCGGACTCTGGAAAGGCTGTTACCGGATCGCAGTAAAGCTGCATACAGAAAACGAACAATTATTAGAAAAGATTCGGAAAGTGAGGAGATAAATCATGGCAAAAGCAATTATGATACAGGGAACCATGTCCAACGCAGGAAAGAGTCTGCTGGCAGCCGGACTGTGCCGGATCTTTAAACAGGATGGCTATCGGGTGGCACCGTTTAAATCACAGAATATGGCACTGAATTCCTTTATCACAGAAGAAGGACTGGAGATGGGACGGGCACAGGTGATGCAGGCGGAAGCGGCAGGCATTAGGCCGTCTGTTCTGATGAATCCGATCCTGTTAAAGCCCACCAATGATGTGGGCAGCCAGGTGATCGTAAACGGTGAAGTCCTTGGAAATATGAGTGCACGGGATTATTTCGCATACAAAAAGAAACTGATCCCGGATATTATGAAGGCCTATGATACGCTGGCAGCAGAAAACGATATCATTGTCATTGAAGGCGCGGGAAGTCCGGCGGAGATTAACTTAAAGCAGGATGATATCGTCAATATGGGTATGGCCAAGCTTGCAAAAGCACCGGTGCTTCTGGTCGGAGATATCGACCGCGGCGGCGTATTTGCCCAGTTGATCGGTACGGTGATGCTTCTGGAAGACGAGGAAAAAGAGATGGTAAAGGGTCTGATCATCAACAAATTCCGCGGGGACAAAACCATTCTTGATCCCGGTGTAGAGATGCTGGAAGAACGAAGCGGCATCCCGGTAGTTGGCGTGGCACCGTACCTGCAGATCGAGGTGGAAGACGAAGACAGTCTGACGGAGCGGTTTGACAGTCAGCAGGAGGTGGGACAGATCGATATCGCAGTGATCCGGGTTCCACGGATCTCCAACTTTACAGATTTTAATCCATTTGAAAATATTCCGGGTGTGTCTCTTCGATATGTAAAGCATATCCATGAACTGAAGCATCCGGATATGGTGATTCTCCCGGGAACAAAGAATACTATGGGAGACCTGCAGTGGATGCGGGAGAGCGGCATGGAGGCGGCAGTCCTCAAACTTGCAGCAGCAGGAACAGTGATCTTCGGTGTCTGCGGCGGCTACCAGATGTTAGGGGAAACACTTTCCGATCCGGACGGTGTGGAAGCGGGCGGAACCATGAAAGGGATGGGACTGCTTCCGATGGATACCGTATTTGCAGACGGAAAGACCAGAACCAGAGTCAGTGGTATATTCGGACAGGTAGAGGGCGAACTTTCCCAGCTTTCCGGCGTGGAGCTGGAAGGGTATGAGATTCATATGGGTGTGACGACTTTACATGAAGGGGCATCCCCGCTGACAACGATCCGGGATCATGCAAAGACCACAGAGGAAAAACAGGATGGTGCGTATACTTCCCGTGTCTATGGCACCTATGTTCACGGTGTATTTGACAAAGAAGGTGTGGCGGAGGCTGTGATCCGGGCACTGGGAAAAAAGAAGGGAATCGATACCTCAGAGATGAAAGGTGTGGATTTTCAGACATTCAAGGAGACACAGTACGATATTCTGGCAGCAGCGCTGCGGGAACATCTGGATATGAAGGCAATATATGAGATTCTGGAAGCAGGGGTATAAGTTATGAAAATAGAACTGGAAAATGTAAAACCAAGAGATATTGAACGCAGAAGCTTTGAGATCATCACGGAAGAACTGGGCGACCGGAAACTGGACCCGGACAAAGAACTGATCATCAAACGCTGTATCCATACAAGTGCAGACTTTGAATATGCGGACAGTCTGTGTTTTTCTGACAATGTCGTGGCAAAAGCCATGGATGCGATCCGCCAGGGTGCCTGTATCGTCACGGATACCCAGATGGGCAGATCCGGCATCAATAAACGTGCCCTCGCCCGCTATGGCGGAGAGGTTTACTGCTTTATGTCTGATGAAGACGTGGCAGCCACAGCAAAAGCAAACGGAACCACAAGAGCCACTGCAAGTATGGACAAGGCAGCACAGCTGGATAAACCACTGATCTTTGCCATCGGTAACGCTCCGACTGCTCTGGTACGCCTCTACGAACTGATCGAAGAGGGAAAACTGAATCCGGCACTCATCATCGGTGTCCCGGTAGGATTCGTCAACGTGGTACAGTCCAAAGAACTGATCATGAAAGCGGATGTCCCATATATCGTGGCACGGGGAAGAAAAGGCGGGAGCAATATCGCAGCGTGCATCTGCAATGCGTTGCTGTATATGATCGATGATCGGAGAGATTAGACGATAATAGAAAAATACAGAAATGTTTTATATGTGAAAGATTGAAATAGAAGATGATGAGAAAAGCAATAAACCAATTCCCATACGGCGAAGCCCACATGCACATTTTCATGAACGGCACAGACTATAAAAAAGCCGTAGCCGACCAGAAAAATGGTGTCTGCGACCGGGTGATCCACGCGCATCTTGCGGAATACCGGAAGCGCGGAATCACCTGGCTGCGGGAAGGCGGGGATATCTACGGAACATCAAAACGGACGATGGAACTGGCACCTGCCTATGGGATCACCTACCGGACACCGATCTTTGCCATTCACAAAAAGGGGCACTACGGAGCGATCGTGGGAAGAGGTTACGAAACCATGCAGGAGTACAGGGAATTGATCGGGGATCTGCGCCGGCAGGGCGGACACTTCGTGAAAATTATGATCTCCGGCATCATGGACTTTACTCATGGAGGCCTGACGGAACCTTCACTTGCCGACAGTGAGATCCGCGAACTGATCCATATTGCCCATGAAGAAGGTTTCCCCGTTATGGCACATACAAACGGCAGTCAGGCAGTTCGGGCAGCAGCTCTCGCAGGTGTGGACAGTATCGAACATGGAAACTTCTGCGACGAAGATGCACTTCAGGCACTTGCAGCTTCCGATGCTGTCTGGGTACCTACGATAGTAACAGTAAAAAATCTTCTCGGAGACGGACGGTTTCCGGAACAAGTAGTGAAAAATATCTGGGAAGGACAGAAAAAAGCATTATTCCGCGGGTATCAGCTCGGAGCAAAACTTGCTCTCGGAAGTGATGCCGGAGCCTATCGTGTCCTCCACGGTCAGGGAATTCTTGATGAATACCGGGCTTTCCGGGAGATTCTGGAAGAAGACTTCCCGGACTGGGAAAAGCGGATCCGGAACGGTGACCGGCTGATAAAAGAAAGATTTTCTTAGAGCGTGTCTGAAAAAGAACCCTACAGGCAGGAATTCCCGGTTGCAAAAAAATAAAAAGCTGTTATAATAAAGAAGATTTTAATTAGTATAAAAATGCACTCACACTGTATAGATATGCAGAAGGATGAATCAGCCGGAAAACTATATGCAGATTCGTGAGTACACAAGAATAACAGGAGGATAAGAGTATGAAAAAGGCAGTTGTATTTGCACTGACAGGTATTATGGCAGTATCCATGTTCGGATGCGGCAGCAAAAAACAGGTAGAGGTATCCAGTGTTGATGATCTGAAAGATCTGACCATCGGTGTGCAGACCGGTACTACCGGAGACAGCTATGCCAGCGATGCAGTAGCAAGTGATTCTCAGATGAAACGTTATAACAAAGGTGCGGATGCCATCCAGGCTCTGAAGACCGGTAAGATCGATGCGGTTGTGATCGACTCTCTGCCGGCTCAGAAGTTCGTAGATGCCAACGATGATCTGAAGATCGTAGAAAATATCTGGGAACCGGAAGAATATGCGATCTGTCTGAAAAAAGGAAATACAGAACTGACAGAGAAAATGAATGCGGCTATCGAGGAACTGAAAGAGGATGGCACTCTGGATAAGATCATGGCAAACTACATCGGTGATGATCAGGGAAGCTATCAGTACGAGACTCCGGAAGGAACCGAGTATACTAACGGTACTCTGACCATGGCTACCAACGCAGAATTCGAGCCATGGGAGTATAAAGAAGGAGATAATATCGTAGGAATCGATGCAGATATGGCGAAAGCAATCTGCGACAAGATGGGTTATGATCTGAAGATTGACGATATGGCATTCGAATCTATCCTGGCAGCAGTTTCCAGTGGTAAGGCTGAATTTGGTGCGGCTGGTATGACTGTGACAGATGAGAGAAAAGAGAGTGTTGATTTTACGGATACTTATGCGAATGCGTCTCAGGTTGTGATTGTTAGAAAATAAATGAGTGGATACCCGGGTGGGGTTCGCTTGATATTTCAATACTCCGACCCGCTCCCGCTCAGCTGACACTGGCAGCGGTACTAAGGCAGCAAAATACGCTGCCTAAGGACCGGCCGTGTCAGATGGTCTGCGTATTGAAATATCAAGCGAACCTTCGCAGGCGGGAGGTAAGAAAATATATTTTCTGACAATTGGGGATGGCTTTTATATTAGTGAGGTTTAGTAAGGTGAAAGATAATCCCCGGGATATGAGAGATGAAGTAAAAAATATACGAAAAGACCTTGTAAAAGGAGTGTAAGGGAAACGATATGGGATCTTTAAGTCATTGGGTTCACAGGTATTTTGTGGATAATGGGGCTTCCAGTTGGTGGTTGACGGGTTTACGGAATACGTTGCTGATTACGGTGCTGGCACTTTGTATTGGTGTGGTGCTTGGGTTTACGGTGGCGATTATCCGGTCGACTTATGAGCAGACAGGGAAGCTGAAGGTGCTGAATGCGATCTGTAAGGTGTATCTGAGTGTTATCCGTGGTACGCCTACGATGGTTCAGGTGTTGATATTTAACTTTGTTATATTTGCTTCCATCGCGGTGAATGAAGTTATCGTTGGTGGTGTGGCATTTGGTATTAACTCCGGTGCGTATGTGGCGGAGATTGTGCGGTCGGGTATCATGTCCATCGATAAAGGACAGATGGAGGCCGGACGGAGTCTGGGACTTAGTTCCGGACAGACGATGAAGCTGATCATTATGCCCCAGGCATTTAAAAATGTGCTGCCGGCACTGATCAATGAGATGATCGTGCTGCTGAAAGAGACATCTATCATCGGTTACATCGGTATGACGGATATCACGAAAGCAGCGACACTGGTACAGAGCCGTACATACGAAGCCTTTGTACCGTTGATCGCAGCTGCAGTATTTTACTGGGTGCTGGTAACGATTCTGACATACTTTATGGGTAAACTGGAGAGGAGGTTGAGAAAAAGTGACCGCAAATAAAGGAAAAGTTTTATTGCAGGTACAGGGACTGGAGAAGAAGTTTGATGATAACCAGGTTCTGGACGGTATCACCACAGATATCTGTCAGGGTGAAGTGGTAGCAGTCATCGGCCCATCCGGTTCCGGAAAATCTACCTTTCTTCGTTCGCTGAACCTTCTGGAAGTTCCAACCGGTGGCAAGATTCTTTTTGAAGGTGTGGATATTACAGATCCGAAGGTTGATATCAACCGCCACCGTCAGAAAATCGGTATGGTATTTCAGCAGTTCAATCTGTTTCCACATAAGACAGTAAAAGAGAATATCATGCTGGCTCCTGTGACACTGGGACTGATGAAAGAAGAGGAAGCTTCTGAGAAAGCAGAAGAACTCCTTGCCCGTGTGGGACTTCCGGACAAAGCAGATGCTTACCCGGACAGCCTTTCCGGTGGACAGAAACAGCGTATCGCCATCGCACGTGCCATGGCGATGAATCCGGATGTGATGCTCTTTGATGAGCCGACTTCCGCGCTGGATCCGGAGATGGTCGGAGAAGTACTGGAGATCATGAAAGAACTGGCACAGACAGGAATGACCATGGTAGTTGTTACCCATGAGATGGGATTCGCCAGAGAAGTGGCCACCAGAGTAATTTTCATCGATGAAGGAAAGATCCAGGAAGAGAATACACCGGATGAATTCTTTGTACACCCGAAGAATCCGAGACTGCAGGAGTTCTTATCAAAGGTATTGTAACAGAAAACAGGCAATGACCGGAAAAGGTCATTGCTTATTTTACTTACAGGAAATTACTTTCATGTAAAGAAAAAACGTACCGCGAAGATGTGCAAGGCACATTTTGGGCTCTCTATAGTTTGTACAAAAAAATAACAGATTCAGAACTGAATATTTATAAAACGACGAAAAATGGTAATTCATGCTAAAAAAAGTACATTTATATTGAAAATGCATAAACCCAGTATTATAATTTTGGATAGTATGACAAATAAGTGAAGAAAAAATAATGAGAGAACAAAAGTAAAGTTCTCGTTTTCTGAGGGGGAAACAGAAAGATGTACAAGAAAGGCTCGAAGGGCTGGTTAAAACACTTTGATTTCATTTTGCTGGATATGATCTGTCTTCAGATCGCATTCCTGCTTGCATATGTGATCCGTTATGACAGCGGCAGTCCCTACATAGTTCCACTATATCGGAACATGGCGATTTTTATGGAACTGCTGGATATCGTCGTGATGTTTTTCTATGAGACATTATCCAATGTTTTGAAACGGGGATATTTCAGGGAGTTTGCAACGACGGTAAAGCATATGCTCCTTGTGGAACTGTTCTCGGTGCTGTATCTGTTTATGATGCAGGAAGGTCAGGCGTACTCCAGAACCGTACTATATCTGACCGGTGTGATCTATGCGATTCTCACTTGCATCGTCCGGATCATCTGGAAAAAAACTCTTCGAAGCAGGATGAGTGACGGAAACCGTTCTCTGTTGGTCGTGACGACAAAAGATATGGCAGAGCAGGTCGTTCATAATATCCGGGAGAATAACTATGAACGCTTTGCTTTATCCGGTTTGGTAATTATCGATGATGATCTCTGCGGTACGGAAATCGCAGGCGTTCCGGTAGTAGCCAACGAAGAAAATGCAGCTGCTTATGTCTGCCGGGAGTGGATCGATGAGGTATTTGTCATTCCGGCAACCAATGTTCCCTATCCGTATGCTCTGATGGAACAGTTTACGGAAGCGGGTGTGACGGTACATCTGAACCTGGCGAAAGTTTCCGAGGCGATGGGCGGTAAAAAACAGCTGGTGGAAAAAGTCGGACCCTATACCGTACTGACAACCAGTATCAACTATGCATCCATAAAACAGTTGTTTATGAAACGCGCGATCGATATCGCTGGTGGTCTGTTTGGCTGTCTGCTGACTTTGCTGATCACTTTGTTCGTGGGTCCTGCTATTTACCTGAAGTCCCCGGGTCCGATCTTCTTTGCCCAGGAGCGTGTCGGTAAAAACGGTAAGAAATTCAAAATGTACAAATTCCGCAGCATGTATATGGATGCAGAAGAACGGAAAGCCGAGCTGATGAAACAGAACCGTGTCAGCGACGGCATGATGTTCAAGCTGGACTTTGATCCCCGTGTCATCGGTAATGAAATCCTGCCGGACGGAACGAAGAAAACCGGTATCGGTAACTTCATCCGCGTCACCAGCCTGGATGAATTCCCACAGTTCTTTAATGTGCTGAAAGGTGATATGAGCATCGTAGGAACCCGTCCACCGACACTGGATGAGTGGAATAAATATGAACTCCATCACAGAGCGAGACTTTCGATCAAACCGGGCATTACGGGTATGTGGCAGGTTAGCGGAAGAAGTGAGATCACTGATTTTGAAGAGGTTGTGAAGCTGGATACGGAGTATATCAGTGAGTGGAATGTGGAAATGGACATGAAAATACTCTGGAAGACTGTGATTTCGGTGATTAAGCGGGATGGGTCGATGTAAAAGAAAATGAAAAGAGAAGAAGGTGCAGTTTGTTCTTGGATAAGGAAACAAACTGCACTGGAATATAAATAGATAAGTTATAAATATAAAACATGAAACTGATTCATTAGAGGCAATATGTATTTTCTGTGAGTATCGTACGGATAACAGGTATGAGGAAACAGAGGTAAAAAGTTGTTTGAAATGGCGTAAGGCCGGGGTTATTGCCTTGGGATAAAGGAAAAACGTGGAAAGCAATGGCGGAGAAAAAAATAAATGAACAATCAAAAATAGCGATGTTCGGCCACAAAAGATGGAGCCGAGAAGGCGGTGTGGAGATTGTCGTAAAAGAACTGTGTACACGAATGGCACAGAAAGGCTGTGAAGTAACATGTTATAACAGGTCGGGGCATCATGTAAGCGGAGCTGAATACGATAGTGTAGATGAAACAGAATATAAAGGAATAACGCAAAAATATGTTCCAACCATTGAGAAAAAAGGGCTCGCAGCAGTAAGCTCTTCTTTCTTTGCAGCACTCTGCAGTGCTTTTGGAAAATACGATGTGGTACATATCCATGCCGAAGGACCGGCTTTTTTTTCGTGTCTGCCAAAGATGCTTGGAAAAAGAGTTGTAGTTACGATCCACGGTATTGACTGGCAACGTGAAAAATGGCAGTCCGGTTTTGGCTCCAAATTCATCCGACAAGGTGAAAAGAATGCTGTGAAATATGCGGACGAAATCATTGTTCTGAGCAAGGGTGTCCAGGAATATTTTAAGGAAACTTATGGGCGGGAAACGCACTTTATCCCTAATGGTGTGAATAGGCCGCAGATTCGGAAAGCAAATCTGATTACCGAGAAGTTCGGACTAAAAAAAGACTCCTACATATTGTTCCTCGGGCGTCTGGTGCCGGAAAAGGGGATTCGGTATCTGGTCGAGGCCTTCAAGAATGTCAAGACGGATAAAAAGCTGGTCATCGCAGGCGGCTCCAGCGATACGGATTCCTTTATGGAGGAATTGAAAGAACTGGCGAAGGGTGACGATCGGATTCTCTTTACTGGGTTTGTGCAGGGAGCAATGCTGGATGAACTATACAGCAACGCTTACATTTACACATTGCCGTCTGATTTGGAAGGAATAAGGCTAAAATGAATAGTCAAAAAATGGATACTCAGACATGTCGCCTACTGTTAATAGAAAATAAAGCCGATCTTGATATAAAAGATGTTTCCATCCGAGATGTGCTAAACAGTTTGATGTGGGATGGGATGCCCCGAATACGCTCCTGTCTGCATCACTTTTTAGGGGCAGACGAGAGCGACTATGTGGAAGAAATGCTCAAGCACTTCCTGCTGGGAGCTATCCGCAGGGTATTCCATCCAGGCTCCAAGTATGAGGAACTGCTCTGTCTGGTAGGCGGCCAAGGAGCCGGAAAGTCCACCTTCTTTCGCTTCCTGGCTATACAAGATGAGTGGTTCTCTGATGACCTGAAAAAGCTGGATGATGACAAGGTGTTTGCCAAGCTGCAAGGCCACTGGATCATCGAGATGTCGGAGATGCTGGCCACCAGTAACGCCAAAAGCATTGAGGAGATCCGCTCCTTTATCAGCCGCCAAAAAGAAACCTACCGCACGCCCTATGAGACCCAGCCCAAAGACCGGCTGCGGCAATGTGTGTTCGGCGGTTCCTCCAATACGTTGGAATTCCTACCCCTTGACCGGGCTGGAAATCGCCGGTTCCTGCCAGTGATGATTTACCCGGAGAAAGCGGAGGTTCACATTCTGGAGGACGAAGCCGCTTCCAGGGAATATCTGTTGCAGGTGTGGGCGGAGGCTATGACCATTTACCGCAGCGGCGAGTATTCTATGAAGTTTTCAAAGGAGATTCAGCGGCAGCTGGTGGAGGTTCAAAAGGACTTCATGCCAGAGGACACCGAGGCCGGGCAGATTCAGGGCTTTCTGGAACACTACACCGGCAATGTGGTCTGCTCCAAACAGCTGTTCAAGGAAGCATTGGGACACGCCTTTGAGGAGCCGAAGCGGTGGCAGCTGCACAATATCAACGAGATCATGAATACGGTGGTGAGGGGCTGGAAGCCTTTCTCTAACCCACGGATGTTTGCGGGCTATGGGCGTCAGCGTGGCTGGGAACGGGAGATTTCAGGCAACGAACCGCCCGACAACGAAGGTGGATTTGTGGAGCTGAGCGAGGAAGAAGTCCGTCAACTGGAGCTGCCAAAGGAGTGGATTGCCTGATTTACAGGGCTTGTTGCCCAGTTGGTTGTCAGCTGGTTGCTGACTTGGTTGCTACAAAAACGGGGGTATGAACACGATAAATGCTCATAAAGCAAGGCTTTTTGGTGGGTATCTGTTCTCTGACAACGAAAGCAACGAGATTTCACAAGAAAATTTGAAAAGTAAGAAACGATGGTCAGACGATAGGCTGCAGGTTTCTCGGAGTCCGTTGCCGGACTTCGTTGCTGCTCCCTTTGTCTGGCTTTTCTGATCTATGGAGGTAGCCTATGGAGAAAGCCCAAAAGCAAGAAAACAAGCAGCGCAAAAAAGTAAAGTTTATCGTGATACGGGAGTTTTCAGGTGATAAAACCATGCAGGAAGCCTTTGAACAAGTAATCGAGCGTCAGACCTGTGAACAGTTTGAAAAATGGCTGGAAAATCACGAACCCGAACAGAAAGCGGCTTAAAGACTGTTTGAGTTTATAACAGGGGCATGGTATAATATGTATATCGTGTCCCTGTTCATAGAGGGAGATTGCTATGAGCAGGAAAAAACAAGTCAATCAGAAAATCACAGCCCTCTATTGCCGTATTTCTCTGGACGATGGCGGCGATAACGAGAGTATGAGTATCAGCAATCAGAAACTTATGCTCAAGGAATTTGCCGAGAAAAACGGGATGTTCCAGTATGAGTATTATGTGGACGATGGTTACACAGGCCGTAATTTCAATCGTCCGGCTTTTCAGCGGATGATTGCCGATATTGAGGCTGGCAAAATTGGCTGTGTCATTACCAAAGACCTGTCCAGACTGGGAAGAAATTATATCGAAGCTGGAAGCTATATTGAAATCTTCTTCCCCAAACACAATGTCCGTTATATCGCCATTACCGATGGTGTGGACAGTTTGACCCGTCAGGAAATGGACATCACGCCGTTCAAGAATATCCTGAATGATATGTATAGCCGGGATATTTCCAAGAAAGTGCTGGCGGGGCGTATGACCCGTTCCCGACAAGGAAAGTTCTGTGGCGGACAGCCTCCCCTGGGGCTGATGCGTGACCCGGAGGATCGGGGGCATTTGATCCTTGACCCGGAGACTGCGCCGGTGATTCGCAAAATCTATGACCTGGCCCTGGATGGCCGGGGCTGTATGCGGATTGCCAAGCAGCTGATGGAGGACAAGGTTCCCATCACAAGAGTAAAAGGAAATACCGCCTGCGATGTCAACTACTATGCGTGGGGCGGCGCAAGAATCAGCCATATCCTGCGTAACCCTTTTTATAAGGGCGCTCATCTGGTTTGCCGGACGCACCAGAAAGGGATTTGCTCCAACACCTATGACATCATTCCCCGTGAGGACTGGGAAATCATTGAGGGTTGTCACGAAGCGATTGTGACACCGGAGAAATGGGAACAGGTACAGGCAATCGTAGATCGCAGGCCACCTATTATGAAAGGAAATGCCTGCCCCTTCTACAACTTGTTCCATGGCATTATCTACTGCGCCACCTGTGGGAAATCCATGCAGGTGCGGTATGAAAAGGTCGGCAGAACCGGGAAGAATCGCTTTACTGGTGAGCAGCGGGAGCCGATTGATAAGGCGTACTATATTTGTCAGACCTACAACCGCCTAGGAAAAAACGCCTGCACCAGTCATAAAATCGAAGCCAGGGATTTGTATAATCTCGTCCTGAAGGACATTCAGGAACTGGCAGCGATGGCACTCAAGGATGCCGATGTCTTTTACCAGAGGCTAAGTAATCGGATGGAGAGCCGATATATGGTGAATGTGTCCGAGATGCAGAAAGAGCGGGAACGCCTGGAAGCCAGAAACCGGGAAATTGACGATATGTTCCTAAGTCTTTACACCGACAAGGCCAAGGGTGTGCTCTCTGAGCAGCGGTTTATGAAGCTGACCACCGCTATGGAGCAGGAGCAGGAAGAAAATCAGTGCCGGTTGCAGGAACTGATGCGAATGCTTCAGCAGTCTGATGCTCAGGAAAGTGAAGTCCGCACCTTTATCCGGGAGATTCGGCAGTATGCTACCATTCAGGAGTTGGATGAAACGGTGCTGAATCGCCTGATCAGCCGCATTCTGGTGGGTGAAGTCAAAAAAGTGGATGGTCAAAAGGTGCAGGAAGTCAGGATTGTTTATAATTTTATTGGAGAACTCCGATGATTTGAAATTTTCCATTAAAGATATATTGAAAATTTCTTCTTTTGGGTTTATAATATTCTGTTAAAGTTCGGGGGTGGGAATTATGGCTAAGAAGAAATATTATGCGGTTCAAGTCGGGAGAATCCCTGGAATATATGGTACATGGGATGAATGCAAAGCACAGACAGAGGGTGTTTCTGGTGCGAAACATAAAACTTTTTCGTCATTAGAAGAAGCTGAACGATATGTGCGCGGAGCAAATGATGATGCTTTAGACGCAGAAAGTACTACGCCTCTTTCAAAGGACGATCTTAATTCTCAAGTCGAAAAAGCCGTAGCAGCTCTGGCCGAAAACGAGATTATTGCTTTTGTGGATGGCAGTTATGATGTAACACAAGAAAAATCTGCGTTTGGGGCGATTATATTTAGTCATGGTAGCAACCGAGATATTTTGTATAAAGCATTTACAAAACAATTAGGAGAAGAATTTATTTCTCTCAGGAATGTTGCTGCGGAATTAGAGGCTGTTAAAGAATCTATCAACTGGGCAATACAGTATGGCAAGTCCAAAATATCAATCTATTATGATTATGAAGGCATAGAGAAATGGGCAGATGGCCAGTGGAAGGCAAATAAAGCTATAACTAAAGAATATGTTCGCTTTATTCAAGAAAAGCGTGCGCTTTTACAAATTGAATTCACAAAAGTACCCGCACATTCAGGTGTTCGATTTAACGAAGAAGTTGATGCTATTGCTAAAAATGCATTGCTTGCCAAAGGACACAAGACTTATAATGATGGATCTGTATATTTTGTAGGATATAGTGTACAGGATTGGCAAACAATAATTGAGTGTATTAATGATGAAAATGCAGGGTTGTCTGAAGGAGAAGAAATTTCACCACTTGTTTTGACCAAAGAAACTATCGGAACAAGAGAAAAAATTAAGGTAACTCAGGCAAATAATGCGGTTGTCATCAACTGTTATAAGAATTCGAAGTCTTATGTGCAAGGAAAACAAACAGTATTGTTCCAAAAAATTATTTCAACTGCAATTTGGTTCCTTGGAAACAAGCAAACTGTAATCGAAACATTAAACAACTATCATGCACTAACACTGACAGCGAATGAAGTAGAAACAAAGTTTGAGCAAATGCTACCTAATTATAGGCATGAATCTCAAAAGCATTATGCAAATCTTTTATCTGCGATTTACAATACAATGCTTACAGGTTATATGCCAGATTATACCTGTTTAGTGACGCCCATATTTAGAGCCTATGAATATTATCTTCACAGAATTCTTGGAGATATTATGAGGTTGGACACTGAAACGGACAAAGGTGCTAACAACTTCTCTTTCTTTACGAAAAATGCTGCGGGGTTATATGAATGTAATAGCCGGAGTAGAAGCGCACTGTCCGCTCAACAATTAAATTATTTGAATAATCTGTACACCAAATACAATAGTGTCAGACATCCATACTCGCATTGGTCAGCCAGTGATGTTGACACTGCGGTCATTACCAGCATCGACGAAGCACGAAACTTATTAAATGATGGCATAATACTTGTGAACCAGTATTATACTTTGTTTTGATATAACATAAATTGTTTGGAAGGAGGTATCGTAATGGAAAAAGTTGTTTATAACCCGATTATGGATAAAAACTACATTGGCATTGTCACAGTTTTGGATTACGAGACCTCTGTACGCAAGTGTTTATCAAGTGTTCTGGTCGGTACGCAGAATAGGATGGAGCGAAAAGTTATAGTTGATTTAGCTTTGAAAGTAGGTGTGAATGAGTACAGGTTCGTAGTATATGATATAACCGATGATGGAAAAATTTTATGGAATAGCAGTAAGTATATCACTCCCTGTGAAGATATAGTAAAACTTGCAAATTCTTTTATAAGACAAAAAAGTGATATTCTTTCCAATTCTATGCTGTCCAATGCTGCTCAAGCTATATTGTTAAGAAGTTGAGAATCAAGCTTTTGAATATCGCATTTAATACCTCTTCTCATAATGAGAAGGGGTATTTTTTTGCCCATTTTGAATTCATCACTTGACATTGTGGTAAAGAGCTTATGAGCCGGGACGAACTTTCTGTCATGGATGGCAGCAAATGTATCCTGC
>OLNM01000435.1_pt1 | contig 39841 bp, 46 predicted proteins | sample 1672391 | NCBI WGS metagenome assembly OLNM01 (sample SAMEA3136680, study PRJEB25190) | human gut metagenome | reverse complement strand
ATAGATAATGGTATTTGCCATTTCCTGAAGATTGGATATTTTTACCCGATGAGCATATCCGGGACTTTGCATTGCTTTCACATTTTTCTGAAGATCTACCACCAACCGTAAATGAGATCTGACATAAAGAATGGTTATCGGATTTTTTCGTAAGAAGAGCTGTTCTAAATGTTCTTTGCCGTATTGAGTTCCTAAAGCCTTCTCTGTAATCCGTTTGTCCCGATCCGGATGGAGATAACGATATCTTCCCCTCTCTTCAATAACGGAAATCTGATATTTTTCAAAAAGCAGAGATTGGAATTCCTGAAAGTTTTTGGAATGCGAGCTGCATTCTTCAATGGCATTTCTGAGTTCCTGCTTCTGTGTTTGAAATGTTGTGGCTGTTGGTTTCAATCCATCGGCAATGATTTTTTTATTTGTCTCTTCTAATTTTTTCTGTCCGGATTTTTGAGCCATATATTCTGCTTGTGGCACTTTAGTTTCAGCCGGAGAGAGAAGATCGATTTGATGAAGTCCCTCTTGGATGCACATATCCATAATTTCCTTTTTGAAATAATCCAGAAATTTATTTGTGGATCGGTGCTTGTATCCGGCTTCATGATCGTGAGGCTGCGTCATATAAGATTCTCTTTTTACTGTGTTTTTACGAACACTATTGATAACAATGTGCGTATGGATATTGCCGGATCCATTGTGACCATCGGTATGTGTCACGATAAGAGCCTGATATCCTGGAAAAATTTTCTTTGCAAGTTCTAAAGATAGAGCCTGTGCTTTTTCTCCCGTCAGATCACATTCAATAGCATCGGCAGGATCATAACTGATGATATAGTGATGACTTTTGATTTCGGATTTGCTTCGGTTCTTTTTAAAATGTTCATTACATTCATAGCATTCAACATCAAAAGTATCGGGATTACAGTTGAGACCATCCATGTATAATTCATCTCTTCGCAGTGGTCGATTAAATTCATCAAGAATCATTTTTCCGGTTGATTCATCATGTTGAAAGATGAGATAATCCAGAGCATCTGAATAGTTTGCATTTCGACTTTTAATATGTTTCACTATTGCCATGATAATCACCTATTACTTTTAGCAGTTCTTTTTTTAATCTATAGAGATCGTAAAGGCATTGCTGGATTTCATTTGCTACAGATTTAGAGTACGCTCCTCCAGTGTTAAAATACTTTGCAATCTGATTAAGATTAGAGCCGATTTTTCCATACTCTGCTAAGAGCATTTTTACTGTTTTGCTTTCAATGACAACCTCATAGTGTATGGCCATTTTGTGATCTAAAATCAGGTTTCTCAGATAATCAGAACGTGATAATTTTGCCTGAGAAGCGGCATGATTGACTAACTCTAATTCAATGTCACTTAATCTTAAACAGATGATATTAGAGTGTTTCATTTCATTTCTTTTTTTCTTCGGTGCCATGTTCCTCCTTTCTTAATTTGGCACTTCCAACTTTATGGCACTCCACAAGAAATATCAGCTGTCCCTTCTGATACTTCTGGTGTTGCGTACACATTTTATGTGGAAGCCAATCTGACATTTTGCAAATGTCAGTATCGAGGGTATGGGGAGCGAAATCCACATCAAGATAAAACTCAAAGTAATAGGAAAGCCAAAATGGCGATACCGTATTACTGAGTGGATCTTGCTCTTGAAAGATTAACCCTCTCATATAACGAAATGCTCAGAGGGAAAAATACAGGGCGAGATAGAAAAAAAGTTAAAAAATTGATATACTACTATTTAGAATTAATCAAAAAAAGAGTTACTAACGGGCAAATAGCGTTTTTTGTTTTGTATGGTAAGTGTATTTAATAAGGGGGATAAAATGTTTGAAAATCAAATTGCAACACTAACAACGATTTTAAAGGATAAAGATATTCATAATTATATGGGGGATACATTTTGGAATATTATTAAAGCTGTCTCGCTAGGTGATATAGGTGCATTGCTCGATTCCAGCATAGATATAAAAAATATGCTTTTCCATGCACCATCAGTTTTGTTTTGGGACAAAATGCAGAGATATATGTTCGGTACATTTAGGAATTATGCTGAACAAGTAAAGATGGCGGGAAAATTTAATGAGGAAAATATGGATTATGAAAAATTTGTAAAAAGGCAGATTCATCTTATCAATGAAATTAATGATGATAAAAAAGTTGATTATTTTGCTCAACTTACTAGGTGCTATCTCTTAACTGAAATGGAAAATGCTTTGTATTATAAACTTGCAAGATTTTTAATTATGTGTACACCTGAAGAACTAGATTATATCGCTTCTTTTGATTATGAGGAAACAACGAATCTAACTGCTATGGTTTCGTCGTTGTATCAATATGGTTTGTTTGAACAACAGGAACGGAAAAATGGTGGTGTAGATTATGTACTTTCTGGATTTGCAAAAGCATTGAAAAATAATAGTTTAAATTTTAATGAAGGAATTAGTGGAAGAGATCGGATAGTCTCTTATTCTCAAATATCTCCTCTTAGCATCTCAGAGCCAATGACATGGGAAGATCTTGACGATGTGTTTAGTGAGAATGAAATTGTAATTGATGGAAACGGATCACGGAAATAAGATGATGATAAAAGATTTTGTGGAGAAGAACGCACAAAAAATAAATTAGAATACATATTATTTCTAACTGTACAATATAAAAGTGGAATTTGAATATATGGATACAAATTGAAAATGACAGAATTTGAAACTTGAGGAGAGATATTTTATGAAAACAGAAAGAACAGATGAGTTGTACAAGTTTTTACTTACCAAAGGATATCCGAAAGAACTTTGTTCAGAAATAGCTTACAATATTTTGAATACTGATTATACGGCGACTAGAATGTTAGGATACTTGTATCGTTACACGGAACCTAGAATAGAAGATGTAATAGATGAAATGATAGCAATTTTAAGTGACCGGGAAGAATTCATAAAGAAAAAAGAAATGGAACAGGCACGGGCTGTTATAAACGAGATTTATAGAAATGGGTTGTGATATAAAATATGAAAATAAAATAATTCAATATGAATATTAGTAATTTGTAACGATAGTTGTCGAAGAAAAGCCTTCGGCAACTATTTTTTTAACTTTTTTTCATAATCACCCTGTAAAATCCATTGATTTCCTTTCGTTATATGAGAAGACAAATTTGTTTTCTTTCTTATTTATAAATGGAAAGGAGTTTTGTGAAATGGGTTTTGCAAGAAAAGATGTGGAAGCTACTAAGAAAATGGAAAAGAAGTTCGTGAGATATCCAGAAGGTGCGGAGAAATATAGTTTGGGATTAACAAAATTTCAGGCATTAGCAAAAGAGGCGAAAGCAGTCTATAAAATTGATAAAGTAGCTTTAGTTAATTGTGAGATATTTGAAAAATATTTGGAAACATTCCGAGAGTATTAAAATTTTAAGAGAGAAAATAAGAGAGAAGAACTTCTATAATTTTCTGCATTTTTAATTGACTTTATGTCATACGGAAAGTATAATGTTGGTATAGGAGGTATAAGAGCTGAAATGAAAAAGATGGGAAGACCAAAATCAGACAATGCAAAGAAGAAAGTATTAAGCATTCGTGTTCCTGATCAACTATATTCCCAGATGCTTGCATACGCCGAACAACATAAAATGAATACAACGGACATTGTCCTAAAAGGGGTAGAGATGCTTTTATCCGAGCAGGAAAAATAGTGAGTGCTTCTCTCTTAAGAGGAGGAAACTATTATGGCGAAAGTCAGAAAAGATTTGCGAGGAAGATCTTTACGCAAAGGAGAAGTACAAAGATCATCAGATAAAAGATACATGTACACCTATACAGATCCGATGGGAAGACGTAAATTTATATATGCTAACGATTTGGCAGAACTAAGAGAGAAAGAAGCTAAACTGATGAAGGATCAGTTGGACGGATTGGATCTCTATGTTGCTGGCAAGGCAAGTGTGAATGATACGTTTGATCGGTATATGTCCACGAAGTATAATTTGCGTGAATCTACAAAAAGTTCATATTTATATACGTACGATCATTATGTACGTGATACCTTTGGGAAAAAACGGATTGCAGATATAAAGTATTCTGATGTGTTGCAGTTTTATTATTATCTTCTTAATGAAGTAAAAATTGCATTAGGGACTTTAGATACTGTTCACTGCTTGCTCCATCCAACATTTCAGTTGGCAGTACGGGATGAGATTATACGAAATAATCCTACTGATGGAGTAATGAAAGAAATCAGCAGAGAATCCAGTAAGAACAGAGGAATTAGACATGCATTGACAGTAGAGCAGCAAAGAGCATTTATGGAATATATTGCGAACCATCCGATATATTATCATTGGTGGCCTATGTTTACGGTGTTGCTTGGAACAGGGTGTAGAATTGGTGAGGCATTAGGGCTTCGATGGCAAGACCTGGATTATGACAAAAGAACAATCAATATAAATCACAGTTTGAGTTATTATCAAAAACCAGAGAGCAACAAAAGTGTATTGAGAATATCTAAACCCAAAACGGAAGCGGGAATTCGTACAATTCCAATGTTGGATATTGTGAAAGATGCTTTTGAAATGCTTTATGAAGAACAACTGGAAAATGGCTTTAATGAAACAGAAATTGATGGAATGTCAGGATTTATTTTTTGTAATCGTTTTGGAATGGTTCCAAATCCACAAACAGTCAATCATACGATTAAGCGTATAGCGAATAGTTATAATGCGGATGAAGTGGTGCGAGCTAAGAAAGAACGGAGAAATCCTATTATATTACCTAATTTTTCTTGCCATCATCTGAGGCATACTTTTTGTACACGACTTTGCGAAAATGAAACAAATTTAAAAGTTATTCAATCCATTATGGGACATAGAAACATTGAAACAACGATGGACATTTATGCGGAAGCAACAGAAGAAAAGAAACAAGAGTCATTCGAGAATTTAGCAGCAAAATTAGATATTTTTTGAGAAGTGCTTAGTAAAACGGATGACAACAATTTGTTTGGTTTACAGCAAATTGACAACAAAGACAATTCAATAATGACGAATAGTGAAGTAATTATAAGGTTTATAAATTTAGAAAATATAGTACAGTGACGCATCCCGAAGAATCATGAAGAAAACGTGAAATCTTTCCCGACAATGAAGTCACAGGGCGCTGCTAAGAACGAAGCAAACAACGCTGCACAGTCAACTCCAGTAGTTGCAAAAGTAGTTGTTCCAGTCGAAGAAACAGCTGCACCAGCGAAGGTTGAGATCGATTTCTCTAATGTAGAAGTAGAACCATTATTTGAAGATATGGTAGACTTCGAAACATTCAGCAAGTCAGATTTCCGTGCTGTAAAGGTAAAAGAATGTGAAGCAGTTCCAAAATCTAAGAAGCTTCTGAAATTCCTTCTTGACGATGGTTCAGGCGTAGATCGTGTGATTTTAAGCGGTATTCATGATTACTACGAACCAGAAGAGTTAGTAGGAAAGACATTACTTGCAATCACAAACCTTCCACCACGTAAGATGATGGGAATTGATTCTTGTGGTATGATCATCTCCGCTACACATCTTGTAGAAGGAAGAGAAGGACTGAACGTTCTGATCCTTGATGATCACATTCCGGCAGGAGCAAAATTGTACTAAGAGCAAGAAATTTTAAGCTATATTTTAAACAGAAAAACAGGTTACTACACCACATTTACACCAAATTTTTTAAAAGTCTAAGAGAAGGACTCTGCAAAAGAATGGTGTAAAAGAAAACTAGTAATAAAAGATACAGTTGAGTGTACCAAAAAAGTTGGTACACCCAGCTGTTTTTTGTTTTATTAAAAATATCTAAATATCAAAAATGGAAGTAATCAGTGTTGTAGTTGGTTATTTTTTATTCTATATTGCACATCAACAATTCAAAAATTTTTATATATTTCCCAGAAGACCCTGTAAAAATGTCTCTCAGCCTTTCGTTATATAGAAGGATATTTAATAATATCAATCTTTGTACATTGACAATTGAATAGCTTTTGAATATGAAGATACCTGAATTGAATATGCATGCGGCGTGTCTGTTCAGAGCATACAATCCTAAAAAGAAGAGGGTTAGGGAACGGAAATATTTGAAAGCGTAATAAAAGGATTTATTAACTGTGAAAGAGATAGCTTAATAAAAACTATATGTGTAGGTGATGAAGTGCAAAAAACTATATCTACACTTGATTTTTTTGATACAGAATTGAAAGGAACGATATTTATGACAAGATTAACGAAGTATGAGAAGGAAACTATTATTCTCTTTAATGAGGGAGAGGACAGAGCGAAGATTTACACCTACAATGCCGGGCTGCGAAAGCGTTTGGCAACGTTTAGCAAAAAGTACCCCGACTTGTGCAGATTGGAAAAAAAATGTGAACAAGGTGGAGTAACTTATATTTTGGACAAGTCTAGACTGTCAATTCGCTTGCAACCGCCATACAGTGAGGAACGCAGACAGAAAGCCAGTGAATATGCGAAAAAGCATGGGCTGAACAACCAGCAGGAATAATGTGATAATCAAGGCGGATATATGGTTAAAATGTCAGGTGGAGATCTGATGTTTTATCCGTTGCTTATCGCCCGTGAGGAAAGTATCGGGGATTATGGATTTTACAGAAATGTGCGTTATAAGGTTTGGATAGGAACTCTGTACACAAAAAATTTCTTCCATTCTTTAAGTTGATGAAGTATAATGAGTGTAGTAAATTAGAAATAATCAGAACTATTATAAGCAGGAGGTTTTAATATGAGCACCCTATATATGTATACATTTGTGCCTATTGTTTTTTTAATTATTGTAACTGTTATGTGGCTACTTCACAAAGTAAAAAAAACAAAGTTTATAAAAAAAGCACCAACATCAGAACATGAAAAACAGATATATGAGAAATGGGAAAAAAGAATTGAAATTACAGCCGCAGTAGGATTAGTGGTAATATGGATATATTTAGGAGTACCACATCTTTTAGATGTTCCGTATCTTGTAACAGGAAATTTAAAGGAAGCGATGGGAATTGTAACCGGTGGTGATGCTGTAACAGAAGAAAAAGAAATTGATCGTCTAATTTGTATAGATGATGAGTTATCAGGAAAAGAAGTTTATGTAAGTTGTCATTCTGAAGGAATACATAAGGGGGAATTTGTTGTTGTTAAATATCTTCCTCATACAGAAAGAGGGTATGTCGTAATAAGTGGAGAAGACTAAAATATTAAAGATGGCTTTGAGTCTTGAAGCAAAAGCTTATTTTTTAGAAGAAAAATTTGCAGATTATCAGTAATCTGCTACAACTGAATATGACCGTTAAGGTCAGATGAAGAAACCGATGTATTGAGCGTAAAGCGATCATGCGTCGGTTTTTCTTTTTGCAAAATAGTCCGGTGGACTGTTTTGTAAAACCGAAGGAACTGACAGAGCTTGGGACGGGGTGAAGTCAGTTTGTTAGGGCGGGAGTACAGAGGGTGCAACCCTTTGTGCATGGGTACAGGGAATGCAATATCCCTGTGCAGGTTAAGGGCGGCAGCCATTGCCCAGTTAAGAGACGTTTCGTCACTTAGTACTGGGTATTTCCTGACGATAAAGGCAGGATTTATGGCAGCTTCGCTGCAGTTTTTTGCGAGAACAGGAAGGAGACGACAAGATGAAACTAACTAGACATAATGGAAGAACTGGAAAGAATGGTGTTTATAATCCCAAGCACAATGATCGACAGTTCGATATTGATAATAGTGATCATATTGATCTGGAAGGAGCTAAAAGAAATGTTTATTGGGATTGTTACAATGGTCTCAGATCTGCTTCAGTAACAGGAAAAGATGATGAGATTGTCGATTCCTTTGAAGAAGTGGAACAACTTTTTTATAAGATTCATTATCAAGACTATGTGGAAGGACAGAATGCAAGAAATTTAAAAAATCATCATCCTGAAAGAAATAGAACAACAGATGATATTAGGACTCATAAGAAAACGTGTCCGGAAGAAACCATTTATCAGATTGGAACAAAAGATGATTATGTTGATCCGGATGTGTTGTTGACTATCGTAACAGAATTTATTACAGAACTTAGTGATCGTTTTGGAGAACATTTTCATTTATTGAACTGGTCCTTGCATTTGGATGAGTCCACTCCACACATTCATGAACGCCATGTTTTTGATTGTAAGAATGCTTATGGAGAAATATTTCCCCAACAGGAAAAAGCACTTGAAACATTAGGTTTTGACTTGCCAAATCCGGAAAAGAAGGCTGGTAGATTTAACAATAGGAAAATGGTTTTTGATGCTACTTGCAGAATACTCCTTTTTGATATTTGTAAAAAGCACGGATTAGAGTTAGAAGAAGAACCAAGTTATGGTGGAAGGGAATATCTTGAAAAGCAAGATTATATTCGAATGAAGCAGAAAAAGGATATTGCATCTTTGGAAGAATCAATTCAGAGTCAGATAGAAGTGGTTAATCAGAAAAAATATGAGATCTTTGAACAAGAGGTTCAGTACAAAGAAAACAGCATAAAGATTATTGATCAAGAGAAAAAGCTTAAAGCACAGTCAGTAGAATTTTTTGATAATGCGGAGCGAATTCTTCAGCAAGACGAAACACTGAAACAGCTTGAATTTAAAATTGAAGATGTAGAAAAACTGATAGATGATGTTACGGATGAGGTTTATGAAAAAGCGGTGGAAAGAATTGCAGATGAAATTGAGATTGCTACTAGGAAAGAGGATATTAAATTGGTGGAGGATAGTAAGAAATGGGTTTTAAGCCCAGAGAGAAAGGCATCTAAAAGGGAAAAACAGTATGCTCTTGATCGGTTAGATGGAGTAATTAAAAAGATTGAATATGCAATTACGAAGACGATTTCGAAAATGAAAAACAAATTATTGAAACCGGAAAACAAAAATATCATGGTTCAAGAAATAAAAAAAGAAGTAAAACCATCTATATTAAAAAAATTATCTGAGAAGAAAGCAAGTATAACAAGAAATGGAGAAACTGGAAAATTGAATAAAGAATCCTCATTAGATAATGAGCGATAAGAGCATTTTGGGATTTCCGTTGGGAGAAACAGAGTGCTCTTTTTTGATTGGAGGGATTATGGGATTATTTGATGAAGTGAAAGAAAATGTGACAGTTCGGCAGGCGGCTGAATTTTATGGATTTAAGATAACAAAATCAGGGCTGATCAGTTGCATTTTTCATAATGACAAAACACCAAGCATGAAAGTAGATAGAAGATATTATTGTTTTGGTTGTGGAGTGACTGGTGATGTGATAGATTTCACAGCACAGCTTTTTGGACTTTCCTTAAAAGAGGCTGCATTAAAATTAGCAGATGATTTCGGGATTCAAATATCTAGAGTAGACAGAAGAAAAATAAAAAACCCAAGGAAGATTTTGAAGAGCAAACCAGAAAAAAATTTAGTGAAATCAGAAGAACAAGAGTATATAGAATGTGTTCGTGCGATGCTGGATTACCGTATATTGTTGCGAAAATGGAAAAAAGAATTTGCACCTAAATCGCCGGAAGAAGAGTGGGATGAAAAATTTGTAGAGGCGTTGAAATATCTGACCATTGTTGAATATTACTTAGATCTTTTATTATTCGGAGAAGAGGAAGAAAAAGAGCAAGTTGTTGAAATGATTAAGAAGGAGGTTGAAAAGATTGAGAGAAGATGCAGAAAAAATGGATGAAAATAAAAAGAAGGATACTTTGAAACGGATGGGCGAGATGGCAGATCTAAATGCAATCAGACAAATTAAGGAATGTTTACTGAAAAATGAAAAGGGAGATATCAAAGGAACGGTTCAAAATCATATGATGATTTTTCGAGATGATCCATTGATTCAAGGTTGTCTTCGATATAATCGGTTGTCTGAAAGAGTCGATATATCGAGGAAACTTTGGTGGGATGAAGATTGGGAGATTCTGACCGACAATGCGATTGATCAGTTTTATCTATATTTTGAAGTGTACTATGGATTAGGAAATGAAAAAAATTTGTATAAGGCATTGCAAATTGAAGCTGCAAACAGAGCGTATCACCCGATTTGCGAATACCTAGAAACATTAAAATGGGATGGAGAAGAACGAATACGATATGTGCTGAAAAAATATATGGGGGCAGATGATTCAGACTATGTATATGAAGTATTAAAACACTTTATGATGGAGGCTTTATTGCGAGTGTTTTATCCGGGAATAAAAGCGGATGAAATGCTTTGTCTTGTGGGACAACAAGGCGCAGGAAAATCCACGTTCTTTCGTTTTTTATCCTTGAAAGACAATTGGTTTTCGGATGACTTAAGAGATTTGGGCGATAAGAAAGTATTTGAATCAATTAGGGGGCATTGGATTATAGAAATGTCTGAAATGATTGCTGCTATCAGTGCAAAAAGTAACGAAGAAATAAAATCATTTTTGAGCCGGCAAAAGGATACATATAGAACTGCCTATGCACGTTTTGAAAAAGATCGAAAAAGGCAATGTGTATTCGCTGGATCTACGAATACATATCAGTTTATTCCGTTTGATAGAACTGGTGCAAGAAGGTTTCTTCCAATCATGATTGATGCTTCAAAAGCAGAGAAACATATTTTAGATGATGAAGAAGAAGCCAGAGCATATTTTAATCAATTGTGGGCAGAAGCAATGATTATTTATCACAATGAAGAAAACAAAGGTAATCTTCTGAAATTCACAAAAGAAATGCAAAAGGAAATTGATGAGTATCGGAAACAGTTTATGCAAGAGGACACTTTGGCAGGAACAATCCAAGGGTGGCTTGATAATTATAAAGGAAATTATGTATGTTCTATTCAGATCTGGAGTGAGGCTTTTAATCATGGAGATCGTGAGCCTAAGAAGTATGAGACAAATGAAATTTGTCAAATCATGGATACTCAGATTATTGGATGGAAGCGAGGTGGTTATCATAGATTTACCTCAGAAGGGTATGGCAGACAACGCTGCTGGACTCGAAAAAGTGAAGAGATAGAAGGTGGCAACGAAATTGGCGAAGATGGATTTAGAGAGCTTTCGGCAACAGAACAAATGGAACTTCCGTTCCATTAGCCCGACAAGAGAGAGGAAATCTTTCTGATAATACAGCTGTTTTATTAAAAAAACGACCTATGTTGCCGGTTTTGATGATATATGAAAATGTTGATTTTACTGGTTATTTATACTCTTTTCTAAGATGGCAACAAGGAACATTAAAAAATAAAATAAGAAAGAAGATAATGTATTGATTTTCGGTATGAAAGAAACAAAAAGTTTTGAAATAGTTTGTTGCCAGGAGCTTGATGAGATAAAAGCACCTGAAAAACAAGTTCCTCTCTCTGTCGGGGAAATTAGGAAAAATAAGTCTATAAAAAAGGAAGGAGGAAGATGCCTATGGTAAAAGAAGTTCCTATTTGGGAAAAGAGTAATTTAACTCTTGAGGAAGCAGCTGCATATTCTGGTATTGGAATTAACAAGCTCCGTAAAATGACGGATGAGCAGAATTGCCAGTTTGTTTTATGGAATGGAACAAAGCGATTGATTAAACGTAAAAAATTAGATGAATATACGGAAACAGCATATTCTATATAAATTTTGGTGTAAAAAATGAATGATTAGGCGTAGAAAAGGGACTTTGTAAGCGTTATAATAAGTTTGCAGAGTCCTTTTCTTTGTATAGAAAAGGAGAAAAGAATGCAAAAAAGAAAAGATCATAAAGGGAGAGTGTTGAAAGACGGAGAAACCTATCGGAAAAATGATGGACTTTACATGTATCGTTGGACTGGTGGAGATAAAAAAAGACATACGGTATATTGTTCTACATTAGAAGGATTGCGTGAAAAAGAAAAAGAAATTCAGAATGATCTGCGGGATGGGATTCAACAAGGAAGTTCAAATATCACATTGAATGATGTCTATAAAATGTGGAAAAATGATAAGGTGGGATTAAAGCAAACTACTCGCAATAATTATATTTATATGTATGAGCATTTTGTTATGAATGATTTTGGAAACAGAAAGATAAAAGAAATCCGAAAATCAGATGTGAGAAGATACTATAATGGTATCGTGGATTCTAAGAAAATGTCAGTTGCAACATTGGAGAGTATTCATACGGTGCTTCATCAAGTATTTATATTAGCGGTTGAAGATGGTTATATTAGGATAAATCCTAGCGACTTAGTTTTAGGAGATGTGAAACGATCACATAACTTTGAAACACCTAAACGTCATGCTCTTACAATTCCGCAGCAAGAAGCTTTTGTTTCTTATATAAATAATAGTGAAAAATATAAACATTGGCTTCCGTTGTTTACATTCTTCTTGGGAACAGGATGTCGTGTATCAGAGGTGGTCGGGTTACGTTGGGAAGATGTTCATATGGATGAGAATTATATTGAAATTAATCACAATATGGTGTACTACCAGAGAGATAAAGGCAAGTGCTATTTTTCAGTAACATCACCAAAAACTACTGCAGGATACCGAATTATTCCAATGTTGTCAGAAGTGAAACAGGCACTTTTGAATGAGAAAAAGTATCAAGAGGAAGTAGGATTAACTTGTCAGGCATCAATTGATGGATATACAGATTTTATTTTCTTGAACAGAAATGGTTTTGCACATAATCCTCAGACAATCAATAGAACAATCAAACGTATAACTCTGGCATATAATGAAGAAGAAATAGAAAGAGCAGAAAGAGAACGTAGAGCACCAGTTTTACTGCCTAACTTTTCTTGCCATAATTTGCGACATACATTTGCTACAAGGTATTGTGAGAATGAAACAAATCTTAAAGTAATTCAGGAAATTATGGGACATAAAGATATCGCAACAACGATGGAAATTTATGCGGAAGCAACAAAAGAGGCGAAAGTTAAATCATTTGAAGATTTGAGTGGTAAGATTAAAATTTCATAATATAATAGTTTATAATTGGTGGAGCGATTACTGCAATTGCGGGACTTTCTATTACTTGCAATCACAAAAACTGTACTGGAAACTGGATGTTTGAATTTCAATTCAAAGGAGATAGAGCGATGACAGGATTAGCAATAATAGCGACAGGTTTGATGGCGGGTTATGGTCCTTGGCGGGGTAAGCAAGTAGAATCAAGAAACAATGTTGTAGATGAATTTTCGCAAAGCTATAATTATAATAACCAGACCATGGGGTTCGAATCCCCTATCCCCGCTCTTTTTGATTAAGAAAGGTTGCACACCAACAACTGCACCACTTTTACACCAAATTGGTGGTAACTTGTAATAAAAGTTGTAGAGTTATATTAAAATGTAGATTATTAGAAGCTTGAAGAATAGAGAAGCGTAGAGGCAAATAGAAATATATAAAATCTCGCTGCAAGCTCCCGACGATGAAGTCCTTAGACAAATAAAGCCAGTAAAATCAAGGGCTTGTGGACATGAACATTTGTTTTGACATCAATTTGACATCAATTTTATCTATTTTGGTGGATTTATATGGACCAAAATGGTTGTTTTTCAAAAGTTAGATTAATATTTGGAAAAGATATTTTATCCATATTTAAGAACCGTTTCTAGAGTTTGGAAGCGGTTCTTTTTTGTTTGTTATGGTTCAAAAATAAATTTAGGAGGAAGTCAAAATGAATAAATTTACAGCGTTAGGAGCAAATGAAATTACGAAAAACATAACTTTTCAAGGAGAGATGCATCAGAAGTTCTTTCTGCTTTATCTTCCGGAATGCAGAAGTGAGGATGTGTATCATCAGGCATTGATCTATTGTCTTGGAATTAGCAGGGATACACGAGAACATGTGGAAGAAATTTACGATTTTGAAACAGGATGCGTCAAAACAGAATGTATGAGTGCCGGATGGCAGACCAGTGGGAGTCTGAAAATCATTCGGATGGCATTTAATCTTTACTGCAATGATACACCGACAGTATATGAAAAGGAAGACGTAGAAAGTCAATTAAAAGAGTGTGGGCATTATACAGTAGAAGATTTGTTCTGTTGTGAGTATGCGCCATACTTCTGGCAGGCGATTCAACTTCGTTATCCAGAATATTGTGGAATGTGAGGTGGAACATGTTAAAAATCAGATTGCAGGGAACTACAAATGATATTAAGTGGTTCAAAAAAATATTGGAGCGAGATAAAAGGATTACGCTTTTAGAAATATCACAACCATTCCCGAATAAGGGAACGAAAAAATATGTTCGTGTATATGCAGAGATAGAAAAAGGAACGAAATAAGCGGAGGAGACGTTATGTGTAAAGTAATCGCAGTAGCAAGCCAGAAAGGCGGAGTCGGAAAGACAACAACCTGCATCAATCTTGGTGCAGCATTAGCAAAAGCAGGAAACAAAGTGTTGCTTGTGGATAATGATCCACAAGGGCACTTGACCATAGGATTGGGATTTTCCAAAAAACAGAGAGTGACACTGAAAACAGTTCTGGAAAATCAGATAGAGGAACTGGAACATCCATTAAAAGGTGCGATTCTGAATTATGGTGAAAATCTGGATATCATACCGGCCAATAAAACATTGGGAATGATGGGGATTTATCTGTCAACGGTAGAAGAAGGGGAACTGGTACTTGGTCAGGCATTAGAAGAAGTTAAAGGGAAATATACGTATATTTTAATTGACTGTGGTCCGTCACTGGGGGCATTGTCGATCAATGCACTGGTAGCCAGTGATAGTGTCTTAATCCCAGTAGAACTGGATAAGTTTGCAACAGATGGTTTGGAGGAATTATTGAGAACCGTGCGAGTAGTAAAGAAAAAATATAATCCGCAGTTGGAGATAGAAGGAATCCTTTACAATAAAGTAGAAAGCCGGTTGAACAATACCAAAATTTACCAAGAAGCAATCGAGACAGCATACGGGGAGCATGTGTATATTTTTAAATCCTATGTTCCCAAAACAGTACGGATTAAAGAAGCTCCGAATTTTGGCCTCAGTGTTTTGGAGTATGAACCAAAAAGCGAAAGTGTCCGGCAGTACCTGTCCTTGATGGAGGAGGTGGCAAGTCATGAATAAAAGAAAAGCAGTCATCTCTCTTGCCGGGTACGAGGACATTTTTGAGGATTCTATGGAAAACGGAGAAAGGGAAGAAGTTGTCAGACTCCCCATCAGTCAGTTTCATACGTTTCGGAACCATCCTTTTCGTGTGTTGGACGATGAAAAAATGGAGGAAACAGTAAAGAGTGTCAAGCAATATGGCATTCTGATGCCGGGAATCGTCCGTCCGCTTAATACGGGAGGATATGAAGTAATTGCAGGTCATCGCAGATGGAGAGCCTGTGAACTGGCAGGATTGAAAGAAATGCCAGTGCTTGTCCGGAACATGACAGATGAAGAAGCTACGGTGATTATGGTTGATACGAACATCCAAAGAGAAGATATTTTGCCAAGTGAGAAAGCCAAGGCATATAAGATGAAATATGAAGCCATGAAGCATCAGGGCAGCAAAGGGGAAAAGTTTACGGCGGATTTGGTAGGAGAAGCTGCCGGTGAAAGTGGAAGAACCGTGCAGAGATATATCCGATTAACAGAACTGATTGCAGAACTTTTAGATGCGGTGGATCATAAAGTGATTTCCATGAAAGTTGCGGAAAAACTATCCTATTTATCTGTGGAAGAACAAGGCTGGGTATGGGAGTGTGTGAAAACCGCATCTGTGCAGATTCAGGACAGACAGGCAGAATGTTTGAAAACACAGAGTAAACAGGGATTGCTGCATCCGGCCATGGTTCAGGATATCCTGATGAAGAAAACAAGGAGCCGGGGACAGGTGACGATTCCGGAAAAAAGAATTGCAGATTATTTTCCGGCAACTTACAACAAACAGCAGATTGAGGAAGTGATTTATCTGTTATTGGAACAGTGGAAAAAACGACAGGAAGGTGAAAAGGATGGAGAGCACAATAAAATTTGACTATTTTCGAGGAATGGAGGCGGAACAGTATACATTCTATCGAATTCCAAAGGTCTTGTTTACCGCAGAATGTTTCCGTGAACTTTCCTGTGAAGCAAAAGTTTTGTACGGTCTTTTATTAGACCGTATGGGATTAAGTATTAAGAACCGATGGTTTGATGAAGAGGACAGGGTTTATATCATCTTTACTGTCGAGGAACTTGCAGAATTATTAAACTGTGGAACTCAGAAGGTTGTACGTCTTTTAAAAGAATTGGATGTAAAAAGTGGGATCGGATTGATTGAGAAGAAGCGTCTGGGGTTGGGAAAACCAAATGTAATCTATGTGAAAAACTTTATGATTCAGGAATTAACAAGGGGAGAAACACAGGATTTAGGGGCGGAAACCCTTGAAAATACGCTGATTGGTGAAAATCACAATTCAAGAAATGTGAAAATCACAATTCAAGAAGGTGCAAAATCACAATTCAAGAATGATGAAAATCACAATTCAGGAAATGTGAAAATCACAATTCAAGAAAGTGCAAAATCACAATTCAAGAATGGTGAAAATCATCATTCCAGAATTGTGAAATCGGACATTCCAGAATATCCAAAATCACAATCTAATAATACTGAGTATAGTGATATTGAATATAATGAGAATCAATCTATCGATCTATCAGAGGGGGATGTGATGGAGCGAAAGAAATATTACCGAAACATGGTACAGGAGCAGATTTATTATAAGAGTTTGATTCAAAATCCACGTTATCAGAAAAATGAAGTGGACGAATTGGTGGAGCTGACTGTAGAAGTATTGATGCTGCCAGATGACAGAATGATTTGGATTGCAGGAGATGAAAAACCTGTGATTCTGGTGAAAGATAGATTCCAGATGTTAAATGATGCTCATTTCGAGTATGTATTGGATAGTATGAAGAGAAACACAGGGAAAGTTCAGAATGTGAAAAATTATTTGTTGACCAGTTTGTATAATGCACCGTTGACTATGGAGCATTACTATCGCTTGGCAGTGAACCATGACTTGTATGGAGGCGGACAGGCAGGGTAATAAACGATCAAATTTGTGACACGATGTCGTAAAGTGAGGTGGACGATAGAATGAGTTGGAAAAATAGATTAATGAAAAAAGAAAAAAACAAGAGAAATAAGCAATTTGGAATAAAATGTAAAGAAACTAATCACCTGATTGAACTGTTGGGGATGCTTTGCTTATTTGGCTTAATGAATCTCTGGGAAGTTGTATTTCCAGAAGATACGATATGGAATCGTGCGATAAGCATTTTATTAGGTGGAGGTGGGCTTTATTTTTTTCAAAAGCTTATTCTGGGTTCATCCAAAAATGAATGAAAGGATTGAAGTGCAGAAATTAAAAAATTTGGAGAAAGGAGTTTAGAGGATGGCATATCAGGAAAGCGAGATGGAGTGGGAAGAATTTTGGGAATGGATTCACAATCTGGAAGACGGAAAAGTATTGGAGGTAACATTTGAAGCCGAATCATCATTTGGATTTTGTAAGGATTAAATTAATTACCGAGAAAAGATTATACAGTGAGGAAGAATTGACGTCATCACAGAAAGTAGTTCAATTTATTTCCAAAGAATTAGCAGAATGTGACAGAGAAGTACTTTGTATTTTGAATTGTAATGCAAAATGTCAGGTGATCAACATGAACGTTGTCAGTATGGGATCATTAACAGAAACACTGGTAACAGGACGAGAACTTTTTAAAAGTGCGATTCTTTCTAACGCAAGAGGGGTGATCTTAATCCATAATCATCCGTCAGGAAATTTCACGCCAAGTAAGGAGGATTTCCTGGTTACAACTAAAATGTGTATCGGAGGGGATATTTTGGGAATTGATGTGTGGGATCATATTATCATTGCAGGAGGAAGTGGAGAACGTTATTCTATGGCAGAACAGGGAAAAATGCAGGAGTTCAGGAACAGATGGAAAGAGGCGGGGGAGTTTGTGGCAGATCCGCTATTTCAGCCACCAGCGAAGGAACAACGTTTTGGGAAACACTTGTAAAAGATATCGTAGAAATGGTTTTGTAGAAATGCTTGAATCGTTGCTGATGTTTGGCTAAAATAGTTGTAGTATGAGAGAAAATTAGGAGAAGTGCTATGACATATTATGTAACTGGGTATTATCAAGGAAAATCAATTCTGAAACGGGAAGACCATCTCTTTTTTCTGAAATGTGAAGAAGCCGAAGCACCTACAGGGACAATGGTAGAAGTTGATGCAGCAAAACCAGTATCAGAACTTTCAGAGAAGGAACAACTGGAAATTTTTCAGATTTATACGAGGTAAAGCGGAATGGAGCGAATCAATGGAAACAAAGAAAGATATGGAAAGACGGAGTTCGAGCGGACGTAAGGTAACCTAAAGTAATCTAGAATGCATCTTGCAGAGGTGTTATACTAAAATCAGAGAGTATGGAAAGAGAAAAAAAGGAATGAAAGAGATTTTGAAAAAATACAAACGACAAGTTCAGATTGCTGGTGGTATTTGTCTGATCGCAGTATTGGGAATCGGCGGATATGTAGCAGCGAATCAGGATACAGCTGTGCAGACACAGACAGAGATGAAAAAGGAGACGAAGTCCTCTGATCAGAAAAGCGCAAAAAATGATACAAAGGATGCAGCACTTGAAAAGAAAACAGATACGAAAAAGGAGAATGTAAAAAAGGAAGACACAAAGTCTGAAAAAGCAGTGGAACAAAAGGAGACGACAGCGAAAAAGTCGGAAAGTGCTGACAATAAATCCACAGAAAAAACAAATAAAAAAGAAGAGACAAAAACGGAGAAAGAATCGGAGAAAACGGATTCCAAACCATCGAATCAATCAGAGTCGAAACCGGAACAAAAGCCAGAATCAAAACCGGAGCAGAAGCCGAGCCAACCAGAATCGAAACCAGAAAAACCACAGCATACGCATACTTGGCAGGAAAAGACTCATACTGTCAACCATTCGGAAGTAGGACATAATGAGCAGTATGTGGTGAAAGAAGCCTGGACAGAGACAGTCACAGAAGATGTCTATGATCCGTGGGAGTGCTGCAACGTCTGCGGAGCGGACTGTACAGCGGATCCATCAGGTCACATGAAACAACACGCCTTAGCAGGAGAAGGAGGAGGACGCCATACAGAGTATTACAAAACAGTGACGAGAACGGTGGAACATCCGGCAGAGTACGGAACACGTTATGTAGTCGATACTCCGGCCTGGACAGAAACCGTTAGTGATGGATTTTTCTGTATTGGATGCGGGGCAAAGAAATAACAGGAGTACATATGACAGATACGACAAAAGTAGTTGGAAACAGAGAACGCCTGCCATGACAGAAGAGGAACAGCAAGCCTATCTGGAAGAGCAGTGGAGGGAATAAAATATCTGTGAAAAGAAGAACATTCAATCGAGTGTTCTTTTTTTGTACCCATTTTGAAGGGAGGGAGCAAAAAGTGAGACGATATCGGAATGGAATCCGGATTGCGGATTCTTCATAAATGATAGGAAGCATCAAAAAAGAAAATGAAAGAAGGAGGAAAAATTGCATGAAAAAATGGAAGCGGATTCTATCAGCAGCACTATCAGTTCTATTACTATCGGGAAACATATCCGTTTATGCGGCAGAAAACTTATCTGCAGCACGAACCTATACTGATCGAAGTGAAGTCATTGGAACTGCTGTGGTTGTAGGAGACGAGGAGTCTGCAGGTGGAAGTGCTTTGTTTTCCAGACCGGGAACAATTGCTACGATTACTCCGGGAAAGCCACATTCTTATGGTAGTTGGGGAACGTGTGAATTTAATGTAAAAACAGAGACCGGAAACCATCTTGGCTTCTGTGCGGAACCAAACTCGGGTACTCCATCTGGAAATTTTAGTGTTTCGATTTTGGATGATTCTCAGGAGAAGAACGCCAATATCAAGGCTGCAGTTTTATGCTATGTGATTCCGGAGCTTTATGAAGGATTGGGGAAAAATATTTATAACGCAAAAGATAACAATACGTATGCCTATTGCCACGCATTGATTGGATACCTTTATAACGGGAGTTTAACAGGGTTGTCATCAAGTATGGCAGATGGGGTGAGAATGATGTATTCCACAATCAATACTCACCGTCAGACGAATCAAACGCTGATCTCTTATATGCAGCGGTATCAAGTTTATGTAGCGTATAACGATCAGCAGGATATTGTGTGGGTCGAAGAGCAGCAAAAGGGAAGTATGAATCTGAAAAAAGAGTCAGCCAATCCAGAAATGACCAATGAAAACAGCTGTTACAGCCTGGAAGGGACAGTTTACGGAGTCTATAAAGAGCAATCCTGCAATACGAAGATTGCAGACCTGACCACAGATGCACAGGGAAATTCTAATACCATAGAAGTGGATGCTGGTACCTATTACGTCAAAGAAACGAAAGCTCCGAAAGGGTTCGTTTTGGATAAAAAAGTACATCCGGTTACCGTGACAGCTGGAAAGACCGCAGTGCTGAAAGTAAAAGATCTTCCACAATTAGACCCGGTGGGAGTGTTACTTGGAAAAATTGACAAGGAAACCAATCAGAACAAACCACAGGGAAGCGCCTCATTGGAAGGTGCAGAGTTTACCGTGAAATATTATCAGACACTTTCGGGTAGTGATCCAGGAGAGGCAGGACAGTCGCCTGAGCGCACTTGGGTGTTCCGAACAGATCAGGATGGATTTTGTGAATATAATACACAATATCTAGTTTCAGGAGATGAGTTGTACCTAGCACCTTCCGGTGTTCCATCGTTGCCTTTAGGTACTATATCCATTCAGGAAACAAAAGCACCAGAGGGCTATCTACTGAATTCAGAAATTTATGTGATTAAGATTACAAGCACAAATGATGGCAGCGAGTTTGTTTATACTTATAATCAACCCAAAATTCCGGAAACCCTACTGACATTGGATATCGTGAAAGTTTTAAAAGGCAAAGATGCGCCGATTTCAGGGGTGGTCTTCCTTCACACAGATTCCAAAGGCAACCAAGAGGAAGTGACAACGGATGAAAAGGGACAGGCAGTACTGAAAGGTCTGACCCGTGGCATCCATACCATTCAGGAAAAAAGCGTACCGGATGGGTATACCAAAAATCCAGGGGTTTTAAAGTTTTCGGTGGACGAAAATAATAAGATCACGTTGTTGGAAAATACGGCAACGGACAAAACTGGAACCATGAAATTTACGGTTCGTGAGGATGGAACGGCACAGCTTCACGTAGAGGATGTATTAGCACCGTATCAGCTGATTGTCCACAAGGTGAATGACCATGCAAAAGTACTGGAAGGAGCAGAGTTTACCCTCTATACAGACAAGGAGTGCAAGCAGGAATTGCAGAAAGCGACCAGTGGAAAAGATGGAATCCTGCGGTTTCAGGATCTGGAAGTGGAAAAGAAATATTATCTGAAGGAGACCAAAGCACCGGACGGTTACCGGATCCCGGTGAATTCGGACGGCACGGATATCGTGTATGAGATCTACACCAAGAGCGATCCGCAAAAAGATCTCTTTGAATACTATGTGAATGGAAAGAAGTATACAGATGCAACTGGAGACTTTGCAATCACGGGAACGAAAGCAGAACGGGAAGTGAATCTGAAGGTGGTCAATCCGATCGGAATGAAGATGCCGGAGACGGGAAGCCCATGGACAGCGGGGATCCTACTGGCAGGAGTTGGAGTAATCGTGGCAGGATATGTGATGATGATAAGAAAGGGGAAACAAGAAGATGAAGAGAAGTAAAGTGTGGATGTTAGCAAGTATCTTAGCATTGGGTGGAATGAGTATGAGTACCGTAGGAACTCCGCTTTTGACGGTACAGGCTGCGGAAGAAGCAACTGTGGCAGCAAAGGAATATACCACCCAGGGAGGAATCGCCAACATGGGAAGCGGCACGGCAAACATTACCATCAAAGGGAATGAAGGCCAGACTCTGGTAGGAAAGAAATTCCATGTGTACAAGCTGTTCCTGGCACAGAATGCACAGGGCATGGAATCCATCAATTATACCTTTAACCCTACCTACGAACAGGCATTAAAGAACGTGGCAGCAAAGGCACTGTCAGTTCCGGTGGATGATGTGACAGAATATATGGTCATTGACTACATCCAATCTTTGAACTCCTACAAGGTGGAAGGAGCGCAGACGGAACAGGAACTGGAAGGACGCTACAGCAAATTCCGTTACTTTGTGGAAGATCTGCGAGATGAAATCGAAAAACAGGGCGTACAGTCTGATGTGGTGAATATCAAGGATATAAAATCCGACAATTCCGTCCAGTTGACCGGACTGGAGTTTGGGTATTACCTGGTAGATGAGATTACGGATGTGGAAGGCACTCATTCTGCAGGTTCCCTTTGTATGGTCAGTACGGCAAATCCAAGTGCAGAGATGCAGGTGAAATCGGATTATCCAAGTGTGATCAAAAAGATCCAGGAAGATGATCAGAATCCCAATCTCACAGATCCGGATGGATGGAATGACATTGGAGACTATGAGATCGGACAGACTGTTCCCTACAAATACGAATCCAACATCCCAAACATGAACGGATACAAGAACTATTACTATGCATGGCATGACAAGATGGACAAAGCTCTGACGTTTAAACCGGAAAGCGTGAAGATTACGATTTCTGATGAAAAAGGGAAAAGCTACACCTTAAAAGAAGGGGAGTTTACAGTCAAAACGAATCCGGGTGGAGGAGATACCTTCCAGGTGGTTGTTCAGGATATGAAATCCATCGTAGATAAGCAGTTCCCGAACTTTAACGAGAAACAGGAAAATACCTATGGACAGAAGGTGACCCTGACTTACGAGGCAACGTTGAATGATCTGGCGGCCAACGATACGGGACGTCCAGGCTTTGAGAATGATGTGCGGCTGGAATTCTCCAACGATGCGGACAGCAATAACGAGGGCAGTACCGGATTTACCCCATGGGATACGGTCGTCTGCTTCACCTATCGGATTGACATCGTGAAAACCAATGACCACGATAAGGTGCTGCAGGGTGCCCATTTCCGTCTGTATAGTGACAAAGACTGCAAAAATGAAGTCTACGTGAAACAGGGAGATACGGGATATCATGTGATCAACCGGGATTCTGCAGGAGGTACGGATCACACAGGTGGAAGCCAGCCGCAGGATGTGGTGGAGATGGTATCCGGAGCAGATGGACAGGTGATCCTCATCGGTCTGGATCAGGGAACCTATTGGCTGAAAGAGACCAAAGCTCCGGATGGATACCGGTTGTTAAAAGACCCCATCGAGATCAAGATCATCCCAACCTACACGGATGACCGAAACAATTACATCAAGGGGCAGGGCGCTACGGCAGAAACGTTGAAGGAGCTGCAGGCAACGGCACATATCAAGAGCTTCTATGATGGAGTCACAGATGAGAAAGACCTGCAGTTAGAAACGAATCCAGAACAGGGAAATGCGAACCTGACCGTTGTCAACAAGGTGGGAAGCAAACTTCCAGTGACTGGTACTCCGGCACTGGCAATCCTTCTGATCACAGGAACAGGGCTGATGGCAGTGGCAGTAGCAGTTGCAAAAGCAAGAAAGAAGGAATAAGGAATGCGGAAACGATGGGGGATCTGGGTGTTGTTCCTACTTGGATTCCTTTGTTGCTGTCTGCCCCTTCTGGCACATCTGTACAGTCAGAAAGAGCAGGAACAGGTGATTGCAACCTATCAGAAGACCATCCAGGATCAGAAACTGGATGTAAAAGAACTACGGAAACAGGCAGAACATTACAATAGCATCCTCTATCAGACCAATGGGGCAACCTTATCTGGGGAGGATGCACTTCTTTTGGGGGATGCGTCTTACGCATCCCTGTTGGATACCACCGGGACGGGGGTCATGGGAAGTATGGACATTCCAAAGATCGGAGTGGAGCTGCCGATCTATCATGGAACCAGTGAAGAGGTCTTATCGAAAGGGATCGGGCATTTGCAGGGAAGCAGCCTCCCGGTAGGCGGGGAATCCACCCACAGCATTTTAACCGGACATCGGGGACTTCCCCAGTCAAAACTTCTGACCCGGCTGGATGAATTGGAAGAAGGGGATTACTTCTTTTTCCACGTGCTGGATGAAACCCTGGCCTATCAGGTGACGGAGATCCAAGTGGTAAAGCCCGAAGAAGTCTCTGTATTAAAGATCCAGGAAGGGCAGGATCTGGCATCGATCATTACCTGTACTCCTTACGGGTTAAACACACACCGCCTGATCGTAACTGGAAAGCGGGTGCCTTATGAGGCAAAAAAAGCAAACAGCATGGGAGAAGAACTGCCCTCTGCAAGGGAATTGGTGTTTACCCTGTTGCCGTTTGCGTTCTTATTATTATTCCTCCTGTATATCTGGAGAGAAAGGAGACGGAGAACACATGAAGCGAAATATGATGACAAGATTTAGTGCCGGATGTCTGGCACTGCTATTGACCTTTGGGAGCGTCTGCAGTGTGCAGGCAGCTCAGGAACCAGCAGAACCGAATACCGGGCAAGAGACACAGACCGGGCAAAGTCCAGAGCAGACGGTACAGACGGGAAGCGTGACCGTCCAGCTGACACCGGGAAAAGAGGGAACCAGCGTAGCGGATGTGGAGTTTTTCCTGACGAAAGTAGGGGAGATCCAGGACAGCACCTATACGCTGCTTCCGGAATATGAATCCACAAAGATCGATTTGAATACGCTGACCACGGCAGAGCAGTTGGAGGAGGCTGCCAAAACGCTGGCAGAGACAGCCAAACAAGAACAGGGGAAAAAAACGGATGGAAACGGACAAGTCGTGTTTGAAAAACAGGAGTTGGGAGTGTATCTTTTAACGGCCAAAGACCAGCCGGGGTACGATCTGGTATCCCCGACCCTCTTAAGCATCCCTACCATGGAAACAGACGAAACATTACATTACGACATCAAAGTGGAACCGAAGCACACCCCGAGACCAGCCGAGCATACGGCACCCCAGACCGGACTGTTTGATGCCACCATTTGGTATCTCGCAGGGGGAGTCCTCCTTCTGGTACTTGCTGGGGGACTGGTATTTGCAGCAAAACGACATGAGAAGAAGTAAGGGACTTTTGGGATTGGTCTTTTTGTTAGTGCTGCTGGGTGTGGGCTGCTTTTATCTGGCATACCGGGAACAGAAACCATTTCAGGAGATGAAAGTGAAAGGGGAAGCGTTGCAGAAACTGGTGGTACAAGAAACAGGCAGCCAGGAGGCCAATCCCATGGAGCGTACCATTGATTTTCCAGCACTGCAGCGCATCAATCCGGAGATCGTAGGATGGTTGTATGTGCCCCAGATCGGGGTAGACAGCCCCATTTTAACCGGACAGACGGATACAGAATACCTGACCAAAGATTTTGAAGGGGCATATAGCCCACTGGGGAGTATTTTTACATTTGCCGGAGCAAGGATTTCGGACAGTCAGGTGTATCTGTTTGCCCACAACATGGCTTCCGGACAGATGTTCGGGAGTTTGAAACAATTTACGGGCGAAGCGTTTTTGACGGCAAATCCGGAAGCTTATCTGTATACGCCGGAGCGTGTCCGGAAACTGCAGGTGGAAGGCTGGAAGTATCTGCAGGCAGATGATCCCTGTTTTTCCAGTAGGGAGAGCCAGGGTCAGGATACAGCCAGGGTGACGCTTGTGACCTGTGTGGGATATTTCCAGACCCCCAAGCGGCTGGCAGTGAATACAAAGGTAGTGGAAGAACGCACTACCTTTTAGGAGGGAGTGCGAATCCATGAAAAAACGAAACAAGAGGTTGCTGATCACCAGCATCGTACTGGCTGCCTGTGGCAGCCTTTGTCTGGGACGTTCCCTGACGACTCTACCCGAAAAGGAACGTCCCAAAACAGAACAGATGCAAGAGTCTGAAACAAAGGAGAAAGATTTCGAGGAAACCCAGGAACCACAGAACCCTATGGCATCTGAAGAACCAGTGGCACCTGCACCTGAAGTGCCAGTGCCAAAAACCGGGGATTCCTGGTGGTGAAACAAGAAGGAGGATGTATGGAAGAAGAGAAAACAAGGGAATTTCCGGAGCCAGAAGGATCCGGAACCAAACAGTATCTGGAAGAGATGCAGCGCATTTTTGCTGTACGGGAGGCAACGTACCAGAAACGGAAACAGGAACATGAACAGAAAAGCCAGGATCTGCAAAAGATCCAGACCGAGCTTGGGAGACAATACCAAAGCCTGGAAGGGCAGAAACAGGAACTGGCATCTGCAAAACAAAAGCTGGCAGATCAGGAAGCGGCTCACCGGAAGGAACAGGAAGCTCTGCAGCGTGAAAAACAGGACTTTGAGCAGACCAAGAAGCTCTATGAAGGACAGCAACAGGAACTGCTGATGAAGAGCCGACTGGAACTGGAACAGCTGCGCAATGAGCGGATGGAAGCGGAAGATCTGAAACGGGAGTATGAATATCAGATCGGCCAACAGGAATGCGGAATCCCACCGTCCCTTCCGGATTTGTCCGCATATGTGCCGAAATTGGAATACGAGGCAGTGAAACAGGAACGGGATACTCTGTTCCAAGAAAAGACGCAGTTCCAGCAGACACAATGCGAAGAACTGACGCAATTGCGGGAGGAGAACCAACACCTGACTATCCAGTTGGAGCAGAAAGAGCTTCTGTTGAAACAATTGGGGGAGGAGAGAACCTCCTTACTGAAAAAGCTGCTGGAATCCAAACAGGAATCATCACAGGAGCCAGAAAAAGAGAGGGAAGTGCTGCCGGAGGTGGAAACCGAACTGGATTCAGCGGAAGTAATCCCGGAAGAGATGGATACAGCCGAAGAGAATGAATGGAGACAGCGACCTTTGCGGGTTTCCGTAAAAGAACAGGAGATTACCAGAGAGGAATTGACTGCAACGGTCTTACAGCGGTATCTGCAGAACAACCATCCGGAGTTTGAGCAGCTGGAAATCCGGCATTCGGAAGAAGGCGAACAGCTCCATGGGGAAGTGGGAAAACTGTCCTATGCCTTTTTGTTTTTCGAAGACTTGATCCAGTTTGACATTTCTGCAAAACGCAAAGGCGGAAAGGAACTGGAAGAGAAATTAGAGCGGATCGGGAAAAAGGTGCCGGGGGTACAGTTCCAATATTCCAAGGGTGAGGGGCGTGTGTATGCCAGCGGCTTTTTGACCAAAGAATTGACACCCAAACAGGCCATGAAACAGGTCTTTGAGATTGCAGACTATTTCCGAGGATAGGGTGTTCCGAAATTCGGAACAAGAAAGGAGTTATGATGTTTTATATTGTGATCGGAATCGTCCTGCTTCTGTTGTCGGCGGGAACCATTGCTGTCATGGTTCTGTTTGAAATCAGGGATCGTAGGGCAGGAAACATCCAACAGGGAAAAAGACTCCCGAAAAAGCCGTATTCCAAAGCATTTCTTGCTGCGATCCCAAGAGCCTATGAATCCTCGGGAACGCTTCAAGGAATGCTGACGCTTTTGGTGGAGCAGTGTCCCAAAGAAAATGGACGGGCAAAAGCAGCTCTGGATTACCTGGAACACAGTCGGTACCGGGACTATGAAACGGCACTGGCTTATCTGTCAGATTCCAGTGCTGTTTGTGAAAAACAAATCAGGGAGGTGTTAAAGCGGGAAATTCAAAAGACAACCGCATTAACTTGTCACTAAGCACGGATGGTTCGTGCTTTTTTTGTACTCAAAATGAAAGAGATGTTCCGGATTTCGGAACAGGAAAAGGAGAATGTTATGAGAAGAAGTAATTGGAAATCCAAACTGGTCGTTGTGATCGCAGTGGTCATTGGAATTTTATGTGGATTAGCTGCCGCTTATGTTGTGAATCAGAAATTTGGTGCCGCCTATATTGGACTGGCATTTTTTATTACCATGCCATTGGTGGCAGGAATCTTAATGTTTTTGATGATCCGTGTATTTCATATTGGAGAGTAGGAGGAAAAAATGATGAAACAAAACAAGATGCAGAATGAAAGAATAAACCAGAGGAAACTGGTGAATCCAACAAAAAAGGAATGGCGATGGCACATGGCACAGTTCGGTGTTGGCTGCCTCCTCTTATTTTTTGCAGTAAACGTCCCTGTGTTGGCGGCGGGAAACGTGGATACCTCTCAGATCACAAATGGATTTGATGCCATTTATCAGGTGATTGCGGCCATTGTATCGGCCATCGGTTCCATCTTTCTGTTATGGGGACTGTTTGAATGGGCGCAGTCATTAAACACACAGGACGGTGGCGCACAGTCCATTGCCTTTAAGAGGATCGGAAGTGGTCTGGTAGCAACCCTGGCACCACAGATCATTACGGTCATCCGGACAGGACTGCCAAGCTAGGAGGTGATGGCAAATGCCAGGATGGGTAGAAGACCTGTTAAAGGAAATGTTCTATGGCCCGTTTTATCAGCTGGCAAAAGTCGTCTGGGATTGGTGCATCGGATTGAGCACGGGGGTCATTAGTCAAGACCCCCAGCACTTTTCCCCGGCCACTTGGAAATTTGTAACAGATACTCTGTATCCCTGGGCAATGGGAATCGGTTTATCCATGATGAATGTATTTTTCATCTGCGTATTTCTAAAAGCAGCCTCCAACTTAAAAGAAAATATCACGTTGGAACTGTGTATCGAAGGGATGATCCGGCTGGTGGCCTTAAATGTGTTGATGCAGATGGGAATGCAGTTGATGAAGACCCTGTTTTCCATGGCATCCCTGATGGGAGGAATGGTATTGGATTTCCAGGCACCAGATTTTTTCACCGGCGAAGTGGATGCCGGAAGTGTTCTGTTCTGGTGGTTTATGGGATTCCTATATTTCTTTATCGCACTGATCTGTGGAATGCTGATCTTTTTAACCTTATTTAGTCGTTATGTGAAGTTATATCTTCTGACAGTCACCTTCCCATTGGCTATGCCGAGCATGGTGTCCGGACGTGGGATTGACGAAACAGCGAAGAGCTGGGTGAGAAGTTTTTTAGGAAATGTGTTTGAGATCGTGGTGATCGCTCTGGTGATGTCGATCTCCGGGCGGATCATCGGAGGCATGGATATCCAGGGGGACAGCTTTGCAGATTTCTTTGACGGATTTGGGCAGGCACTGACCTCTACGATCTATATGATCGGAATGGCAGTGTCGGTACGGGGTGCAAGGAGCTTTATGAAAGAAACCTTCCACTTATAAACAACTTGTTCCGAAATTCGGAACGGAAAGGAGTAGAAAGAAAGGATATGAAAATCGATATCAACAAAGATTTTGAAACTGCCTACCAGCAATCCATTTGGAAAGGGCTGGATCTGAAACAGTTGATTACGGTGGGCTGCTTTTTGCCCACGGTGATCGGGATTATGGTTGTCCTTTGGTATTTTTTAAACGTTCCGCCGCAGGGAGGCGTTTACATTGGAATTCTGGCAGCACTGCCGATCCCGTTTTTGGGACTGTTCAAATACCGGGGAATGTCTATCCCTATGTTATGCAAAGAATGGAAGTATCTGCAGAAAACAAAGAAACTTTGTGGGGAAACAGAAACTGCAGCCGGTCAGAAACACCGAGTATTTACCATGCATCCATCGAGAAAGGAGCGATAAAAAGAAATGGCAATTTTTAATGGAAATAAGGAATTTTCCAAGAAAAGGGAGCTATCCCAGCCTTTGGTTCCGGTACCCAAGAACGTGCGTCAGGCATTCAACATCCAGAAAGCCTATGCAAACGGGGTATTCCAACTGGAACCCAAAAGGAAGGAGACTTTGTATGACCGATGTTATGTATTTGAGGATATCAATTACATCAACAAGAACCGGACAGAGAAAAAGAACTTTTTGTCGGAACTGATGTTCTGGCTCAATTCCATGGATGCGTCTTATAAGATCACATTGTGCAATGAATACCAATCGGTAGAAAAATTTCTGGCATCGATCCGGAATGAACGCAATGAGAAGGAATATCCGGACATTGCAAAAGGGATCCGGCAGTGGCAGGAATCGAAACTGGCGGATGCCAACTCCACGGTGCGGACACTGCGCTATCTGACCATCACCTGCAGGGCAGACAGTCTGGATCAGGCAAACATCTATTTTCGGGCATTGGAACCTATGATCGAGGATGCCTTTGCAGGATGGGGAAGTGACATTGCTGTGTTGGGAACCCTGGATCGGTTCCGGGTACTCCATGGGATGCTACGTCCCGGAGAAGAGTTCCCGCAAGCAGTACTGCGGGACGCTTTGCAGGACTGGAAAAGTGACGTGCTGCCACGGAGTATCCAGCAATTCAATGATTACCTGATCTTGGGAGATACCGTGATGACCGTGCTGACTGCTACCCAATATCGGAAATCCCTGGATACGGACACCTTTTTACATACGTTAAGCAGCCTGTCCTATCCGTCTTTTGTGACACTGGACTTTGTTCCGGTACAGCAGGAGGTCATCAATGACAAGCTGGTAGCGATGCATATGAACAATGAGCGGGAGATCAACGACGAAATCGAACAGAAACGGCAGGCAGGGCAGATTGTGACTTCTCCGTCTTACACCAAAAAGAAACGCCGGGATGAGATTGAGGAATACATTGAAATGGTGGATGCCAACGATGAGAAAGGGGTCTTTTTAAATCTTCTGGTGGTGTTGACGGCTCCGGTGAAGGAAGGCGTGGAGCTGTTGCAAGAGCGGATGGAAGAGGTCTGCGCCATCGGACGTTCTGATAAAGTGGGCGCCTTTTTGGAGCCTTGTGATTTTCGACAACTGAAAGCCTTAAATACGGCACTTCCAATGGGTGGGAGACAGGTGGATTATATGCGGTTTTTCCTGACCTCTTCTTTGGTGGCATTTAATCCCTATCATGCCCAGGATATCCTGGAGCCGGGCGGAAAGATGCTGGGGATCAATAAAACAACGGGACGGTATCTCATTGCCAACCGGAAACTCCTTCCCAACCCTCACGGGATCATTGTGGGATATTCCGGTTCTGGAAAATCCATGCTGATCAAGCTGACCGAGATTTCCCAGACCTTGCTTGGAAGCGAAGATGACATCATTGTGCTGGATCCCCAGAATGAATTTGAAGATATCTGCAGGGAGTATCAGGGAGTGTATTTTGACCTGACCCCTAAAAGCGGGATTTATCTCAATGGATTTGAAGTGACCCAGGAAGTCTTTTCCGGCAGTAAAGAGCTGAAAGCGGAATTTGTGGCCAAACAGTGTGAGTATGCAAAAGGACTGGTGCAGGCGATCATGAAAAATATCCTGGTCACCCAGGAGCACGATTCCGTGGTGAGCCGTTGTACGGAGCAGATGTTTGCCCAGGTTTTTGCTCAAAAGCGGTTAAAGAAACAGCCCACCTTACTCTGGCTGCGGGAAGAGATTGGAAAGGAACTGGAACAGGTACAGCACGCTCACGATGAAGCCATCATCCGTCCCATCTACAACTCCCTGGAAGAGTATACCACGGGCTCCTGTGACATGCTGGCACATCCGACCAATATCGAATTCCAGAACCGTCTGGTGGGATTTGGGATGTGCAACGTGCCGGAAAACAACTGGGAGGCTGTCATGGATACGGTGCTGCATTATCTGTCTACCAGGATGGATTACAATAAAAAGTTGCAGAAAGCCACACACTTAGTGGTGGATGAGGCACAAGTGGTTTCGGAAAAACCGGGATCTGCAGATATGCTCAACAATGCAGTTATTACCTTCCGAAAGTTCGGAGGAATCGTCACCCTGGCGATGCAGAACGTGGTGGCAGCTCTGGCCAACAAAAAGATGGTAGAGCTATTCCAGAACTGTTCCTATAAATGCTTTTTAGATCAGGGCGGTGTGGATGCCCAGAGCCTGGCAGAAATCCAACCCTTATCCGAACGGGAATTCCGTGCCTTGGGAACGGGAAAACCGGGAGAGGGTGTGATCGTCTGGAATAAAAAAGTGGTGCTCTTTAATGCCCGGATTGAGAAGGATAATATCCTGTATGAAAAATACTCCACCAACTTCCATGAAAAAGCACAGCGGAAGGCAGAATGTTCTTCTGTGATGGCAGTTCCTGTGAGAAAAGAAAACGTGACGAAATCAGAGGAAGAACCGGAACTCTGGGAGGAACGGGTGCCCCTGCAGGTGGCGTATAAACCGGAACCGGAGATACCTCAGAACTGGCAGGAGGAATCCCCCGATGTGCTGCAACAGGGGTGGGGGGGGAACAGGAGTGGGAGACCGTGCTGCAGCTGGCAGCGTTTGCCCCCATCCGGCTGGGAGATGTGACCGCACTGTTAGAGATTGCACCACAGGATGCACAGCGGTTGTTGGATACCATGGTTCAGGCAAGGGCGTTGGAAGAGAAAGAGGGCTGGTATCAGATAAAGTAGGTGAAATCAATGAGATTAAATGAAACAAAACGAAAACAAAGGGACTTGCAGGAAGAAGAACTGGAAGCACTCTGGAACCAGATGGAGCTGCAGAACCATCTGAAGAAAAAGAAAAACTGGGATGCCTGGATGGATGGGGAAGTAGAAGCACAGATCGAGGAAGAGATCCAGGAGTATCTGGCAGCATCCAGTGATCCTACCGTATATCTGAACCGGAAAGAAGCGAAAGCCTGGAACCGGATGCCAAAGTCCAAACAGAAGCGGCTCTTGCAGAAAGGATCCCAACAGGTATTCAAAGAGTGGCAGGCAGGGAAGCGAAAGGAGTTCTCTGGCGACAAACGGAATCCGGAGGATTCCATGGAAGATCTGGTCTTTTTGCAGTCAGGGACTTCCCCTTCGGGAATGCAGAAATCAGGAAGGACGGGACAGAAAGGGATTTGGAAACCAGAAGGAGTGTCAGGAATGCAGGAACCATCCAGAGGCAATGCATTTCCCCCGTTCGGTCAGATGCAGAGTTCATCCAGACCGGGGAGAGCTGGCAGGGCAGGAAGCCGGAATTTTAGGAATCTCCGGGAGGGAAAGCCTGGATCCCAGATGAGAGGAGACCAGCAGGAACCAGCCCGTTCTGCGATGCAGGGAAGATCCCCGTCTGGATACACAGGAGCGGGAGCGACAGGAATGAAACATCCAGGGGCTTCTGTTGCAAACAGTACACCTTCTGTGACTCCGGCAACTCTGGCTACTCGGACAGCAAAGAAAACTGCCCAGACCTTTCAAACCTATATTCAGGGGGTGAACCAGGCAGCCCAGCAAGCCATTGGAGAAGAGCGAGCAAAACTGGAAGATAGCAAACAACAGAATGCACAGGTTGGAGATCTGCCATCCTTTGTAAAATATGTGGGGGCAACGGTGGGAAGTATGGTATTGGCCGGGGCAGCCATGGTACTGCAGCTGGCGGCGGCACTTTTGACCGTGCTGGTGACCATGCTGGCCTTTCTGTTGGTAGCGGTATTGGCAATTTCTTTGATTGTCGGTGTGATCGTGTCTTTGATCGGCGGGTTTTTAGACCAACAGCCGGCAACGGGACATGGATTGCCTCCTTTCGTAACAGAGGATATGATGGAAGCTTTTTTTGCCGTACAGGAAGAGAGCGGGATCCCGGTATCCACGGGAGTGGCACAGCTGATTGCAGAATCCGGATTCGGGTTATATGGGCCAGGTGGTAACAATGGACAGGGACTCTCCCAGTTGGCGTACGAGTATAAAAATCTGTTTGGGATCAAATATTTTTCCGGAGACCAGTATGCCATTGGCGGTGTGGACATGTCTACCGGAGAACAGACCGGAAATGGGAATACCACCATCACGGCTGCGTTTTCCGTGTATCCGGATTATGGAGCCTGTATCCGGCAGCGAGGATGGATGTTGAGCCGGGAACCTTATGCAAGTAAGGTGTCTGCGTATCGGAATAAAAACGATAAAAAATATTCAAAAGAAGATGCCAGAGGATTTATGAATGGAATCCGTGCGGCGGGCTGGGCAACGGATAGTTCTTATGTGGAAAAATGTGTGCAGCACATGGATAATTATAACCTCTACCGATTCGATAACATGACTTATGAAGAGTACCAAAAAAGCGGAGGGGGAAACTACGATGGAACAGTGACGCCGCTGATGCAGAGCATCGTGGATCATGCCGCTAATAATCAGGGAATTTACCCTTGTACCCCGGATATGTGCGCTCAGTGGGTGACTGGAATTTATCAGGCTGCAGGAGCACCAACAATCCCTTATGGGAATGCCATCGATATGTGGAACAACTATAAAAATACGGGCAATACCAGCATGGAAAACATTCCGCCGGGAGCCATTGTGTGTGGCAGTGGCTACGGAAGTATGGGCAGCATATATGGACATGTCGGGATCTATCTTGGGAATGGAATGGTGGCCAATAACCGGGGCTATTTTTCCGTGGAAAGTCTGGAAGAATGGTGCAGTTGGCAGACCGCAACCTGTCAGGGACATACGGGGTGGATCGGCTGGGTGTTCCCAGGTGGAGTTCCGGCAAATTAGAACAAAAAGAAAGGATGAAAAGAATGAGAACTTACCGAGTTATGAAAAGTAAGAAAGGGGATAAAATGCAGTGAGAAAAAGAATCGGAATTATGATGGCAGCCATGATACTTTTGTGTGGGATTTTGACAGGCATCGGAATCTTTCTGGTTGTTCTGAAACAGGAGAAATTACCGGAACAGAAACCAGAAAAAGTGAAGCAGGAATTACAGAAAAAATCAGAAGAAACACTGGAAGATCCAAAGCAGAAACCAGAGGAAACAGAGCCAGAAAAGGAAGCAGAAGAACAAGCGGAGGAACCACTTTCTATGGAGCTTTCAGGGTTAAATGAGGAAGCACTTTCCATGATGGGAATTTCGAAAAGAGAAGTGGCAGATGCGTTGAGAACATGGACACAGGAACATGGATTTTCCAGTGCCACAGGAGCACAGTTCATGGAGCCGATGCTGGTACGATTTTCAGAAGAAAAATACAGCATGGATTGCCAGCTTCTTTTTGCAGATGGAGGCAATGGAATCCAGCCGGAGGATGTACAAACCAAGCTGACGATGGATTATTTCAAAGAGAAAAAGTTGTTGCAGATTCATCCATGAAAGGAAACCAAACTGCAAGGCAAAAAGAGAAAGGTTACAGATTGAATATTTTATAGTATCCAGGGGTCTTAGGGGCGTTCCCCTAACAAGATGGCAGGATGTTTGTTAAACATTATGCGTATCTTGCCAATTTTCCTCTGGGAAAATTGCGTAGAAAATCCGTAGATTTCTGGAAGTTTGCAATACAAAAGCATACAAATATGCTGTACAAATGTATGCTTTTTGCGTGGGAAGGAAAGAAAGGAGACGGCATGGCGAAACAGATGAAAAGTTTTCGGCTATCGGAAGAGGCAATCGCTGTGATTGAACACCGGAATCGGGAACTATATCGATCCGGTCAGGCGTATGTGGAATCCCTGCTTTTGGGAGAAAAGAAACGACCAATGGAGGAACAACTGCTGGAAGTTTTGGAGGAGATCAAAGGGGAACTGAACCGGCAGAATTATAAGTTGGAAAAGCTGCAGAAATGCTTGGATTCTGCATTGGAACAGAGGAGAAAAACAGAAGAGAACAGACTGCCATATACCCCGCCGCCCTCTGACATTATTTGAGGAAAAAATTTGGAAAATAGGATGATAGCAAAGGAGTAAACGTAATGAAGCTACAGGAACAATTAGAAAAAGTACAGAAAGATCTGGAAAAAGTTGAAGAGCGCAGAAAAGAACTGCAGAAAAAGGAGAAGGAATTACGAACCAAAATCGAATTGGAAACCGCAAAAGAAGAGGCGAAAAAGAATGAAGAAATCCGAAAGATTGTAGAAGAAGCCTATGGACAAGTGGACGGGGCAGATCTGGAAGCATTTCGTCAGTTTATGCAGGAACAGGCTGGGAAGAGGAAGCAACAAGAGGAAGAATTCAAAGGATATGATCTGGGAGGAATTTAAGTGAAGCGCAATGTATTGGTAGGTGTCCGATTTTCTCCAGAAGAGCATGCGTATCTTTGTGAACAGGCAGAAAAAGATGTGGAAACCCAGAAGAGAAACGGGACGAAAAATCTGTCTGCTTATATCCGAAAACGAGTGTTGGAAAGGTCTGGATACCAAGAAGAAATACAGATCCAAAAATCCTTGAAAGAATTGACTTATCAGTTTCGGAAAATCGGGACGAACATCAACCAGGCAACCAAACAGTTACACATTGGATATGAGCCCATGGCGGCAGTTAGTCGACTGCAAAAAAATATGAACGTTTTGGAACGACAGCTGGAAGAAATGAAAGAGGAATTCAAACAAATTTATGGCAATCACAAAAATATTAAACATTAAATCCCAATCGAATCTCCACAATGCCATCGAGTATATTTTAAAGCCAGAGAAAACGAAAGAGCAGTTGTGGGTTGGTGGAAATGCCGGGAACACGACACAAGAGGTGTACCGAACCATGATGGATACCAAACAGACATGGGGAAAGCTGGATGGAAGAAAAGGATACCATATCATCATCAGCTGGAAACCAGGAGAATGTACGGAAGAAAAAGCCTATCAGATCATTCAGGAATTTTGTCAGGAATATCTGGGCGAGAACTATGATTATGTGTTTGGAATCCACACGGATCGGAAGCATTGCCATGGCCACGTTGTGTTCAATTCCGTGAATCGAGTTACTGGTTATAAATATCGTTATGAACGTGGGGACTGGGAAAAATTTATGCAGCCAATTACAGACAAGCTTTGTGTGAAATATGGGTTGCCGAAACTGAAATATGACAAAGGAAATCAAAAAGGGGTTTCTTATGGAGAATGGAAAGACGGTGGGAAAAGCAGCTGGAAAAAAATGATCCGTGCAGACATCGATTATGCCATTTCCAAGTCAGAAACTTATGAGGAATTTTTAGAGCAGATGGGATCCATGCATTACCAGATCCAGGAAGGAACATCCAGGGAAGAAGGAGAAATTTTGTCTTTGAAGCTGCCTGGACAGAAGAAGTACTGCAGAACGAAAAAGAAAACATTAGGGGAAGCCTATACAGTTGCTGCTATTCGGGAGCGAATAGGGAAAGAATGGAAACGCTATCCTTATCCAAAGTCACCTAAAATAAAAGTTTGCCGTAGCAATGGAAGATGGAACAGAGCGTATCGGATGGGAGGCTACCAGGCAAGCCACATCCGGGATATTTATGAGATTCAGAATCGATATGCCAAAGGAAATCCTTATGCCACCAATGCAGGATCCATGAGAAAGCACTTGTTGGAAATCCGTAAATTGCGGGATGATTGCAGGTATTTAGTAAGAATGGATATCCGAAGCAGGGCGGCATTGGAGCAACGGGAAAAGGAGGTCTTACAAGAAGAAAAGCGTTTGAAACAGCAGCGTAGTCTGGAATGGGAGTTTCAGAATCATGGGACTTACCAGAAATATCAGGAGCTGGAAAACAAGTTGGCGCAGATTCCAGCATGGGAAGATCGATTTGAGCAAGTGTTAGATGAACTGGAAAGTTTGCAGGCACAATTGCCAAATGGAGTGGACCAGATTCAAACGGGAAAGGAACAGCTACAGGAGATTCGTCAGGAAAAGCGATTGATCCGTCAGATCAAACAGATGGATGAAGAACACAAACAAATCCGAGCATTTCCTAAGCAATCGCTACATCCAGGTTCAAAAGAAATTCGATGGGATCCGAAGAAACCGCAAAGAAAAGGAGGCAAGAAGTGGAAAAGAAACGGGAAATAACAGAAGAACAGGTCAAAGAATACCAGATGCTTCTGGCACAATGGATGCAGCTTCCAAAGGATGCCTTGGAAATCCTAAATGAGGATATGCCATGGCGCATCCGGGAATGGCTGTATGTATGTGCTCTGGATCAGATATCCGGGGCAGAATTAAAAACAATGAAACCACAAGGGCTGAAAAAGATCCAGGATATCCGGGCGCAGTTTCTCAAACAGAAGTTTCAGGATCGGCAGGAAATCCAAACCCAGATGAACGCATTGCAAAAGCAGATGGAAGAAGGGATAGAGAAACAGGCAACTGCTTTGTCCAGACTGCAGGAGGAAGTGTTACAGGTTCTGCAGTATCTGGAGCAGGAAAAGCAAATCCTAAAGGAGCGGGAAGAGCAGCTGTTAGAAGAACAGCGAAAATACAAGGAACAATTCCAGCAGATGGAAGCAAATAGGCTGGAAGAGGAGAAATCGTGGAGTCTTTGGAACAGGATGTGGAAGAAAAAACAGAGGAAAACACAAATGTGCAGGAAACGGGCACAAATGGATCAATTTGTAAAACAGGTGTTAGAAGAGGAGAAGTTTAGCCAGGAGCAAAAGAGTTATTTACTGGATTGTCTGGAACAAGGCGAGGAAATGGAAGAAGTGTTATATCTGGCAAAATCCTGTCTTTCTGTGGAACAAATGGAGCGAATCAAGCAGCTGCTTTCCGAGCATTCACAAATGTTCCGGTGCAGTTGGAGAAAGTCATGGAATAAAAAGAAAAGAGACAAGGAGGGATAGAACGATGAAGATACAGGTGCAGCTTTACCTGCCAGATCAGAGTCGGGGAACGGTTTGGGGGTATGGAACGATCACCTTGGAGCAGCTGCTGACATTTCAGATACGGATTTTGACATGCGAAAAAGGAGCAGGAATCAAGGAGGCGTTTGTCAGTTTTCCCAGAAGAAAGCAGGGAGAACGATGGGAGGACTTGGTAATCGTGGAGGATTCACTACGAAATCAGATCACAGAGGCAGTCCGGGAGGCGATCCGGATGGAAATCACAAAAGATTTGTATCTTCCCAAAATCGAAGTCTTGCATCTGCAGGTGTTTCCACAAGGGAAGAAGACTCCTCTTGTGGGAGAAGCAACGATCCGTGTCCTTGGGGTTACTGTGAAAGGAATTCTGTTAAAACGAGGGAAATATGGGGTGTTTTGCCAGATGCCGCAATATTACAGTGAGAAAAAGGGATACCAGGATGTGATATACAGTCCTTCTAAACGGCTGCGGGATGCGATTTTTCAAGCCGTATTGGAAACTTATCAGGAACGACAAAAGGAGTAGATATGGAGAACGAAAGAGGAAGACAGGAAGTTTTGATGGCACTACAAGGAGTAGGCAGACTGGGAATTATGATGGATCCGGTATTTAAACTAACAGCGGCAGGAACAATCCTGCTGATTCAGCACTTTGCGAGAATGTATAAAGAAGGACTATTAAACCGAAGGGAGTTTCAGAACTTTCAGGAATTTGCCAAATTGACCGAAGGAAATTATCAGATTGTAAACATTCCTATAGGAAGTTGGAAGGAGTTAGAAAAAGCCGGATTTGTCATCCAAATGGAAGAGCGAGGGGTTCGGTATGTAGAACTGCCGGATTTGAATCAGGCAGATGGACTTGTACAGGTGGCAATTTATGGAGAAGATAAGTTGAAATTTCAAGCCTGGTATGACCGGTTTTTAATGGCAGCGATGAAAGGGGGAGAGCATGAGTTAAGGGATCTGAACAACCTGACCAGTGGAAGAACCAGTATTGTCAGTATTCCGATTGAGCAGAATGTAGACTTGCTAAAGGATGATTTTGATGTTCTGCAGGTAAATTATTCTATGCTGCCAGACTTAAATGTAGGCGATGGAGACATACAGGTTGTGGTGGCCAATGCGGATCTTGCAAAAGTGGAGCATTGGTATCGAATGTATCAGGAACAGTGTCTGACAGATGGAAAAGAAATTCCAGACTTTCACACTATTGATATGGGAAAGTACCGAGAAACAGGTGCTATGGATGAAGAATCCTATGTGGATACGTCTTCGAAAGAAATACAGGAAGCTGTCAGCAAATATGAAGGGCAAGAACCGGGAGAATTAGAACAAAAGGTATTGAAACAGGAACAATCGATCA
>OLNM01000427.1_pt1 | contig 40625 bp, 38 predicted proteins | sample 1672391 | NCBI WGS metagenome assembly OLNM01 (sample SAMEA3136680, study PRJEB25190) | human gut metagenome | reverse complement strand
AGTACCACTTCTCCTGAAGGCCAATTTCGAAGACTGGACGATTATCAAATAAATCATCACGATAACCTGTTCCAGGAATTTCTAAGTATTGCCAACCGACAACCATCTCTCCTCTATAACCAAAATAGTAAGTTTTACCGTCTATTTTATGCCAATAGATTGCTTTATGATCATCTTTTACATAATATTTTCTATTATCCTTATCAACAAATCGGCCACCTGTGGTATCCGCAAATACCGTATTTGTAGCTAGCAAACCAAAGAAAAATGTTGTTAGTCCAACTTGCATCATTTTTTTCAAAATTTTCATCTATATACCCTCCAACATTAAATCCACTCACCAGATGAACCAAAGTTATAAACTTTACCATCGATAGTTTGGCTACCTGTAACCATTGCTCCATTTGAATTGAGATAATACCAGTTTCCATTTACTTTTGTCCAACCTGTCTTCATATCTCCATTACTTGCATTTAGGTAGTACCAAGTTGAACCATCTTTCACCCAACCAGTTGCCATGGATCCTGATGAACGGAGATAGTACCACTTGTTACCAAGGTATTGCCAGCCCGTTTTCATATCACCATTTAACTGGTCTAAATAATACCAAGTTGAGCCTTCCTGATACCAGCCAGTTGTCATAGCACCTGATGAACGGAGGTAGTACCACTTATTGCCAATTTGCTTCCAACCAGTTTGCATGATACCAGTTTCTGGATCTAGATAGTACCAAGCTGAACCATCATTTATCCAACCTGCACGTCTTTCACCACCAATATAGTTTTCTCCATTAATTTCCGTCTTAGCTAGATAATACCAATTAGACTGGTCATAAAACCAACCTGTCTCTAAAGAATGATTTTGATTAAAGTAATAGTTCGTGTAAAAACTCTTCTCTTCTTTATCTTCCGGATTTGTACGTTTTTCCCCATACTTTCTTCCAACACTGTCTTTAGTTTTAACCTCTAATGCTTTCCAACCAACAAACTCTTGTAGCACTCCATTTTTGTCAAAGTAATACCATTCTGGCATTGGGGAACCTTCTAATCTTATACCATTAGGGTAAGGACCAATTGTATATCCTTTAACTGGCATTGGAATGTATTGCCAACCAACAACCATTTCGCCAATACGATACTATGCAGCGAGAAGGAATTGATGCTTTGGTGATTATAGGTGGAAATGGTTCTATTACAGGAGCCCGGATTTTTGCGGAAGAATATGATGTGCCTTGTATCGGGTTACCTGGTACAATAGATAATGATCTTTATGGTACTGACTTTACCATAGGTTACGATACGGCTTTAAATACGATTGTGGAATGTGTGGATAAAATCCGTGATACGGCAACCTCTCACGACCGTATATTCTTTGTGGAAGTGATGGGACGTGATGCCGGTTTTCTGGCTCAAAACAGTGCCATTGCTTCTGGTGCTGAGGCAGCGATTATTCCTGAAGATCGTACGGATGTGGATCAATTGGAGAAATTTATCGGGCGCGGTTTTCGTAAGACAAAGAATAGCAGTATTGTTATTGTTTCCGAGAGTCCGAAAGACGGAGGTGCCATGCATTATGCAGAGCGTGTCAAGAAAGAATATCCTCAATATGATGTGCGTGTTACCATTTTAGGGCATTTGCAACGTGGAGGTTCGCCTAGTGCTTATGACCGTATTCTTGCCAGCCGTCTGGGGGCGGGAGCTATTGATGCCATATTGGAAGGGCAGCGCAACGTGATGATTGGCATTCATAACGATGAGGTGGTATATGTACCTTTTTCTGAGGCAATTAAAAAAGACAAGCCCCTTGATAAATCGCTTATCAAGGTGCTTGATGAATTATCTATTTAATGAAAATAATCATGAAAGGAGAAGCGGAAGTAATTCTTCTGCTTTTTCTATGATATGTGCCGGATGTAAGGCTTCCAATTCTGTGCGCGGGCGGAATCCCCATGCCACACCTATAGCTGTTACTCCGGCATGATGCGCTGTTTGCATATCTACATTAGAATCACCTACATAAAGTATATCTTCCTGTTTGACTCCTGCTTTTGTCATGATTTCGTTTATGATGGATGGATCGGGTTTTGCGGGGATACCTTCGCGTTGTCCCAATACTTCCACAAAGTTTATTTCAGGAAAATAGTGTGCTATTAACTTTCGGGTAGCTGCCTGGTATTTATTGGAGGCGACCGCTATCATGATCCCTTGCTGTTGCAGTGTTTTTAATAATTCGGAGATACCGGGATAAGGGCGGCTTAAATCGGCATTGTGCTCATCATAATAGGGGATGAATTGTGAACGTATCTTTAATACATTCTCTTCCGTACGTTCCCCTTCAGGCAGAGCACGCTCAAATAATTTATTGATTCCGTTTCCTACAAAAAAGCGGTATGCTTCCGTTTCATGTGTAGGATAGCCATAATATTGTAAGGCTTGGTTGGTGGCGGCAGCCAGGTCGGCAATGGTGTTCAGTAATGTGCCGTCCAGGTCGAATATTACAAGTTTCTTCATATTTGTACTTCTTTTATCGGTGCAAAGTTACTATTTTTGTATGCAAACTAATAATAATGCTTATGAACTTTCTAGAATTAGTGAAGGCGCGCTATTCTGCACGCAAATATGCCAATCGTCCTGTTGAGGCTGAAAAGTTGGATTATATCATGGAATGTGTACGTTTTGCACCATCTGCAGTTAATTTTCAACCATGGCGTTTCCGTATTGTTACAGATGAGGCCGTACTGAAAGCGTTGTATTCATGTTATAAACGGGAATGGCTTGCTACGGCTCCTTGTATCATAGTGGCTTGTGTGGATCATAATGAGTCTTGGCATCGCCGTGCCGATAATAAGGATCATGCTGATATTGATATTGCTATTGCAGTAGAACATCTTTGTCTGGCTGCTGCCGAACAAGGACTGGGTACTTGTTGGGTTTGTAATTTTGATGCTCCGCAATGCAGTGAGGTTTTGGGACTGCCGGAAAATTTGGAACCGGCCGTTTTGATTCCGGTCGGTTATGCGGAGGATGAACCTACAGAAAAGAAGCGGAAACCATTAAATGAAATCCTTCTTTAAAAAATCACAAAACCACCTTTCGGAGTGTCATCGGGCAGGCAGATTCAATTTCCTTTTACAGTGGATGAAGGTACTGTTAATTTCTTGACCTGATGACTGTTCCGGATTTTAAGCACATTTCTTTAGACTCTTCTTATTTTCTGATAATTTTGCATATTTTGTATTCCATTTATGATAGAAGTAAAGCCGAAATGGCTAAATTTGAGCACTTTTTAGGCTTTGAATAACCTATGAGTGTAGTAAGTACTATTAATAACACTGAAAATTATGGAGAACATAGGAGTTGGATTGATGTTGATGGTGGTCGGTATGGCGACCGTCTTTGTCATTCTCCTCATCGTTATCTATCTAAGCAAGTACCTTATTACTGTTGTCAACAAAGTGGCCCCCGAAGAGACCCCCAAAAAAGCACCTGCTGTAGCACCTACGGCAGATACTGGTGCTATGGATGCTATTAAGGCGGCAGTTGAGATTTTGACAGCAGGTAAAGGTCAGGTGATAAAGATTGAGAAGTTATAATCCAAAAAAAGAAAAACACATTTATCAAAAATGGAAAGAGAAGTAAAATTTAGTCTGGTCTTCCGCGATATGTGGCAGAGTGCGGGTAAGTACGTGCCTCGTGTAGACCAGTTGGTTAAGGTTGCCCCGGCTATTATTGAAATGGGCTGTTTCGCCCGTGTGGAAACAAATGGTGGTGGTTTTGAACAGGTAAATTTATTGTTTGGTGAAAATCCGAATAGAGCTGTGCGCGAGTGGACGAAACCCTTCCACGAAGCAGGCATCCAGACTCATATGCTGGACCGTGCGCTGAACGGTCTCCGCATGAGTCCCGTCCCGGCAGATGTCCGTAAATTATTCTATAAGGTTAAACATGCGCAAGGAACAGATATTACCCGTACTTTCTGCGGATTGAATGATGTCCGCAATATTATCCCTTCTATCGGCTATGCTCACGAAGCCGGAATGATTTCACAATGTTCGCTCTGTATCACTTTTTCTCCGATACATACTGTGGAATATTATGTGAATATGGCCAAGCAGCTTATAGAAGCCGGAGCCGATGAAATCTGTATTAAAGATATGGCCGGCATCGGACGTCCCGTTTCATTGGGAAAGATTGTTGCCGGAATCAAGAAGATTAAAAATATTCCTATACAGTATCACTCTCATGCGGGACCCGGATTCAATATGGCTTCTATTTTGGAAGTATGCCAGGCTGGTTGCGACTATATTGATGTAGGTATGGAACCATTGTCATGGGGAACCGGCCATGCTGTTATCTGCGCAAGAGAGTTCCTTACAGAGCCATTTGCAGTTATCAATGCAGATGACTACTATGGAAAGGAAGCATACGTAAAAGTACATGATTATCTGGTTCAGGAGAAGCCGGCAGATGATGTCCTGCATATTTGTATGGCAGGTTTCCGTCTTGGAAACACCTTAAGTGATAATGGAAGTGTTACAAGAGGACTTTGCCACATTACAGACGGAAAGCTTACAGGTGTTACCGAGACACACAATATTTTTAAAACAGCAGATGGCGCTGAGAGTCGCGAAGATGGCCAGCCGGCAGAGAAGCTTGACTTAAACGAGCTTGTTTCCATGAACATGTGGGGACTGACTCCTGCGTTTATGGATACTTTATACGATGGATTTGTAGAGTTTCTTCAGAATGTAAAAGCTGGTGATATCAAGGCAGAGTATCTTCTTCCGGTTATGATTGATGCATTGATCCAGAAGGGAACTGCCCAGGTAGATGTGCTTGAGACAAAGGATACCTGGTTTGGTGTAACTTACCAGGAAGATAAAGAGGTTGTGATCAAAGCCTTTAAAGAGCTTACCGAGGCTGGCGTATATCCAAACGGACTTTACAAATAAGATTATCGGATACTGTATATTGTAATTGTTTGCAGTTTTGCCTGAAAATATGGAAAAGAATGTATGATTCCTATATGCTTTCAGGTGTAATAAGCAAGGAGGATAATTAGATATGGGAAAATATTTTGGAACAGACGGATTTCGTGGAGAGGCAAATGTTCAGCTGACAGTTGATAATGCGTTTAAAGTAGGACGTTATGTAGGTTGGTATTATGGACGTGACCATAAGGCGAAGATCGTAATCGGAAAAGATACCAGACGAAGCAGCTATATGTTTGAGTATGCCCTTGTTGCAGGACTTACCGCTTCCGGAGCAGATGCTTATCTTCTGCATGTAACCACTACTCCAAGTGTATCCTTTGCGGTTCGTACAGAGGATTTTGACTGCGGTATTATGATTTCCGCAAGCCATAACCCATTCTATGATAATGGAATCAAGCTTCTGAATGGAAACGGACAGAAGATTGAGGCTGAGATCGAGGAGCGTATTGAGGCCTACATTGATGGCGAGATCGAGGAGCTTCCTCTTGCACGCAAAGAAGACATTGGACGTACTGTTGATTTTGCTTCCGGACGAAACCGCTATATCGGATATCTGATCTCCATTCCAAGCCGTGATTTCAAAAATGTAAAAGTTGGACTTGACTGTGCCAACGGAAGCTCATCCGCAATTGCAAAAAGTGTTTTCGAGGCACTTCAGGCGAAAACTTATGTGATCAACAATCAGCCGGATGGAACTAACATCAATACAAACTGTGGATCCACCCATATCGAAGTCCTTCAGAAATATGTGATAGACAATGGCCTGGATATCGGATTTGCTTATGATGGAGATGCTGACCGTTGTATCGCAGTTGATCATCGTGGAAATATCATCGATGGTGACAAGATTATGTATGTCTGCGGTAAATATCTGAAAGAGCAGGGGAAACTGAATGGAAATACTGTTGTTACCACAGTGATGTCCAATATGGGACTTTACAAAGCTCTGGAGCGTGAAGGAATGCGTTATGAGCAGACTGCAGTTGGTGACAAATACGTTGCCGAGAATATGATGGCAAATAACTACAGCATTGGTGGAGAACAGTCCGGACATATTATTTTCAGCCGCTATGCAGCTACAGGTGATGGTATCCTTACTTCTCTTATGGTCATGGAAGCATGTGTAGATAAGAAGTCTACTTTATGTGATCTTGCCAAAGAGATGAAGGTTTATCCGCAGGTTCTGCGAAATGTACGTGTAGCAGATAAGAAGACTGCGCGTGAGAACCCGAAGGTGGTTGAAGCAGTCGAAGCGGCAGGAAAGGCACTTGGCGATTCCGGACGTATTCTGGTCCGTGAGAGCGGTACAGAGCCGCTGATCCGTGTTATGGTGGAGGCCGAGACAGATGAGCTTTGCCATCAGTATGTAGACAGTGTTGTGGAAGTAATGGAAGCCGAAGGGCTGATTGTTGGTTGAGAATGAAAATCAGAAAAACAGCATTAATATTGACAGCGGTCATGGGGCTTTCCCTTCTGGCTGGCTGTGATAATGAAAAACAGCAGATTTTTAAGGAAGCAGAGAAAGATCTGGAGCAGGGCAGCTATGAGTATGCGCTGGATGAATTTACTACTTCTGTGAATAATGGTGTGAAGCCTGCAGTGTCTTACCGCGGGATTGGAATCTGTCAGCTGCGTCTGGGAAATTATGAGGATGCCATTACTGCCTTTACCAGTGCTCTTGGCGAGGAGAAAGTAAGTAAAAGTATGGCCCGGGACCTGTATCTGTATCGCGCTACAGCACGTTTGCAGGCTGGGTATCTGGATGATGCCATGGCAGACTGTCAGGTGCTTGCCCAGAATTATGAGATGGATGCAGATGCCTGGTTTCTTACTGGAAAGGTTGCCCTGGAAATGGATGGCTATGATGAAGCTGCCTCTGATTTTGAGCAGGCATATGGGGAAGATTCCAGCTATGACCGGGCCATCCAGATCTACGAGACGTACCTGGATAAGGACATGGAAGCGGATGGAACCAGGTATCTGGAGGCTGTTTTGTCCACAGAGGCAAAGGGAGCAGAGGATCTTTGCAGCCGGGGAAGAATCTATTACTATATGGGAGATTATACCAATGCCCAGAAGGAGCTGACAGATGCTTCCAATCAGGGAAGTACAGAGGCACTTCTGGTTCTTGGAATGGTCTATGGCGCTCAGTCAGATTACGCAAATGCCCGTGCAATGTACCAGCAGTATATCAATCAGAAGCTGGATGATACGTCCGGGAATCAGACACAGACTGCCGCACAGGGATACAATGGACTGGCTGTGTGCGATATGGCAGAAGGAAACTATGATTCTGCTTTGGAAAATATCAGCAGCGGAATTTCCATTGCTTCCGATGATGAAATGCAGAGCTTGTTATTTAATGAAATTGTAGCTTATGAGAAAAAACTGGATTTTTCCACAGCGCAGGAGAAAGCTGTGTCTTATGTCGGAATGTATCCGGAGGATGAAGAAGCTGCGAAAGAGCTTGATTTCCTGAAATCCAGGACTGGAAGTAATGAATAGGAAACAGAGAAGGTTCTTGAAGCTATTTTTATAATCATAAAAGGATTTGAAATCTGAGGCAATATTGAATGCCGGATTTCAAATCCTTTTTTGGTAATATACTCAGATCTTTTTTACATAAAGGCGGTTGCCACGATACATGGGGCGGCCGTTCACGCCACTGAGATCGTAGGACATTGCAAAGTAGGAATCCACGCTGCTTACAAGCGCCCAGTCAGGATCATAGACCTTTCCACCAATTTCAGCCCAGCCGTGACCGCCGGAGCAGATTACATAAACTTTTTTCATGCCTACAGCGTTTGCGAGGTAGGCGAAAGCTGCTGCATAGGAAACACAGTCACCTCGTCCGCCGCGGAAAAACATATCTTCGGCGAAATCCTTTTCCCAGTCCTGTGTATTTCTGAATTCACGCCAGCAATAGTAGGTGTACTGCTTCTTGACGTAATCAAAGCTGGCACGGAGGCGCTGCATTTTGTTCATTCCTGGTCTGCTGATCTTTTCTACAATCTTGTTCGCTTCTGTCATTAGCTTCAGCTTGCGCAGGTTAGAACCGGATTTGCTGGCACGTCCGGAAGCATCAAGAGCGATACCATTTATAGTGGTGGAGGTCAGCATGTATGCGCCGGTGGTTCCTGTGCTGATACGGAAAAAGTAGTAATCATTTTTGATTTTTTTCCAGCCGTAACGCTGAATTCCATTTTTGTCAAAAAAGTAATAGCGGGATCCGATTTTGACCTTGCCTTTGATTTTCTTGCCGCGGGCATTGTAATAGTAGTGGCGGCCTTTGCTGGTCTTCCAGGTACCAGAAGAGGAATTGGAAGCCTGTCCCTTACCGGAATGGGTCTTCTTATTGGTGACAGTGGAAGAAGATTTCGCAGTTTGGGAAACTGATGTCCGGGCAGCTGCCTGGGTGGGAAGAGTACCTGTCAGGAGCGTACAGGACAGGCAAAGGCATGCTGCAAGAGTTTTGAGATTTTTCTTTTTCATAGGTTCCTCCTTTTTTGGTCTTTTACTATTATTATATACTATATGAGATCTGAACTGTAGTTGTTGTTTTCAGATCTGAAATATGTTACTGTTCACTCCGTTCACAGTAACGCGCTTCGCGATGCACAGAAATCATGCATTCGCATGATTTCGCGCCGCAATTCTCGGGTTTTCTGTGAACTTTGTTCACAAAAAACGCCTCGCGGAACGTTACCAGTGAACAGTAACTGAAATATACCTCTCCCAAAAGGAATGGGTTTGTGTTATACTCTAACAGATGATTTTCAGATAGAAAAGTAACTGAAAGTTAGTTTATGGATGATCCGGAAGGAGGATTTATGGAATATATTGAAGAAATACAGGAGCAGGTGATTCTGGTTGGCGTTCAGCTGGACGAGAACGACAATGTGAAAGAATCCTTGGATGAACTGGAGGAGCTTGCAGATACTGCCGGAGCCCAGACAGTGGGAAAAATTATCCAGAACCGTGAGACTGTACATCCTGGAACTTATATTGGAAAAGGAAAGATCGAGGAGGTACGTGCTCTTATGCTGGCCACGGATGCTACAGGAATCATCTGTGACGATGAACTTTCCCCGGCACAGATGAACAATCTGGAGCATGAGCTGGAATGTAAGGTAATGGACAGAACTCTTCTGATCCTTGACATTTTTGCAAAACATGCCACTACCAGCGAGGGAAAGATTCAGGTTGAGCTTGCACAGCTCCGTTACAGAGCATCCAGACTGGTAGGACTAGGTGCGTCTTTGTCCAGACTTGGAGGAGGAATCGGAACCAGAGGTCCTGGAGAGAAGAAGCTGGAGAGTGACCGACGTCTGATCCGAAAGAGGATCACAGCGCTGAAGGAAGAGCTTTCTCAGGTGGAGAAGCACAGAGAGCTGCTCCGTACCGGACGTACCCGGGGAAAGATGAAGACTGTTGCTATTGTAGGTTATACCAATGCAGGTAAATCTACATTGTTAAATACCCTCACTGGAGCCGGAGTGCTTTCAGAGGATAAGCTGTTTGCCACATTGGATCCTACAACCAGAGCATTGACATTAGATGACGGACAGCAGATCCTGCTTACAGATACTGTTGGATTTATCCGTAAACTGCCGCATAATCTGGTTGAAGCTTTTAAGAGTACCCTGGAGGAAGCGAAATATGCAGATTATATTATTCATGTGGTAGACTGTTCGAATCCTCAGGCGGTACAGCAGATGGAGGTTGTTTATGATACCCTGCAGGAGCTTGGTGTCCAGGGCAAAAAGACGATTACTTTATTTAACAAGGTCGATGTGGGTGCAGCAATCCGCATGCGCGACAGTATGGCAGACCATACTCTTAAGGTTTCGGCCAAAACAGGGGAAGGTCTGGAGGATTTAAAGCAGCTTCTGGGGAAAATCCTTTCTGAAGAGCAGATTTATGTGGAAAAAATTTTTTCCTATCAGGAGGCTGGCAAGATCCAGCTGATCCGGGAATATGGGCAGCTGCTTTCGGAGGAGTACACAGATACTGGAATTCTGGTGAAAGCCAGAGTGCCGCAGGAAATTCATGGGAAGCTTATGTGACGCAGCCAGACCTGTGGAATTGGCAAAAAGTATGGGTTTATAAAGTTATCACATTTGAGGATAATAAGTAAATATAATGATATGAGTGTCAAAAGGTCTTTTGACACTCATTTGATACCCAGATTGCTACGCAGCTACGCTGCTCCCGCAATCCTCCAAATATTCGAAATCCGCTGATTTACTGCGTAAATCGCTACTTTCTCATATTTGGCGTGTCCCAAGTTCAAAAGCCTTATCGTGCAAGCACGAACAGCTTTTTGACCTTTTGACACTGGTATCATATAATGTTATCGCTTAAAAGTAATTTCTGTGAGGCGCATTGCTATACAGAAAGTGAAGAACGATAGGTAAGAAGACTAAAATTTGTAAAAAACAGGAGAGAATATCATGGGAAAATACACAGATTACATTATGAAAACAGCACAGGATCTGCTTTCAGTGCCAAGTCCAAGTGGTTTTACCCACATGGCAGCAGATTTTGTAAAAAAAGAATTTGAAAAGCTGGGCTATGAGCCGCAGATCACCCAGAAGGGGGCTGTGCTTGTAAAGCTTGGAGGAAAAGACGATGAGAATGCAGTGGTTCTGGCAGCTCACATGGATACTCTTGGCGGAATGGTCTGCCAGATCATGGACAACGGACATCTGAAACTGACTAATATCGGCGGTATGAATCCAAACAATGCAGAGGCTGAGAATTGTAAGGTTTATACAAAGTCCGGCAAAGTATATGATGCAACTTTCCAGCTGGAGAATGCGTCTGTTCATGTAAACGGCGAGTATAGCGATACCAAACGTACTTATGAGACGATGGAGGCCATTCTTGATGAGCCGGTGAAGAATAAAGAGGATGTGAAAAAACTTGGAATCATGACAGGCGATTTTGTCTGCTTTGATCCAAGGACAGTTGTGACTGAGAGCGGATACATCAAGAGCCGTTTCCTTGATGATAAATTCAGCACTGCCATTCTTCTCGGCTATGCTAAATATCTGAAAGAGAAAGAAATTCAGACAGAGCGTACCATTTATGTACTGATCACTTCTTATGAGGAAGTGGGACATGGTGGATGTGCCGCTATCCCAGATGGAGTGACAGAGATGATCTCCGTAGATATGGGATGTGTTGGAAAAGGTCTGGAATGTGATGAAACCATGGTTTCAATCTGCGCTAAGGACAGTATGGGACCATATGATTACCAGGTGGTTTCCGGTCTGATTAAGGCTGCACAGGAGAATGACATTGCGTTTGCTGTGGATGTGTATCCTCATTATGGCTCTGATGTGGATGCGGCATTGAAAGCAGGCTATGATATGAAGCATGGCCTAATCGGACCGGGAGTTTACGCATCTCATGGATACGAGCGGTCACACAGGGATGGAGCGAAGAATACACTGAAATTACTGAAGGCATATTTAGGATAAAAGTCCTGCGCGGTAGCGCTAAAGGCGCGGAACAATCGACTTTCATTTGGGGTGATGTCTGCGCAGGCAGACATGTCCGTTTAGAAGAAAAAATTGATTAAAAATGTATAAAATCTTAATAATAGAAGATGACGAAATTATTGTACAGATAGTAAAGCGACATTTGGAATCCTGGGGATATGAGGTCTTTCAGATCGAAGATTTCACTCATGTGATTCAGGAGTTTGTGCAAAAAGATCCACAGCTGGTGCTGCTGGATTTGAAACTGCCGTTTTTTAACGGTTTTCATTGGTGTGAGGAAATCCGCAAAATTTCACAGGTACCAGTGATGTTTCTGTCTTCAGCGGCTGACAATATGAATATGGTAATGGCCATGAGCCGGGGTGCAGATGATTTTATCGCGAAACCTTTTGATCTGGATGTGTTAACTGCGAAGGTGCAGGCTGTGCTTCGCAGAACCTATGCCTTTGGTCAGAACAACAGTCTTCTGGAAAGGGGCGGCGTAGTGCTGAATCCTGGAAATGGGACGATTTCAGTGGATGGAAAGCTTGCAGACCTGACGAAAAACGAATTGAAGATATTGCAGATACTATTTGAACATCAGGGGCATGTTGTATCCAGAGAGTCGATTATGACAAAACTGTGGGAGAGCGACAGCTTTGTGGATGACAATACTTTGACAGTAAACATCACAAGAATCCGTCGGAAGCTGGAAGGTCTGGGTGTAGAGAACTTCATTATCACCAAAAAAGGCCTGGGGTACATGGTATGATTAAATATCTGAAAACCAGATGGAAAACAGGTGTTTTGGCTTTACTTATGGTAGCGGTAACGGCTGGAATCCTTTTTCTGTATGATATTCCGCTGGAGCCTGTAGGTTATGTGGCGGTTTTTGAAATGCTGCTGACAGGCCTGGGGCTTATGTGGGATTACCATAAATACCGGAAAAAGCAGGAAAGTCTGCTTTACATAAGAGACTGCGGCAATTTTTCAGAAGAATATCTGGAGGCTCCGGAGAATGAAAATGAGGCTATTTACCGGGAAATCTGCCGTAGTCTGGATGAGAAGAGAATAGAGGCTGAAAATCAGAGAAGTGCTTTTGGTACAGAATTGACAGACTTTTATACGCTGTGGGTTCACCAGATCAAAACACCTATTGCTGCAGCAAGACTGCTTCTTCAGGAAGAGAAGCCCAGACCTCAGGAGATTCAGAATGAGCTTTTTAAGGTGGAGCAGTACGTGGAGATGGTGCTGGGGTATCTTCGAACGGAGGATATGGCTTCAGACATCCGATTTGAGGAAGTGGATATGGATTCTCTGATTCGTGAGCAGATTCACAAATTTGCCAGAATATTTATTGGGAAAAAGCTTTCTCTGGAGTATCAAGAGGTATCGGAAACGGTGCTTACAGATGAAAAATGGCTTGGCTTTGTGTTGGGACAAATTTTATCAAATGCACTGAAATACACAAAAAAAGGAAAAATATCCATCTATATGAGCAAATCCAGGACGCATACGCTGGTGATCGAAGATACTGGAATTGGAATCCGTGCCGAAGATTTGCCCCGAGTTTTTGAAAAGGGGTTTACTGGCTATAATGGACGTGAAGAGAACAGGTCTACTGGAATTGGGCTTTATCTTTGCGGAAAGATTATGAAAAGGCTGGATCACGGAATCAGGATAGAGTCGGAGCTTGGAAAAGGGACGAAGGTATTTCTGGAACTGGGAAGGAAGAAGATGGATCTATATTAGAGCGTGTTCGGAAAAAACAATCTCGCAGTCTGCATGCCCCACTTTTCGGTGTATTTTGCAGATTGCAAGATTAATTTTTTTACATGCTTTAGATGGTGGGGACAAGGAGAGAGTATGAAAGCGATAAAGAATGTTTTAAACAATATTTTTATTGATGGTTTAAGCGGAATGGCTTTGGGATTGTTTTCTACTTTGATCATCGGAACTATTTTGAAACAGATCGGTGATTTGATGGGCGGTACATATGGCACTTATTTAAGTGCATTTGCAGTGGTTGCCCAGAGGCTTACAGGTGCCGGAATTGGCATCGGTGTTGCGTATAAATTCCGGGAATCTACTTATGTGCTGTTGTCGGCTGCGGCAGCAGGAATGATCGGGGCTTATGCATCAAACCTTATTGCAGGAACCCTGTTGTCTGATACAGGGGCATTAGTGTTATCCGGTCCTGGGGAGCCTCTTGGAGCGTTTGTGGCTGCATATGTGGGAATTACGATTGGGAGGCTGGTTGCCGGAAAAACAAAACTGGATCTTCTTATTACACCAGCAATCACCATCCTTTCCGGTGGTGCTGTAGGGATACTGGTAGGACCGGGAGTATCAAGCTTCATGACATGGCTTGGCAACCTGGTAAACTGGGGAACTGAGCAGCAGCCAATCCTGATGGGAATTGTGGTTTCTGTCATCATGGGAATGGTACTGACTTTGCCCATTAGCTCTGCAGCTCTTGGAATTATTCTGGGGCTGAATGGCGTGGCAGCGGGTGCGGCAACGATCGGATGCTGCTGTCAGATGATTGGATTTGCAGTGACAAGTTTTAAGGATAATGGCGTGGGCGGTCTTTTTGCCCAGGGAATCGGAACCTCCATGCTGCAGATCCCTAATATTATGAAGCGTCCGCTGATCTGGCTGCCTCCTACACTGGCATCTGCTATTTTAGGCCCAATTGCCATTATCGGGCCTTTCCATATGACAAATAATGCAACTGGTTCAGGAATGGGAACTTCCGGTCTGGTTGGACAGATCATGACTTATCAGACCATGGTGGCAACCGAATCCCCAGTTCTGGTTATTCTGAAAATCGTAGTCTTTCATTTCCTGCTTCCAGGACTTTTGTCTTATGTGATCTATCGTGGAATGCGGAATATGGGATATATTAAAGATGGACAGATGAAGCTGAATGTATAAAAAAAGTTGCTAACACAAAAAAATATTGACATCTAATAGATGTTAGAATATACTAACAATATAAATCATGATTATGTTTGTTGGTGAAATTTTGTACAGCGTTTGTAAAAGGAGACAGAAGTCTCTGGCAAATGCGTTTTGGGTAACCGGAAAGGAGTATAGTATGGGAACAGTAGTTGTAGGCGCTATCGTAGTTGCAATCGCAGGTCTTGCAATCAGAAGCATTGTAAAAGATAAAAAAAGCGGAAAAGGCTGCAATGGTAACTGTGGAAGCTGCGGCGGACACTGCCATTGAGCTGTGAATGAGGTACAGGTATTTTTACATAGCTGGTAAATAAGAAAATGAGGAAACTGCTATATTGGAGAAATCTGATATGGCAGTTTTTTTTAGCGTTTTCTGAAATCAAAATATGAAAATCGGAAAACGCTTTTTGTTTAACCTGGTATCTTAATAAAAACAACGAAAAACCACAAAAACCAACCAAAAACACCAACTAAAACAACAAAACTGGTGTTGAATTATGTTGACATCGCATAGCGAATGACGTATAATGAGCATAGAAAACTATGTCATGGAACAACGGACATTTATGTTGCCGACAGAGAGAATATTGTGTTTTGGAGATACAGAATACTATTTCATATGCCGGGACATCCATGAGAAAGGAGAACCATGGAAAAATACAATACAAGTGAGATTCCGAAATCCTCCAGAATTACCCGTCTGGTGGATCATCTCTATGCCAAGATGCCGGAGATCGAATCTTACAGAGCGAAGCTGATCACAGAGTCCTATAAGGAGACGGAAGACCAGCCGATCATTACCAGAAGAGCGAAAGCTTTTTCCCACATTTTACATAATATTCCGATCATCATCCGTGATGAGGAACTGATCGTGGGAAGTAACTCCATTGCACCGAGAGGATGCCAGACATTCCCGGAATTCTCATTCCAGTGGCTGGAAGACGAGCTGGATACGGTTGCCACCAGAACTGCTGATCCATTCTATATTTCAGAGCAGGCCAAAGCAGATCTTCGCGAGGTACACAAATACTGGAAAGGCAAGACTACCAGTGAGCTCGCCACAGCATATATGGCACCGGAAGCAATCCGTGCCATCGATCACAATATTTTTACACCAGGAAATTATTTCTACAATGGTGTAGGACACGTTACTGTAAAGTATTGGGAAGTTCTTGAAATCGGATACGAAGGCATTATGGCGAAAGCACAGGCTGAGCTGGATAAATGCAATGTGGGGGATGGAGATTACGCAGAGCGTTCCCGTTTCCTGGAAGCAGTTATCATGAGCTGCCAGGCAGTGATTGATTATGCAGACAGATATGCAAAGCTTGCCCTTGAAATGGCAGAGAAATGTACAGATCCACAGCGTAAAGCAGAGCTTCTTGTGATTGCATCCAATTGCAGCAAGGTTCCGGCGAAGGGAGCTACCAATTTCTGGGAGGCGTGTCAGTCCTTCTGGTTTGTGCAGCAGCTTCTCCAGATGGAGTCTAGCGGACATTCCATTTCCCCAGGACGTTTCGACCAGTATATGTATCCTTATTATAAGAAGGATATTGAGAGCGGCGCGATTACCAGAACAGCAGCCCAGGAGCTTCTTGATTGCATCTGGGTAAAATTAAATGACCTGAATAAAGTCCGTGATGCTGCTTCCGCAGAAGGCTTCGCAGGCTACAGTCTGTTCCAGAACCTGATCGTAGGAGGTCAGGATAAAGATGGCAATGATGTGACCAATGACCTTTCCTTTATGTGTATTGAGGCATCCATGCATGTACATCTTCCGGCTCCGTCCCTTTCCATCCGTGTATGGAATGGTTCTCCTCATGACCTTCTGATCAAGGCAGCAGAGCTTACCAGAACGGGTATCGGACTTCCGGCTTATTATAACGACGAGGTAATCATCCCAGCACTGCAGAACAGAGGACTTTCCCTTGCAGATGCCCGTGAGTATAATATCATCGGTTGCGTAGAGCCACAGAAAGCAGGTAAGACAGAGGGATGGCATGATGCAGCATTCTTTAATATGTGCCGTCCGCTGGAGCTTGTATTTGCCAATGGTATGGATCAGGGCGAGATGGTCGGAATTCCTACCGGCGATGTAACCCAGATGGCTACATTCGATGAATTCTATGATGCATACAAGAAACAGATGGAGTACTGCATTTCCCTTCTTGTAAATGCAGATAATGCCATTGACGTGGCTCATGCAAAGCGTTGTCCGCTTCCATTCCTTTCCAGTATGATCGATGACTGTATCAAACGTGGAAAGACCGTACAGGAAGGCGGCGCAGTTTATAACTTTACCGGTCCCCAGGGCTTTGGTATTGCAAACATGGCAGATTCCCTGTATGCAATTCGTCAGCTGGTCTATGAAGAGAAGAAGTTTACGATGGAGGAGCTGAAGGAAGCTCTTGCATGGAACTATGGCAAAGGCCTGGATGAGCAGTCTGTGAAAGAGATCACAACCGGCATCTTAAGAGAGATGACCGAGAGCGGTGCCAAGGTTGATGCGGATACTGCAGCAGCTGTCCTGAAATCTGTTATGAATGCCCAGATGGCACCTGAGAAGATGGCAAGATACCAGGAAATCCACGATATGATCGCAGAAGTTCCGAAATTCGGAAATGATATTCCGGAAGTGGACTACTTCGCAAGAGATGTGGCTTACACATATACAAGACCGCTTCAGAACTTTAAGAACCCACGTGGTGGACAGTACCAGGCAGGACTTTATCCGGTTTCTGCAAACGTACCCCTTGGCGGACAGACTGGTGCTACACCAGATGGAAGATATGCACACACTCCGGTTGCAGATGGTGTTTCCCCATCCGCAGGCAAGGATGTGAACGGACCTACTGCAGCAGCAAGCTCTGTTGCGAAACTGGATCACTTTATCGTATCCAATGGTACTTTGTTCAATCAGAAATTCCATCCGTCAGCATTGTCTGGACGTGAGGGTCTTGAGAAGTTCGTTGCATTGATCCGCTCCTACTTCGATCAGAAGGGAATGCATATGCAGTTTAACGTTGTAAGCAGAGAGACACTGCTGGATGCACAGGCACATCCGGAGAACTATAAGCATCTGGTTGTACGTGTGGCTGGTTACAGTGCACTGTTTACTACACTTTCCAAATCTCTGCAGGATGACATTATCAGAAGAACTGAGCAGGGATTCTAAAAAGAAAGTCAGCAGACTCTTATGCAGGAGAGTTATAATTGCCCCATAGCTCACTTCTTAGCGAGATGATAAGTGTGGCTGTGAATGGGAACTTTCTGCGAAAAATATAAATGGAATTGCTGGTGGCTTCGTTAAGAGAAGTCTGCTGGCACTTCCGTATAATGGAGAAATCTATGGAATATTTAGACACTACAGGACGTATTTTCGACGTCCAGCGCTATTCCATCCATGACGGTCCTGGAATCCGTACCATTGTGTTTTTGAAAGGCTGTGTGCTCAGATGCCAGTGGTGCTGCAATCCGGAATCCCAGGAATATAAGATCCAGACAATGAAAACTCCAGACGGCGTGAAGACCATGGGACGAGACGTAACTGTCCGCGAGATGATCGAACTGGTAGAGAAGGATCGTCCGTATTACTACCGCTCCGGAGGTGGAATGACACTTTCCGGTGGCGAATGTCTTTGCCAGCCGGAATTTGCCCGTGACCTTCTTCGCGCAGCGAAAGAGCGTGGAATTAATACAGCTATCGAGAGTATGGCATGTGTTCCCTGGAAAAATATCGAGATGGTATTGCCTTATCTGGATACTTACCTGATGGATATCAAGCATACCAATCAGGAGAAGCATAAGCAGTTTACAGGCAAGCCCAATGAACTGGCTCTTGAGAACGCCAGAAAGGTAGCTCTTTCTGGCCAGACCAATCTGGTGATTCGTGTACCTGTCGTTCCAACGTTCAATGACAGTGTGGAGGAAATCAAGTCTATTGCTTCCTTTGCATCTACATTGCCAGGTGTGAAGAAGATTCACCTTCTTCCATATCACCGTCTGGGACAGGATAAGTACGACTGGCTTGGAAGAGAATACAAGCTGCCGGAGATACTTCCTCCAGAACCGGAGCATATGGAACTTTTAAAAAAAGCAGTGCATTCCGTCTGTGATCTGGATTGCCAGATAGGTGGATGAAATACTATTTTATGTGAAAATTTTGAAGAAAGACATTGTGTGGAGAAATCTGTACAGTGTCTTTTTTGCGCGCATTTCTTATTTAATGTGTTGGGAGGGTGAAAAGTTCTTCAGGAGGGACACATTTGAACAACTTTTAACACACTAAAAGAAAGCCTTTTTCATACATGCTTCAGGAAAAAAAATTGGAAAAAGATTTGCTTAAATTATAATTTTTTTGTATGATAGGTGGTATAATAAATACTTGATGAATTTATATCAACTATTTAAAAAAGCGGAGAAAGAAAACTTTATAAAGACAGTTAGATTGATTGCGGTAAAATCTGGCTAGTGCAAAATACTACAGCATAAGGAGAAAAAGAATGAGAGGACTATACTCATCAAAGACAAAAATCAGACACCAGATTTTTACTGAAATTGCCCGGCTTGCCTATGAGGGCGACATTGAGAAAGAGATGGATGATCTTCCGTACAAAATTCTTCCAGGAGAGATTGCAACATATCGTGACAGTATTTTTCTGGAGAGAGCTATCGTAGGAGAGAGACTGCGTGTGGCAATGGGACTGCCTCTTCGAAACATTTCCGAGCATGCGCCAATTTCCAAGGGCGTAGAAGCCAGCTTGATCGAAGAGAAATATTATGAGCCGCCCCTTATCAATATTATTAAATTCGCCTGCAACTCCTGTCCGGAGAAGCGTGTGATTGTCACAGAGGGCTGCCAGGGCTGTCTGGAACATCCTTGTCAGGAGGTCTGTCCCAAGCAGGCTATCCACATGGAAAACGGGCGGTCTGTGATCGATCAGGAGAAATGTATCAAATGTGGAAAGTGTCTGGAATCCTGTCCATATAATGCCATTATCAAGCAGGAGCGTCCGTGTGCCAAGGCCTGTGGAATGAATGCCATCCATTCAGACGAGTATGGCAGAGCAGAGATCGACTATGACAAGTGTGTTTCCTGTGGAATGTGCCTGGTAAGCTGTCCGTTCAGTGCCATTGTAGATAAGGGACAGATTTATCAGACCATTATGGCATTAAAAAGTGATACACCAGTTTATGCCATTGTAGCGCCGGCTGTGGCAGGTCAGTTTGAACCGGAATTGAAGAATACCCAGCTTCGGGGAGCTTTTAAGGCGCTTGGATTTACGGATATTAAGGAAGTGGCTGTGGGTGCAGATCTTTGCACCATTGAGGAGGCTAAGGACTTCATGAAGGAAGTGCCAGAGAAAATTCCGTTTATGGGAACCTCCTGTTGCCCGGCATGGTCTGTTATGGCAAAAAAGACGGTTCCACAGCTTGCCAACTGCATTTCCATGGCGCTTACTCCCATGGTACTGACTGCCAGACTTCTGAAGCAGGAAGAGCCAGACTGCAAGATCGTGTTTGTAGGACCATGTGCAGCCAAGAAGCTGGAGGCAAGCCGTAAGTCGGTTCGAAGCTATGTGGACTTCGTTCTCACCTTTGAAGAGGTGAAAGGCATGTTTGATGCCAAGGATGTTGATTTTGCCAGCCTTCCGGAGGAAGAGCCTCTTACCCAGGCCAGTAGTGACGGTCGTGGCTTTGCTGTTAGCGGCGGTGTGGCAGCCGCAGTTGTGAAAGCTGTAAAGCGTATGGATCCGGATCGCGAGGTGAAGGTAGTCAGTGCTAACGGACTTCAGGAGTGTAAAAAGATGCTGATGGCAGCCAAAGCAGGGAAATACAACGGATATCTGCTGGAAGGCATGGCGTGTCCTGGCGGCTGCATAGCAGGTGCCGGAACGGTGCAGACTGTAAAGAAGGCGGGAGTGGCACTGGAGAAGATGAAGAAGGAAGCGTCTTTTGAAGAATGTATGGATACTTCATTTGGCGGGGAACTGGAGAAACTGGAAGAGCTGTAAAATTATTTAGCCGAGCTGCTTGAAAATAAAGAATACATGAGAAGGAGAAAAGCAAAAATGCGTGCATACGAACGTTTATTAAATTATGTGAAAGTATATACCACAAGCGAGGATGAGCAGGAGAACGTGCCATCCACCAGCCGTCAGTTTGACCTGGGAAACCAGCTGGCAGAGGAACTGAAAAAAATAGGGGTTCAGGACGTGCGCATTGATGACAAGTGCTATGTTTATGGCGTGATCCCGGCTACAGAAGGCTTGGAAGAGAAACCAGCCATTGGCTTTATCGCACATATGGACACAGCACCTGATTTCTCCGGAGAAAACGTAAATCCACAGATCATCCCGGAGTACGACGGCGGTGATGTAAAGTTGGGAGACAGTGAATATGCTCTTACCTTGAAAGATTTCCCACATCTGGCATCTTTAAAAGGAAGAACCCTGATCACCACCGACGGAAGCACCCTTCTTGGTGCAGATGACAAGGCTGGTGTGGCTGAGATCATGACTATGGCAGAGCAGGTGATCACAGAGAACATTCCTCATGGAAAAATCTGTATCGGCTTTACCCCGGATGAAGAAGTGGGCCGCGGCGCAGACTTCTTCGATGTAGAAGGCTTTGGAGCAGATTTTGCTTATACTGTAGATGGCGGTGCGGAGAATGAGATCGAGTATGAGAACTTCAATGCCGCAGGTGCGAAAGTAAAGATCAAAGGCTTTTCTGTACACCCGGGCAGCAGTAAGAACACCATGATCAATGCAGCCCTGGTTGCCATGGAGTTCAATAACATGCTTCCGGCAGGAGATACCCCAGCGAACACAGAAGAGTATGAGGGATTTTTCCATCTCTGTGAAATGAGCGGAGATGTGTCTTCGGCAAGCCTTGACTACATTATCCGTGACCACGACAGCGCCATGTTCGCCTGCCGCCAGGAGCTGATGAGACATATCGTCAAGCTTCTCAACGAGAAATACGGCGAAGGTACCGTAACCCTCACCATCAAAGAACAGTACCGTAACATGAAAGAGAAGATCGAGCCTTGCATGCACCTGATCGATAACGCCAAGAAAGCCGTCCAGCAGTCCGGGCTGAATCCTAAGACAGTTGCAATCCGCGGCGGCACAGATGGCGCAAGGCTTTCCTTCATGGGACTGCCCTGTCCGAACCTTGGAACTGGCGGATATGCATTCCACGGTCCATGCGAACACATTACCGTTGAAGGAATGGATTATGCGGTGGAGAATCTGAAGAATATTGTGAATCTGTACGCCTGCTGATTCGGGTAGGAAAAAAGCATTGGTGAGATATATAATTTTATAAACATGCTTTAGAAAAAAGCATCTGTCGAATCGTAACCGACAGGTGCTTTCTTCTTCTCAAAATTTAAACAAAATTTTACATGGCTAAGACAACAACATGCTTTTTTCCCCTTATAATTATCCTGAGAAAAAAGCTAAAAAGGAGAACTGATCTACTTGAAGTACCAGGAAATTGTAAATAATAAGGAAATTAATGCATATCTGAAAAAGGGAGACGCCAATCTGGGGACAATGGGATTTACAGAAGTAACTTACATAAAATCATACAAAACAGAGCCCCTATATTTATGCAATATGTAGAAGCCCCAAAATAATGATAAAAATTAAAAAAAATAGTTGTTAAAAGATTGTCATTGTGGTATCTTAATGAGAGCGGAGAAAACCAATATTTTATGCGGAGACGAAGAGGGAAAAGTCCTTTTGTTGAGAATTGTTTGTCAAGAAACACATAGTGACATGACTTGAACCAGGAAAACAGGAAGAAAATTCTCTGTGTTTCTGGTTTAGGCCATGTCACAAGGCAGAAAATAAAGTTTTTACCCGCTTTTTTTCTAACTGTGATTGTTAAAAAATAAACAAGAAACAAAGGACATCACACAGGGAAAACCAACCAATCCCACGGAAAAGTAACAAAACAGAGGGAAAAGTTGACACAATCCCACAACCCCATGAAAGGAGTTTTTTATGAGCAGCAAAATTACCATTATCGGAGCTGGAAGCGTTGGCTCCACTATCGCTTACACACTGGCACACGATGAGATCGCTTCCGAGATTGTTCTGATCGACATCAACAAGGAGAAGGTTGAAGGAGAGGTTATGGACATTGAGCAGGGAACCTGCTTTAGAAGCCCTGTATCTCTGGTGGCCGGAGATTACGCAGATGCCAAAGATTCAGACATCGTGATCATTACTTCCGGAATCGCCCGTAAACCAGGACAGACACGAATTGAGCTTACTCAGACAAACGTAAACATTCTGAAGAGCATCACTCCTCAGATCGTAAAAGAAGCTCCAGACGCAAAGTATATTATCGTAAGCAACCCGGTAGATATTATGACCTATGTATTTACCAAGATTTCCGGTCTTCCGGAGAATCAGATCATGGGATCCGGAACTATTCTTGATACAGCAAGACTTCGCTATGGACTTTCCGAGCACTTCAAAGTAGCCCAGGGAAATATCCACGCTTATGTTTTTGGCGAGCACGGAGACACCTCCTTCATTCCATGGACAGGCGCTTACATTTCCGGTCTCAGCACAGATGAGTATTATGAAGAAATGAAAGCTCACGGCAAGGATGTGAAACCTCTGGATAAAGAAGCCATGCTGGAATATGTACAGAAATCCGGCGGAAAAGTTATTGCAAAGAAAGGCGCAACCTTCTACGCAGTATCTGCTACTGTTTGCCAGCTGGTAGGTCTGATCCTGGCAGCTTCCGATTCCCTTGCAACCGTATCCTCCATGCTTCACGGTGAGTATGGAATCGAAGATGTGTGCCTGAGTACCCTTACTCTTGTAGGACCAAATGGAACACAGGGAAAAGTTCAGATGCGTATGAATAAAGAGGAAATTGCATTGCTGAAGAAGAGTGCCGATGCCCTGAAGGAAGTAATCGCACAGATTGAGCTTTAAAAGTTATTGTTCCCAGATATTATTCCGCGAAGCAGACAGATGTGAACGGAAGAAACAGTAATTTTTCACCTTAGCTTTGTAGAGTGCATTTTGTAAAGAAAAAAATAATTTCAAGTGCAGAATCGAAGCATTACATTCAACTATACCAGCAAAGACATCCCCGGCTTCTATCGTGGAAAGCGGTAAGTCGGGTTCCACTTTGCGAAAGCAACCCAAATAGCTGCTGTTTACATATGTGAATTTAGAAAAGCACATTTAGTGAACAGTGACAAGAAAGGAACAAGAAGCATGAAGTACAGTTATTATCCAGGATGTACCCTGAAGAATAAGGCAAAAGATCTGGATGCCTATGCCAGAGCTTCTGCAAAAGCACTGGGCTTCGAAATGGAAGAGATAGAAGACTGGCAGTGCTGCGGCGGCGTATATCCTCTTGGCAGCGATGAGATTGCCACCAAACTTTCTTCCGTCCGGGCTTTAAATGACGCAAAAGAAAAAGGACAGGATCTGATCACAGTCTGTTCAGCCTGTCATCATGTGCTCAAACGTGTGAACGACGACATGAAAAACGTGGACGACATCCGCACCAGAGCAAATAATTATCTGAAACTGGATACTCCATATGAAGGAGAGACAAATGTCCTTCATTATCTGGAAGTACTCCGTGATGAAGTTGGATTTGATGAGATCAAAAAGAAAGTGGTAAATCCTTTAACTGGCAAAAAAATCGGTGCATATTATGGCTGCCTTCTTTTAAGACCAGGAAAGATCATGGCATTTGATAATCCGGAGAATCCCACCATTATGGAAGACTTCATCCGTGCCCTTGGCGCAGAGCCTGTGGTATACCCATACCGCAATGAGTGCTGCGGCGGCTACATTTCCCTGAAAGAAAAAGAAATGGCACAGAATATGTGTGAAAAGATCATGGACAGTGCAAAGGGCTTTGAAGCAGATATGCTGATCACAGCCTGTCCACTTTGCATGTATAACCTGAAAAAGAACGGAAACGGCGATCTTCCTGTTTACTATTTTACAGAACTTCTTGCAGAAGCTCTCGGAGTAAAAGAGGAGGTGGCGAAGTAATGGCTTATACATATGGAAATACCCAGAATGCAGCAGAGCGAATCAAAGAAATTTCCGGAGTAAATCCCCTGAAATGTATGAAATGCGGCAAATGCTCCGCAACCTGTCCTGCATTTAACGAGATGGATATCAAGCCTCACCAGTTTGTAACTTATGTACAGAACGGCGACATTGAAGCTCTTGCACAGTCAAAATCCTTATGGAAATGCCTCTCCTGCTTTGCATGTGTAGAACGCTGTCCAAGAGATGTTAAACCGGGAAAACTGATCGATGCAGCCAGACAGCTGGTTGTCCGCGAGCGTGGGCAGAACTATCTGACCGCAGACGAAATTCCGGAGCTGCTTGATGAAGACACACCGCAGCAGCTGCTGGTAAGTGCATTCAGAAGATACAGGAGGTGAAAAACAGGTGCAGAGAATAGGTGTATTCGTATGTCATTGTGGTACCAATATTGCAGCCACAGTTGATGTAAAAAAAGTAGTAGAGATGGCAGCAAAAGAGCCAGGCGTTGTTCATGCGGAAGATTATCAGTACATGTGCTCCGAAGCAGGACAGGCCAAGATCATTAACGCCATCCATGAAAAAAATCTGACAGGAATCGTAGTCTGTTCCTGTTCCCCGCGTATGCATGAGGCTACCTTTAGAAAGGCAGCACAGAAAGCGGGATTAAACCCATATATGGTAGAGATTGCCAATATCCGTGAGCATTGCTCCTGGATCCACAAGGATATGGAAGAGGCTACCTTAAAGGCAGTGATCCTTGCAAGAGCCGCAATCGCAAAAGTAAATCTGGATGCTCCTCTTCAGCCAGGCGAGAGCCTTGTAACCAAACGTGCTCTTGTAATCGGCGGAGGTATTGCCGGAATCCAGTCAGCCCTTGACATTGCAGAGGCTGGTTATGAGGTTGATATTGTGGAGAAGCTTCCAAGTATCGGTGGAAGAATGTCCCAGCTGGACAAGACCTTCCCAACTCTGGACTGCTCCGCATGTATCCTTACACCGAAAATGGTAGAGGCAGCAGCACATGAGAAAATCAACATCTATACATACAGTGAAGTTGAGAAGGTAAGCGGCTTTGTAGGTGACTTCACCGTTGATATCCGCAAGAAAGCAAGAAGCGTGGATATGAGCAAATGTACCGGATGCGGCGTTTGTTCTGAGAAATGTCCGTCCAAGAAAAATCCAAACGAATTTAACCGCGGTCTGAACAACAGAAGTGCTATCTACATTCCGTTCGCTCAGGCTATCCCAAATGTTCCGGTAATCGACCGCGAGCATTGTACCAAATTTAAAACCGGAAAATGCGGTGTCTGCTCCAAGGTTTGTGCCGCAGGTGCAATTGATTATGAGCAGAAGGATGAGATCGTTACACAGAAATATGGTGCAATCGTGGTTGCAACCGGTTTTGACGTGATTCCGCTGGATAAATATGATGAGTACGCTTACAGCCAGAGTAAGGACGTTATCACCTCTCTTGAGCTTGAGCGTATCATGAATGCAGCAGGACCTACAAAGGGGCATCTTGAGAGACTTTCCGATGGAAAAGCTCCGAAAAACATTGTATTTGTACAGTGTGTGGGAAGCCGTTGCTCTGATGAAAGAGGAAAGAGCTACTGCTCCAAGATCTGCTGTATGTACACTGCAAAACATGCAATGCTGATCCGTGACAAATACCCGGATACAAATGTAACTGTTTTCTACATTGACGTTCGTACTCCAGGCAAAAACTTCGATGAGTTCTACAGAAGAGCTGTTGAAGATTACGGTGTAAATTATGTAAAAGGCCAGGTTGGAAAGGTAATCCCACAGCCAGATGGAACTCTTATGGTTCAGGCTTCTGACCTGCTTGAAAATAAACAGATTCTTATGGAGGCTGATATGGTAGTTCTTGCAGCTGCCATCGAGCCAAACAAGGATGTAAGAAAAATTGCAACTATGCTTACCGCAAGTATTGATACCAACAACTTCCTCACAGAAGCACATGCAAAGCTTCGTCCGGTAGAGTCCCCTACAGCTGGTATTTTCCTTTCCGGTGTCTGCCAGGGACCAAAGGATATTCCGGAGACAGTTGCACAGGCTGGCGCAGCAGCAGTAAAGGCAATCGGCCTTCTTGCAAAAGACAAGCTGACCACCAACCCATGTACCGCACATTCTGACGAGCTTCTTTGCAACGGATGCTCCCAGTGTGCAAATGTGTGTCCGTATGGTGCGATTTCCTATGAGGAAAAACAGGTAAATGACCACGGAATCCGTGAGACAAGAAGAATTGCTGTTGTAAACAATGCTCTTTGCCAGGGCTGTGGTGCATGTACCGTAACCTGCCCGTCCGGAGCAATGGATCTCCAGGGATTCTCCAACAGACAGATTTTAGCGGAGGTAGATGCAATATGTCGATAGAAGCAAAAGAAGAATTCAGACCGAAGATCGTGGCATTCTGCTGTAACTGGTGCAGCTACGCAGGTGCAGACCTTGCAGGAAGCAGCCGTCTTTCTTATCCGGCTGATGTAAAGATCATCCGCGTACCATGCTCCTGCCGTGTAAATCCAATGTTCATCCTCCGTGCCTTCGAAAAAGGTGCTGACGGCGTGATCATGTGCGGCTGCCATCCGGGAGACTGCCACTACACAACCGGAAACTATTATGCGAGAAGACGTATGACACTTCTTTTCTCCATGCTGGACTTCATTGGTGTGGAAAATGGCCGTACCCGTGTTGAGTGGGTATCTGCCGCAGAAGGTGTAAAATTCTCCCAGACCATGAATGAATTTGTGGAAAAAATCCATTCTCTGGGTAAAAACGTCAGATTGGAGGATTTAAGATGCAGGAACTGATCGCTCGTGCAAAAGAACTGCTGGCTGATGGAACCGTAACACGTGTTCTTGGCTGGAAAGCCGGAGACCTGCCTTACAATCCGGAAGCAGCATATTTCGAAACAGCAGAAAGCCTGGACGAATTTGTCTATAATGGTTTCTGCGGACAAAACTTAAGTAAAATGATGATCGAGGCTTCCAAATTAGAGGGAAAAACTCTTGTCTGTCTGAAGCCTTGTGATACCTACAGCTTCAACCAGCTGATCAAGGAACACCGTGTAGACCGTGAAAAAGCCTACATTATCGGTGTTGGCTGTAAAGGCAAGCTGGATGTGGAGAAGCTTCGTAAAATGGGCATCAAGGGAATCCAGAGCATTTCCGGCGCTGAGCTTACCGATGATTGTGAAATACTTAACGTTTCCACAATCTACGGTGACAAAACAGTTGCTTACAAGGATGCAATGCTGGAGCGCTGCCATGTATGCAAAGGAAAAGAGCATATGATCTATGATGAGATCATCGGCGAATCCAAGGATACAAAGGATGCAGACCGTTTCGCAGAAGTGGAGAAAATTGAGAAAATGAGCCCGGAAGAGCGTTTCGCATTTTTCCAGAAGGAGCTCAGTAAATGTATCCGCTGTAATGCATGCCGTAATGCATGTCCAGCCTGCAGCTGTCGTAAATGTGTATTCGACAGCACCAAGTTTGACAGTGCGCAGAAGGCAAATGTGGATTCCTTTGAAGAAAAAATGTTCCACATTATCCGTGCATTCCACGTTGCAGGAAGATGTACAGACTGCGGTGAGTGCAGCCGTGTCTGCCCGCAGGGGATTCCGCTTCATCTGTTTAACCGTAAGTTCATCAAGGATATTGATACCTTCTACGGCGAATATCAGGCAGGAGCAGATGCTGAGTCAAAAGGCCCGCTGACCAGCTTTACATTTGATGATGTAGAGCCAGGTGTAGTGGCAGAAAGGGGATAATGTATGTATAAGATTGAAAAAGAAAATCTGGAAGCATTATTCCGGAAAATCGCAGAAAGCCAGGATCTGATCCTTCCGGTCAAAAAGGCAGGACAGACCAACTTCGGCCTTTGGAATGAAGGAGAAGAGGCAGACCTTGAGACCTTGAAAACCGTAAAATCCGGCAAAGATGCCTTTTTCCCACAGAGCGAAACACTTTACACCTGTGTTCGTGATGGAAAGAAGCTGACCGTAGAGCCGGAAGAGCTGAGAAGCCGTCCGTTCGTTGTATTTGGCATGAAGGCCTGCGATGTAAAAGGGGTTGCAGTTCTGGATAAGGTTTTTCTTGCTGATCCTGTTGATACTTTCTATGCAGCAAGAAGAGACCATGGAACTATCGTTGCCCTGGCTTGTCATGAGCCGGAGGAATCCTGTTTCTGTAAGGTTTTTGGAACAGATGCAGCAGATCCGGAAGCAGACGCCGATGGAAAAGGAATTGCCGATGTAGCAGCCTGGATGGTGGAGGGAAACCTTTACTGGAAAGCCCTTACGGAAAAAGGAGAGGCTCTTACAGAAGCTGTAAAAGAACTTCTTACCCCGGCTGACGGCGATCAGGCAAAAGTGGATGCTGAAAAAGAAGCAATCCATAACATTGTAGAAAAGCTTCCATATACACATCTTTCTCTGGAAGGATGGGATGGAAATGCTACAGATGCGAAGTTTAATTCTCCTGTCTGGGAGACTTTATATAAACCATGCCTGGCATGCGGAACCTGTACCTTTGTATGTCCGACCTGCCAGTGCTATGACATCAAGGATTACGACACAGGACACGGTGTAAAGCGTTACCGTTGCTGGGATTCCTGTATGTATTCCGATTTCACAATGATGGCTCACGGAAATAACCGTACCAGCCAGCTGCAGAGATTCCGTCAGAGATTTATGCACAAGCTTGTATATTTCCCTGCTAATAACAACGGTATGTACTCCTGTGTAGGCTGTGGCCGCTGCGTGGAAAAATGTCCGTCATCTTTAAATATCGTGAAGGTGATTAAGGCTTTTGAAAAGCATGGAGGTGAAAAGTAATGAGCGAGTGTACCTGTCATAAAAATTATACTCTGGATACTCTGATCCCGCAGGTTGGCGTGATCACAGATATTCACGAGGAGACTCCGGATGTAAAAACATTCTGTGTAACAGCACCGGATGGAGGAAAGCTTTTTGAGCATATGCCAGGCCAGTGCGCTATGGTCTGCGCCCCAGGTGTAAGCGAAGGTATGTTTTCCATTACTTCCTCTCCTACAAATAAAGAGTATCAGGAATTCAGTATTAAGAAATGTGGTGAGCTGACCTCTTATCTTCACAGCCTTCAGGTGGGAGATGAGATCACAGTACGTGGACCATATGGTAACCATTTTCCGGTAGAGGATAAGCTGAAAGGCAAAAATCTTCTGTTTATCGCCGGTGGTATCGGTCTTGCACCACTTCGTTCCGTAATCAACTACGTTCTTGACAATCGCGATGACTATGGCACTGTAGATATTCTCTACGGTTCCCGTTCCGCAGATGATCTTGTAAAATTAAAAGAAATCCAGGAAGTGTGGATGAATGCAAAAGACGTAAACGTCTACCTGACCATCGACCGTGAGCAGGAAGGCTGGGACGGACATGTAGGCTTCGTACCAACCTATTTGAAAGAAATCGGCTTCGATACTAACAAAGTTGCGTTAGTCTGCGGACCGCCGATCATGATCAAATTCGTACTTCAGGGCCTTGAGGAGCTTGGATTTACAAGAACCCAGGTTTACACAACACTGGAGCTTCGCATGAAGTGCGGTATTGGTAAATGCGGACGCTGCAACATTGGATCTAAATATGTCTGCAAAGACGGACCGGTATTTAGAATGGACGAGATTGACCAGTTACCTGACGAGTACTAAGTAAACCCAAAAGTTTCAGTAAATACAAGGGGGATTTTTATGACATTGGCAGATACAGCTCATGGATCAGACTGGATACTCTGGGTCGTCTTTGCTGTCTTTGTAATTTTGACCATTGCTTTACTAAGTGGTCATGGAAGCAAATTTATTTCTGGCTATAACACTGCTTCAAAAGAAGAGAAAGCCAGATATGATGAGAAAAAGCTGTGCCGTGTATACGGAATTGGAATGGGCGTGATTGCTATTCTCCTTCTGATAACCGGATTATTTGAAAGCTTTTTGCCATCCAGCTTTGTTTATGTGCTATTAGTTTTAATTGTCATAGATGTTGTAATTATTATTATCCTGAGTAACACAATTTGTAAGAGATAGAGTTAGACAATCAGAAGAAAGGAACTCCCAAAATGGAAAATATGGTAAACGTATATTTCTTCGGTAAAAAATACACCGTACCAGCTGACCTGACCATTATGACGGCCATGGAATACGCCGGATACACTTTAAAACGCGGCTGCGGCTGCCGTCACGGCTTTTGCGGCGCCTGCGCCACAATCTACAGAATCAAAGGCGACAACGAACTGAAAACCTGTCTTGCCTGTCAGACGCAGGTACAGGAAGGCATGTATGTAGCAAGCATCCCGTTCTTTCCTACAGACAAGAGACTCTACAACATCGAAGACCTTCAGCCAAACCAGCAGGTCATGATGGAGCTCTACCCGGAAATTTACAGCTGTATCGGCTGTAACGCATGTACAAAAGCATGTACCCAGGGCTTAAATGTAATGCAGTACATCGCATATGCACAGAGAGGCGAGCTTGAGAAATGTGCAGAAGAATCCTTTGACTGCGTAAGCTGCGGATGCTGTTCCGTAAGATGTCCGGCAGGTATCTCTCACCCGATGGTAGGTCTTCTTGCAAGACGTCTCACAGGAAAATACATTGCTCCTAAGAGTGAGCATCTTGAAAAACGTGTAGAAGAGATCCATGAAGGCAAATACGATGATCTGATCGAGCAGATCATGCAGAAACCGATCACAGACATGGAAGAACTTTATAACAACAGAGAAATTGAGAAATAAGGAGGGCATAAAAACATGTACGCACCATATCCAGAAAATATGATGGAATCCATCAAAAAGGTAGAGGCTACAAGAGCACAGCGTATGGCAACAGAGCCAAGACGTCTGAGCGCTGATGAGAAAGATGCTCTTCTTAAGAAATTCCATCCAGACTATAACCCGGATGCATTTGCAGAAATCAAAGTAGGACCAAACAAAGGACAGAAGGCACCGCTGGAGCTGGCAGAAATGCTTCACTCCGAAAGCCGTCTTCTGAATGAAAAAATTGACCTTAACAAAATCGATTATGATGTAGATGTACTTGTAATCGGCGGCGGCGGTGCAGGCTCCTCCTGTGCCATCGAAGCACACAATGCAGGTGCCAACGTTATGATCGTGACCAAGCTTCGTATCGGTGATGCCAACACCATGATGGCAGAAGGCGGAATCCAGGCAGCTGACAAAGAAAACGATTCTCCTGTACAGCATTATCTGGACTGCTTCGGCGGCGGACATTTTGCTGCAAAGCCAGAGCTGGTAAAGAGACTTGTAATGGAAGCTCCGGATGCAATTAAATGGCTGAACGATCTTGGCGTTGAGTTCGATAAAGAAGACGATGGAACCATGATCACCACACACGGTGGCGGAACCTCCAGAAAGAGAATGCATGCTGCAAAGGATTATTCCGGATCTGAAATCATGCGTACTATCCGTGACGAGGTTCTGAACCTTGGCATTCCGGTAGTAGAATTTACTTCCGCTGTGGAGCTTCTGAAAGATGAAAAAGGACAGACAGCAGGTGCTGTTCTTCTTAACATGGAAACCGGCGATTACTCCGTCGCAAGAGCAAAAACAGTTGTCATTGCAACCGGCGGAGCAGGAAGAATGCACTATCAGGGATTCCCTACCTCTAACCACTACGGCGCAACCGCAGATGGTCTTGTACTTGGTTACCGAGCAGGTGCTTCCCTTCTTTATCAGGATTCCATCCAGTACCATCCGACTGGAGCCATTTATCCGTCACAGATCCTTGGCGCGCTGGTAACAGAGAAGGTCCGTTCCGTTGGTGCACAGCTTGTAAATGCAAACGGAGAAGCCTATATTCACCCTCTGGAAACCCGTGACGTCAATGCTTCCGGTGTTATCCGTGAGTGTGAGGAAGGCCGTGGCGTAGAGGTTCCTGGCGGACTGAAAGGTGTATGGCTGGATACTCCGATGATTGAGATCCTTGGAGGAGAGGGAACTATTGAGAAGAGAATCCCGGCAATGTTCCGTATGTACATGAACTATGGCGTTGATATGAGAAAAGTGCCGATCGTAATCTACCCTACTCTGCACTACCAGAATGGTGGTCTGGAAATTGATGGAGATGGATTTACAAAAGAAATCCCGAATCTTCTGGTTGCAGGAGAAGCTGCAGGCGGAATCCATGGAAGAAACAGACTGATGGGCAACTCTCTTCTGGACGTAATCGTATTCGGAAGAAATGCCGGTAAAAAGGCAGCTGCAAAATGCAAAGAGGTAGAGCTTGGAGAAATGAACCTGGATCATATTTACGCATATGAGAAAGAGTTAAAAGCAGCAGGAGCAGAGACCGATAAAGTATCTCCGTTACTGCTTCCAAACTATGCCCGTCATGAGCAGAGATAATAACCAGATAGTTAAAAAGAACTTCCGGTACCGTTAAATTGCCGGTATCGGAAGCTTTTTATATAATGTAACAGGATATGTCGCCTTTTGGCGGTATGCCATAAATGAAAGAAGGGAGCTTACCAAAATGCGTGAAGTAGAAGTAAGCAGACTTACAGATGTCATCGAAAAACTCTGTATCGAAGCAAACGAACATCTTCCGGAAGACGTAAAATGCGCTATCAAAACATGCCGCGCATGCGAAGACGGAGAGATTGCCAAGGGTATTCTTGACAATATTATCGAGAATTTTGATATTGCAGATAACGAAAATGTACCGATCTGTCAGGATACAGGAATGGCATGTGTGTTCCTGGAAATCGGACAGGATGTACATTTCACAGGTGGAGATCTCACGGATGCAATCAATGAAGGTGTACGCCGCGGATATACAAACGGATATCTTCGCAAATCTGTTGTAAAAGATCCTGTACGTCGTGGAAACACAGGAGACAATACACCGGCTATGATTTATACAGAAATCGTTCCTGGCGATAAAGTGAAGATCACAGTGGGCCCGAAAGGCTTCGGAAGTGAGAATATGAGTATGATTCGTATGTTCAAGCCATCTGCAGGACTTCAGGGAATCAAAGATTTCATTCTGGAAGTTGTTGAGACAGCAGGCCCGAATCCATGCCCTCCGATGGTCGTAGGGGTTGGAATCGGTGGAACCTTTGACAAATGTGCTCTTCTTGCAAAGAAGGCACTGATGCGTCCTCTGGATTCCCACAATCCGGATCCATTCTATGCAGAGCTGGAAGATGAAATGCTGGAGAAAGTAAACAAGCTTGGAATCGGACCACAGGGCTTTGGCGGAAAGACCACAGCCATCGGTCTGAACATTGAGACAATGCCTACTCACATTGCGGGAATGCCATGTGCAGTCAACATCAACTGCCACGTTACCCGCCACAAAACGGAGGTGATCTGATCATGGAAAGAAGACATATTACACTGCCTCTGACGGAAGAACTGGCAAAAACCCTTCACGCAGGAGATCAGGTTCTCCTTACCGGAACCATCTACACATCCCGTGACGCAGGTCACAAGCGTATGTGTGAGGCTCTTGCAAAAGGCGAAAAGATTCCTTTTGATCCAACAGATGCAACTATTTATTATGTAGGTCCAACTCCTGCAAAACCAGGTCAGGTCATCGGATCTGCCGGACCAACTACCAGCGGCCGTATGGATGCCTACGCACCAACCATGATGTCTGTAGGAGCCCGCGGAATGATCGGCAAAGGAGCGCGTCTGCCTGAAGTAGTAGAAGCCATGAAAAAATATCACGGTGTTTACTTCGGAGCCATCGGCGGTGCCGGCGCCCTTCTTGCCAAATGTATCAAAAAAGCGGAACTTATCGCATACGAGGATCTGGGCGCAGAAGCTCTCCGTAAGCTTTACGTAGAAGATATGCCCCTTGTAGTCATTATTGACAGCGAAGGCAACAATCTTTATGAAGAGGGAAGAAAAGAGTATCTGGAAGCGCATAAAGAAAACTAATAATTGTGACGGAAATCCTGCAGAAAGTCTTTTTCAAATACGCTCCAGGCATATAAGATATATATACTCCACATATCAAAATAGATGTTTACAGAAAGCATTATTTATTCTATAATCTGAAGATATGTATACGAAAGACGAAAGAAGGAGCTTATTATGGACCATCATAAAAGGGTACAGACCTCAGAAGCATTCATAAACAGTGCATTCCTTGCAGTGTCAGGAGGATTTCAGGATGCCTATACCTATTTTACCCGCGATGGCGTTTTCTCCAACGCCCAGACCGGAAACGTGGTACTGATGAGTGAGCGGTTTATGAACGGCGAAGTGAAAGCAGGATTGCATTATCTCATTCCCCTGACCGCATTCTTTCTTGGAGTTCTGTTAGCGGAACGCATTCAGGAAAAATTCCGCTATGCCAGACGCCTTCACTGGCGCCAGGGAATCCTTCTGGTAGAGATCATCCTGCTGTTTCTGGTTGGCTTCATCCCAGGGAACCTGAACGTGCTTGCCACCACCCTGGTATCCTTCTCCTGCGCCCTTCAGGTGCAGACCTTCCGAAAGGTTGAAGGAAATGCCTATGCCAGCACCATGTGTATCGGAAATCTGAGAAGCGGCACTGCCGCTCTTTCCGCTTACATGCGTGAAAGAAAGCCACGCCTGCTTCGTCAGGCCTTATGCTACTTCGCCATTATTTTCCTGTTTGCCATTGGCGCAGGAATTGGCGGCAGACTTTCAATGGCTTACGGCGAAAGAGCCATCTGGGTATCCAGCATCCTGCTTCTCATCAGCTTCCTTTTAATGTTTATTGAGGAAATCGAAGAGGCAGAACACCGCTGGCAGTGAGAAATTAATAAAGCTTCAGTATCTTTACAATTACAAATTATAAAAAACATCCAGTCTCCATATAACGATGGCAGGCTGGATGTTTTTTTACAATATAATCTTTCACAAATTGTGAGGCACATCTTGCAGAAAGTCTTTCTCAAACATGCTCTGCAGTTTAAGATAAAATCCCTGTAGACTGTAAAAACAGAATAAACATCATAACCGGTGCAACAAAGCGGATCATGACGCGGTACAATTTTTTCCTACGGAACTTATCCCCGCTTCTTTCCATTTCGCTAATCACATAATCCGGCGTTACGACCCAGCCGATGAGAATCGTGGAAAGCAGTGCAATAAACGGCATCATAACACTGTTGCTGATGTAATCCATAATATCAAGAAGCTGTCCTACAGAACCGTTCGGAAGCTTCACTTCCACATAGAAAATACTGTATCCCAAAGCGATAACTGCGGAAGCTGCAAGGTAGATCACAGATAAAACAAGAACTGTTTTTTTACGGCTGGTATGAAAAATTTCCATGCAGTTTGCAGTAATAGATTCCAGTACGGAAATACAGGAAGACAAGGTTGCAAAAATAGCAGTTACGAAAAACAGGATTCCTACGAAGGTACCAGCTTTTCCCATTGCAGAAAATACCTTTGGCAGGGAAATAAACATCAGGCTTGGTCCGGCACCCATTCCCTCAGTGCCGGAAAACACATATACAGCCGGGATGATCATGGCACCTGCAAGAAAGGCAACACCTGTGTCAAAAATTTCAATCTGATTGATCGCTTTGTTTAGGTTCACTTCAGGTTTTACATAGGAGCCGTAGGTGATCATAATTCCCATGGATACACTGAGTGAAAAGAACAGCTGGCTCATGGCATCCAGCAGAATCTGCAGAAAACGCTGCACAGTCAGTCCTTCAAGGTCCGGCGTCAGATAGTAAAGAAATCCCTGTAAGCCGGTGCGAAGCTGACCGGAAGCATCCGTGTGTGAAATCGTAAGAGAATACACTGCAATCACTACGACCAGAACTAGCAGGACCGGCATCATCCATTTGGATACTTTTTCAATCCCCTTTTCCACGCCATTGTATACAATGAAAGCAGTAACCCCCATGAAAAGCAGTGCGAAGATCACCGGTGAAGTGGAAGAGGTGATAAAGGCTGTAAAATAGTCATCTGCGGCAGCTGCCTGTGCCTGACCGGTTATGTATACCACTGCATATTTGGTGATCCATCCGCCGATGACCGCGTAATAGGTCATAATAAGCACTGGTACAAGGAAGGTAAGGATTCCCAGGAACTTCCATCTGGGACGCAACTGGGTATAGGCTCCGATGGCACTCTTCTGTGTACGCCGTCCGATCGCAATATCCGAGGTGAGAAGGGCAAATCCGAAGGTTAGTACCAGAATCAGATAGATAATTAAAAATAAGCCGCCTCCGTCTTTTGCGGCAAGGTATGGGAATCTCCACAAATTTCCCACTCCTACAGCACTTCCGGCTGCAGCCAGGACAAAACCAAGCTGTCCTGAAAAATGGTTTGATTTCTTTTCCATTACATTTGTTTCCCCCTTAATGTTGTAAGAATAGGATAACATATGACAAGATAATAGTAAAACAAATACTTAAATTTTTAGCAAGCAGAAAGGAGTATAAGTTATTGTCCACTTCGTTCACAGCAACACGCTCCGCGATGGCATTGAACATGGCGATACAGATAAGACCATCGAGAGCTTCACGAAAATTCATTCGTTAAGCGATAGCCCCTTCAATTAAGTTGATAAAATTTAACAAAGTATATCGAGAATATTTCTCTGTATTTACTACAGTGAAAATGGGACTTACAAATGGAAAAATGAATTAAAGTACATAATATAGGACTTATATATAGGGAAATCCATTTTTTACCAGATAAATTGTACTTTATTAAAAGCATTCCCCAAACCGATTGACTAAGAAATAACAATCTCGTATACTACAATCGTTAAACTAATAACAATTCTTCAATATACGCGGAGAACTATAAAATAAAGAAAGAGGTACAAGAATGAAAGATTTTGCACAGTGGGAAGGCTTCGAAGGAAATCGTTGGAAAGAACAGATTAACGTTCGTGATTTTATCCGTCACAATTATACCCCTTATGACGGAGACGATTCTTTCCTGGAAGGCCCGACCGAGGCTACTGACAAACTGTGGGGAAAGCTGCAGGAGCTGCAGAAAGCAGAGCGTGCCAACAATGGTGTGCTTGACATGGAGACAAAGGTTGTCACAGGCCTGACCGCATACGGACCAGGATATATTGCTGAAGACCTGAAGAATCTTGAGAAGGTTGTAGGACTTCAGACAGACAAGCCTCTGAAACGTGCATTTATGCCATACGGCGGAATCAAAATGGCTGAGCAGGCATGCGAAATGTACGGCTACAAGGTAGATCCTCAGATCCACGATATGTTTACAAAATATGAGTTCAAAACACATAACCAGGGCGTTTTTGACATTTATACACCAGAAATGAAAAGAGCACGTCACAGCCACATCCTTACCGGACTTCCGGATACTTATGGACGCGGACGTATCGTAGGCGATTACAGACGTGTGGCTCTGTACGGTATTGATGCGCTGATCGAGGGCAAAGAGAAAGACTTTGCAGCAAGTGACCGTCAGGGTATGAGACGTTATGATTTCCAGCTTCGTGAGGAAATCGCAGATCAGATCCGCGCTCTTAAAGGAATGAAAGAGATGGCAAAGGTCTATGGTTATGATATTTCAGAGCCTGCAAAGAATGCTCATGAGGCATTCCAGTGGCTGTACTTTGGATATCTTGCAGCAATTAAGACCCAGAATGGTGCTGCAATGAGTGTTGGACGTATCTCCACATTCCTTGATATCTATATTGAAAGAGACCTTAAGAATGGCGTGATCACTGAGAAAGAGGCACAGGAGCTTGTTGACCACATGGTAATGAAATTCCGTATGGTTAAATTTGCAAGAATTGAGTCCTACAACCAGCTGTTCTCCGGTGACCCGGTATGGGCAACTCTTGAGGTTGCAGGTATTGGTGTTGACGGACGCCATATGGTTACCAAGAATGACTATCGTTTCCTTCATACTCTTGAGGATATGGGACCGGCTCCGGAGCCAAACCTTACTGTTCTTTATTCTTCCAAGCTGCCGGAAAACTTCAAGAAATATGCTGCTAATATTTCTGTTACAACAAGTTCTATCCAGTATGAGAACGATGATGTTATGCGTCCGGTATGGGGCGATGATTATTCTATCTGCTGCTGTGTATCTGCAACTGAGACCGGTAAGGAAATGCAGTTCTTTGGAGCTCGTGCAAACCTTGCGAAATGCCTCCTTTATGCGATCAACGGTGGTGTGGATGAGAAGTTAAAGACTCAGGTAGGACCGGAGTACAAGCCGATCACTTCCGAGTATCTTGATTATGATGAGGTTATGCAGAAATATGACCAGATGATGGACTGGCTGGCTCATCTGTATGTAGGAACTCTGAACATGATCCACTATATGCATGATAAATATTACTATGAGGCAGCTGAGATGGCGCTTATCGATACCAAGGTTGAGCGTTCTTTTGCAACAGGTATTGCTGGATTTTCACATGTAGTAGATTCTCTGTCTGCTATTAAGTATGCGAAGGTAAAAGCTATCCGTGATGAGGATGGAATTACCACTGATTTCCAGGTTGAGGGTGATTTCCCACGCTATGGTAATGATGATGACAGAGCAGATGAGATTGCAAGAAATCTGCTTTCCACCTTCATGGATAAACTGAAACACATCCATACCTACCGTGATTCCAAGCCAACCACTTCTATTCTTACCATTACTTCTAACGTTGTTTATGGTAAAGCTACCGGAGCTCTTCCGGATGGAAGAAAGGCTGGAGAGCCTCTGGCACCTGGAGCAAACCCATCTTACGGAGCAGAGCAGAACGGACTTCTTGCTTCCCTGAACTCTGTTGCAAAGCTTGACTATGAGGATGCACTGGATGGAATTTCCAATACACAGACCATTAATCCGGAAGCTCTTGGACATAGTGATGAAGAGCGTACAGATAATCTGGTACATGTACTGGACGGATATTTCAACCAGGGTGCACATCACCTGAACGTAAATGTATTTGGCAAAGAGAAACTGATCGATGCTATGGAGCATCCGGAAAAAGAGGAGTATGCAAACTTCACTATCCGTGTTTCCGGTTATGCAGTTAAGTTTATCGATCTGACAAGAGAGCAGCAGCTGGATGTTATTGCCAGAACCTGCCACGACAGAATGTAAGTCTGATATTTTAAAATAGTATCGGCGAAACAAAAGGGCATGCAATACAATATATGTCAGAGGTTGCATGTCCTTTTTATAAATATGAATGCAAAGGAATTAGAAATGTTAAAAGGCTATGTTCATTCTCTGGAGAGCTTCGGGTCTGTGGACGGACCTGGAGTGAGATATGTGATTTTTCTTTCTGGCTGTGCTATGCGTTGTCAGTTCTGCCATAATCCGGATACCTGGAATATGACAGATGGAAAAGAGTACACTACGGATCAGCTTTTGAAGACAGCACTTCGGTTTAAGTCTTACTGGGGAGATAAGGGTGGTATCACGGTGAGCGGCGGGGAACCACTTTTGCAGATGGATTTTCTCACAGAGCTTTTCCGTAAGGCAAAGGAAGCGGGAGTCCATACTACTTTGGATACCAGCGGAAATCCTTATACGACTAAGGAGCCGTGGCATTCTAAGTGGCTGGAGCTGATGAAGTATACAGATCTTCTGCTTCTGGATATCAAGCAGATCAATGAGCAGGAGCATGTGAAGCTTACCGGGCAGACCAACCAGAATATTCTGGCTATGGCCCGTGAGCTTTCGGACATGAATAAACCTGTGTGGATTCGCCATGTACTGGTTCCGGGAGGTAGTGACAAGGATGAATATCTGCACCAGCTTGCGGATTTTATTCAGACACTGGGAAACGTTGAGCGCGTGGAAGTTCTTCCGTACCATACGCTTGGTACTTTTAAGTGGGAAAAGCTGGGAATCCCGTATCCGCTGGAGGGCGTGAAACCTCCAACACAGGAAAGAATTGATAATGCAAGACGGATTCTTAACGCCATATAAGAGAACGTGAAATAAAACTCCTTAAAGGGGGGCTGTTGTGAGGGAATACCTCATAACAGCCTCTTTTAAGTTACGCTACCGCGTATTCGCAGTAAGGAAGACTGCAATTTCCTGCAAAAAACGCTGACCGTATTTCTGAAGTTTGTTTTGGCCAACGCCGGAGACATTCAGCATTTCGGCTTCGGTTTGTGGGAGCTTTTCGCAC
>OLNM01000420.1_pt1 | contig 40882 bp, 36 predicted proteins | sample 1672391 | NCBI WGS metagenome assembly OLNM01 (sample SAMEA3136680, study PRJEB25190) | human gut metagenome | reverse complement strand
CAATCCGCCAAACCCGGTCCGCCAAGCACCGGGCCCCCTCCCGGGATAAGGCTCATTTTGACCTTGAGCCAGGAGTTTTTCCTTCTACACTGAGCCATCATGAGAGCCTTGGTCTATGATTGCAGCGCGGGCATCAGCGGAGATATGAATCTGGCCGCCCTGATTGATTTGGGAGCGGACCGGGAAAACCTGGAACGGGAACTGTCCAAATTGCATGTGCACGGGGAGTGGAAGCTGGAATGCCGCCGGGCGCAGCAGCACGGCATCCGGGGAACACGGATTGACGTACTGACGGAGGAAGAAGGGCACTCCGGCAGCAGCCATGCGCACCATCACCGGACTATGGCGGATATACGAAAGCTTATTGAGACAAGCGCCCTTTCCAATACCGTAAAGCGGACGGCCCTTTCTATTTTCACCCTGCTGGCGGAGGCGGAGGCCCGCGTACACGGCACTACTCCTGAAGAAGTACATTTCCATGAGGTGGGCGCGGTGGATTCCATCATCGATATCGCGGGAGCTGCCATCTGCCTGGAAATGCTTCGGGTGGACGCCGTCTTCACCGGACCGGTGGAGCTGGGGTCTGGCACCGTAACCTGCCAGCACGGAACAATGCCCGTTCCTGCGCCGGCAACGGCTTTGCTGGCGAAACATTTCCGGGCCACCTTGAATGGAACCACCCATGAGGCCACTACACCCACCGGAGCCGCCTACATTGCCGCCCTGGCGCAGCCCGTCCCCGCTCCGCTGGCAGGCCGTATTACCGCAACCGGCTATGGAATCGGCCACCGCCAGGGACTTCCCGTACCGAATATTCTGCGGGTGATGCTGGTAGAAACGGAAGAAGAGGAAACTTCCCCGGAACTGCTGACGGAGCTGTGCGCCAATATAGACGATATGACGCCGGAACAGACAGCCTACCTGGCGGAAAAGCTGATGGAGGCAGGCGCTCTGGATACCTGGCAGGAGTCCGTCTGCATGAAGAAAGGCCGTCTGGCAGTCAAGGTTTGCGCCCTGTGCCAGCCGGAACAGACGGACCGCGTGCGGGAAGCCTTCTTCCGGCACAGCAGTACGCCGGGCATCAGGCAGCATGGCATGCTCCGCCATATTCTGCGCCGGGAAAGCGCCCCCGTCCACACTCCCCATGGAACGGTTCATGTAAAAACTTCTTTCATGCACGGCCGTCCCCATTACCGGAAAGCGGAATTTGAAGATTGCAGAATCCTGGCGGAAAAAACCGGGCTGCCGCTGGAACAATGCCAGCTGATGGGGCTTTTTCCCATACCTTCCCATGACAACGACGCCACAGACTCCGTTTGAACGGCTTCGCGCCGTCCTTCTCCCCAGGAAACGCATTGCCGTCGCCTTGTCCGGGGGGCTGGACAGCAGCGTGTTGCTTGCCGCCGCCGTCCGTATCCTGGGAGCGGATCACTGCCTGGCACTGACTGCGCGAACGCCCTACGTGATGGAGGAGGAAGTGCGGGACAGCACGGCGTTGTGCCGCCGCCTGGGCGTCCGGCAGGAAAAACTGGCGTTTCCCATCCTTCCCGCCCTTGCGAATAATCCTCCCCTGCGCTGCTACCTGTGCAAGCATGCCCTGTTTTCCTCCCTGGCAGCCAGAGCGTCTGAGATGGGGTTCCCCCTGCTGGCGGACGGATCCAATCTTGACGACCTGGACGATTACCGGCCAGGCCGCAAAGCTTTGCAGGAGCTCGGCATCCCGAGTCCCTTTCTGGAAGCTTCCATGGATAAGGCGGATATCCGCTGGCTGGCCTGCCGGCTGGGTCTTCCGGAATCAGTCAGCGGCAAACCGGCCTATGCGTGCCTGCTGACCCGCCTGGAACACAACCGCCCCGTAACGGAAGTTCTGCTGAGACGCGTGGACGCAGCGGAATCTTTCCTGAGAACCCTGGGGCTGAAAGGCTGCCGTGTCCGTGTTCACGGAGACAGCCTGGCCCGCATTGAATTGCCGGAAAAGGAACGCAGACTGTTCTGGGACGGACAGCTTGCCTCCACCGTAGCACGCCGGCTGCGGGAACTGGGCTTCCGACGCATCACCCTGGATCTGGAAGGATATTCCAGAGGGAGCATGAACGAACCCTCATGAACGACATCACCTCCATTCTGCATCAGTTTAAAAAAGGCCTCCTTTCTGCGGAGGAAGCGGTGGAAAAAATCAGAGCCGGCACCGTACCCGCTCCTTCCCATACGGACATTGATTACAGCCGCCTGGAACGCACAGGGTGCCCGGAAGTCATTTACGGCGCAGGAAAAACGCCGGACCAGATTGAAGAGATAGCCCGCAGCCTGCTTGCCGCCGGACAAAATGTTCTGGCCACGCGTCTGAGCGGGGAAGCTCTGGACTACCTGAACCACGCCTTTCCGGCGGCGGACATGCACCCGGAAGCCCGTCTCATGCGCATTGCTCCGAATCCCGTTCCGCGAACGGCGGGCTTCGTCGGCATCGTCAGTGCGGGGACCTCGGACCAATCCGTAGCGGAGGAGGCCGCCCTGACGGCGGAATTTCTGGGCAGCCGAGTAGTCCGGTACCGGGACTGCGGCGTTGCCGGCCTGCACCGCCTGGTTTCCCATCTGGACTCCATCCGCCAAGCTACTGCGCTGGTAGCCGTGGCGGGCATGGAAGGAGCTCTCCCCAGCGTGCTGGCAGGCCTGGTAAAGGCCCCTGTGATAGCCGTACCTACCAGCGTGGGCTATGGAGCCAATTTCCGCGGGGTAACCACCCTGCTCGCCATGATGAATTCCTGCGCCAACGGTGTTTCCGTCGTCAACATAGACAACGGCTTCGGGGCCGGTTTCAACGCCCACCTGATCAACAGCCTGGCATCCCGGCCCAGCTGAGGGGCGCCTGTCCATGACGAAACCTCCGGCATCCGTCATGGACAGATCCTCCGAATAGGCGTTAAATATTCCGGAAACATCCCTCTCCATTCCCGTCATGACCAGATTTCCCCTGTTCCATGCCTTCTCCTGCTCTCTGCTGGCCCTGGCTTCCCAGGCGCTTGGGTGGCAGACCTCCGGAGAATCCGTTCCCGCTGTCCCCCAGGAATTCCGCGCGGCATGGATATCCACCGTTCATAATATTGACTGGCCCTCCCGTTCCGGCCTCTCCGGAGCAGCCCAACGCGCGGAGCTGCTGAACATCCTGAATACCTGCGCCCAGTTGAAGCTGAACGCCGTGTTTCTCCAAGTGCGCCCGAACGCCGACGCCCTGTACCGCTCTTCTCTGGAACCGTGGAGCCAATGGCTTTCCGGCCCGGGCGTCAATCCTGGGTATGATCCTCTGGCTTTCGCCATTCAGGAGGCTCACCGCCGCGGCATTGAACTGCACGCCTGGTTCAACCCATTCCGGGCGAAGGCCAACGTCAAGCATGCCGTAGGCCGCAACCATATTTCCCTCACGCGCCCTGATTTGATGAAGCGAAACGGCTCCGTGCTGCTGATAAACCCCAGCGCCTCCGCCTCCCGCGACCACGCGCTGAAGGTTATCATGGACGTCGTGCGCCGCTACGACATTGACGGGGTGCACCTGGACGACTATTTCTACCCCTATCCCACTCCCGGCCGCGCCTGGTCTCCCGCCAGCTTTGGAGACGGGAAATCCCCCTCCCAGCGCCGGGGCTACATTGACGACTTCGTGCAAGACATGTACAAATCCGTCAAATCTTCCAAACCCTGGGTGCGGGTGGGCGTCAGCCCGTTCGGCATCTGGAGGCCAGGCGTTCCCGGCGGCATTGAAGCGGGAGTGGACGCCTACGAGCATCTGGCGTGCGACGCCCGCAAGTGGCTTTCCCGCGGATGGGTGGATTACCTGGCCCCCCAGCTTTACTGGCGCTGCAGCCCGGCCAAGCAGAGCTTTCCCGCATTGATGCAATGGTGGGCCGCCCAGAACTCCAGACGCCCGGTGTGGCCCGGCATTGCCACGGCACGTATTATGAGCAGCGAAGACCCGGGCCGCCCCGCCTCTGAAATAGCGGCGCAGGTCAACTACTCCCGCAGCCTTGCCAGAACCGCCCCCGGGCAATGCTTCTGGAGCATCAAATCCATCATGCGGAATGCCGGAGGCATCCAGAAATACCTGAACAGATTGTACCCCTCCATGGCCGTTCCGCCCGCCATGCCCTGGTGCGGAACCGGCACACCCGGACAACCGCAGAATTTTTATGTGGCGGACAATGGTTCCACCGTAACCCTCTCCTGGCAGCCGTCCGGCAATCCCTCCCGGAAATGGGCCGTCCAGGCGCGCTACGGCAGCCAGTGGGCTACGCGCATCCTTCTGCCGGGCAGCCAGACCCGCGTAACCCTGCCCAAATCCTTCCTGGGGGATGCGGGGTCTGTCGCCGTCAGGGGCGTCAGCGCCTATGGAGCCCAGGGCCCGGCAGCGGCCGCCAGAAGGTAGAAAAGCTTTTTCCCAGCTGCCTCTACAAGAAGAAAAATAGAACACCGAGGTTTCTATTTTTTGAACAACTCCAAAACAATCCATGTCCAAACACCCATGCATTCCCATGGCGCGGACATGAACAGAAGGCGTTTTATTGCTCTTTCCTCATTGGCGGCGCTGGGAACAATCAGCCAGGCCCGGGCAACAGGGCCATTCATACAACCACAGCACAAGATGACTAAACAGCAAGATCCCTCCACAATCGGCTATGCCGACGGCAAATATGTACTGCCACCCCTTCCGTACGCCTACGACGCGCTTGAACCCATGCTGGATGAAAAAACCGTGCGCATCCACCACGACAAGCATCATGCGGCCTATGTCGCCGGCGCCAATGCCGCGGCTGAAAAGCTCCGTGAAATTGCGGACGGGAAACTGGACGCTTCCGCCACCACCAACTGGGTGCGTAACTTGTCCTTCAATGCTTCCGGCCATGTTCTCCATACCATTTACTGGACCAACATGACGCCTGATCCCAAAAAAGAGCCGCAAGGTCCTCTGGTAGATGCCATCAAGGAAAAATTCGGTTCTCTGGAAGCTATGATGAAGGAATTCAAGGCGGCTTCCCAGGGCGTGGAAGGTTCCGGCTGGGGCATTCTGGGCGTGGACCCCATCAGCAAGACGCTGGTAATCTGCGGGGCGGAAAAACATCAGAATCTGGAAATTCCCGGTCTCGTCCCCATTCTCGTCTGTGACGTTTGGGAACACGCCTATTATCTGGATTATCAGAACCGCCGCCCCGACTATGTGCAGGCTGTGCGCAAGCTCTGCGATGAAAAAGATCTGGTGCTCATTGTGGACGAGGTGCAGACCGGCGTGGGCCGCACCGGCACCTTCCTGTGCTGCGAGCACTACAACCTCCAGCCCGACGTCGTCACGCTGGCCAAGGGTCTGGGCGGCGGTCTGCCGATTGGCGCTGTCCTGATGAATGAGAAAGTCGCTGCCGGTATGGGACCCAGCAGCCACGGCTCCACGTTCGGCGGAAACCCGGTGGTCTGCGCCGGTGCGAATGTCGTCGTGGACCGGATGGACGCCAGCTTCCTCGCCAACGTCAACGAGCGGGCCGTCCAGCTGCGCACCGGTCTGGAAAAGCTGCCCCGCGTCAGGAGCCTCTCGGGCATCGGCCTGATGGTCGGCATCGAGTTTCTCGAGGGCATCAAGGCCGCTGACGTGCTGGCCGCCTGCCGCGAAAAGGGCCTGCTGGTGCTTACCGCAAAGACCCGCCTCCGCCTGCTGCCGCCGCTGACTCTGACCGCCCACGATGTGGAGATGGCGCTGGATATTCTGGGCAGCGTCCTCGCGGAGATGGACCCCAGCAAAACGGAGGAGCAGGCATGAAGCATCTGCTGAAAATGAGCGACCTCACCCCTGACGAGGTGGCCCACATCCTTGATGTGGCCGATGGGCTGAAAGCTCAGCAGAAGGCCGGAGGCACCGAACCTCTGCTCAAGGGCAAGAGCGTCGCGCTGATGTTCTCGAAAAACTCCACCCGTACCCGCACCAGCTTCGAGGTGGGCGTCTACCAGCTGGGCGGCCTCGGCAACTACATGAATGCCGCCACCGAGCTGCAGTCCGGCCGCGGCGAGCCGCTCAAGGATACCGCCCGGGTGCTAGGCCGCTATTATGACTGCGTTGTCTGGCGCACCTACCGCCAGAGCGATTTGGAAGAGTTCGCTGAGTTTGCGGGCGTCCCCGTCATCAATGGCCTGACGGACTATGCTCACCCCTGTCAGGTGCTGGCCGACCTCATGACCATCCGGGAGCGCCGGGGTGCGCTGGCGGGCCAGAAGCTCTGCTTCGTCGGCGACGGCAGCAATATGGCCAACAGCCTCATCGTGGGCGGCCTGCTCTCCGGCATGAAGGTGGACTGCGTCTGCCCCCACGGCTACCGCCCGGCGGCAGATGTGCTGATGTTCGCCCATAAGTACGGCAGTGCGTTCCGCCTGCTGGAAGACCCCGCCGAAGGCGTCAAGGACGCCGATGTGGTGGTGACGGCCGTCTGGAACACCGCCGCCCCCGGCACCTCCGAGAGCGAGAGCCGCCTGCGGGACTTTGCAGGCTTCCAGCTCACCAGCGGCCTCCTGAAAGCCGCAAAGCCGGATTGCATGGTGCTCCACTGCCTGCCCGCTCACCGCGGCGAGGAGATCTCTACTGCCGTCTTCGAGGCCCACGCCGACGAGATCTTCACCGAGGCAGAAAATCGACTGCATGTCCAGAAGGCTGTGCTGGCGGTATTGCTGGCGGGAAAGTAAAATATGCAATGAAAAACGCCGCAGAACTCATCGTCCTGCGGCGTTTTTGACGGAGCATCAGGGAGTCGAACCCTGGCACCGGTCTCCCGGCCTATCGCATTTTGATTCGTTGGCAACAACTGCGAATTGTATATCGCAAATATGGTGTCAATCTATGTGCAACCAACTTCCCTTGCGATTGACAAGTACCCCGCGCCGGACAAAGAGCGCGCACAGCTTCTCTGGGTGGCGCACATGAACGGGCTGAAAGCGCAGGCGGAAGAAGTGGTGGTGAGGGAAGTCGTGTATGCAGAATGATCCCTGATAGCATCCGAATGGTATCAAAAGCCGATATTTTAGATTTTATTCTTTATTTTTGCGGAATATTTGCAAATTTCAAAATCAAAATTTGACTTTTCGCCCAGAATAGAGTACACTGGATTCAGAAAATCATCTGGGAGGAATCGCGATGCTGCTTCAATTTTCAGTCACCAACCACCGCTCCATCAAGGACACGGCTATTATCAGCTTGAAAGCATCTACGGATAAAAGTCTGTCTGATTGCCTGATTTCGCCGGACGAAAAGAAACAGCTTGTGCCTGTGCTGGCACTGTACGGCGCAAATGCAGCCGGAAAGAGCAATGTTCTCCATGCCCTCCTGCTCATGCGGGAAATGGTCTGTGGCCGATATGCCAAGCTGCTGAAAGGCGAGTCCCTTCCGCAAGAGCCGTTTGCTTTCACCGACCAGCCTACACAGCCGACCAGCTTTGAAACCATCTATTTTTATGGCGGCATCAAGTATGCCTATGGGTTCTCGTTTGACAAGTCCAAAGTCCTGACCGAATATCTCTATCACTGGCCCAACGGCCGGGAGGCTCTGGTTTTTTCCAGAGAAGGCAATGGTTATCAGTTCCGCGAGAATGTTCAGGAACAGCTTACCCTTGCCGGACGCACCGCAGAAAACCGGCTTTACCTGTCCAGCTCCAACGAATGGAACTGTCCCCAGACTGAGAAGGCCTATCTGTGGTTCTTTGAGAAACTGACCGGCTTTATGGGAACCGAAATGCAGCTGGATGCCACCTTGTCTGCCATCCGGCAGGGCGGCTCTGAAAAGAGACGTATCCTGCATGAAATGCTGTATGCAGACCTCGGTATCAAGGACATCCGCATTACAGGCTCCAAGGAAGAGCCTATCATCTCCGCACTGCACATTCTCGATGCCGAAGATGGCGCTTCTGAGGGTTTCTGGCTCCCGTTGGGTCAGGAATCCGTTGGGACACAGCGTTTCTTCTCTCGCATCGGTATGTGGCTTGCGGCTTTGGAATCCGGCTCTGTTTTGGTAGTAGACGAGATAGAATCCAGTATGCACCCGCTACTGACAAGGCATCTGATCGAGATGGTGCAGGATGCCGCTATCAATACAAATCATGCACAACTCATCTTCACCACGCACGATACCGGACTTCTCGACCTGACGTTGCTGCGGCGTGATCAGATCTGGTTTGCCGAAAAGGACGAAAAGACCATGCAGACCGATATTTACGCCCTGACCGAGTTTTCTCCCCGGAAAGGTGAGAACATCTCCAAGGGCTATCTGCAAGGACGATATGCAAAAAACAGTTCAAGTCGAATTTAGAATATTAAAATCTTTTTAACACTTTTTCAGTATTCAACCATCAAATTTCACTTTTGTGGTTTGGATTTCATTTTTTTGAGCGTTCATTTCACTTATTGAGCGAAAAATTTAATGTTTCTATCGAAATTTCATATTTGATTTGACTTTTCTACTTCAAATTTCAAAAAACAATTTGATTTTTTGATTTTTGCTATTGACCATAGTTTACCTTGTCTATCCATCCAAACATGGTATAATGGGGCAAAGGAGCGTGATACCATGAGCCCAATTGAAATCCCTGCAAAAATCCAGTTGGTTGAAAAGCGTGAAACACGGACGAGCCGTGGAATGCTCTCAAAGGGCTGGTATCATGTAGATGATCAGCTTGTTATGGTCAAGGGCAACTCCATCACAGAGGCCGGAACCGCTGGGTATGAGCCGTATTCTGAGGTGATGGCATCGCTGATTGCACAGGTGCTGAATTTGCCCCATGTAGAATATACGTTGATGCCTGCCAAACTCTTTCCCGACATTCAGACCTATTCCTGCGATGTGGTCAGCGTCTGCCCCAAGTTCACAACGGACGATGAACAGCTGTATCATTTTGCAGACTTGGCTGATGCCCATTTCCTTGCCAGCGGTCGAGCCGCTTCACCGGAAGCATTGTTCCAGTATGCGATAGAACTATATGGTAAGAAGTGGCTTTATCAAATGCTGGCATTTGACGCCTTTATCGGCAACGAAGACCGCCACGAAAACAATTTTGATGTGATCGTCCGGGATGGAAAAAATTATGCTCCGCCTATTTACGACAATGGCGGTAGTCTGCTTGCGTGGGCAACGGATGAAGAATTGACTGACACGAAGCTCCGTTATCAGTTCGACAAAGCCAAACCGTTCCGCAGTCACCATGCCCAGCAAATCAAGATGATCGATGAGCCTGTGCTGCCAACGCGTAACTTGGACGAGTTGTATAGTGAAATCATTCAGTCCATCTCGCCTATTCTTGCATTGTTGAGCGAAAAAAGAGCATCTGCGATCCGTCAATACCTGAAATACCGTCTGCACTACCTGAAAGCCGCCATGGGGTGATAAAATGGCCTATCTGAAATTGATGATGGATGAAAAAGAAATTGCCCACCTAAGCGAAGATGGGCAGTCTCTTTGCGCAAATGAGGGCGTGCCGCAGTACAGCCTCCCACTGAACCTTTTCATCGGTGACAAACGTGAAGTTCCATTGGTTGATGTGGTGGTTTGGGCAAAGAAACGAATCTTTCCGAAAAATCGGATGGACTGCAAGGAAATTCTGAAAATGATGGGTCTGCCGAACTACAATGCATGGGAAATCGTCAAACGCACCAACGCCTGCCTGATGGAAGACCCCTATTGGCTACGATTCAGCGAGGATGAAACCTTTGAGGACACCACGCGCGGACGAGCCAGAAGAATTATGAACGAAAATCAAAAGAGCAGCTGATACCAAAAAGCCAAACCTCACCGTACATCCTGTACAGCTTGAGGTTTGGCTTTTCTCTTATCATCCTTCACCAGCGCGAGCGATGGTTGATTATTTTATCAGCTTAATCCAGAGAGTGACCGCATTACAAGGTCGATGTCCTGATTTTCCAGTTCCTGAATGATGTGCAGGTAGGTTTTCTGCGTGGTTGTCATGCTGGAATGCCCCAGCCTCCTTGCTACGCTTGCAATGGATACCCCTGCAAACAAAAGCACCGAAGCGTGGGTATGCCGCAGACCATGTACCGAGATGACCGGGATCTTGGCCCGGTCGCAGTGCCGTTCCAGAACATCGTTAACAGTGGAATTGTAGGCGTGTTCCTTGAACACGAAAATCGGCTTATCTTCAGGAACGTCTTTTACCAGTGCTGCGAACTGAATCACCGTCTGCCAGTCAATTTGAATTTTACGGACAGACGATTTATTTTTTGTCGGCAGAAATCCGCCGTTCCCCTTATAATCCCATGTTTTATTGATGGAAAGCATCTGGTGCGAAAAGTCAAAATCCGCAGGAGTGATCGCCAAAGCTTCGGAAAAGCGGATGCCGGTTTTGGCAATCAGCAAAATCATCCAGTCCCAGTTGAGTTTTCCTTGTAGATCCAAGTCGCTCAACAAAAGATGCAGTTCAAACTGGTTCAGATATTTCACCTTTTTAGGCACCGGGGGCTTGCCTTTGATGATCGCTTTCCGGGTCGGGTCTTTCACAATCAGACCATCATCCACGGCATCCATGATAGCCCCTTTCAGCTGATGGTGGAAATCCATCGTGGTCTGACGCTCATGGCCTACGGCATAATCGTTCAAAAGCTGCTGATAGGTCACTCTGGAAACCTCACAGAGTTTCAAAGTAGGAGCGAGTTTTTTTACCCAAGAAAGGGTCATTTTGTACTTATCCAATGTAACCGGGCGAACTGCACCCTCTTTGTATACAGCAACCCACTGCTCATAATAATCGCAGAACAGGTTGTTTTCATTCATTTCGTTTAACACGTTTTACCTCCAAAATCGGTTTTATATGCTCACGCTGATGAAGGGTGATAAGGGTATCTAATGCCGTTAGAACCCCGGAAATCTTCTCTTGTTCTTGTTTATCCGGCAAAGTGCTTTTTAACTCAACAAGATTTCCAACTGCCAATCCCGGTTGAGCAGATTGTCCAGAATACTGCCCCAAATCCATCGTTGAAAACAGATAGTACAGAAAGCGAGTTTGGTTTTTTTTATCTGCTCTTACAGCGATAGCGTGTTCAGTGAAATATGATTTTCCTACGGCAAAATTCACGTTCCCACAAAGAGCCCCTTGACGACCAATCAAAGTATATTCTCCATCATGGTTAAAGCGATCTGTAAAACCGCGCAATCCGTTTCCTCCAAAAACAGGGTATTCTCCAGTCTCTGTAATATCTGATGCACTAATAAACTCACCGCTTCTGAATTCTACACATAAATCTCCTAACTTACGCTGTTCCCAAGTAGGTGTGTTTTGGGATTTTGGCGCGAAAAAAGAGCCGAGGACGCGCCTCGGCTCTTGGTCAGCAGGGTGATTTTGCACCCATTTTATGATTCTTTTGGCATTTTCAAATCAAATCCGCCACTTACGATGAACTCGCGCAAGAGTTTATCATACTTGACAGGCACCTTGGGCGGAATAAGCTTTGTGCCCTCGATTGCTTCAAAATATGCCTTTGCTTTTGCCTTATCTACGGTAGCTTTCAGGTCATCGAAACGGCCAAATTCGTTAATGTTGGCTTCGGTAATGTTTGCACGCATGAATGCCCGCAGCTTCTTTTCGTCCAAGCCGAAAACTTCAGCTACTTTGTGGATCTGGTCGTTCTGCTTTTGGGCGATGTACTCGGCAATGTACTCCCGCAAGGTCTTTCCCGGCTGCGGAACCACTGCGCCGCTTTGAATGTCGTGCAGGAAAATATTAGCGTACTTCTGCTCTTCCTGCGAGAGGGTGGCAAAGGTCTTGTGCAGCTCCGTTTCGGCCTGATGGATGGCTTCCGCTTCTGCACCCTCCTGATAGAAAATTTTCAGGTACTTTTCAAAGCGGGAGTTCATATAGTCCGTGTCGATGTCAGCAGTATCAATGGTGGTCAGATAGCTGTTCACCGCATAGGGAACGTCATCGTCCGGGTCATTTTCACCGCCATCTGGATTCGGCGTGAACAGCTCTTTATAGCGGAGTGCCAAAACTTTGAACGCTCTCTCGTCAAAGTCTGCATGAAGTTCTGTTTTCTCATCTGTATCCTCGTTGACGATCACAATGGGCTTATCCCACTCGAAGCCCTGCACCTTAGCTGCTTCCAGATTTTCGTTGAAGGACTGGAACAGGTCGGCAAACTTTTTGCGCTCTGCCATATCCGCAGGGATCTGCGAAAACTCTTCAATGCCCACCGACACAAACAGATCTTTGATCTCCACATAGAGGGCATTCAGTTTTTCCACGTTCTTGTCCAGTTTATCTACAAACAGGCCAAACGGTTTATCGCCGGAATACTCTTTTACCGCATCTGCGATATTTTTCTCCATCGTGTGCGGACGGCGGTAATACTTGATGGTGCCAAACTGTTTGTCATCGCCAAACAGTCGGTTGGTGCGGGAGAACGCCTGAATCAGATTTTCGTATTGCAGCATTTTATCCAGATACAGGGTGTTGATCCACTTGGAGTCAAAGCCTGTCAGCATCTGATCCACCACGATCAGCAGATCAAGCTGCTTTTCCGGGGTACGCTCGATGCGCTGGTAGGGTGATTTGTGCGCCAGCCGTGCCGCAATGTCCTTTTTCATCTTGGCAAAGGTCGGAATGCTGAAGTCCTGTCCATAGCGGGCGTTATAGTCTTCTATGATCTCTTTTAGCCCTTCTTCTTTGGTGATGCCTTTGCCGTTGTTGTCAATGTTGGGGTCAAATAGTGCGGTGACTTTCAGCCATGGTGCGGCTTCTCTGAACCTCTTGTAATATTGGATGGCTTCCGGGATGCTGGAGGTTGCAAAAATGGCATGAAATTTGCTGTTGCGGCTCTGGGTCTGCCAGTTCTCGCAAATGTCCTCCACCACGGCTTTCTGGTGTTCTTCGCCCTCATACTGGGTGTTGGGAATATAATCCTCGATGCCCTTTATCTCCTCACCGAGTGCATCTTTTCCGCCTGCCATCGGCAGATTCAGATACTTATAAAACACCTTGCTTTTCTGCGGGTCGGCCAGAGCTTCGTCCACAGAATATGCCTTTGCTTTTTCCAGTGCGACCGCTTTCCGCAAGTCGCTGTCCTTGAAGGTCAGCACCTTGTAAGGGTCAAAGCCCAGCACGTTGTGATCCCGGATGCCGTCTGCAATACTGTACCGATGCAGTTCGTTGCCGAAAACGGTGGCGGTGGTGCTCATTTTCTTCTGGTTTTCGCCTTGGATCGGCGTACCGGTAAAACCAAAGAACAGTGCTTTCGGGAATGTATGTTTGATGGTCTGCATCATATCGCCAAAGGTGGAACGGTGGCACTCGTCCACGATAAAAACCAACCGCTTTGCGTTGATCAGCGCAATGTCGTTGGGGTTCAGCTTGTTTTGTGCATCATCCTTGATGTTGCTCATCTTCTGGATGGAAGTCACGATGAGCGTATCGGACGGCGAAGTACTTTTCAGCTTGTCCACAAGAACATCCGTGTTCTCGGTAGCCTGCACCTCCTCGTTTTCCCCTGCAAAGTTGCGGTATTCTTTCAGGCTCTGAGTGCCCAACTCGATTCGGTCCATCAGAAAAATCACTTTGTCCGCATCCTTGGAAGATGCAATCAGTTGAGCGGACTTGAAAGAAGTCATAGTCTTGCCGGAACCTGTGGTGTGCCAGATGTAGCCGCCGCGCTGCTGGTCATTCTCCCATTTCGCCTTGGAAACGGCATCCGAAATTTTGCTGGCAGCGTAGTACTGATAGCTGCGCATCACCTTCAAAATGCCATCAGAACCATCGGCAACGGTATAAAAGCCCACCAACATATGCGCCATCGGGATAGACAAAAGTGCCGTCGTAACGTCTTTCCAGTCGTTCATCGGCTCGTTGTAGAAGTCCGCCCAATGGAAATAGTAGCTGGGGTTGAATTGTCCTTCCGGGCCGGGATTGGCAAAGTAGACCGTTTCTTCCGGGTTCATGGCCACAAAAATCTGCACCAGCGAGAACAGTCCCGTAAAAATGCCCTCTGCCGCGTATTTTTCAATCTGGTTGCAAGCCTTTATGATGGAAACACCGCTCTTTTTCAGTTCCATGTGAATGACCGGCATACCATTGATGAGCAGCATCAAATCGCCGCGGCGGTCATTCAAAATTTTGGACTTGGTGGGGAACTTTGGCTGCTCTGCGATCTGGTAGCGGCTAAGTCCGGCTGCAATTTCCAGACGGTCATAGATTTTCAGGGACACTTCTTTGCCGAAATTCAGCTTATCGTCAGGATTGTCACGCTTGATAAGCACACTTTTGCCGTTGATAAATTTATTCAGCTTCATCGGCGTTTTCGCGTTCGTGACCTGTTCCATGATCTGCTGCATCTCGCCATCCGTCAGCGGATAATCGTTCAGTCGGTCAATGCTGCGGTTGTTCTCAAAAAGGATGTTCGCCCAGTTCTGGATCAGTTGCTGTTCGGTGTAGTTTTTCAGCACACCATCTTTCCAGCCGCGTTCTATCAGGAGCTTTACCACCGCCTCTTCAAAATCGGCTTCTTTTGTAAACGCCATAACGAACTCCTTTCGACTTTGCAAAAAGCACCTCTCTGCGAAGGCTTTTCTAATTTGTACAAGCTTTTCCAGCTTACGCTGATGAAGGGTGATAAGGGTGTCGAGATGCTTAAAAAATTTTGCGATCCAGTCTTGCTCTTCTTTTTTGGGGAGCTGAACGGTCACTTCTGTATACTCGCTGTAAGCAATATTAAGAAGTCCGTCCATTCGAGCACCAGAAGATACTATTTTTCGCAATTGATTTTCAACATTTGCACCGTTCAGCTCAATAGATAAAAATTCCGGATTGCTTTTCTCTACTGAGAAGCAATGATAAACAAAGGGAATACGCGCTTTTTCAACTGTTGTCAATGCAAAGCAGGAACCATACGGACGCAACTTGGATGCTCCGTGGTTATATGCCAGCTCGCCACGTTCCAAAAGAATATACTTCTTTAGGCTTTCGCCGGCATTATTAAAGGCATACCTATCAGACTGCTCTATAAATCCGTTGCCCGCCGTTATCATCATAATTGGTGCATCAGATGCAGGGTCATTTCTGACTACCTCTTTTGCAATTTCACCCAGCTTACGCTGTTCCCAAGTAGGAGGAAACGCACACTTTCAGCTGTCATTTTCCGTCATCTGCCGAATAGTCGTTGAAAAATCCACTCTCATTTTCGCATTTGCGGATCAAATTTTGCTTTTTGACCATCGATAGCCTTAAAACGCAGCTGTTCCAAGCGTCTGACATTGCTCTGCTTTTCGCTTCTCGTCCACTTTTGCATGTTCTGAACGAACAGAACAAATTGCATTGCAACTCAATTAGAAAACAATCGCCAATACGTTTATCTTTTGATTATGAATAAATCCGGTTGCTTATTTTTATACAAACATCTTTTCAAGACAGGATTTCTTGATGTTTTGCAGCTTTTCCAACTTACGTTGATGAAGGGTGATAAGGGTATCGATTTTGCCAAAAATCAAATGAATCTTTTCTTGTTCTCTTTTTGTCGGGAATTTAGCTGACACACTTTGAATATCGGCGTTGTGAAGATGAACAACAGATTTTCCCTGTGCAAGAGACGATAAATACTTGTGTGTTGCTCCACTCGAAATAGTTAGTGCGAGAAAGGCAGAATCATATTCAGCTGTCGGCGATACTATATTTAGGTCGCCGCCCAGTAGAATGCCGGGCTTAACCACAACAGATGCGATCGAAATATCTTCCGCCGTTTCACCAGAAGCAGGCACAATGACTTCTCCGCCCTTGCTATATACGCCTCCAGCTTTTTCTTTAACAAAGGTATCTACATCAAAAATACAGGTTTCATATTTTGTGTAAAGGCGACCATACAGGATTATCGGAGTGCCTTCTTCGCATAAATCGTTTTTGGAGTAGCCTACACCTTTAGAAAAAACTGCAATTTCACCCAGCTTACGCTGTTCCCAAAGGTCAGTAAAACCCTTAAAGCGAATTTCTGGCACCGATGCGCCATTTTTCGGGAACATCTTGTCCAGCATGGACTTTTTGATATTCACTAGCTTCTCATACTTACGCTGATGAAGGGTGATAAGAGTGTCGAGCTGAGCGAAGAAAGAACCGATTTGTTTTTGCTCTGAATATACAGGCACCGATATTGTCTTTGCTAAAAGCTCATCTTTGGTTATGCCTTTAATTGATGTGCCTTGTACCGTGTTAAGTTCCGACTGCAATTTCTTATAGCAAGCATAAACTGTAAAAAACGGCTCCGTATTCAACTTGCTCAACGACAAGAAATCCTGACTTGTGGAATAGGAAAACGGCATATATGCGAGTTTTCCAACACCGACGCGCGTGATAATTGCGATTGAATTTTTTGGTACAAGTTGTGTTGCAGAACTATTCAAACCGGTCTGTGTTATATACTTTCGTGGCTCTACACCCATCAGCTTGCCGTCAACGATATCCGAAGATTGTATCCACGGAATATTACCGTTCCAGAATGCTTCATTGGATGTTGTAGGCGTTCCCCCACCATAGGTTTTCTCAGCCAATTCAGAAATCTTACGCTGTTCCCAAGGGTCAGTAAAACCCTTAAACCGGAGGGCAGGTTTCTTCTCGTTATCCTGCATAATCATTCACCTCCCAGCAACTTTTTGAGTTCTGCAATGCCCTTCATGTCAAATTCATTTCCCTGCAAATCGTCCAGCAGCCCCAGCAATTCGTGCTCGGTATCGGCAATCTGGCTCTCTACGTCCTCAAAGGTGGTTTCGTATTTCTTGCAGACGGCATCCAACTGCTTCACAAAATCGTCCAGAACGGCATCCGGCAGGCTGTTCAGATTTTCCATCAGGGGCAAGATCCACTTGCGGTGCAGCAGGTCACACACTTCTTCATCGGTCAGGTGCTCGATCACGCTCTTGGTGCGCTGATGGAGTGCCGCACTGTCGTCCTTGACTTTCTTTTTCAGGGTCTTTTCCTCGGCAAACAGCGCGTCCACATCTTTCAGGATGCTCAAAGTGGCAGGCTCTACTTCCCGCGCCTTGATGGCCTTTTTGACCTCAGCGGCAACAAAGGCGTCCTTTGCGTCATTCACAAAGTTCTGCTCCTTGTCCTCCTCGCTCAGTTCGTCCAGATGGCTTTCATATTCTCCGGCGATTTCGGAGAGTCTGGTTTCCTTTGCCCGCAGCGCTGCTACTTCCTCGTGCATTTTAACGTTCTGCACCAACTCAAAGGGCAGCACATGACCCACCCAGCCGTCCTGTACTTCGGCATCCTTTTTCAGCACCATGTTGGGGTCTACCTGCTTGGTTGCGGCAAAACCCTCGGTCTGGATGATTTCAAGGTCAATGGCGATTTTCTTCCAGTCATCGTCCAAAAGCTGGTATGCTGCATAGCGGTCAACCAGCGGAATTCCTGCCAGCCGTGCAAAGATCTCCCGGCTCAGGCGTTCTTCCTCGCCGGCAGCATTCAGCTGCGTTATGCCGTCGATGAGTGCGGACTTCAAGTAGGCATCAAAGTCACCGAAAGCATTCTGGAAGGCGGTCTTGAATGCCACTACATCCGGGTGGTTCAGAACTGCGTTTTTCAGGTTTTGCACATTCAGATGGCAATACGCTTCGTTGTCCGGGCTGAACAGAGCCGCTTTCAGGTGCGGGAATGCAGTCCAGTATGCAGATAGGTCTTGCAGTTCAGCTTCGGGAATGCCGCCAAACATGGAAGCGTAGATATCCCAGCTCTCAGCCTTTTCCGAGGAATCCACATACCGGGGGATGTTCAGGTTGTAATCATTCTGGATAATCTCTGCGCGGGATACTCTGCGTGCGAACTTTTTGATTTTCTCCGGGCGTTCCTTGTAAGCATCCACAATGCGTTTGATGTCACAGGCACGCAGCTTATTGTTTTTGCCGTCCTTCTCAAAGCCCTTAGACGCATCAATAATCAGAACGTCCGAATCCTTTTTATTCTTCCGCAGCACCATGATGATGGTGGGAATGCCTGTGCCGAAGAAAATATTGGCGGGCAGACCGATGATTGCATCAATGTTGTTGTGGTCAATCAGATTTTTGCGAATTGTACCTTCTTCACCGCCACGGAATAGAACACCGTGGGGCAGAACGATGGTCACAATGCCGTCATTGCGGATGTGATACAGGTCGTGCAGCAAAAAGGCGTAGTCTGCCTTGCCTTTGGGGGCAAGGCCGTAATCCGAAAAGCGCGGGTTGTTCTCTTTGTCGTTCGGATTCCACGCCTGCGAATATGGGGGATTTGATACCACCGCATCCACAAACAGCGGGTCGTAGGTGTTGACCGGGTCGTTTTCTTCAAAGTACGGCCAATCTTCCTCCAGCGTATCGCCGTTGCGCGTTACAATGTTGTCGGGCAGAATGCCGCGCATGACAAGGTTCATGCGGGTCAGGTTGTAGGTGTTTTCCTTCAACTCCTGTGCGTAGTATTTGATGTTGTTGCCATTGCCCATATACCGTGCGGCACACTGACCAATGTTGATCAGCAGTGAGCCGGAACCGCTGGTGGGGTCGTAAATTTTGATCTCTTCCCGGTCTTTCAGGTGGTACGCCACGATTTCAGACATGAGCAGCGAAACTTCGTGCGGCGTGTAGAACTCGCCGGCCTTCTTGCCTGCGTTTGCTGCAAAGTTGCTGATCAGATATTCGTAGATAAAGCCGAGAACATCATAATCCTGCTTGCCGTCCATGGGAATGTCTTTGATGAGATAGATCAGGTCGCGAATGGCCTTTGTCCGCGCGCCGGAGCTTTCACCCAGTTTGGACAGGCCGGTTTGCAGCGTAGCAAAGACACCGTCAAACACCTTTTTGTGGTGCGGGTCGATTAGTCGACTGAATGCCTGTAATGCCACCGTTACGTCGTCAGCCTTGAAGTCGCTGCCTTTGCTGATCCATGTGGAAAACAGATTTTCATAGGCGATAAAATAGCCGACATTCTTCCGAACGGTATCCAGCGTTTCGGCATCGTCTTCGGTCAAATCCGGCAGATATTCGTCTGTCCAGTCATTCTCTTTCAGCCATTTGACTTCCTTGTCCGACAGAAATTTATAAAACATGAAGCCCAGAATGTAATCCTTGTACTCGTTGGCTTCGATTTTAGAGCGCATCTTGTTGGCAGATTCCCAGATTTTCGATGCGAGTTGCTGCTTGTTCATGCTATTCCTCCCAGTGGCCTGCAATAGCGCATTTTTAGATTTTTTAATCGGACAGCCCCTCCGATTTTATGCGTGTGTTCATTGAACCAATTATACAAAAGTGCCACCCGGTTTGCAATGCGAATGAAAAGTTTCTCAATCGCATTCGCAGAACCATAACCGTGGCGAGCAGAGCCTTTGTGCGCACAAAGGCTAAATTCGCACGCAGAATTAAAATTCTGCTGTGTTCATTCACTTGTTGGGATGCAATCCCAATCCCTGTAATCATCACAATTCCGCGATGGCTGCGCATTCCTGCGGTGTGCTGAAAGAGCGTTTTGCAAAAAACGCGTAGCCTGCATCCATCGGATGTAGTTCAAGGGTTTGGGATTTCCCAACAAGCATTTTGCAACGCAAAATGGTCTTTGTATATACGAAGACACTGCTTGCTACGGCTATGAACGCCTTTTGAATTGCAAAATGATTTTTCAGTTGCTATACTGGGCTTATCAAAGTTTTTTCGGGAGGACGTCGCAGTGACCGCACAGACAATGCAAATCGGGAGCAGACCTTGCCGCATTTACGGCGAAGCCCATGCAGAATACCTACTGCTCCAAATGACCGGCGAACACGAGCTGCAAAGCATGGACAGCGAGGTTGCCGCTATTGCACAGAGTGCGCACCACTTTCTGTTTGCGGCTATTCCAGTGGAAAGCTGGAACGATGCACTTTCCCCGTGGGAAGCCCCTGCCGTATGGGGAAAGCAAGGATTTGGCGGCAAAGCTGGGGACACCCTGCGCTTTCTGACGGAACAGGTCATTCCCACACTGAAGCAGCAGTATCCTCTCCCGAAAAACGTCAAAATCATTCTGGGCGGCTACTCGCTGGCGGGATTGTTTGCTCTGTGGGCATCCACCCAGACAAATCTGTTCTACGGTGTCGCCGCCGCATCCCCCTCTGTTTGGTTTCCGGGCTGGATGGAGTTTGAACAGCAGCATCCGATACAGGCACAGCACATTTATCTGAGCCTTGGCGACAAGGAAGAGCGCACGAAAAACGCTGTCATGGCTGCGGTGGGTGATAACATCCGCACCCTGCACAGTCGGCTTGCAGAGCGTAGCACAGACTGCACCCTTGAATGGAACAGCGGCGGGCATTTCAAAGACGCCGATTTGCGTACCGCAAGAGCCTTTCGGTGGGTGATGGAGGAACACACATGACCATTCGCGTTTGCGAAGCAATGAACGCCCCAGTGGGGCGTTTAAGCGACAGAACGGTTTGCGAAGCAAATGGAGGGGTCTTGCCCCGACAAGTTCTGATCGATGCCGATGGCTGCCCGGTGGTCGATCTGACGTTGCAGATTGCAAGGCAGTTCGGTGTTCCGGTCATCATCCTGTGCGACACCGCTCACCAGATTGAGCGGGAAGGTGCGCAGACGCTGGTGTTCGATAAAGGGGCAGACAGCGTGGATTTTGCTCTCGTCAACCGGGTAAAACCGAGAGATGTGGTTGTGACGCAGGACTACGGGCTGGCGAGTATGTGCCTTGCCAAGTGCGCACGGGTGCTGAATCAGAACGGTTTGGAATACACCGCCGACAACATGGAAGCTCTCTTGCTGCGGCGATACGAAAACAAAAAGCTCCTCCGCGCCGGAAAGCATCCCAAGGGGAGCCCAAAGCGGACGAAGGAGCAGGATGAAGCATTTGTCGCCACACTGACAGATATTTTAGCGAGCATCTGATTTTCTGAATCAAAAATTTGATATTGCAACCGCCACTCACTCTTTCCCGGAGTGAGCGGCGGTTGTTTCTTGTTCAGCGCATCTTGCTTTGTTAACTTTCTGTTAATTTTCAAAATAAAGGTTGTCAACGAGCCTTTCTCGATGCCTACCAAGTGAGGGAGTTTTTTCAATTTTCAATGAAGGCAAAAAAATCAGCGTCAGCACCCCCCATTTTAGGCCGCTTTTTCTGTTAATAGTAGAAACGCTTCTTTGAAGGTCAGTCATTTGTGACCTTTTTGTTAATTCTCAAAAAGATGGTTTCTTTTGGTCTTTTTCGTCGGCTACCAAGTGAGAGGACTTTTTCAAAAGTGGAGATTCGGCTTCAAGAATTACAATTCAATTACAATTTCCCCTTCGATGCTATGAAACAGGCGTTCTCGACGCCTACCAAGTGTAGGGCATCTTTTTCAAGACCACTTTCAACTTCAGGCACCGCCAATGTTGCAAAGTTCCGTCCTCCATCGGTCGCCCATGGATCAATGTTATTTTAATCAAGCAGCCACTTCAACTATATTTTCCAAAAACTTTTCAACAAATTTCTTTTTCGGGCTACTTTTTGGCCGTTTTCGATGGCTCGTAAGTAGAGGGACAATTTTTCGGAAGCCTTAAATTCCGAAGATTTTCTATAAAACTCCGTTCTTTGAAAACAGAATAGTTCAATCGTCCGGTACTTCACAAAAGGTACTTCTGTAACTCGCAGCCCGGTCATAACGAAGACGGGGTGGCTGAAATGCCAATGGTGCGGTGCAAGCCCGCCGCCGGACGATTCCCCACTCCTAGGGTGCCGAGGGCGAATATGGGAGACCTATATCATATTGACGCAGATGGGCTGCAAGCCCATCTGCGATGCGAGAGCTGGAATTGCTGCCAGTTCTCTTTACATTGTCACCTGACCGCAGCTTTGCTGCAAAGGATATAACCGCAGGTAACACACTTTTTGACCTTAGACTACTTATGCTGAAGGAGTGCCTATGAAGTTTAACAATGCCTATTCCCAGATGTTTCCCGGCTACCCCGATGCCGTCAGCCTTCAGCAGGCTGCGGAGATGCTTGGTCTGAACCGCCATACAGTTGGGGAACTGATCCGTTCCCGCCGCCTGTTTGCGCTTAAAATCGGCCGCACCTACCGTATCCCGAAGCTGAGCGTGATCGAGTTCCTGCTCACCGGGCAGAGCACCTTCCCGGCTGGAAATCCGCCGCTGGATGTGGTATGCTGTGGGTGCAGCAACGGACAGCACGCCTGTTAACCCAAAGGAGGTTTATGATGAAAACTACAGGGTCTGTCCAAGAGAAAAATGGACGTTTCTATTTCGTGGTCAATCTTTATGATGCCAACGGTAAGCGGAAGATCAAGTGGATCTCCACAGGTCTGACCGTCCGGGGCAACAAGCGCAAGGCGGAATCCATGCTCCGGGAAGTATTGCTCCACTATGATGAGACTGGGGAGCTGCCCACAGGGCGGGGCGGAGCCTACGAAAAAGTAGATGCTAAAACCGCCAAGCCCCTGCCGCTGCCCCTCCAACCCGTCAACAAGTCGGAGATGCTGTTTCTGGACTATCTCAACGAGTGGGTGCAAGTCCATAAGGCATCCATTCAGCCTGCAACCTTTATCAGCTACAATCGGATGATCACCGGGCGTATCACGCAGTATTTTGAACCGCTGGGCTTGAAGCTGTGCGAGGTCACGCCGCAGGTGCTGGATGAGTTTCAGGAGAAGATCTTGCTGGAGGGCTACACCACTAACACGGTCATTCACTACCACGCCATCTTCGGTAAAGCGTTCAAGGATGCCGTCCGCAAGGACTATCTGGAAACCAACCCGATGCTGAAAGTTGACCGCCCGAAGAAGAACAGCTTCCGACCCAACTTCTACTCCAAGGATGAAGTCCAGCAGCTGCTGGAAGTATCGCAGGATGACCCCCTGCACCTGTGCATCCTCATTACAGCCTACTACGGTCTGCGCCGCAGCGAGGTGCTTGGGCTGAAGTGGTCATCTATCGACTTTGAGCGCAAGTCCATCACCATCAATCACAAGGTGACGGAACAGTTGGTGAACGGCAAGTACGTTCCTGTGGTCAGCGATGTGATGAAGAACAAGACCAGCTGCCGCACCCTGCCGCTGATCCCGGCTGTGGAAGAAGAACTTCTGAAGCAGAAGGAAAAGCAGCAGCTTTACCGCAAGCTGTTCAAGAAGAGCTACAGCACTGAGTATCTGGATTTCGTCTGCACCGATCAGGAAGGCAAGCTGATCCGCCCGAACTTCGTGACGGAGCACTTCGACTGGCTTCTGACCAAGTACGGGCTGAAGCACATCCGTTTCCACGATCTGCGCCACAGCTGCGCCAGCCTGATGGTGATGAACGGCGTATCTATGAAGCAGGTTCAGGAATGGCTGGGGCACAGTACCTTTTCTACCACCGCTGACATCTACGCACATCTCGATTACAAGAGCAAACAGGGGTCTGCCGGGGTCATTGCAAACCTTTTAGGAGAATCCAAACTCCCTAAGTAATCATGGATTTATCGTTCATGTATAAAGCATACTGCAATAAGAAAAAAGCGGCCTTTCTCTGCTTGATGCAAAAGAAAAAGTCGCAGATTCGTTTGAATCTGCGACTTCTGGCGGAGATGGTGGGATTCGAACCCACGTGCCCGATTAAGGACAAAACGATTTCGAGTCGTTCTCGTTACGACCGCTTCGATACATCTCCAAGTATATTTTCACGGCAAATTTACGATTTGTATATTGCAAATCGGCCTTGAAACTTGGAACAGTTGCTGTTAGAATATTGTTAGAAAACGCATCGTTCAGACAGGCTTTGAAGCCTGTCAGGACATCAAAATTGACGTTCTCTCGTGTGATATGGAGACATTCGGCGAAGCATCCACTTGGATTTCGAGTGCGACCTCTTACGACCACTTGAGTAATGCTCCATATTCACAATACAGCTTAATTATTATAGCAAAATCCCGCCTTTCCGTCAACTGGAAATACAAAAAGCCCTTTCCCTTGTGCTTGACAGGCAGAACGGGGTGTGCTATATTTATTTCAAATTTGAAGTATATACTCAAAGGAGAACCTATGGCACAGAATCGACAGGATATGGGCAGCGGGCCAGTCAAGCCCCTGCTTTTGCAGTTGATGATACCCGCCGTGGTGGCGCAGGTGGTCAATCTGCTCTATAACATCGTAGACCGCATTTACATCGGCCACATCGAGGGCATCGGTGCGGCGGCGCTGACGGGCGTGGGTCTGTTTGCGCCGATCCTTATGCTCCTGAACGCCTTCGCCATGCTCATCGGCGCGGGCGGTGCGCCCCGCACGGCCATCGCGCTGGGACAGGGCAATAAAGACGAGGCCGAAAAAATCATCGGCAACAGCTTTACCATGCTGCTGTTTTTCGCTGTGGTGCTGACGGCGGGCTTCTATGCCGGTGCGCCCGCCCTGCTGCGGCTCTTCGGTGCCAGCGACGCCACTCTCCCCTATGCGGTGGCCTATGGCCGCATCTACATCCTCGGCTCGGTGTTCGTGCTGCTGGTCATGGGCATGAACCCCTTCATCACGACCCAGGGCTTTGCGAAGATCAGTATGCTCACGACAGTCATCGGCGCAGTCATCAACATCATCCTCGACCCCATCCTGATTTTTGGTCTTGGCTGGGGCGTCCGGGGTGCGGCAGTGGCGACGGTGCTCAGTCAGGCCGTGGGTGCCTGCTGGATATTGAAGTTCCTCACCGGCCCCAAGACCATCCTCAAGCTGCGGAAAGAAAACCTCAAAGTGGAGCGGAACATCATCCTGCCGGTGCTGGGGCTGGGCATCTCGTCCTTCGTCATGCTTTCGACGGAGAGTTTGCTCTCCATCAGTTTCAGCTCCAGCCTCGCCCGCTACGGCGGCGATGTGGCTGTGGGCGCGATGACCGTCATCACCAGCGTGTCCCAGCTCTGCACCATGCCTATTCAGGGTATCTGTCAGGGCGGCCAGCCGGTGATGAGCTTCAACTTCGGCGCAGGCAAAAAGCCCCGCGTCAAGGAGGCGTTCCGCTTCCAGCTCACCCTCTGCTTCGGTTATACCACCCTGTTCTGGCTGCTCATGATGCTGGTCCCCGGCGTGGTGGCGGGCATCTTTACCTCGGATGCCGCCCTCATCGAATACACCACATGGGCCATGCGCATCTACATGGCGGGCATCCTCGCCATGGGCGTTCAGATCGCCTGCCAGCAGAGTTTTATGGCGCTGGGTCAGGCCAAGGTCAGCCTCCTGCTGGCCTGTCTGCGGAAGATCATCCTGCTTATCCCGCTGATTTTTATCCTGCCCTGCTTCACGGCAGATAAGTGCCTCGGCGTCTTTCTCGCCGAGCCGGTCAGTGATATTCTGGCAGCGACCATTACAGCCATCACCTTCTTTTCCCGCTTCGACAAGATACTGGACAAGGGTGCCGGGAAGGTATGATTCGCAGGAAATAAAAACAGCCTGCGGACGGACAAAAATCCGGCCTGCGGGCTGTTTTTGTGTCAACGGTAGTCGATTTCAGAAAGAGTGATGCGTGGCTTTTCCGTGCCGGTCTTTTCGCACATCAGGTCGAGCTGCTCCTGCAGGTAAGGCACCCGGGTGCTGACGTCCGGGAACTTCGGTCCCAGAATGACTTCGTCTAATTGGAGAGGAAAAGGTGTCTGGACGAAAAGCCACGGTTTGTCACCGTCAGTGTGGAGGATGTTGTCCTTCGTCTGGTAGATGACTCGCAGCTCCTGCTCGTAGCTGTAGCTGCTGTCTTTGAAGAGGTAGAGAACTTTGCCAAGGAGGGAGTCGAAATAGGGACGGTTTGCTTTGTTCAGTCTCTTCGCGATCTGCCTCAACTGCCTGAGCTGTCGTTCGATCTCCTTGTAATTTTGAGCCAGTTTCTCATTGTCACCACGCAAAACCATATTTTTGGCGTTCTTCCGGAGATAGCAGACATGATAGAGTGTCGGCTCCACCGCACAAGAGAGGTTTTTTGTTGTCTCCCAGTCAATGATCAGGCAGCAGCCCTTTGCATGGTCGCCATACATTTCCCACATGGGCAGATAATCGACCCGGGGCGTAAAGCACTTGACAAAGACGTAGGGGACATTCAGCGATTTCCTGTCTTTCTTCCCCGTATCATACTGGTCGCCGTAAACAGTCTGAAGCAGCGTTTGTCCCTCGTTCGGGTCATTCATATAGGACAGATGCATGACCGTGAGTTTGCCCAGCCGGTTCTTTTTCTCGCCAGTGCACTTTACCGGGAGCATATAGGAGAACACCTCAGAAGAAGTGTAATAGGCAATCTTCTTTTCCGTACCTTCTGCTTTCAGCTCCAGCAATATAAGATTGGACAGATGCGCTGTCTGGGCAAGATACAAGTAGCCCCGATAAGAAAGAGTCTCAGTACCAATTTTTTGAGCTGAAACAGCCAGTGCATCAAAATCAGTCCCTTTCAGAAAGCGGGATTTTTCAATGATCTCACTCTGCCGCAGACTGCTGCAATCATCCTCCGAAAGCTGCGCCATTTCTGGTACGAGATATTTCCGCATCAGCACGATCATCGTGATAAGGGCTATTCTTTGGTGAAAAGAGGGGCTTTTTCCGTTATGATTCAGAATATCCCGGACCTTGTCTGTGAAGTCCGAAAGAGTTGTCGGCATCTGGGATGGATATTCCAGTTTCAGAAGGTCATTGTAATGCGAAAGCAGCGTCGTGCTATAGGATTCATTATAGGGGTTTCCCTGTGCTAAACCAATGAGTGTTTCGTATTCCTCGTCAAAATCGACAGCATATTCTCCTGCATTTCTGCAAAGGATCGGGTCCAGCGGCTCTGTCGACCATTCCAGTGCGGCCAGACCATAAAATTTCATTGCCGCAAAAACATTGTTTTCCAGAAAAAGGAATCGGTCGCCCATTTTGATGTAGAGTTTATCGAAGTCAAAGACACTCTCTGTCGAAGGTGCCGGCCTTTCCTCCGTGTCTTTATGCCAGTCTATCACCTCTTCGTATACGACCTTGTCTCCGCCATAAAACAATACGGCTTCCATCAAATCTTGGAGCACTGCTTTTTCTCCGTCCGCATATTTGACACAATAGCAATAATGCCTGAAATCATCGCACAACTCCCGGAGTTCAGATGGATAGAGAGTAGCACGCTTTGATTTCTTTTTCTTGAGAAGATATACTGCGTGTTCCAACACTTTTTTGTCATCGCCACGGGAAAACCCAAATCCCTCATGCATATAGTTGTCCGGGTTTCCTGATGTATAGCTCACAAAACCCGGCTGATTGCTCAATTCCAATGTCTTTTCATACGGCCCCTTATCATATTCAAACTCCAGCAGTGGATATTTCATCTTTTCGTCCGGCATGGAGCATCCTCCTTTTTACGTCCTTTCAGTGAGCATTCCGCACATGACTTCCACGCACTGTGGGTCAAACGCATGTCCGGCACACTCGCGGAGGGCCGCGGCGATTTGGGCGTCCGTCTCGCCCCGGCGGCGGTGGCGGTCAGTGAAGTCGGCCACAGCGAGGATGCGGGACAGCAGCGGGATGGCCTCGCCCTGCAGCCCCTCAAGGTAGCCGGTGCCGTCGTAATTTTCGCGGTGATACCGCACGGTCTCGGCCACCCGGTCTACGATTTGGAGTTCCTGAATGATGCGGCAGCCCCGCTCTACATAGGTCTTGTAGAGCTGGTACTGCTCCTCGGTGATGTTCCGCTGCAATACCACATCATCGGGCAGGCCCACGGTGCCTACTTCGTGCAGCAGGCCCGCATAGTAGCCGTCCCGGCAGGCGGCCTCATCCAGACCCATCCGGCGGGCCATCTCCTGCGTCAGCTCCGCAGTCTGCTGGCAGTGGAGGTCGATCTCGGGGATCTTGGAGCTGAGGGCGCTGTACATGGCCGTGATGACCTTCAGCGACATCTCCGAGAGTTTGCCCTTCTCCGCGTCGATGCGCTGCTGCAATAAAAGATGGCGTTTGGCCTTGTCCACCCAGTAGCGCTGGATGGAGAACATGATGATATAGGCCACCCCGAGGATGCAGATGTAAAGGAACGGGAAACGGCGCACGAAGCTCTCGCCGTAGAGGGCGGCGGGGTCGGGGATGAGCCCGCCGCGCAGGCAGGCCATCACCCAGAGAAAGCCCAGAAGGTTGATAAAAGTGCCGTCCACGAGGCCCAGCGCGAAGGTGCAGGAAAAGGAGAATATCAGCAGGAAAAACCAGCTGAAATAGCCCACATAAGCCTTCTGGAAAAGCAGGGCGCTGCCGGCCAGAAACGCCAGCGCTGCACCCAGCTCCCGCGCCCGGCTGGCACTGCGGCGGGACAGAAAGAGATTGACGCCGTCCAGAAGCATCATGCCGCCCAGCAGAAGATAAAACGGCAGCGGCGCGCCGTACAGAAACCCCAGCGGCAGATGTACCAGCCAGAGCAGACCCACGACGAGCTTGGTGTAGAGGACCGGCTGCGGGTCGCCATGGGGGACGAGTACCGTCTCGCGCAGTCGTTCAAGCGTATCCTTGTTCATAAAACATCCTTTTGGCGCGTCACTGCACCGCTATCTCTCCGCTTTCCAGCAGCTCCACCACGGCCTTGACCGCCGCAGGCTCGAACTGCGTCCCGCTCAATTTCCGGAACTCTCCGATGATGTAGTCCCTGTCGCAGTGGCCGCGGTAGCACCGGTCGGAGCCCATGGCGTCCAGCGCATCGGCGACGCTGATGATCCAGACCATCTCCGGCAGCTGCCCGCCTTTCAGCCCGGCGGGGTAGCCTTTGCCGTCGAACCGCTCGTGGTGGTAGCTGGCACCGCAGTCGGCCTGAGGCAGAAATTCCAGCCCCTCGAGAATTTTTCGGCCCCAGACGGTGTGCTGCTTCATGATGTCGAACTCCTCGTCCGTCAGCCGGGAGGGTTTGTTGAGGATGGCGTCCGGCACGGCGATCTTTCCGATGTCATGGAGCAGGGCGCTCCGGTAGAGGCTGTCCAGCTCCTCGCCGGCGAAGCCCATATGCGCCCCGATGAGGCGGGCATATTCGGCCACCCGGTGGGAGTGCTCGCTGGTGTAGCGGTCTTTTTCGTCTATCATCTGGCTGATGGCGGCCACAGAGCTCACCATCAGCTGCCGGGCCTCGCAGATGGTGGTATGGACCTCACGTTCCATCTCTTTTTCGCTCTGCTCCTGCTGGATGCGGTAGTGTTTGTAAAAGATGTCCGCCGTTATCATCAGCAGACAGAACGACCAGTAGGCTGCGGGGTAGAAAAGCGCATAGTCCCGGCGGTAGAGTGTGCTGCCGACGAGGGGACCCAGCCACAAAAAACAGGTGGCCGCGAGGCCGTAGGCCGTGCAGAACGGCAGGCCGATGGGCAGCCCCGACTGCACGAAAAGAGTAGCCGGCATCAGGAAAAACCACAGGTTCTGGAAGCCGTCGTTCTCGTTCCAGACCAGAAGCAGCAGGCCCATGAAGATAAGGGCCGTGTTTGAGAACATGACCAGATGCTTTTCGTTTTTCGCCCGGGGCAGCAGCCACTCCACCATCAGCAGCACAAGGCTGGTGAGCCCGGTGAGGACGAAGACGACGGGCTTGTCGAGGCCGTTGCAGCTGAAATTCAGCGCAAAAAGCACGACGACCGCTAGCGTCAGCACCTGGCGCAGGTAGTCTGAGTCCAGCGTAGAATGCTTTTCGTAATGATATACTTCCTTGAGAAGGGGCCAGATGCGGTAAAGCATGAAAATGTCGCCTCCGAACGGGCCGCGCGGGCGGCTGGCTGCTGTATCTTTATATCTTTATAATATTACAATAAATATATTATACAACGAAATCTGGACGATGAACAGATGGATTTTCAGAATGACTGTATGCATCAAAAATACATCGGCAAAGAATCTTGGATACAAAAGTTAAAAATCGAAAAACGAGCTTGCAGAAGGCTCCAAAAACCAATCAAACGGGTCACTTTGTACAAACATTGCCTGAAAAATTTGTGCTTGAATCTAATTACGGGATGAGAAAATATGCGTTATCATAATATCCAAAGGCGACCCGTATGCGGAAGGAATGTTGCCGTGAGCAAAGCACGGCGCTGCCATAATACGGATAAACGCAACGTGAATCGGAGGTAACAAGAAATGAAAAAGATCTCTCGTCGTGACTTCCTCGCAGCTTCTGCTGCTGTGGGTGCAGCTGGCGTCCTGACCGCCTGCGGCGGTTCTTCCAGCAGCACTGCCACCTCTACTGCAGCTTCCACTGCTGCCAGCACCGCTGCCGGCGGCAAGTCCACCGACTACCCCACCAAGGGTATTTCCGTCATCTGCCCCTGGTCTGCAGGCGGCGGCACGGACTCCTGCCTGCGCGCATTCTGCGAGGCTATGGGCAAGAACCTGGGCGTCACCCTGACCGTCGATAACCAGACTGGCGGCGGCGGCATCCTGGGCCATCAGGCTATCGCAGATGCCAACACCGACGGCTACACCATCGGTATGATCACCTTCGAGCTGGCTACCTATAAGAAGCTGGGCACCAGTGAACTGACCTGGGAGAATTACGCTCCCCTGTGCCGCGTCAACACCGACGCAGCTGCCATCACCGTCGGCGCAAAGTGGGCTGCTGACAACGGCATCACCGACCTGCCCGGTTTCATTGATTACTGCAAGGCTCACCCCGGTGAGGTGCAGATGGGCGGTTCTTCCAACGCTTCTGTCTGGCACATCGCTGGCGGCTACCTGATGAGCGCTACCGGCATCGACATCCAGATGATCACCTATCAGGAAGGCGCTGCTACCGCTGTCCAGAACGCAGCTGGCGGCTTCATTCAGGGCGTTACCGTCTCTCTGGCCGAAGCTCGCAGCTTCATCGAGTCCGGCGACCTGATCTGCCTGGGCGTCATGGACGAAGAGCGCAACCCCGTCTTCCCCGATGTTCCTACCTGTAAGGAGCAGGGCTACGACATCACCTACTACACCCAGCGCGGTATGGCCGCTCCTCTGGGCGTTGATGATGCCATCATGACCCGTCTGGAAGAGGCCTGCGCCGCTGCCATCGAGGACCCTGACTTCGTGACCTTCATGAACAACAACGGTCAGGCGATCTCCTATCTGGATGCACAGGGCTATGCTGACTACCTGAAGCAGGCTGCTGTCGATGTCGCAGCTGCTATGGACGCTGTCGGCCTCTGATTTGTCTCTCTGAGTATTTGCTGGGGCAGGCAGTTCATGCCTGCCCTTTTTTATGAGAAGATATAGAGAGGAGGAACCCCTTTTGAACAAAGACAAAATGAAAACGATGGCCTTCTCCAATCTGGTAGGCTCCATCATTTTCCTCGCGATCGGCATCTGGGCGTGGCTCCAGACCGATAATTTCCCTGAGGTGGCCAACACCTATGTGCAGGCTTCCACCTTCCCCCGCGTCATGATCGTGGGTATGCTCATCTTCTCGGTGGTCCTGCTCATCCAGTCCATCTTCAAGCTGATGGGTACCATGAAGCCCACCGACCCCGTTGCTGTCGAAGTCGGCACCCTGAATCCCCTCAAGGATAAGGGCGTGGCCGCTGCTTACCTCGTTATGCTCCTCTGTGTGCTGTTCGCTGCTCTGTTCAAGAGCTGCGGCTACATCCTGTGCGCTGTGGTGCTCTCGATGATCATCATGTTCCTCATCGGCAAGCGCAACTGGGTGCAGATGGTCCTTGTGAGCGTTCTGGTGCCGCTGCTGATGTGGCTGGTGTTCTACAAGGTGCTTACCGTCAATATTCCGCTGGGTCCGCTGAACTTCCTGCGCACCCTCGTGGACATGATATAAGGAGGGAGCACAGTTATGGATTTTAGTCTGCTTCTTTCCAGTTATGCTACTGTCTGGTCCAACCCCGAGGTCCTTCTGATGACCTTCATCGGCGCACTGGGCGGCGTTCTGCTGGGCGCTATCCCGGGCATGACCGCCACCATGGGCGTGGCGCTGCTCATCCCCTTCTCCTTCGGCATGGACCTTATCCCGTCCATCGGCCTGCTGCTGGGCATCTACTGCGGCGGTATGTACGGCGGTTCCATTTCCGCTATCCTCATCCACGCCCCCGGCACGCCCGCCGCAGCCGCCACCCTGCTGGACGGCTACCCCATGTGTAAGAAAGGTCAGGCCGGCAAGGCACTGTCCGTTGCCATGTTCGCCTCCTTCTGCGGCGGCGTCATCGGCGCACTGGTCATGACCTTCCTGTCTCCGCTGGTCGCTGATATGGCCATGAACTTCGGCCCCGGCGAGATGTTCATGCTGGCCGTCTTCGGCCTGTCGGTCATCGTCGCAATTTCCGGCAAGTCTGTGGCCAAGGGCCTCATCAGCGCCTTCTTCGGTATGCTGCTCTGCACCGTCGGCCTCGACCCCACCAACGGCATCCCCCGCTTCATCACCACCAAGCAGACCGGCCTGCTGGATGGCTTCCAGTTCATCCCCACTCTGATCGGTCTGTTCGCTGTCTCTGAAGTCATCGCCGGCGTTGAGCGCATCATCCGCGGCGAAGAGCATGAGCAGAAGTCCAACGAGAAGATCACCAATGTCCTGCCCGATTGGAAGACCATCAAGCGGATCTGGCCCAACATCCTCTCCGGCGGCCTCATCGGCACCTTCATCGGCGCCATCCCCGGCGCAGGCGGTGACATCGCCGTCTTCGTTTCCTACGGCGCCAGCAAGTCCGCCAGCAAGCACCCCGAGCTGTACGGCACCGGCATCCCCAACGGCGTTGCTGCTACCGAGTCCGCCAACAACGGCTGCTCCGGCGGCGCTATGATCCCCCTGCTGTCTCTGGGCGTCCCCGGTGACTCCGTCACCGCCATCCTGCTGGGTGCCTTCATCATGAAGGGCATCACCCCCGGCCCCATGATGTACGTCACCGAGCTGCCCACCGTCTACCGCGTCTTTGCGGCTCTGATGCTGGCAAACCTCTGCATGCTGGTCGTCGGCTGCCTGGGCGTCCGCTTCTTTGCAAAGATCGTCTCCGTCGAGAAGAAGATGCTCTACCCCATCATCCTCGTCATCTCCCTGCTGGGTGCTTTCTCCATCAACAAGAATGCCTTTGACGTGGGCGTCTGTGTCGCCTTCGGTATTATCGGCTGGCTGATGAACAAGTACGAGTTCCCCCTTTCTCCCATCCTGCTGGCCCTCATTCTGGGACCCATGTGCGAGAAGAACTTCGTGCGTTACATGAACATCCAGCGCGGCAACTTCTTCGCCATCACCACTTCTCCCATCGCAATGGTCTTTGCAACGGTCGCTATCCTGGTCATCGTCTACTCTGTCTATAACCAGAGCAAGATCAACAAGCGTGCTGCTGCAAACGCTGCACAGGAGAAGGCATAAGCTCAACATCCTGACAAGCTCTGTCTGTTACATTCCCATGAAGCTGCGGCTGTCCCGTTCCGTCGGGGCGGCCGCACTTCGCTTTGGGCAGCAAAAACGGAGGTCTGTTTATGTGGTTTGTATTTGCACTGGGCTCGGCCCTGTTTGCGGCCCTTACCTCGATCCTGGCCAAGGTGGGCATCGAGGGGGTCAACTCCACTCTGGCCACCGCCATCCGCACCGTAGTGGTGCTGGCCATGAGCTGGGGCATGGTGTTCCTCACCCGGGCCCAGGGGGGCATGGGGGAGATCAGCCGCCGGAGTTGGCTCTTCCTCATCCTATCGGGGCTGGCCACCGGGGCGTCCTGGCTGTGCTACTACCGGGCCCTGCAGCTTGGCCGGGCCTCTCAGGTGGTGTCCATCGACAAGCTCAGCGTGGTGATCACCCTGGTGCTGGCCTTTGTGTTCCTCCACGAGCCCTTTACCGCCAAAAGTATGGTGGGCTGCGCCCTCGTCGCCGCCGGCACCCTGTTTATGGTGCTGTAAGAGGGTAAGCTCCCTGCAAACAACAAGGCCCTCCCGGGTTTGCCTGGGAGGGCCTTTTGTGCTTGTCAGTGGGTGGTATCTTCTGCCGGAGCCTCAGGGTGGCGGCACTTGGCCAGCATATCCAGCTCCGGCATCAGCTCGGTGCTGATGACCGAGAGCATCTGCTCCATCTTGTCGCAGTCCTCAGCCGGGAAGCGCTTGCGCACACGCTCGATGACCGTGTGCAGGTAAGAATAGCTGATGCTGTAGTAATCGATGTATTTCTGGGTGGGGCGCAGGAAGTATTCGCGGCGGTCGGTGGTGGACTGGATCTTCTCCACATAGCCCTTTTTGACAAGGCTGCCGATTTTATAAGCCGCGTTGGGGGTGGAGATGCCCATCATACGGGAAAACTCTGCAATGGTGGGCTCCCCCATCGCCATGATGCCCTCCATGCAGAAGGACTCCACCGTGGTCAGCGTGGCTTCGCGGGTGGCAAAGCGCTGAAATACATTCTGATAAAAATGCAACTTGAACTTTGTATAGACGTCCTGAAAGACTTCTTCCAGCATGGGGTTTTCCTCCAGTGAGCAAATAGCTCAAAAAATTTACTCTTTTGATAAGTATACCATGATTTGCGCCGGAGGGGAAGACAAAAATCTACGATTCCGTTAAGATTTTGTGACTTCTTCCTTCCCAGTATGGCCCATCCGCGCCTTGACGATGCTGAGCACGACGAGTTCGATGACGATGGCACAGGCCAGCAGCACGAAGGAGGTCAGGGTGTTGGCGGCATCGCCGAGGACAGCCTGTGCTGCGCCGCAGAGCAGATAGCAGCCCGCCGAGATGGCGGCGGCGGTCATGGCGTAGGGCAGCTGGGTGGAGACATGGTTCACGTGGCTGCAATGCGCGCCGGCAGAGGCCATGATGGTGGTGTCGGAGATGGGCGAGCAGTGGTCGCCGCAGACCGCGCCGGACAGGCAGGCGGCGATGGAGACGACCAGCATCTCACCCTCCGGGAACGCATGGCAGACGATGGGGACCAGAATCGAGAAAGTACCCCAGGACGTGCCGGTGGCAAAGGCGAGGAAGACCGCCACCACAAAGATGATGATGGGCAGCAGGTACTGCAGAGCCGCTGCAGAGCCGCTGAGCAGGCTTGCGACGTAGTATTTTGCGCCCAGCAGGCCGGTCATGCCGGAAAGCGTCCATGCCAGCGTCAGAATGAGCATGGGGCTGACCATGGCCTTGAAGCCCTCGGGGATGCAGGCGGCGAAGTCCTGAAAGGTCATGACGCCCCGCACCCGGTAAAACACGAAGGTGAACATCAGCGCAATGGCGCTGCCCAGCACGAGGCCCATGGAGGCGCTGCAGTTGGCAAAAGCGGTGACGAAGTCCACGCCCTCAAAGAAGCCGCCGGTGTACACCATGCCGAAGATGCAGGCCGCGATGAGCACCAGCACCGGCGCGATGAGGTCCACCACATGGCCGCGGGTGTCGCTGCCGTCGTCCGCGTCGTCGCCGTAGGGGCGGTCGTCGGTGGTGAAGAGGTCGCCCAGCAGGGCGTTATCCTCGTGCTTTTTCATGGGGCCGTAGTCGAGGCCGCTGAAGATGAGGAAGAGGCTCATCACCATGGTGAGGATGGCGTAGTAGTTATAAGGAATGGTGCGCAGGAACATGGTAAAGCCGTTGATGCCCGAGCCTTCCGGCACAGAGGACGTGACGGCGGCGGCCCAGCTGGACACCGGCGCGATGATGCAGACGGGTGCTGCGGTGGCGTCGATGAGGTAGGCCAGCTTTGCGCGGGAGACCTTCTGCCGGTCAGTGACCGGGCGCATGACGGAGCCGACGGTCAGGCAGTTGAAGTAGTCGTCCACAAAGATGAGGATGCCCAGCAGCAGGGTGGCGAACTGTGCGCCCGCCCGGGTGTGGATGTGGGTGGAGGCCCAGCGGCCAAAGGCGGCGCTGCCGCCGGCCTTGTTCATCAGGGCCACCAGAATGCCCAGCATCACCAGAAAGACGAGGATGCCGACGTTGCTGGAATCGGACAGCTTGGACACCATGCCGCCGTCTTCGTTGAAGAAGAGGGTGGTCAGCGCCAGCTCAAGATTGCCGTTGGCGTAGAGCAGTGCGCCGGTGGCGATGCCCACCAGCAGCGAGGTGTAGACCTCTTTGGTGTTCAGGGCCAGCACGATGGCTATCACAGGGGGCAGCAGGGACAGCGCCGAGCTGTACACGGCGCAGGTGTAGGTGGAAGGGTCGTCGATTTTGCCGGGCGTTGCGGCGGTACACCACAGCAGCAGGGCAAATACCAACAGAGCACCCACCCACGAGAGATTGGTTTTTTTCATGATAAACTCCTCAGGTGATTTTTTTGCAGCCTGCCGGGCAGACTAACCCTTTAGAAGCCGTTTTCATAAGCATTGCACACCGCCCGAACGGCCTTTTTGCCCGCATACTGCGTTGCTTTCCCTTGCAATCCGCTCAGGATTGCTGCGGAAAATCGCCTTGTCTGCGAGCAAAAATTCTCGTTGTTCGATGCACTCTGCTTACAAAAACAGCTTCTAACGTGATGGGACACGGAAGGGGGTGTTGGCTGCGCCGGACTATAAAGCGATGTATTTAGAGCTGTTCCGTGCCAGCGAACAGGCGGCACGGCTTTTGCAGGAAGCTCAGGCCCGGGCCGAGCAGCAGCTGCTGGCTGCCGACCCGCCGCCCATCGAGCTTGCCGAGAAAAAAGAGTCTTAGCCCTTCTTGCTCTCGGCCTTGGCGGCAAACTTTGCGTCGTTGACCACAAAGCGCTCGTGGACGCCGCCGCCCACAGGGCCTTTCTCGTCGTACAGGGAGACTTTGAACACCAGCTTGCGGCCTTCCACAGCGGTCAGCTCGCTCTCGCAGGTGACGGTCATGCCCACGGGGGTGGGTGCGGTGTGCTCCAGCTCCAGCTTGGTGCCCACAGAGCCGCAGCCCTCATCCAAAGCGTCGGAGACGCTCATCCAGCAGGTCTTTTCGGCCAGCGCCACCAGTGCGGGGGTGGCGAAGACATTCAGCGTGCCGCTGCCCATGGTCTTGGCGGTGTTCTCGGGGGTCACGGCGACGCTCTGCTTGCCGCAGATTCCAGTTTCTAACATATAAAAATTCCCTCTTTCTTAATTTGTCGTGATGCCGCGGTTTGCGGCAGATAATTTCACATTTGTAAGGATACCACAAAACTCACACCATTGCACCTGTTTTCGGGATTTTCCTTCAAAACTCTTTCTGTCTGAGGCCAAACGCGGTATCATAAGCTGGACAAGGAGGGAAAGAAGATGAACGATTTCTGGAAATCCTACGACATCACCCACGCCGAATACGGGGCCGATTACCGATGCTACCCGCTGTATGGCACTGTTCACCTCATGGAGCTGGCCATTTCGCTTGCCTTTATCGTGGGGGCGGCCCTGTGGTATCGCCGCAGTTCTGCCCGCACCCGGCGGCGCATTTTAGTCGGAGTCACCGCTTTGCTCCTGCTGGACGAAGCTGCCCTTCTGCTGGGGATGGCCCTGACCGGCCAGTGGAATTGGAGCTATCTGCCCCTGCACCTGTGCAATATCAACGTCTTCGTCTGTCTGTACAACACGATCACGGACAGAAACTGGTGCAAAGAGGAGCTGTATGCCCTCTGTATCCCAGGTGCAATGCTGGCACTGCTCTGCCCCAGCTGGCTGGATGTCCCCTCTTGGTGGACGCTCATCAATCTGCACTCCGTCAGTATCCATGCCCTGCTGGTACTCTATCCAGTCCTGCTGGTGGCGGGCGGCTACCGTCCCAGTCCCCGGCGGGTGCCGCAGGTGCTGGCGTTCCTGTTCGGCTCTGCTCTGCCCATCTACTTTCTGAATAAGTCCCTTAACACCAACTTCTATTTCCTCAATAATCCCTACGGGAACATCATCACCAGCACCTTCACGGCCCTGCTGGGCGAAAAATATTATATCCTGGGCTTCCTGCCTGCCACCGCGCTGGCGCTGTTCCTCATGTATCTGCCGTGGGCGGCGGACTATAAAAAGAAGAAGCGGGCATGAATGCAGTGCTTTAGAAAAAGGCAGTTCGGTCAGGACTGCCTTTTTCTGTTGCCCTAAATTGCACCCTTTCTGCAAAATAAAACTGCAAATTTCTTGCGTTTTGAGGTCTGTTTTATCAATTTTAAGAGAATGCTGATTTTTTATACAAAACTCCTTGACAGGAGCCATACAGCGTGTTATCATGAACACATGAACAGATGTTCATATATTGAAGCGAAAGGGTGACAACGATGGCTGAGAATGCTCTCGCCCCAGAACAGAAGCTGCCCACGGCCCCGCCGGTGCTGCCGGACGATGAGGTGCTCTACGAGCTGGCCGATTTGTTCCGGGTGTTCGGCGATTCCACCCGCATCAAGATACTCTACGCCCTCCACGACGATGAGCTGTGCGTGCAGGACATTGCAAATGCCGTCCAGCTCAGCCAGTCGGCGGTGAGCCATCAGCTGCGGGTGCTCAAGGACTCAAAGCTCGTCCGCTTCCGCCGCGACGGCAAGACCATTTACTATGCACTGGACGATGACCATGTGCGCAGCATCCTCTCCATGGGCATGGACCACATCGAAGAGTGATGCCCCGAAAACGCTGTAAGCTCTGCTGCACCCGGCGGCGGAGCGGGGATATAGAAAGAAAGGCTGGTACTTATTATGAAAAAGAGCTACAAGATCGAAGTTGACTGCGCAAACTGCGCCCAGAAGATGGAGGATGCCGCCAACACGGTCGCCGGCGTTGCAAAGGCTACCGTCAGCTTCATGACCCAGAAGATGAACGTCGAGTTCGATGAGGGTGCTGACGTCAAGGCTACCATGCAGAACGTCCTCTCCGCCTGCAAGAAGGTCGAGGACGACTGCGAGATCTTTGGCATCTGAGTTTCGACTTATACTGCCGGGATGCGCGTGGAAAATGTGGAAAAATAAATCAGCTTTCAACAATTTCCACGGCGTTTTCAACATCTTGGACGCAAAAATAGAAAAATGAACGCGCATTTGCGGCTTTTTGCGGGAAAACCTCGTGGAAAAGCCGGGGGAAAGCGTGGAAAACAAGCCCCTTGTGGGGAAAACCTGTTGAATCTGAGAAAACTGCCCCAAAAGGAGGCTGGTACCCGTGACGAAAAAACAAAAGAAAATGCTGTACCGCATCATTGCCGCTCTGGCGCTGGTGCTGGTGCTCAAGCTGCTGCCGCCTCTGCCCACGTCGGTGGAGCTGCTGCTCTACTGCATCCCCTACCTCGTGGTGGGCTGGGATGTGCTCCGCAAGGCCCTTCTGGGCATCAAGAACCGTCAGCCCTTTGATGAATGCTTCCTGATGGCCGTCGCCACCGTGGGTGCCTTTGCGCTGGGCGATTACGTCGAGGGCTGTGCCGTTATCATCTTCTACCAGATCGGCGAGCTGTTCCAGGGCGTTGCCGTCGGCAAGAGCCGCCGCAGCATCTCGGCCCTGATGGACATCCGGCCCGACTACGCCAACATCGAGGGCGAGGACGGCAAGCTGGAGCAGGTAGACCCCGATGAGGTCGAGATCGGCACCATCATCGTGGTCCAGCCCGGTGAGCGTGTGCCGATCGACGGCGTTATCGTCGAGGGCGCTTCCACCCTCAACACCGCCGCCCTCACCGGCGAGAGCCTGCCCCGGGATGTCCGGTCCGGCGATGAGGTCATCAGCGGCTGTGTCAACATGAGCGGCCTGCTCAAGGTCAGGACAACCAAGGAGTTCGGCGAATCCACCGTCTCTAAAATTCTCGACCTCGTGGAAAATTCCAGCATGAAGAAGGCCCGCGCCGAGAACTTTATCACCCGCTTTGCCCGGGTGTATACCCCGGCGGTCTGCTACGGCGCGCTGGCGCTGGCCTTCATTCCCCCTATCGTTCTGCTGCTGATGGGTCAGCCCGCCCGCTTCGGCGATTGGGTCTACCGCGCCCTCACCTTCCTCGTCATCAGCTGCCCCTGCGCACTGGTCATCTCTATCCCGCTGAGCTTCTTCGGCGGCATCGGCGGCGCTTCCGCCTGCGGCATCCTCGTCAAGGGCTCGACCTATCTGGAAGAGCTGGCCGATACCCGCGTCGTCGTCTTTGATAAGACCGGCACCCTGACCCAGGGTACCTTCAAGGTCGTCAAGGTCTGCCCCGTGGAGGGCGGTACCGAAGACGGCCTCGTGGAAGCCGCTGCGCTGGCCGAGAGCTGGTCGAAGCACCCCATCTCCCTGAGCATCAAGGCTGCTTACGGCAAGGACATCGACTCTGCCCGCGTCACCGACGTGGAGGAGCTGGGCGGACACGGCGTCACCGCCAAGGTGGACGGCAAGTTGGTCGCTGCCGGTAATGCCCGCCTGATGGCAAAGCTGGGCCTCACCGTCCCCGATGTCCCCCAGACCGGCACCATCGTCCATGTGGCCATCGACGGCAAGTATGCGGGCTATCTGCTCATCTCCGACGTGGTGAAGCCCCACAGCGCACAGGCCATCAAGGGCCTCAAGCAGGCCGGCGTCCGCAAGACCGTCATGCTTACCGGCGACGCAGAGCCGGTGGCAAAGGCTGTCTCGGCAGAGCTGGGCATCGACGAATACCACGCCGGTCTGCTGCCCGGCGATAAGGTGGACCAGATCGAGAAGCTCCTGGCCGCCAAAAAAACCAAAGAGATGCTGGCCTTCGTGGGCGATGGCATCAACGACGCCCCTGTCCTCTCCCGTGTGGATGTGGGCATCGCCATGGGTGCTCTGGGCTCTGACGCCGCCATTGAGGCCGCCGACGTCGTCCTGATGGATGACGACCCGGCCAAGATCGCCCTCGCCATGCGCATTGCCCGCCGCACCAAGAGCATCGTCTACCAGAACATCGTCTTTGCGCTGGCCATCAAGGCGGCCTGCCTGCTGCTGGGTGCTCTGGGTATCGCCAACATGTGGGCGGCCATCTTCGCCGATGTCGGTGTCATGGTCCTCGCTGTCCTGAACGCGACCCGCGCCCTCTACACGAAAGACCTCACCAAAAAATAAAAGGTATAAGGCAAAGAGGGTTCTGTGCGTCCGCACAGAACCCTCTTTGCCTTATAAATA
>OLNM01000418.1_pt1 | contig 40905 bp, 26 predicted proteins | sample 1672391 | NCBI WGS metagenome assembly OLNM01 (sample SAMEA3136680, study PRJEB25190) | human gut metagenome | reverse complement strand
GCCTTTCAACTTCGGCGGCATGATCAAAAGATCAATGCCGCCTTGTTTCAAGGCACCTTGCTCGCTCTGGCGGGCTTTCGCTGTCCGCGCCAAAATATCGGCGTTGCCATGGTCCGGATGCGGCACTTGGGGACGCCCCTCACTTTGGAAATGCGGCCCGCTCGCTGTCCGTCCTCTACCTGCGGCGTTGCCTTGCTCCGGATGCAGTAGTCGTTGGTAGTCATTGGGGCCCGCTCGCTGTCGTTGCCAAAGCATCGGCGTTGTTATGGGTAGTCATTGGGGACGCTCTTGCACCAAATCTGCTGACCCACATCGGGCTCGTCCTGTACTTTACCGAGATAAAGTGAACGTGCAGATTCGTAACCCACTCGCAACCGTTCTATGGCACGATATTGAACGAATGCATGCTATGCGCCCAAATCTTTTGGGCAGAGTGGGAGACAGTATGGTCAAGCTGTACGAAGACGGCATCTACCTGCGCGGCGGCAGCGAGGTTGTGCCTGCGGCCGAGGCTGCCGAGCGCGGTATTACGCAGACGCCCGAGGATGCCAAGCGCGGCACCATCGCGTATTCGATCCTCCAGGCACACAATACGTCCGGCGACCCCGAGGCGCTCAAGATTCGCTTCGATGCCATGGCGAGCCACGACATCACCTTCGTCGGCATCATCCAGACGGCGCGCGCCTCGGGCATGGAGCAGTTCCCGCTGCCCTACGTGCTCACCAACTGCCATAACTCGCTGTGCGCCGTGGGCGGCACCATCAACGAGGACGACCACGTCTTTGGCCTTTCCGCGGCCAAAAAGTACGGCGGCATCTTCGTCCCGCCGCACATCGCCGTCATCCACTCCTTTATGCGCGAGAACTTCGCCGGTTGCGGCAAGATGATCCTGGGCTCCGACTCGCACACCCGCTATGGCGCTCTGGGCACCATGGCCGTGGGCGAGGGCGGCGGCGAGCTGGCAAAGCAGTTGCTGCGCGACACCTACGACGTTGCCTATCCCGGCGTCGTCGCTATCTACCTCACGGGCGCCCCGCGTCCCGGCGTCGGCCCGCACGACGTGGCGCTCGCCATCATCCGTGCCGTCTTTGCCAAGGGCTACGTCAAGAACAAGGTCATGGAGTTTGTGGGCCCCGGCATCGCGAGCATGACGACCGATTACCGCAACGGCGTCGACGTCATGACCACCGAGACCACCTGCCTGTCGAGCATCTGGGCCACCGACGAGGACACGCACGCGTTTTTGGCCATGCACGGTCGCGGCGACGACTACCGCGAGCTCAAGCCCGCCGATGTCGCCTACTACGACGGTTGCGTCGAGGTCGATCTGTCGAGCATCAAGCCCATGATCGCGCTGCCATTCCATCCTTCCAACGGCTTTGAGATCGAGGAGCTCAACGAGAACCTCGAGGACATCCTGCATGAGGTGGAGCTCGAGGCCGCCAAGATCGGCGAGGGCAAGACGCACTTTAGCCTGCTCGACAAGATCGTCGACGGCAAGCTGCACGTGCAACAGGGCGTTATCGCCGGCTGCTCGGGCGGCAACTACGACTCCGTGGTCCAGGCTGCCCGCGTGCTCAAGGGCGCCAACACCGGCTGCGGCGAGTTCTCGCTGTCGGTCTATCCCACGAGCCAGCCCGTGGCGCTCGAACTTACGCGCCGTGGCTATATCTACGACCTTATGGAGGCCGGCGCGATCGTGCGCACGGCGTTCTGCGGTCCGTGCTTTGGTGCCGGCGACACGCCTGCCAACAACGGCCTGTCCATCCGCCACACCACGCGCAACTTCCCCAACCGCGAGGGTTCCAAGCCGGGCAATGGTCAGCTGAGCGCCGTGGCCCTAATGGACGCTCGCTCCATTGCGGCGACGGCCGCCAACGGCGGCGTCCTGACGCCGGCGACCGACCTGCCCGAGGAGACTTGGGACGAGGCCTGCGAGTACACCTTTGATGACGCGCCGTACAAAAAGCGCGTGTACTGGGGCTTTGGCAAGGCAGAGCCTGCCGACGAGCTGGTCGAAGGCCCCAACATCAAGCCGTGGCCCGCGATGGAGCCTCTCGGCGACGATATCCTGCTCAAGGTGTGCTCCAAGATCATGGACCCGGTCACCACGACCGACGAGCTCATTCCCTCGGGCGAGACGAGCTCCTTCCGCTCCAATCCGCTGGGCCTGGCAGAGTTTACGCTCAGCCGCCGCGATCCGGCCTACGTGGGTCGTTCCAAGGAGGTCGACGCCGTGGAGAAGCGCCGCGTTGCCGGCGAGGCGGCGGGCGATCTGGCGGCACTCGATGCCGAGCTTGCCGGCGTGTTTGAGGCGCTGGCCGGCGCCGGCGTCGCGGCAGATGCCAAGGCGACCGCGTACGGCTCCATGCTCTATGCCAAGAAGCCCGGTGACGGTTCTGCCCGCGAGCAGGCCGCGAGCTGCCAGCGCGTGATTGGCGGTCTGGCCAACATCGTCCACGAGTACGCCACCAAGCGCTATCGCTCCAATGTGATGAACTGGGGCATGGTGCCCTTCCAGATGGAGGCCGAGCCCAACTTTGAGGTGGGCGACTACGTCTTCGTGCCGGGTATCCGTGCCGCGCTCGATGGCGACCTGCAGAACATCGCCGCCTACGTGGTGCGCGCCGACGGCACGGTCGAGCAGATTGAGCTCTACATTGCCGATATGACGGCCGAGGAGCGTGCCATCGTCAAGGCCGGCTGCCTGATCAACTACAACAAGTTCAAGGCCGCTGCCGAGTAACGCACTTAATTGTCCGCCCGGGGCTTATCCTTTCCCGCCCGCTCACGCGCTTCGCGAGGGTCGCGTTCGGGAAAGGATAAGCCCCGGGCTACATTTCTGCGTTCTCGTTGGGTCTTGAGGGACGCCAAAAATAGACTTGCTTGATGCCGCCTCTGTTAATGGGGCGGCTTCTTTTTTGTCGAGAACCGCCACAAAGGGGGACAGGCACCTTTGTGGCGGTTCTCGGTTTGTCTCGTTCTGTAACAGGTAGACCTCTATTTGCCGAGTAGTTGTTACAGATTTAGATAAACGGAAACTGCTGAACATTTCGTCTCGATCTGTAACATCTGAGGTTCAAAACGGCAGCTAGATGTTACAGATTGAGATGGTGAACGCCGGGGCCGAAGATCACCACAAAGGCTCCTGTCTCTTTTGTGGTGGTGGGGGGGCGAGCTCGATGCTGCCGTGCTCGCTGAACGACATTCTAATGAGCGTCTCTACAGGATTTCATCTGGGCTGGCGGGCTTGGTTGTTTTGGGGATGCCGAGTTTGGATGACGCGAAATCGTCAACATTGTCCTTGATTCCGTCTCTGGTGTAGACGGTGACCATATAGGTGCTGTGCCCGAATTCACTCTTGTCGCGTATTGCCCAGGCCTGCCAGTAGGCAGCCATACTTCGCCCTTTGATTTTTCCGACACGGCGGAGTTCTGTTCGCTTTAATTGCTGGTCGCTATCGATGGTTCGACCGGCCTCCTCGGTGAGCCCGCACTGCCCAAGTAGTTTGTCGAGGACTTGGTTCATGTGGCGCTCGTCGGTGTCTGGAGCATAGTCGTAGGCGAGGGTGATGGAGTCGAGGGGCTGGTCGTCGATCAAATAATTTATCGTCTGAGGTTCAAGGCTGAAATGGGGGAAGCATCCATCAATCGTTCCGAGCAGCGGTAACTTTGACCGCCAAATTCCGGTGGGAATTCCATCTTCGTAGAACACGCCGCGACAGATAAAGGAGAGCGAGGTGGCACGCGAGCCGGCGTCGACCATTCCGCATAAATCGAAGGGCGAGGCGATACCAAGGGAAAAGGGCGTGGCGACGATAAGGAAGAGCATCACGATGGGTATGGCGAGAATGGCGATGACGTTGCGGCCGGTGGAATGAGGCGGCTTCATATGCGCTCCTCGAGAGAAAGAGCAGGCAAGCTCGATGACAAATGAATAATCTCAGCTAACGATTCAATTTTAATCTCATAACGTGTGACAACTGGACGTCGAAACCGAGAACCACCACAAAGGTGCCTGTCCCCTTTGCGGTGGTTCTCGGTTTGTCTCGATCTATAACAGTTAGACCCTAATTTGCCGAGTAGATGTTACAGATTGAGACAAACGGGTGCCGCTGGTCATTTCATCTTGATTTGTAACATCTGGAGCCATAAACAGTCGCTAGATGTTACAGATTGAGATAGTAAGGGGACAAGTCCGCAGCGGGTGAGCGTGCCTGCTCCCTATCGCTTAATCACTCAGAAAATCTTATATATAGAGACTTAGATTTGTGTATAAGATCGCGCAAAGCTGGCAACAATACTTCTCGGACAACGTGAAGCCGCCCCGTAGGGCGGCCGCCCCAAGAGAGGTGATTCCATGAGAATCGATAAGCTAGCAATGACGTCGCGCGAGGCGCTGCAGACCGCCATGAGCACGGCTGCCGACGCACAGGCCGGCGCGGTGGAGCCGATTCACCTGCTGTCCGCCCTGCTCGGTGCCGGCGAGCGCAATATCTCCGTGATTATCGAGCGCATCGGAGCAGACCCAGCCCAGCTTGCACACTCCACGCAAGATGCCATCGACCGCGCACCCAAGGTTTCGGGCGAGGGCCAGCAGATGGGCCTGTCCAACGAGCTCGTCCGCGTCATCGAGAAGGCCGAGAAAAAGGCCACCAAGATGGGCGACAGCTTTGTAGTGACCGAGCATCTGCTGATGGCGCTTGCCGAGGACAAAGGTGAGGCGGGCCGCGTGCTGCGCGACGCCGGCGTTACCAAGGAGCGTATCGAGCAAGTCTACGAGGAGCTGCGCGGCGATGACCGCGTGACGTCCGCCGAGGACAAGACACAGTTTGAGGCACTGGAGCAGTACGGCCGCAACATCTGCGACCTGGCCCGTGCCGGCAAGCTCGACCCGGTTATCGGCCGTACCGACGAGATCCGTCGTACTATCCAGGTCCTGTCCCGTCGCACCAAGAACAACCCTGTGCTCATCGGTGAGCCGGGTGTCGGTAAAACGGCCATCGTCGAGGGCATCGCCCAGCGTATCGTGGCCGGCGACGTGCCGAGCACGCTGCGCGACCGCGACCTCATCGAGCTCGACATGAGCGCGCTGGTCGCCGGTGCCAAGTACCGCGGCGAGTTCGAGGACCGCTTAAAGGCCGTGCTCAAGGAAGTACAGAAGTCCGAAGGCAAGGTCATCCTGTTCATCGATGAGCTCCACACCATTGTGGGCGCGGGTGCCACCGAGGGCTCCATGGACGCCGGCAACATCCTCAAACCGGCGCTCGCCCGCGGCGACCTGCACGCGATCGGTGCGACCACGCTCGACGAATACCGCAAGTACATCGAGAAGGACGCAGCGCTCGCCCGTCGTTTCCAGACCGTGATGGTCTCCGAGCCTACCGTCGAGGACACCATCTCGATTCTGCGTGGCCTCAAGGAGAAGTACGAGATCTTCCACGGCGTGCACATTACCGATAGCGCACTCGTGGCCGCCGCCGATCTTTCCGATCGTTACATCGCCGACCGCTTCCTGCCCGACAAGGCCATCGACCTGGTCGATGAGGCGGCAAGCCGCCTGCGCATGGAGCTCGACAGCATGCCGGTCGAGATCGACGCCACCACGCGTCAGCTCACCCAGCTGCAGATCGAGGAACAGGCGCTCATGAAGGAGACCGACGACGCCTCCAAGGAGCGTCTGGAGACCCTGCGCCAGGAGATTGCCGAGGTTCAAGAAAAGCTCAACGTGCAAAAGGCCGGTTGGCTCAACCAAAAGAACGCCATCGACCATGTGCAGGAGCTCAAGGGCCAGCTCGATGAGGCCAAGAGCGAAGAGGAACGTGCGACGCGCAACGGAGACTTGGGCCGTGCGTCCGAGCTGCGTTACTCCGTGATTCCGGGTCTGCAACAGCAGATTCAGGATTCCGAGGCCGCGCTCGAGGCACAAAAGCAGCAGGACGGTGAAGGCCTCAACGAGCAGGTGACCTCCGACGAGATCGCCGAGGTCGTGAGCGCCTGGACCGGTGTGCCCGTCTCCAAGATGATGCAGGGTGAGCTCGACAAGCTGAAGGGCTTGGAAGGCGAGCTGCATAAGCGCGTCATCGGCCAGGATGAGGCCGTCTCCGCCGTCGCCGCGGCCGTGCGCCGTAGCCGTGCGGGCCTCTCCGATCCGGACAAGCCCATCGGCAGCTTCTTCTTCCTGGGCCCCACCGGTGTGGGCAAGACCGAACTCGCCAAGGCGCTGGCCGAGTGCCTGTTCGATGACGAGCGCGCGCTCGTGCGTATCGACATGTCCGAGTACATGGAGAAGTTCAGCGTTCAGCGTCTGATCGGTGCGCCCCCGGGATACGTGGGCTACGACGAGGGTGGACAGCTCACCGAGGCCGTGCGCCGTCGCCCGTACTCCGTGATCTTGCTCGACGAGATGGAGAAGGCTCACCCGGATGTCTTCAACGTGCTGCTGCAGGTGCTCGACGACGGTCGTCTGACCGATGGTCAGGGTCGTCAGGTGTCCTTCAAGAACACGATCATCATCATGACGTCCAACGTGGGCTCCAAGGCTATCGCCGATCTTTCGGGCAAGGACGAGGAGGAGATGCGCCATCAGGTTGACGCGGCCATGGCTCAGACTTTCCGTCCCGAGTTCCTCAACCGTATCGACGATATCGTGGTGTTCCATCCGCTCGGCATGGCGCAGATCGAAAAGATCGTCGATATTCAGCTCGCCGACGTCCGCGCACGTCTGGCCAAGGAGCGCATGACGCTTGCCATCACCCCGGCGGCCAAGCAGATGCTCGCCGTGGGCGGTCTGGACCCGGTCTTTGGTGCCCGTCCGCTCAAGCGTCTGGTGCAGCGCGAGGTCGTGGACGCCATCGCCGCCGCTATCATCGACGGTACGGTGCGCGAGGGCGATCAGGTGACGGTTGACGTCGACAAGGACGGTGCCTTTACCGTCGTGTGCGATAACACGCCGTCTGCCACCTACGAGGTGCCCGACGCCGAGTAGATTGTTGGGCCATGCCTTAAAATCTACCTTTTGAGCCAAACGCCAAGGGCGGCGGATCCAATTGGGTCCGCCGCCCTTTTTCGTGCGACAATCGATGATGTTGAACATGAGTACATGGCAAGGAGCTATGCAGATGAAAGACGAGATCAAGACAAGTGCGCCGGCGACCGATGCCGCACCCGCCGCACCCAAGCCTGTGCCTAAGCCGGCACCCAAGCCGCGCGACCCCTACATCCGTGCCGAGAACGAGGACGACGACGGCTACGATCCCTACAGCGATCGCCGCCCCGAGCGCGAGCCGATGTTCGAAGCCGATCCGTGGCGCTAACTCCTGCAGGGTAGCAAATTTGGGACGGGGCTCTATAGTTTTGTCAACCGCGTGCTTCGCGCCATTTCGGCATGACGCATCCGGGCGCCTGGCGCCCCCGCTCGGTTTCCTCTTCGGTTGATCCCGCCGCCCGCTAGGCCGCGTACGGGACGGCGTCGCGCATGATCGCGTATATGACCTTGAGCCTCTTCCTCGCGACCGCCTTCAGCGCCTTGCTGTGCCTCATCCCCCTCGCCCTGCACTCCCCGTAGTACCTCCCGAACCTGTTGTCCGTGCCGATGAGGGAGTTGCAGCTGAATATGAGCAGGTTCTTGAGCTGCCTGTTCCCGCCGCGCTGCGGCGACGTCGACCTGATGCTGCTCCCGGAGCGCCTGTCTGACGGCGCCACGCCGCAATAGCTCGCGAGCTCGTCGTGCCCCCTGAACGCGGATATGTCGATCGACGTCACCAGCGCCGCGGCGGTCTTGGGGCCGATCCCGGGCACCGTGAGGAGGCACTCGTAGACCTCGTCGCCCGCCAGCGAGTCGGCCACGAGCGAGTCGAGCTCCTCGATGTCGGCGTCGAGGGAGGCTATCTCCCGGGCGAGCATCCGGACCGCGACGTCCTCGCCGGCCGGGAGCCGCCTTCCCGAGCGCGACGAGGCCAGCAGCGCCTCCCAGAGCCTCCTGGCCCCCGCCGCGGGGGCGCCCGCGCGCCTGGCGGCGTTCGAGAACCTGCGCCAGCCGGCGGCCGAGCACCCGGCGGCCCCGCCGAACTCGGCCAGCATCGACACCTGCCAGCGGCTCGAAGGGTCGACCGCGCCCTCGAGCGCGGGGTCGGCCTCGAGCAGGGTCGCGCGCAGCCTGTTCTTCGCGCGGGTCCTGGCGGACGACGCGAACTCGCGCTGCGACGACAGGATCCGCAGCGAGGCGGCCCCCTCGGGCTCCTCGGGCGCCGGCCTGAGGGCGCGGGGCACGCCGAGCGCGGTGCGCGCGATCACCTCGGCGTCGATGGCGTCGGTCTTCGCGGTGCCGGGGAACATCCCGCGGGCCTGCTTCTCGGCATATCCGGGCAGGTAGGCGCAGGGGTTCCCGTGCGCATGGGCGCGCGCGAGGACCAGCGCGCCGATGTTTCGCTTCTGGTCGACGACGACCAGCGCGCCGGAGCCGGCCCGCTCGAGCAGCCGGTCGATGTCGTCGGGCCTGTTTGCCAGCTCGGCCCTGAAGGCGACGCCCCCTCCCGCATCGAGCGCGCACGCGCTGTGCGAGCTCTTCCCGACGTCGATCCCCAGGTACGCCACGGGCGTCTCTGCTGCAGGCATGGTGTATCCTCTCCCTTGAGCCGGCCGTTAGCCGCGGAAGCGACACCCACATTACCCGGCCGTGGCCCGGTCCGGGCCCGGCACATCTCTATCAGTCGTTCCCCGCGGCCCCTCCCGCCCCGGCGGCAACACGTCCCGGGCCCTCTACGGGGCAGGGGCTGACGGCCGTCCGGGGCGGTCGGCCAGCGACCACCGGTACGGCTCAATCGTATAGCCGTGCAACGGAAAAGAGCCGCCCTTTCGGACGACTCAAACTGTAATGGGGCTTTTTTAGCTGCCCCGGCTGGTAATGTGCTGGTTTAGTCGATTAACGGTCGGGGCAGCTAAAAAAGCCCCGTCCCAAATTAGCTACCCTCGCTGCGGCCGGCTAGTCTTGGGCCTTGATGCTTGGCATCAGAATCTGAGCGAGGTAGTCGGTCTCGAGTTTGGTGGCAGCGTCGGACTTGCCGTCTTTGCCGACCAGTACGTTCTTGATCTGGCTATAGGTATAGCGGTTGCCGGTTGTAAGCTCGACAAGCTCAATGGCCGTGTCCATGGGATAGGTCGACACGGGGTCTTGCGTGCGCCCGTTGATGGTCTGGGGCACCACATACGGATAGACGGGGCCGCTGGCGTAGACCGTGTAGCCGTTGCCAAGGCTTGCCGCACCCAAAACCGTATCGCCCTTATCGGGCGTAAAGCTCTCGCCGTCGCGCACTGCGACAAGCGTCACAATCGGCGTATTGCTGTCGCTGGCAAGATAGATGCACAGCGTATTGCCGTTTTGCCAAGTCGCGACTTTGCCGTACCACTCAACGGGAATATCGAGCTGATACAGGTTCGTTGCCTTATGCCGGGCATCGGCGTCGCGGGCCGCCTGCGCCTCGCGGGAACTCATGGCATTGACGGCGGCGTCACGGCGCGCGGTTGCCGCCTGCTGGAGCACCTTTGCGACCGCGGCAGAGCTCGCGCCACCCTCCTCGGCGTACTTGGCCGCGGCATCGATCTGGTCGTCGGTCACCGTGTCTGCCGAAGGTACCTTAAGCTTAAAGGATGCCTGAGCGCTCAGGTCCTGCCCGTCGCTCTTTACGCTAACCTGCGCCTTGGTGGTTGGCACGGTGTAAATGGTACCGTCAGCTGCGATGGGGGACCCAGCGATGGAGAGCGTATAGTCGCCAGGCAGCAGCTTAATACCGCGACCGTGCTCATCAACATAGAGCGTCTCGCTCACGGAGGAGCCGTCAGAGTCTTGCCCGCTCACCTGCACGGGGATCTTGGAGCCGGTGGAACAGTCGAGCCCTGCGGCATGTACGCCAATCTGCACCGACATCATGGTGTGGGCGTTGACGGCAGCGACGGCAGCCTGTTCTTGTTGATATCCGTTCCAAGCGGCATAGCCCGCGCCGCCGGCAACGAGCGCGGCGGCAACGACGCCGGCAACCATCAAATTGCGTCGCTTGGGCGACATCTTGTGATGGCGAGCCTCGGCTTCGCGTGCCGAGGGAACGGACGGCAGGGGAATATCGCCCATGGCGATGGTCTCGTCGACGGCCGGCGCAGAACCCAGGCCAGGAAGCTCGCGGGTGAGCGAGTCATCGGCAGGCAAGCTGCCAAGCAGGGCGGTCTCTTCTCCCGAGGCGGATTCCGACTGGACGTCGTCCTTGCTATCGTCCTCTTCGGCTTCGGCCTCGTCAGAAGCGTCTTTGGCGTCGCTGCCTTCGTCCTCAGTGCCTTCGCGCGCCTCGTCCTGCGCGTCGACGGCCAAATCGCTCAATGAGAGCTCGTCTAGCGCAATCCGGTCAAGGCTCTCCAGGGCCTCGGCACATGCTTCCGCATCCTGGGCCGCATCCTCGCGGCCACGTGTCTCATCGCTCATATATCCCCCAATGCAATATCGGCTCAACACTGTACCCAAAAATGGAGCCATATAAAGCGCATGCGAAATATAAGATCCGATTTAACCCGAGCGTATCGTTCAGCCGCATCCTCGCGGCAGCAAAAGGCCCCCGGAACGCGAACGAATCACGTTTCGGGGGCTCTGCAGCGCGTTGAGTTGCGCGGAGCCGGCTATGCCGCTTCGTGCTCAAGCGATGTTTGCGTCAGGCGCGTTACTCGGCGTGCGCGTAATCAACCTTGGCGCGACGGGCAGTGGCCTTCTCCCAATCGCTGGTGCCCTCAAAGACATCCTGCTTGTAGGGGTTGCGGCCGAGCTTCTTGGCACGGTAGGCGACGTAGATGATCGCGGCGATGTTGGCGACCAGTGCGACGATCGAGACCGCGGTGGCGGCGCTGGGGTCGAGCGTGGAGTGCGTCACAAAGATGGACTCCTCCTGGAAGTAGGGGAACACCTGGGCAAACATGCACCAAATGGCCAGCGTAAAGGCGCGGTTCTGGATCCAGCCGCCCTTGTTCCAGATAAAGGCGGCGACGGTGGGCGCCAGCAGCAGCGCAAAGCCGCAGAACCAGGAGTGGGTGGGCAGGCAGTTGTAGGTGTAGCAGAAGTTCCAGATATCGTAGGCGATGATGTAGACCCAGGTCATGTCGGGCCACAGCATGTCGGTCTTGTCCTCGGAGGCGTAGACGCTCCACCAACCGGTCATGCAGAAGATGTTGATGATGCCCGCGATGCCGTTGAACACGTTGTTCCAGCCGGCCAGCTGCGTAGCACCTTCGGAGGTGACCCAGGTGGACTCGCCCAGGACAAAGAAGTGATAGGCGCTCTCAAAGTCGGACACGACGGCGATCAAGATGTTGATGGCGACGATCACAAACGGCCATGCGCGGAACCAATGCGCCTTGCCGATCTTGCCCCACTGGTACTTAATGGCAATGAAGCCCCAGCAGCCGGCCAGCGCCGCGTATACCTTGGCGTAATGGAACCAGCTGTTCTGGTATACATGGGTGGGGTTGGTGAGCGCCCACTCGGCACCCTGCGAAACGCCGACGGCGATGGCGATGCAGTAGATGGTCATGGCCAGCGGAGCCACGCCAAAGATGATGGCCGCGCCGAGCTTGGTACGGCGGCCGACCTCGTTGAGTACGATCAAGCCGATAAAGACCATCGCCCAGCCGGCCCAGTGGATAAGGGTATCGCTACCCCAAACATCGAACAGCATGCTGCTCTCCTTTCATACGCCCGCGGCCCCTCTTCCGTCGCGGGCAGTTTGGCCAAATGTCATCAGTTCCTGGGTTTGCGCTCGGAATACTTGGCGGTGTAGCCCTCGATGTGGAGTGTCGAGGCGATAATCTCCTTAACCGTCTCGTCGGGCACATCGGGGTGCGTGCGGATGTACATCAACAGCCCCATGATGAGGGTGTAAAACGTCTCGTAGACATGGTCGATGCGCAGGTCATGATGGGCGACAAAGTCCACCACGGTGGTGTCGCAGATGTATTGCGCCACGCGCTGGACCACGTTGTGCAGAAAGCCGCCGTAGAGCGCGCCGCTGCTCGAAGTGAGCGTGCTCGGCAGCTCGTGGCCGCTCACAACCAGGCGCTTAAAGAGCGGGGCGACGGTGTCGAGTGCGCCCTCGATATCACCGACGATGCGGCTGGCATTCCACTGCTCGAGCTCGGAGATAAAACCGTCGATTGCCTCGTCCATGACGGCGGTGACGGCGGCGTCCATGTCGACGAAGTAGTGGTAGAACAGCGAGCGCGTGCAGCCGGCTCGCTTGGTCACGGCCGAGACGGATAGATGGGACACGCCCAGCTCGGAGCTCACGGCGCGCACGGCGGCGAGAATCTCGCGACGGCGCTCGTCACCTGTCAGGCGCTTTGCCGCGCTGTCGGGCGTGGGGACGGCGTCGGCCACAGGGGTGCTCGCTGCGTTATCGCTCATGCGCTTGCCGCCTTTCATCCGTTTGGGCCCGACCGTTCGCCTAATAGTCTTGAATATTGTTGACGGTTCGTCAATACTATTTTTGACATAATGTCAACAATGGCGGGTGAACGGCATGGGGGCATGCCCGGCCTGCAAAAAAGAGGGGCGCTGCGGCCTCGTCGGGCTGCGGCAAGAGAAGGGACAACCATGATTCTCAACGGACCGGGAATTAGCTACACCGAGCCCGACATCGGTTCGGAGTTCGTGCCGCCGCTGCCGGAGCATCCGCGCGAGGCCATTGTCAAGCTGTGCGAGCATTGCACCAACCGTCTGCTGCATCGCGACGAGCTGCTGGGCTACGAGTACTGGTCGTTTGCCGAGGCCGCAACCGACGAGCAGGCCGAAGTGCTCTGCAAGATGAAGATGCGCCGTCCCTATACGCTGCCCGAGATGGTCAAGCTCACCGGCATGCCCGAGGCCCAGATCGAGAAGATGCTCGACGACATGAGCTACACGGGTCTGCTCGAGTACAACTGGGAAAATCCCGAGTGCGCCAAGCAGTGGGTGCTGCCCATGCTGGTACCGGGTTCCGCCGAGTTCCTCAACATGCGCGTGAACCAGCTCGAGGAGCATCCGGTCTATGCCAAGTTCTTTGAGCAGGCGTCCAAGGGGCCGCTGTCCAAAGCCACGCCGATGGTGCCGCCCGGAGGCGCCGGCATCGGCATGCACGTCATTCCGGTCGAGAAGGCTATCGATGCTTCGAGCACCTCGGTGCCGATCGAGCATATCGAGCATTGGCTCGACAAATACGAGGGCAAATATGCCGCCAGCACCTGCAGCTGCCGCGCGAGCCGTCGTGTGATGGGCGAGGGCTGTGCCGACGACCCCGCCGACTGGTGCATTGCCGTGGGCGATATGGCCGACTATGTGGTTGAGACCGACCGCGGCCATTATGTGACGCGTGAGGAGGTCTATGACATCTTGCGCCAGGCCGAGGACAACGGCTTTGTGCACCAGATCACCAATATCGACGGCGAGAACAAGATCTTCGCCATCTGCAACTGCAACGTCAACGTGTGCTACGCCCTGCGCACCTCGCAGCTGTTCAACACGCCCAACCTGTCGCGCTCGGCCTATGTCGCCAAGGTCGAGAAGGACAAGTGCGTAGCCTGCGGTCGCTGCGTTGAGGTGTGCCCGGCTGGTGCCGTCAAGCTCGGCCAGAAGCTCTGCAGCAAAAAGGCCGGCGGACAGGTGCCCGAGTATCCGCGCCAGGAGCTGCCCGATGCCACCAAGTGGGACCACACCAAGTGGTCGCCCAACTACCGCAACGACAACCGCATCGAGACACACGATTCCGGCACCGCGCCCTGCAAGACGGCCTGCCCCGCGCACATTGCCGTTCAGGGCTATCTGAAGCTCGCGGCGCAGGGCCGCTATGACGAGGCGCTAGCGCTCATCAAGCGCGAGAACCCGCTGCCCGCTATCTGTGGCCGTGTGTGCAATCGCCGCTGCGAGGATGCCTGCACCCGCGGTCGCGTGGACGAGGCCGTGGCCATCGACGAGGTCAAGAAGTTTATCGCCCAGCGCGATCTGGATGCCGCGACCCGCTATGTCCCACCTGTGGTGACCCCGACGCGCGCCGGCGGCTTCGACCAGAAGATCGCCATCATCGGTGCCGGTCCGGCCGGCCTGTCCTGCGCTTTCTACCTGGCCGAGAAGGGCTACAAGCCCGTCGTGTTCGAGAAGAATGAGCGCCCGGGCGGCATGCTCACCTATGGCATTCCCAGCTTTAAGCTGCAGAAGGATGTTATCGAGGCCGAGGTCGAGGTCATTCGCCTGATGGGCGCCGAGTTCCGCTATGGCGTGGAGGTCGGTCGCGATGTGACGCTCGACGAGCTGCGCGAGCAGGGCTTTAAGGCCTTTTATGTTGCCATTGGCTGCCAGGGCGGCCGCCTCGCCGGTATTCCGGGCGAGGATGCCGAGGACGTGACCGTGGCCGTCGACTTTTTGCGTGAGGTCAACAGTGGCAAGATCGACACGCTGCCCGGCCGCACCATCGTGGTGGGCGGCGGCAACGTGGCTGTCGATGTCGCGCGCAACGCCTGCCGTCTGGGTTCCGAGCACGTTGAGATGTTCTGCCTGGAGAGCGAGGCCCAGATGCCCGCCAGCGAGGAGGAGCGTCGCGAGGCCGTTGAGGACGGCGCCCACATCAGCTGCGGCTGGGGCCCCAAGGAGGTTCACCTGGACGAGGCCGGTCGTGTGTGCGGTATCACCTTCAAGCGCTGCACGCGTGTCTTTGACGACGAGGGCCGTTTTGCGCCCGAGTACGACGAGAACGACCTGCGTCGTGTCGACGCCGACCGCGTGGTCATGTCGATCGGTCAGTCCATCGTGTGGGGCGACCTGCTGGCTGGCTCCAAGGTGGAGCTTGGCCGCGGCCAGGGTGCCCTTGCCGATCCTCAGACCTACCAGACCGCTGAGCCCGACATCTTTGTGGGCGGCGACGTCTACACCGGTCCGAGCTTTGCCATCAACGCCATCGCTGCCGGTCACGAGGCCGCCGTGTCCATCCACCGCTTTGTGCAACCGGGCTCCACGCTCACCATCGGCCGCAACCAGCGCCGCTACATCGCGCTCGACCGCGACGATGTCGTGATCGAGAGCTACGACAACGCGAGCCGCGAGGTGGCACATGTCGACCGCGAGCGCGAGAAGGCCTCGCCGTTTAGTGAGTACGTCGAGACCTTTACCGAAGAGCAGGTGCGCGCCGAGACCGCCCGTTGTCTGGGCTGCGGCGCCTCGATCGTCGACCCCAACAAGTGCATCGGCTGCGGTCTGTGCACTACCAAGTGCGCGTTCGATGCCATCCACCTGGATCGCGACCGCCCCGAGTGCTCCACGATGGTCAAATACGAGCAAAAGCTCCCCAGCTTGGGCAAGTACGCGCTCAAGCGTGCCATCAAGATCAAATTCGGGAAGAAGTAATGAGGCTCCGCCGTTCTAACGAACGGCGGCACTGCCGACGCTGCGCGGCGCCCAGATACCCCATCTTGCCCCTCAACTGCGGCGCCGCGGGCAAAAGCCCAGCGGACGCCTTGTTTCGGGGCAACCTGGGGCACCTGGATCGCCGCTCGCTGACGTTTGGCTGACATCGCATCAACCGTTGCTGAAAGGTTTCTACCTTGCATGAATTGGGAATCGTCTATCACATTATTCGCGATGTCGAGAACGTGGCGCGCGCCAATGGCGTGAGTCGCGTTTCGAGCGTCACGCTGCTGCTGGGCGAGGTCTCGGGCGTCGTTCCCGACTTGCTGCTCGACGCTTGGCGCTGGGCGGCAGATAAAAAGCCTATCACCGAGGGCACGGAGCTTATCGTGGAGCCTGTCGAGGCCGTGACGCATTGCGAGGCGTGCGGCCGCGACTATGCGACGGTCGAGCACGGCAAGATCTGCCCCCATTGCGGTAGCGGCGAGACATACCTGCTGCAGGGCCAGGAGGTCATGATCAAGCAGATTGAGACCCCCGACGAGGACCCGCCAGATGCTGCTCCCGACGGCCTCTCCGACGCCCCCGATGCCGTCGACGCTGCCAACCCCCTCCACATCGTCTAGCCCCTAGTCGTTGGGGACGTTCTTGTTTGACTAGTCGTTTAAGAACGTCCCCAATGACTACTTACGTTAGTGCATAAGTCACGCTAATAGTCAAGTTATGTCTGTTTAAACAAAATAACTGCAGTACAAGCGCATTTGCGCTTGCCTAAAATCGATATTAATGACAAGCCTGCTTGTATCTGTAAAATGGATGGCTTGATAAGTGACGCCTTGGCGTGTAATCCGTCAAAAAGCAGTAACGTAATCAACTTGTAACAAACCTAGACGTTTAAACAAATTATCCAATCATTCGCATTTTTCTCTATAATTTTACAGGACGAACAGGTATACTCCTTTCATGTCGTGTAGGAAATACGTAGACAAAGAGGAGGTTATGTGATGGTAAGTATTGTTCTTGCTAGCCACGGGGACTTGGCAGCCGGAATCAAGCAGACGGGCTCGATGGTCTTTGGCGATCAGCCGTCTGTGGCCGTGGTCTCGCTCGAGCCGAGCATGGGCCCCGACGACTTCCGTGCCAAGGTCGAGGAAGCAATCGCTTCCTTCGAGGACCAGGAGCAGGTGCTCTTCCTCGTTGATCTGTGGGGCGGCACGCCGTTCAACCAGATCAGCGGTCTCATCGAGGGCCACGATTCCTGGGCTATCGTCACCGGTGTCAACCTGCCTATGCTCATCGAGGCATATTCGCAGCGCTTTGACGCAAAGAACACTGCACATGCGATCGCAAAACATCTCGTGACTGAGGCTAAGGCTGGCGTGCGCGTCAAGCCCGAGTCTCTGGAGCCCGAGGAGAAGAAGCCGGCCACGGCCGCCGCTGCTCCTGCAGGCGCCATCCCTCCGGGAACGGTCATCGGCGATGGGCACATCAAGATCGCCCACGTCCGTATCGACACCCGTCTGCTGCATGGTCAGGTGGCCACCACGTGGACCAAGCAGATCAACCCCAACCGCATCATCGTGGTTTCCGACGGCGTTGCTCACGACGAGCTCCGCAAGACCATGATCGAGCAGGCTGCCCCTCCGGGAGTCCATGCCAACGTCGTGCCCATCAAGAAGATGGCCGAGGTTGTCAAGGACACGCGCTTTGGTGACACCAAGGCCATGCTGCTCTTTGAGAACCCGCAGGATCTGCTCAAGGCTATCGAGGCCGGCGTCGACATCAAGGAAGTCAACATCGGTTCCATGGCTCACTCCAAGGGCAAGGTCGTCGTCACCAACGCCGTCGCTATGGGCGATGACGACGTTAAGACTCTCGAGGCCCTCAAGGCCAAGGGCGTCAAGTTCGAGGTCCGCAAGGTTCCTTCGGATTCCTCCGAGGATCTCGACGCCATGTTGAAGAAAGCTAAGGCCGAACTGGCCGCTCAAGCATAGTAAAGGAGGGTCCGATACATGTCTGCAATCACTATTCTGCTTGTTGCGATTGTCGCGTTGCTTGCCGGTATGGAAGGCATTCTGGATGAGTTCCAGTTCCATCAGCCGCTCGTGGCATGCACGCTTATCGGTCTCGTAACCGGTCACCTTCAGGAGGGCATCCTCCTGGGCGGTTCGCTCCAGATGATGGCCCTTGGCTGGGCTAACGTCGGCGCTGCCGTCGCGCCTGACGCCGCTCTGGCCTCGGTCGCTTCTTCGATTATCATGGTGCTCGCCCTCAACGGTGGCGCCACCGATTCGGCCAAGGCCGTTACCGCCGCCATCGCCGTCGCCGTCCCGCTGTCGGTCGCTGGTCTGTTCCTGACCATGATCTGCCGTACCCTGGCTACCGCTATCGCTCACGCCATGGACGGTTGCGCCGAGAAGGGCGACTTCTCCGGCATCGAGCGCTGGCAGTACGCCGCCATCCTCATGCAGGGCCTTCGTATCGCCATCCCGGCAGTACTTCTGTGCATCATCCCGGCCGAGGCGGTTACCAACGCGCTTAACGCTATGCCCGACTGGCTGTCCGGCGGCATGGCTGTCGGCGGCGGCATGGTCGCTTCCGTCGGTTACGCCATGGTCATCAACATGATGGCCACCAAGGAGACCTGGCCGTTCTTCATCCTCGGCTTTGTCCTTGCTGCCATCCCTCAGCTCACGCTGATCGCTCTTGGTCTCATCGGCATCTCCCTTGCCCTCATCTACCTTGGCCTCAAGGATCTGGCCAAGCAGGGTGGCGGCATGGGCGGTGGCTCCGGTGACCCGCTCGGCGACATTCTGAACGATTACGAGTAGGAGGGGAGTGATACATATGGCAGAGAACAAGATTCAGCTCACCAAGGCTGACCGCAAGAAGGTTTGCTTCCGTCATCAGTTCCTTCAGGGCTCGTGGAACTACGAGCGTATGCAGAATGGCGGCTGGTGCTTCGCAATGATCCCTGCGATCAAGAAGCTCTACACCAGCAAGGACGACCAGATTTCCGCGCTTAAGCGCCACCTGGAGTTCTATAACACCCATCCCTATGTTTCCGCCCCCGTCATTGGCGTTACCCTCGCTCTCGAGGAGGAGCGCGCCAACGGTGCACCGATCGATGACGTCGCCATTCAGGGCGTCAAGGTCGGTATGATGGGCCCGCTCGCCGGCGTCGGCGACCCCGCCTTCTGGTTCACCCTTCGCCCGATCCTGGGCGCTCTGGGCGCTTCCCTGGCCCTGTCCGGCAGCATCGCCGGTCCGCTGCTGTTCTTCTTCGCGTGGAACATCATCCGTTACGCCTTCCTGTGGTACACGCAGGAGTTTGGCTATAAGGTCGGCTCCTCCATCGCCAAGGACCTCTCCGGCGGTCTGATGGGCAAGGTCACCGAGGGTGCTTCCATCCTGGGTATGTTCATCATCGGCGCCCTGGTCGAGCGCTGGGTGTCCATCTCCTTCACCCCGGTCGTCTCCAAGGTCACGCAGTCTGCCGGCGCCTTCATTGACTGGGCTAACCTGCCTTCCGGTGCCGAGGGCATCAAGGAAGCGCTGACGATGTACAACTCCGTCGGTGCCACCGCCCTTGATCAGGTGAAGGTCACCACGCTTCAAGCTAACCTCGATCAGCTCATCCCCGGCCTTGCTGCCGTGTGCCTGACGCTGTTCGTCTGCAAGCTGCTCAAGAAGAAGGTCAGCCCGATCGTCATCATCCTGGCTCTCTTCGCCGTCGGTATCATCGGTCGCGTTTGCGGCTTCATGTAAGCGCGCTTCGGCTTAAGACCGAGAGTTGCTAGGCAAGGGCTTTTGAGCCATTGAAACGGACCGCACCCGGTGGGTACACTGGATGCGGTCCGATTGTTTTATTTGGAGGGCGAGGCGCGCATGGCGCAATCTCAGAACAGCACGGTCGATCTGGCAACACCGGCAACCTGCCTGATGGGGCTTACCAGCCACGGTAACGTGATGGTGGGCAATAAGGCGTTCGAGTATTACAACGAGCGCAATCCCGAGGATTTTATTCAAATTCCGTGGGACGAGGTCGACTATATTGCCGCCGAGGTTTTGCGCGGCACTAAGAAGATCACGCGTTTTGCTATCTTTACCAAGGATAACGGCCACTTTACGTTTTCGACGCGCGACGACAAAGAGACGCTTCGTGCAGTTCGCAAGTACGTCGACGAGGATAAGCTTGTGCGTTCGCCCGACTTTATCGATGTGACGGCCAAGGGCGCCAAGAGCATCCCCTCCGTTATCAAAGGACTTTTCCACAAAGGCAACTAGTCGTCTGCGACGTTCTTATACGACTAGTCATTTAAGAACGTCCCCAATGACTACCTGTAGCTCTTCGCGGGATTCGCTGGGGAAATATCATCCCAGTTTGAGCGCCTATTCTGGGATGCAGTTTCCGGAACAGGCTCATTTGGGAAACCATATCCCGTTTCGAGCTCAAATTTCGGGTCGTAGTTTCCTAGAGAGGCCCCATCCGGAAAGCCCGTCCCAGAATTCGTCTGGATAGTGAGACACGCTTTCCGGAAGGCTGTCCCACCGTAACTTCGAAGAGTGGCTATGCGCTGCATGGCAGTGGCGCAAATCTGCTACACTAGTACAACATGCCTCCGTAGCTCAGGGGATAGAGCACCGCTCTCCTAAAGCGGGTGTCGACGGTTCGAATCCGCCCGGGGGCACCAGAGCAATATCGAGCCCGGTACCACCACGGTGCCGGGCTCTTCTGGTCTAAGGGCCGGATTCGGGCCGTCGACACCCGCGTCACCGATTTCCCCGCGGGGGAGTTTTCGAATCCGCCCGGGGGCACCAGAGCAATATCGAGCCCGGTACCGCTGCGGTACCGGGCTCTTCTGGTTTAAAGGCATGCCGTAGTTTTCGCTGCTTCGGATAAAGAAAGCGCCCGCTTGCTGGGGGAGCAAGCGGGCGCCTGTGAGCGAATATGTTTGCGGCATCAGCCGCTGTGGGCAATGTCTCGATGACTAGTTGGTCGTGCCGGAATCGTCGCCTGAATCGGTGCCAGAGCCAGAAATCGAAACCGTCAGCGTGATCGTGCTGTCGGTGGACTGCTTGCCAGTGGGGGAGACGCCCGTCACGGTGGCGTTTTCGTTACCACTCACGGGGTTGCCGTTCTGATCGCAGAATGCGATGTTGTAGAATCCGGCGTTGTTGAGCGCGGTGACGGCGGAGGAGATACTCTTGCCGTATAGGTTGCCCGGAACGTTTGCCTTGCCGGACTTCTTGGCGATGACGACGGTAATCGTGGCGCCGGGCTTTTGCTTACCGCTGGGGTTCCAGCTAATGACGGTGCCCTCGGTGACGGAATCGTTCTCCTGGTAGGTCACATCGACGCCAAAGCCGGCCATGTCGAGGGCGTTGCGTGCCTGAGCCTCGGTCATGTCGGTCAGATCGGGAACGGAGGTGGTGTCGGGTCCACTCGAGACTTTGTACGAAATGGTCGTGCCCTTCTCGACTTCCTTGCCCGCATCGGTGCCCTGTTCAAAGACTTCGCCCTTTTCGGCCTCGTTGGCTTCCTCGGTGGCATTGCCCTTAAGGCCAACGCTTGCCAGCGCCGCCTCTGCCTGGTCCTTTGTCAGACCAACGAGCTGCGGGACATCAACCTTCTCGGAGGGCTTGGGACCCTTGGAGATTACCAGATTCACCTTGGTGCCCTTGGGCTTCTTGGTGTGACCGTTAGGAGTCTGCTCGACAACCTTTCCCTCGTCGACGTCGTCGTTGTAGCTCTGGTCAATGGTTCCGACGTCAAGGCCGGCATCCTTAATCAGTTCGACGGCGGTCTGCTGGTCCTTACCCAACACATCGGGAACCGGGACCTGCTCGCCGCCAAAGAGTCCGGTGGCAAAGGCCACGATGACGCCGATTACGGCTACCGCAGCAACTACGGCGGCGATGATCTTGTTCTTGTTGGATTTGGGCTGCTCGGTGGCGTAAGAGCCGGTTGAACCCGAGACGGAGCTGCGAGCGTTATTTTGTCCGCTTACGCCCGAGACGGGGCGTACCATGGCGCGCGTCTGGTCGGATAGCTCTCGGGTCTTGGTGGCACCAAGGTCGCCAACGGCGCCGATAACGCGCGTAGGCTCCGGCACGTTGACGGCGCGACCAGACAGGTAGCTGTTGAGCACCTGACGCAGCTCGTCGGCCGTCTGGAAACGGTTAGCCGGATCTTTTTCCATGCACTTGAGGATAATGCGCTCAAGATCGGCATCGACACCGGAGTTGATCTGGCTCGGCGGCACGGGCAGCTCGTTGACCTGCTTGAGTGCGACCGAGATGGCATCGTCGCCGTCGAAAGGCACGCGGCCGGTGGCGCACTCGTACATCACGACGCCCAGCGAGTAAATGTCCGAGGTGGGGCCTAGATCCTGCCCGCGGGTCTGCTCGGGACTTACGTAGTGGGCGGTGCCCAAAACGTTGTTGTCCTGCGTAAGGTGGCTGTTCTTGGCGCGCGCGATGCCAAAGTCCATGACCTTGATGTTGCCGTCGGGCAGCACCATGATGTTCTGCGGCTTAATATCGCGGTGGATGATCTCGTGCTTGTGGGCGACCGAAAGTGCGGAGCTGATCTGCGAGCCGATCTGAGCGACCTTTTTGGGATCAAGGGCGCCGTGGCTCTTGATGCCGCTCTTAAGGTCGGTGCCGCGCAGGTATTCCATGACGATGTAATAGGTGTCGCCGTCCTTGCCCCAATCGTAGACGCCGACGATATAGGGGGAGGAGAGGCCGGCGGCTGCCTGGGCCTCCTGCTTAAAGCGTGCGGCAAAGGTGGCGTCGCCGGCATATTGCGGCAGCATGATTTTGATAGCTACCGTGCGGTCGAGGACCTGGTCCTGTGCACGGTAGACGGTCGCCATGCCGCCTGTCCCTACCTTATCCTTGAGGAGGTATCTTCCCCCGAGGACCCTCTGTTCCATTCCTGCTCCTAACATGACTATTCGCTCAACGATGTGTGTAGTACCAAATTTGAGGCCGCTGGGGCCGCGTGGCGCATTGCCGCTAGCGTTATGGGCCGCGGCACGCCCCATGCTTGCGCATCAATCACGGGCATCACGCTCCCTGGGCGGCAAGCGCCGCGGTCAGGACGATGCCGGCGATCTTTGCCGCCTTGACGTCGTGCTTGTCGTAATCCTCCAAGGCTACCGAGATGGCGACCGTGGGTGAATCGTAAGGCGCAAAACCGACGAACATCGAGTTGACGTTGGTACCGACGGTCTCGGCAGAGCCGGTCTTGCCGGCAACCTTGACGCCCGGAATCTGGGCATCGGTGCCGGTGCCGGATTGAACGACGTCGAGCATGGCTTGTTTGACCTGTTCGGCCGTGGTGGCGCTGACGGCCTGGCCCAGTGAGCGGGACTGCGTGGTCTTGACCACGGTTCCGTCTGGGGCGAGCACCTGGGCAACGAAGAACGGGTCCATGACGACGCCGCTGTTGGCGATGGCCGCCGCAATAACGGCGTTCTGCATGACGGTGGTCTGCGGACCCGGCGTGTGGTCCATGCCGACGGGCTGGCCGGCGCCGGCCCAGGCGGTTTCCCACTCGGTCATGAGCGAGGGGTCGGCCATGATGGACGCCGCGGCGGTTAGGTCCTGACCGAGCTTTTGGCCATAGCCAAAGGCGTTGGCGAACTGTACGAGCGAGCTGGCGCCGACCTCGTTTGCCACCTGACCAAAGACGACGTTGGACGACACGGCAAAGGCCTGCTGCAGGCTAATCGTGCCGTAGCTCTCATTGGCGTAGTTGGTGACCGGTGCATTGCCGATATCCATGGAACCGGGCGCCTGGTAAGTGCTCGAAAGGCTTGCGGTGCCGGTCTCGAGTGCCGCCGAAAGCGTGACGACCTTAAACGTGGAGCCCGGAGTATAGAGGGCGTCCATGGCGCGGTCGTACATAGAACCGTCCTCACCGCCGCCCGATTGCAGCAGGGCGTCGATGTTGGTGTTGTCGTAGGTGGGCGAGCTGGCGCATGCGAGCACCGCGCCAGTGCGCGGGTCCATGACCACAACGGCGCCCTTAAAGCCCTTGAGAGCCTGTTCGGCGGCCGTCTGGATGCGGGAGTCGATGGTGAGTTTGGCGGTGTTGCCCGGCTGGTTTTGGCCAGCGAGCGACGCGATGGCGTTGTTCCAGCTGGAGTAATCCTTGGAACCGGTGAGCGTGTCGTTCATCACGCTCTCGATGCCGGCGGTACCGTACTGCTGGCTCACATAGCCAACCACATGGGCGGCCAGGTTGCCGTTAGGGTAGGAGCGTACGTAGGTGCCGTCCTCCTGTTGCAGCGATTCGGCCAGCGTCACGCCGTCGGACGTGATGATGGAGCCGCGCTGGATGTACTTGGAACGGGCGATGGTGTGATTGTTGGTCGGCATATCCTGGTAATCCTTGGCCTTGATGACCTGGACATAGGTGAGGTTGCCGATGAGGATGGCGAACAGGGCCGTAAAGGCAAACACCGCGCGGGTTAGGCGGTTAGCGAGCGCCACGCGGCCGAGCACGCCAGATTCGGGCGTATCGAGCAGGCGACGACGCATGCGCGAGCCGGTGGAGTGGCTGCCACGGCCGTAGGAAGACGAAGAAGCGAAGCGCGTGCCGGCATGCGCCGCGGCAGAAGCGACCTGGTCGTCAGAGATAGCGGCCATGGTGCCGGTACCGGTGAGCTCGGCTTCGCGACCGGTGGCCTCATCGCCGGCGCGCAGCAAAAGCGCGACAATGATAAAGCTCGCCAGCAGCGAGGAGCCGCCCTGGCTCATAAAGGGCAGGGTGACGCCGGTCAGCGGAATCAGGCGGGTAACGCCGCCAACGATCAAGAAGGCCTGGAAGCTAATGGCGGCCGTGAGGCCCGTGGCGCTAAATGCGGCAAGGTCGGACTTAGCGCGGGCGGCCGTGGTCAGGCCTCGCACGGCAAAGAGCATAAACAGGACGAGTACGGCGCCGCCGCCCAAAAGGCCCATTTCCTCGCCGATGGCCGAGAAAATGAAGTCGGACTCGACGACGGGGATGTTATTGGCCATGCCATTACCGATGCCAACGCCGATAAGACCGCCGTCAGCCAACGAGAAAAGGGATTGCACAATCTGGTAGCCCTGGCCCTGGGCATCCTTAAAGGGGTCGGCCCAGATCTGGAAACGTACCTGGACATGCGACAGGAACTTGTAGGCGCCCACGGCACCCACTGCCAAAAGCGCAAGGCCGATGACGACATACGAGAAACGTCCCGTGGCGACGTAGAGCATCAGCAAGAAGATGGTGTAGAACAGCACGGCGGAGCCCAAGTCGCGCTCGAAGACAACGACCAGAAGGCATACACCCCACACAGCGAACAGCGGTAGCAGCAGGCGCAGGCGCGGGACCTTGAGGCCCAAGATCTTGCGATTGGAGATGGAGAGTAGCTCGCGGTTCTCGGCTAGGTATCCGGCCAAGAACAATACGATAAAAATCTTGGCGAACTCGCCGGGCTGGATGGTGAAGCCGGCGATGCGAATCCACAGCTTGGAGCCCGAGATGGTGGTGCCGATAAAGATGGGCAGCATCAGCAAGATGATGCCGATGATGCCAAAGGTGTACTTGTAGCGCATGACCACATCGAGATTCTTGATCATCGCGAGCGTGCCCACCATCAGTGCCACCGAGACAAACAGAATGACGAGCTGCGAGATGGCGAGGGCGGGTGCCAGACGCGTTACGAACGTGATGCCGATACCCGAAAGCACAAAGACGATGGGCAGGATGGCCGGATCGGCACCGGGCGCCAGGATGCGCACGGCGATATGCGCCGCGGCGAAGGCGGCAAAGAGACCGATCGGCACGGCGAGCGTTTCAAACGAGATGGAAGCGCCTGCGGTGAGCACGTACATCGCATACAGCAGGATGACGGGGAACGCCGAGGCGATGAGCAAGAGCATTTCGGTGTTGCGGCGACTCATAAGCGGCACTCCCTTTCTAATTCTTATCGGAGGCTTCGGCCTCGGCGGACTGTTCGGCGGTTTTTTCGGAATTCGATTTGGAAGTCGATTCCTGGTCGGTGTTGTCGCGAATCGTTTGCGCGTCGATCACCTGGCGGGTCTGTTCCTCATCGATTTGATGACGGTACTTGGAGATAGTGTCCTGCGCGTCGTCGACACTCGTTTGCGGAATGCCTGCTTTCAGACGATTCTGCGTGTCTTCGGGTAGGTCGGATAGCTTGATGGCGGTCGTGCTCTCGAGCCAGTGCAGCTTAAGGCCGAGCGGCTTGCCGGGAATGCCCCGGTAGACCGCGACGGTGTCCTTGTAGGTGCCCAGGTAATACGAGCCGGTGACGCCCGCGTAGGCCCAGATGGCTGCCGCCAGCACAAAAGCGATGCCCAGGATGGCGGCAATGGTGACGTTGCGGCGGCGAACACGCTTCGCCTCGCGCATGACGCCGTCGTCGACCAGGTCCACAACGACTACCGTCACGTTGTCGTGGCCGCCGGCAGCGAGCGCGGCGTCCACCAGGTTGTCGACGCAAATCTGCGCCGTAGACGATTGCGTGGCGATGTTTTCGATTTCGCTATCGGGAATCATGCTCGAAAGGCCGTCCGAGCACAGGATCAGGCGGTCGCCCTCTTCGATGTGCAGGGTAAAGTGGTCGGCATACATGGCGGGGTCCGAACCCAGCGCACGCGTGATAACCGAGCGGTTGGGATGGACGCGCGCCTCGTCGGCCGTAATTTCGCCAGCGTCCACGAGCTCCTCCACATAGGAGTGGTCGCGGGTCACGCGGATGAGCGTGCCCTCGTGGAGCAGGTAGGCGCGCGAGTCGCCCACGTGGGCGATGGCGAGCATGTCGTTTTCGATATAGGCGCAGGTTGCCGTGCAGCCCATACCGGGCTTGCCCAGGCCGTTGAGTGCGGCCTCGATGACGGCGGCGTTGGCAGCTTCGACGGCTGCGGCTAGGCGCGCGGCGTCGGCAGCCTGTGGCGCCGTCTTGGCGATGGTCTCGACCGCGATGGAGGAGGCTACCTCGCCGGCGGCGTGACCACCCATGCCGTCGCACACGCAAAAGAGCGGCGACTGTACCAGGTAGGAGTCCTCGTTGTGCGGACGCACGCAGCCAACATCGGAGCGGGCGCCCCACATGAGTTGCGTGGTGGTGCCGGCATCGTAGGTCGAATCGGTCTCGATGCGCTCGTCGGCCAGCGGCTCAAAACTCATGGTCGAACCAGGGTCCTTGAGCTTGGCCTCCACGGCGGCGACATCAATCTCGGCCGTGTCGCCGGGCGAGACGGCGTTGGCCTCGTTGCTCGGGTCGTCGACTTTAGACGTGGCGGGCACTTCGGTTGTGTTGTCGGCAGGCTCTTCGTCTTGCGGGGCGACGGCTGCGGGCTCGGGTGCCGCGAAGTGCGCGGGCGCGGGCGTGCTGTGGGGCTGAGAGGCGTCCTCCGTCGCTGTGACGGGCATCTCTTCGGCCGTAGGCTGCACGGCCTCGGGCGCCGATGCGGCCGCGGGGGAGGATGCCGCCGCTGGTGCCGGTGTAGATGCGGGCTCGGGCGCTGCGGAGGGTGCTGGAACTACGGGAAACACCGGTGCCGCGGGCTCGGGGGCCAAAAACACCGCGGCGCTCTCATCGATTGCCGCGGCGACAGACTCGGCAAAGTGGGCCGGCGCAGGTGTAGTTTCCGGTGCCGAAGGTTGATCGGCAACGGCGTGCGCGCCGATGGGGGCATCGGTGGAATTATCTTCATCCTGGCCATCGATGGGCATTGGATGGTCTTGCGTTACATGCGAAAGAGGCAGGGAGAACACGGTGTCCTCGGGCTCAACGGGCGCAGGGCCCGCCGGGGCGGCATGAGCCGGCACGGCCGCGGGGGCAGCCAGCGCCTCGGACATGGTTGCGGACTTGTTCTCCTCGTCGATCATCGACGGTTCACCTTCATGACCACGTCGCCAATCTGGACTTCGTCGCCCTCGCGCAGCGTTGCGGGCTCCACCAGCTGGCGGCCGTTAACAAGGGTGCCGTTGAGCGAGTTGAGGTCCTCGATAATAAGTGCCGGGCCCTGCAGCGAAAAACGCGCATGCGAGGCAGAGACAAACGGCTCGTTGATGCAGATGTCAGATGACGGCGAACGACCGACGATGACGGGGCCAAGCATATCCACGTGAATACCGCGGATGCCGCGTGGGCCCTTGTCCACATCGATCGTCCAGATGGCAGAGTCGCGGCGCTGGCCGCGCACGAGCCCCACGCCGGTCTTCATGACGGCGAACAAGAAGATATAAAGCAGGACGACCAGTACGATGCGGCCTGCAAAAAGGACGATATCGATGTTCATAAGCGATTAACCCCTAAATTCAAAGGTGCTCAGGCCAAACGTTAGCAGATCGCCGTTGCGCAGCGGGCAGCGCGTGATGCGGCGGTTGTTGACGAGCGTGCCGTTGGTGGAGTTGAGGTCCTCGATCGACCAGTCAGAGCCGGTAAAGGTGAGCTGGGCATGACGGCGCGACACGTTGGGGTCGCGCAGGGCGATGTCGGATACCGAGCGCTCACGACCGATGGTCACCTGCGCGGAGGTGATGTTGTGGCTCTCGCCGCTCACGACGTCGACGAGTTGGGCGAGCGGACGCTGGGGGGCGCGGGGGCTTGCCATGTTGGAGGCGATGCTGGTCGCAGCGCCAAGGCCCACGGCGGCGCCAGTGGCAGCCGCTCCGCCCATACCGGCAAGTGCGTCGCGCGAGACGGTTTGCGGCACAGGGATGGGGGCTGCGGGATCGGGGACATTGGGTGCAAAGGGGTCGGCCACAGCGAGCGGGTCGGGAGTGGCAGCGCGGGGTGTCGGCTGCTGCTGGGGCATGGCGGCCGGGTGTTGCTGCGGCGATGCAAACTGCTGCTGACCGGCGCGGGGGGCGCTTGCGGCACGGCTTGTGGCCGAGCTGTTCTGTCCCAGGCCATTTTGATAGGCGCGCTCTTCCTCGTACAGACGGCCGAGCGTGGGAGCGTCGACGTTCTCGGCAAAGACCGAGAACTTGCCGGCGCGCAGCTGAGGGTCGATCATAAAGCGAACAAGGGGCTCGCCGACAAAGACGTAGCGGCGTTTTTCGGCCTGCGCCTTCACAAACTCGCGCACCTCGCGCGAAAGCTCGGGATAGAACGGGGCAAGCATGGGATCGTCATCGGTGGCGATCAGGATGGTATAGAGCGCCGGCGCGGTGTTGACGCCGTTGATCACCAGAGTTTGATCCTCCATGTCGCGAGCAGCCTGCTTGGCAAGCTTCTTAAAGGAGAACGGGGCACGGGTGGCACCGAAGATGCCGGCCACGTGGTCCTCGAAGATGTTCAGGAAGTTCACGAAAGATCACTCTCCGTATAGGTTCTTTGGTATCCGAGCAAATACAGGCATATCCCAACGATTATAGAGGATAGGATTCCCGCAACCGCCGCCTTGGCGACGACCGTGCCCGCAAGGCTGGCAATTTCCATATGGTGTGCAAGACAAAACGATACGGTCGAGCCGATACCGGCGACGGCAATTGCGACGATGGCGGCGAGGTTTGACCCCTGCTCGGCGCGCTTGGCATGGGCATTGAGCAGCAGCGACGTTGCCGCGGCTGCTGCTGCAATCAGTGCGAAGGCGGCCCAGAGGAACGCGTCGCCCAGCGCTGCGGCGACATTGCCAAGCCCCAGCACGCCTCCCGTAGGGAGGGCAGCTGCGGCCAGGCGGGCAAAAAGCGCGCCTATACCCGTGGCGGCAGCGGCGCTTGCCGGGCCGAGCCAAAACGCCGCGAAGCCCGCGGCGGCCCCGGCGGCAAGGATGGCGTCGCCGGTTAGACAACCTAGCGCAAGCGCGCAGGTGAGTGCCGCGCTCGCGGCCGCTTCGGTGCGTCCCCAGGCAATCCACCATCCGGACATGGCGGCGGCAAAAATGACCGCGACCGGCAGCATCGACAGGATGCCCTGCGCCTGCATGGTGGCGTTGGCCATGAGCACCAAAAAGCCCACGGCCGAGATAGCCGAGCCGATCTGCGGTGCCAAGCCTGCCGCCGCGCCAATAGCGATGGCCGCGGCGACCAGACCGGGAAGCGCCGCGACGCCCGCTGTCTGCATAAGCAAAAAGCTGAAGGTTGCACACGTTAGCACCGAGATACCGCGCATGGTGTAATCGCGCGCGCAGCTCCAGCGCGTGCCCGCCCAACCGAGCGCGGGGTCGACTTCGATGGCGTTATTCTCGTAAGGCAGCGACTCCATATCGTCTGCCGCGTGCTCGTCGTCCGAAAGCTCGCTTACCATCTGCTCCAAGCTGCGACGGCCTTCGCGCACGCTCCCCAAGCCGGCAAGGAGTTGGTCGCAGAATGCCTCGATGCTATCGGGGCGGTCTTGCGGCATAGGGGAGAGGGCGCTCATGAGCGCTGCCTCGGCTCCCGGGGGAAAGTGCGGGATCAGCTCGCTGGGGTAGGTGGCGCCGCCGATGATGCGGTCGAGCGAGTCGGCAGGCGTTGCCGCCATAAAGGGGGCGCTGCCGCACAGGCCCTCGTAGATCACGCAGGCAAGGGCAAAGACATCGGCGCGCTCGTCGACCGTGCCGGTCTCGATATCGAGTTGTTCGGGCGGCATGTAGCCGATGGTGCCGCCGCGCGATCCGCCAAAGCCGCCGGCAGATGACAGCCGCGCCATGCCAAAGTCGGTGAGCTTTACATTGCCCGAGTGGTCAATGAGCACATTGGCGGGCTTTATGTCCAGATGAAGCACGCCGTTTGCATGGGCAAAGGTGAGCGCCTGACCCAACGCGTCGGCAATGGTCGCTGCCTCGTCAAAGGTGAGCGAGTGGCCGTCCACGCGATGCAAAAACTCGGCCAGCGACATGCCGTCGACATACTCCATGACCAGGTAGGCATAGGCGGTGTCATGCGTAAAGTCGATAACCTGCACGATATTGGGATGTTGAAGCATGGCGGCGGTATGTGCCTCGCGCAGTACATCCATGATGTCGCTGGCGGGCATGCCGGAGCCGTTGATAAGAGGGATGCGCTTAATGGCCACGCGACGACGCAGGTGCGTGTCGCGGCAAATCTCGATGGAGCCAAAACCGCCGGTCGCAAGCGTCTCGAGCGGCTGGTACCGCTTGAGCAGCTCGCGAGAGCTGGTGCCCTCCAAAGGGACGTCCGGCGAGAACCGGGCGGTATGTTGCGAGAAAAGCGGCATGGCCAACCCTCGTGCGTTTAAAGTTCGTTTGCGAGCGGCGGGCGCGGGGCCGAGCCATTCGCGGCGGCATAGATGCTGCTAGTGTAGCACGCTCGGGTGCATGGGGAGGATAGCGGGATGCGAGGCTGCCTGTCTGACTTGGCCTTAGCGCTTCTTCTTGCCCTTCTTCTGCTTGCACTGCTTGCCCTTGTTGTCCTGGGGCTTGTCTGCCTTGTCTCCCTGCTTGGCCTCGGCTGCAGCCTTCTCGGCCTTCATTTTCTTCTTCTTGGTCTCGATGCGGAGCTTTTTGTTGATGCGCGCCTTAAGGAAGGAGCCAAACTGCTCGGCGTCGCCGCGAACAAAGGTGTCCTTGGGAATCGTCACGCCCTGGTCTGCGAACATGGCAACAAAGATGCGCTCGCCGTCGAGTACGTGGTCGAGCTTCTCAAACGGGAAGAACTGCGACTTGCCGCTCTTGCCCCAAACCATCAAGCCGTCCTCGTTGGCGGCGACGCGGCGATAGCGGCCACCCATGGACTTGTCGGCCTCGACGGCGTCGATAAAGTCGCGGGCGAGCGTGTGGTGCAGGTTTTTGCTCCACCAGGCCAAAAAGGCGCCGAACACGATCAGGACGACGCCAAACTTGATCCAGTTGCCGCCGGCCACCAACATGCCGATGCCGAGCAGCGCGGCAATTGCCGCGGCGACATACAGCGAGCCGCGACGCCTGGGCGAGGCGACCAAGCGGGCGAAGTCGGTGACGAGGTCGTTTTCGTACTGATACTCGTTGAGGTACAGGATGCCGTCGTCGGCTGCTGCCTGTTTCTCGAGCGCGACCTCGACCTGGTCGGCTGCTTCGGAGGGAACGAGGTTGCTCTCTGCGTCTGCCATGCTCTTTGGACTCCTATCGCGGCGGGCTCGCCGTACGGGTTATTATGAGTGCAGTATGCCGTGCGACCGCATGGCCGTCGCGGCAACAAAACTCAGTATACCCGGGGGAGCACCCATGGAATCGTTGTACCGAAAGTATCGCCCGCTCACCTTCGACTCCGTGGTGGGCCAGCAGCATATCGTCTCGACGCTCGAGCACGCCATCACCGAGGGACGCCTGTCCCACGCGTACCTGTTCTGCGGACCGCGCGGCACGGGCAAGACCACCATGGCGCGCATTCTGGCCAAGGCGCTGCTATGCCGCAATGCCGAGGCGGCGCGCGCCGAGGGCGCAAGCGGCTGCATGCCCGACGGCACTTGCGAAGAGTGCGAGCTCATCGCCGAGGGCAACCACCCCGATGTCTACGAGCTCGATGCCGCAAGCCGTACGGGCGTGGACAATGTGCGCGAGGAGATCATCAACTCCGTTAACTTTGCCCCGGTGCGTGGCAAGTACAAGATCTATATTATCGACGAGGTCCATATGCTCACGACGGCGGCGTTCAACGCGCTGCTCAAGACGCTCGAGGAGCCGCCGGCGCACGTGATCTTTGTGTTGTGCACCACCGATCCGCAAAAGATTCTGGAGACCATCCTCTCGCGCTGCCAGCGCTTCGATTTCCACCGCATCGGCAACGAGGATATCGAGCATCGCCTGTCCTACGTGTGCGAGCAGGAGGGCTTCGATTACGACGACGAGGCGCTGGCCATCGTGGCGCGCCATGCCAAGGGCGGCATGCGCGACGCGCTTTCCACGCTGGAGCAGCTGAGCGTTTTTGGCAACGGCGCCGTGCATGCGGACGATGCCCGCTCGCTTTTGGGCGAGGTTTCGGACCAGATCCTGGGCGAGTTTGCCCGCGCCATCGCCGAGCGTGATATTGCTGAACTCTATGGGCTCATTCGCGCACAGGTCGAGGAGGGCAATGACTTGCTTGAGCTGACGCGCGACCTGGTGGCGCACGTGCGCGACGTGTATGTGGCCTGCGTTGCCGGTACCCGTGGCGAGCTGTTTGAGGGCGGGGCCGAGCAGGCTGAGGCGCTTGCTGCCGAGGCCGCTGCCTTTGGCGGGCATCCGGCCGACCGTCTGGCCCGCGTGCTGACAGTGCTCGACGATGCCGCGTTGGAGATGAGGGGTGCGAGCGACGTGCGCCTGGTGCTCGAGATCGCCTGCACGCGCCTGGCACGTCCCGAGGCCGATCTGACCATTGAGGCCCTGGCCGAGCGCGTGGCACGCTTGGAGGCCATGGTCGCCAACGCCGCGGTGCCGGCGAGCGTGGCTGCTGCTGGTGCTGCGCCTGCGGCTGTCGCGGCTGCACCTGTGGCGACACAACAACCGACGCTGATTTCGGGTGCCCGAACTGCTGCCCCTGTGGCATCTGCCGCTCCCGCCGCTGCGTCTGCGCACCAGGGCGGCATGCCCTGGGACCGCGGCGCTGCCGCTCCGGCGGCCCAGCCCGCGCCGGCCCCCAAGCCCGCTGCGCCTGCGCCTCAGCCTGCCCCGGCTCCGATGCCCCAGCCCACCGCCGCTTCGGCTCCCGTACCTGCCGCTGCGCCGGCGCCTAAGCCCCAGCCCAACACTGCCGCTCAGGTTGCTGCCGCCGGCGCCGCCGAGACCCCTGCGGTAGAGGATGCCGGCGAGCTCCAGCGCAAATGGGTCGAGGTCGTCGAGCGCGTCAAGGCCCAACAACCTTCTTATGCGGCACTCCTGTTGAACGCTCGCGCTACGGCAGACGATGGTTCTAAGCTCACGGTCTCGTTCCCTACGGCATTTGCTATCAAGATGCTCGGGCGTGCTGATACACAGGCGGTGTTTTTGCCGACAGTCAGTGCGGTCTTCGGTCGTCGCACCGTCGACTATGTTCTGGATGGGGGTGTCAGGCCGGCTCCTCAACATGAGGAGCATTCTCCATCTGCACGGGCTGCGGCATCTGCGGACCCGCAACCCGTGTCCTCGGCGGCCCCTGCATCCTTGAGCGCCAGCGCGACGCAGCCAAAAGCGGCACCGGTAGCGGCACCGATCCCGTCGGTGACTGAACCCGCCGTGCCCAAACCGGCTGCTCCGATCCCCGCGTCCAAGCCCGCTGCCGCGCCTGCACCAAAGTCATCCGACCTGGCCAAGGCCCCTTGGCTGCGCTCCGACAACCCTGCCGGCGCTCCTGCCACGGGCAAGCTCCCGACCGAGCCCGCGCCCCGAGCGCCCGAGCGCGCGTCTGCTCCCAAGATTCAGCCGTCTGCGCAGGCTGCGCCATGGGAATCCGAGCAGGTACCCTACGACGACGGGATGGTCGGCGGCTTCGCCGGCGATGCGAGCGGGGAAGATCTTCCCCCGTTCGACGTGCCTGCCGCGGCGCCTGCGCCCAGCCCTGCCGCTTCGGCCGCAGCTCCCGCAGCTGCGACGTCCGCTCCTGCAAGTGACGACGCTCTCGCTGCCCCTTGGGAGTCCAATCCCGGCGCCGGCAGTCCCTTCGGCCACCAGGGCGCAGCCCCGAGCATCCCACAGACCGAGGACGAGGCCAAAGCCCTCATCCGTAGTGTCTTTGGCCAGTCCACTATCTTCAAGCCGGTGGAGTAACTATGCGGGCGGGTGTATACGCCGAGTTGTGAGACCTTGCATAATTCGACCTTGCATAGTCTTGGGCGGCGCGTCACGCTAGAGGACATGTACATCGACTGAGTTAGCGCGACCGCCCCGCTCGTTTGCCCCGCGCCGTGGTACGATTTTTGAGTTTGAAAGTCCCGCCGTGCCCGGCTGCCCTTGCAGCTTGTCGCGCGACCACACGTAAAGGAGCCATCATGGCCGGTATGAACATGCAGCAGATGATGAAGCAGGCCCGCAAGATGCAGGAGCAGCTTGCCGCCGCGCAGGAGAACCTCAAGTCCCAGACCGTCGACGCTTCTGCCGGCGGCGGCATGGTCAAGGTGACCGTCAACGGCGAGATGGAGCTCGTCAACCTTACCATCGACCCCGATGCGCTCGATCCCGAGGACGTCGATATGCTGCAGGACATGATTATGGCTGCCGTCAACGAGGCCGTCCGCGGCGTCAACGAGCTCGCCAACAAGCAGATGGGCGCCATCGCCGGCGGCCTCAACATCCCGGGCATGCCGTTCTAAGACGCGCACATATATGAGTGCCAACCATAGTCTGCAAAAACTGCTCGATGAGCTGGGCCGTCTGCCGGGCATTGGCCCCAAATCGGCCCAGCGCATCGCCTACTACCTGCTCGAGGCCGACGCCGAGGAGGCGCGCCGCCTGGCCGAGGCCATTCTAGAGGTTAAGCAGGAAGTGCATTTTTGCAGCCGCTGCTTTAATTACGCCACCGCTGACGAGTGCTCCATCTGCCAAGACTCGATGCGCGACACCACCCGCATCTGCGTGGTGGGTGAGCCGCGCGATGTCCAGGCGATTGAGCGCACGGGCAGCTACCACGGCCTCTACCACGTGCTGGGCGGCGTGATCAGCCCCATGGACAAGATCGGCCCCGAGCAGCTGCACATCCGCGAGTTGCTGGCGCGCTTGGGCCACGAGGACATCCACGAGGTCATTATCGCCACCAACCCCAACATTGAGGGCGAGACCACGGCGAGCTACCTTGCCCGCACCATCAAGCCTCTGGGCGTCGAGGTGTCGCGTCTGGCGAGCGGCCTGCCCGTGGGAGGCGACCTGGAGTATGCTGACGAGCTTACGCTCGGCCGTGCCATCGAGGCCCGTCGTGCGATCTAGGCGGCGTCAGCTCCGCGGCATGTCCCGTCGGCCTGCCGCACGGGGCGCTCATAATTGGGCACGCGTTCATGCATTTGTTGTACAACAAACCTGCTTTTCATCCGCTTATCGCGTGGATGGGTCCACTCTCACCTCGTATTTGCCCATTCGTTGCACAACCTTTTGAGTTCGCTGATACACTCAAATGTGGATATGAAAGAATACGCCGCTTTTAAGCGGCGTGTTTTTGTTGGAGGAGAACGCATGCGGCCCGCTAGCACTCAGACAAAGCATGGCGCCGCGGTGCGCATGCGACGCCGGCTGGGCCTGGCGCCTCGGGCGTACGTGCTGCTGTCTTGCTCGCTTGTACTGGTCATAGCCGGTGTTTCGGCTTATGGCATGACGGTGCCGTCCATGGTACAGGCGTATGCTGCGCGCGAGCTGCATATTGGGCGCAAGGCCAAAAGCGACTTGGGAACGACAACCGGATATGCGTGGGCGAGCGTGGTCTCGCATGTTGTGTTCGGTGGCGACGATGCGGACAGTCCAGAAACATCGGACAACGAGGTTACGCTGGCAAACGGCAAGACCATCGTGCTCACCAACACCAAGGTCATTACGAAGCTTTCCAACAACAGTGTGGCTTCTGTCGTCAATAAGGCCGAGCAGCAGAAGGGGCAGGACGCCCAACAGACAGGCCAGCCCGGCGGTTCGGGTTCGTCTGGCTCCAGCTCCGATTCGTCGGGCGGCGGTTCCGGTTCGGGCTCCGCCTCTGGCGGTGGATCTTCGAGTGATGGCTCGACGGACGGCGGTGCCGGCGGCGACACGGGCTCGGGTGGTCTCTCGGCTGCCGAGGAGGAGAGTATTCACAGCTGGCTCGTGACCAAATACAACATGCTCGATGGCTATGTCGCCCGCGCCAACAGCGTGGTTTCGACCTATAACGCTACGGGCGATACCGGACCGTGCGATAGCCTGACCAACGATATGTTTGTCATCCGTGCCGAGTTTGGCCGGCAAACGTTTTCTCCCAAGTCAAAGTGGTATCAGCAATACGCCAACCTATGGGGTTGCTACACCAATCTGTGCCAATGGGTGGGGCATTATGGCGATGACGATGTCGCGCTCAACAACTTCAATACCAAAGTGGCGGCGATCGCCCTATGACGAATAGCCTTGCTTCTGTGGCAACCCAGTCGCTCAGCCGTGATCCCATGGTGGGCCTGCGCCTGGCGCGCGTTGGAGGGTTTGAGCCCGCCATTGCGCTGGGCCCGGACGAGCTTCCCGCCTACCTGCGCCGTTTTACGATGCTGTTTGCCGATGACGCCACCATGCGCCGCGGCGGTATCGGCCGTGTGACGCGTGCCGTCAACGCGCAGGGCGAGGCCGTGGCACTCAAGCAGCTCATCTTGCCAACGCGCGACGAATTTGATGACGATGTCGCCCACGAGGCGCTGGTCACCAAGTTCAAGGCGGCGTTTCGCGAGGAATATGAATGCCATCGCGCCCTTTCGGGCCTTAGAGGCTTTCCCCGCCTGTATGGATGGGGCGAGGTTGACGGCGTGCCCGCGATTGTCATGGAGTGGGTCGAGGGCGAGACGCTCGCTCGCCTGCGCTCGCGCCTTGCCGTGGACGATGCCGGGCGTCTGTCGCCGCTCGTGGCGGCGCGCCTGGGTCGCGACCTGTTCGATCTGCTCTGCCGCATGAGCTTGGTAGGCGAGGGGTTCGTCCATCGCGATATCTCGCCCGCTAATATTATGGTGCGCACGGCGCGCCTGCCGCTCGACCGACAGCTTGCCGAAGGCACCTTCGACCTGTGCTTGATCGACTTTGGCTCTTCGCTGGCGCTCGAGCCCGCCTCTGCGGTGGCCGGCACCGGCGGCAAGGCGTCGTTTACCGAGCGCTATGCCACGTTGCGCCGCGCGACGGTGGCCTACGCCCCGCCCGAGATGCTCACCGACGATATCCCCGACCTGCGCATGCTTCGCATGTCGCCGGCAATCGATGTCTATGCAGCGGCGAGTACGGTCTACGAGCTCATCGCCGGTGTCGCGCCGTACGAAGTAGCGCCGGGTGCGTCGGGTACTTCGGGCTCGCGCAAAAAGACGTGCGATATCGCCAGCCCTTATCGCCTCAAGATGGATACGCTGCCCGATTATCCCGTTGGCGCCCACGCGCCCGGCTGCGACTTGACGCAACTGCTGCGACGCGAGCCCGATGTGGCACTTGCCGCGGCCGAACAGGCTCAGCAGCTGGGACTCGATCCAAATTCCGAGGATCTGCGCGATGCGCTGGCGTTTGTCGATGCCCAGTTGTTCGACGTGGTCATGGCCTGCCTGTCCTGCCATCAGGAAGATCGTCCCGAGCCGGCTGCGGTGGAGGCGGCGCTCTCGGCATTTTGCGACCACTATGCGCAAAATGTCGCCCGCTCGCTTCGCGCCGAGCCGCTCTTGCCGTGTCCGATGGAGGTATCGGGGCATACAGCCCGGCGTGCGGCGATGGTTGGTGCGACGGCGGTATGCGGCGTGATTTGGGCTGTGGTCGTGGTATCAGCTGCGCTGTTGGCGTCGGGTGCCCATGTGACGCTCGTCGTGGGACCGCTTATGTGGTCCGGGAAGCTGCCGGCCATTATCGCCGCACTGGCGTTGGCACCGCCGGGCATGGTGGGCATCGCTGCCGGCGCCATGGCACACGATCGTCGCACGGGGTTCCTGCATGGCGTACTGGTGCTTTCTGCCTGCGAGGTTCCGGTGCTGATCGCGGTTGCATGCACCGTGTTTTCCCAGCGCGCCGTAGCGAGCGGCTTCGTTGCCGCCCTAATTGCAACCTATGCGCTCACGTGGTTTTTGCTGGCGATGGGGTTTGCCTTTGAGCTTCCCGTCGTGTCAGCGCGACGTGCGAAAATTTCCATGGCGACGCCGCTTGCCGGCGGAGCCGCGGCTGCTCGCGCCTTTGGCGGGCCGGCCGAAGTATCCGACACTATCTCTGCGACCAAGGAGGGCTAAGCCATGGCTTCTCAAGCTGAGCTCACCCCGTGCGGGGCAATGTTTGACATCTTTAAGCACGCAGCGCACCTGAGCCATATCGAACTGTGCGGCCTGGTGCTCTCGAGCCGCCCGCTCGTCGACGGCCGTAGTCCGCAGAGCCGTGCTGCCGATCGCTCTTGGGTTTCGCGCTTTATCGTGCGCGCGCCGGTCGGCACGCTGCAGGAACGTTATTTTGCCGATTACGGCACCTCGGCCGCGCGCATTATGTCGCAGCTGGCCCTGCGCCGCCGCAATCCCATGGACGCCGCGGCCGTGACCAACATGGTGTGCGGCCCCGCTGGCGAGCCCATGGTGCGGGCACTCGAGGAATGCCATCAGGACACGAATCTCTATCGCAATGCGCTCGAGCGCCTGTCGCAGGCGGCTGAGCTCATGCCCGCCGAGCGCGCCGAGGCCATCCTGGTGCTGTTTGTCGCCGTGGGCTGCTCGGCAGATGTCCGCTCGTCGGTGACCTATGCCCTCGACTACGCTCATGCGACCTGTGGCGGCGCCACGTCGACGCCGCGCTCGCTGAGCACCTCGACGGTCACGGGCGAGCACGAGGCGGCGCCTGCGCACCCGTTGGGACTGCTGCGCGTGCAAAACGGCTACGTGGTGAGCGCCCCGCGCTGGATTCAGCCGAGTGAGGAGGGCGTCGAGATCGGCGCGCTGGCGACGGGGGAGGGCGATATCACCGATGTGGGCGATGACGTTTCGGCTCGCCATGCCCACGTGTGGTGCGATGACCAAAATGTCTGGTACGTCGAGGACCTGTCGTCCACCAACGGAACTGTGGTGGTAAACGGCGCGACGAACGTCTGCACCCAGGTCGAGCCCGGCCGCTCCGCTCAGCTCAACCCCGGTGACGAGCTCAGGCTCGGAGAATCCACAACCTACGCCATCCTCCTCGGCGCCCTCTGACTCATCTCCTAAATAAGTTGCGGTGAAATAGGGACTGTTTAAGGCTACGGCCGGCAAAAACAGCTCCTATTTCACCGCAGCTGCCATTTGGTCCCTCGGTGACGGAAGGATAAATTTTGCCCTTGATGGTCGCTCGGGGTAAACCTTTACCGCCCACCTATATTTGTCGAAATTACACTTGACGGCGGGGTACAATAAACCCGCATGCGGATTTCCGTTGCGGGCGCTTCCCATCACCGGGGCGTGCCCGGGAGCATCCGGCATGCGGCCTTTGCGGCGCTCGATCATGTGCAAGACGGGTAGCTGGGCCTGTGGAGCGCGTGCAGCCCTCCTCGCCTCGGCATGCCTTCTCTCCACGCCATGTACCTGCTGCTGAGTCCGCCTGTCAGATGACTGGAAGCAACAGCGAAAATCCCATCACGCCAACATCCCGGTAATCGCCGGGGCCTGTATACCTATATGAGAGGAGAGGGGTATATGGCGCGTAAGTTTAAGTCTATGGACGGCAACGAGGCGGCCGCATATGTTTCGTATGCGTACACCGAGGTAGCGGGAATTTATCCCATTACGCCGTCCAGCCCGATGGCCGACCATGTCGACCAGTGGGCGGCCCAGGGTCGCAAGAACATCTTTGGCACCCCGGTCAAGGTCGTCGAGATGGAGTCCGAGGCGGGTGCAGCCGGTACCGTTCACGGTTCGCTGGGCGCCGGTGCTCTGACCACCACCTACACGGCTTCTCAGGGCCTGCTCCTGATGATCCCGAACATGTACAAGATCGCGGGCGAGCAGCTCCCGGGCGTCTTCCACGTCTCCGCGCGTTGCGTCGCTTCCCACGCCCTGAACATCTTTGGCGATCACTCCGACGTCATGGCCTGCCGCCAGACCGGTTTCGCCATGCTCGCCGAGGGCAACGTCCAGGAGGTCATGGACCTCTCGCCGGTGGCTCACCTTGCCGCCATCGAGGGTAAGACCCCGTTCCTCAACTTCTTCGACGGCTTCCGCACCAGCCACGAGATCCAGAAGGTCGCCATGTGGGACTACAAGGATCTTGCCGAGATGTGCGACATGGACGCCGTCCAGGCTTTCCGCGACCACGCGCTCAACCCTGAGCACCCGCACACCCGCGGCAGCCATGAGAACGGCGACATCTTCTTCCAGAACCGCGAGGCCTGCAACAAGGTCTACGACGAGCTCCCTGCCGTCGTCGAGGGCTACATGAAGAAGATCAACGAGAAGCTCGGCACCGATTACGGCCTGTTCAACTACTACGGCGCTCCCGATGCCGATCGCGTCGTCGTGTGCATGGGCTCCTTCTGCGACGTGCTCGAGGAAGTCATCGACTACCTCAACGCTCACGGTGAGAAGGTCGGCCTGGTCAAGGTTCGCCTGTTCCGTCCGTTCTCCATCAAGCACTTCGTGGACGTTCTCCCCGAGACCGTCCAGAAGATCGCCGTCATGGACCGCACCAAGGAGCCGGGTTCCATCGGCGAGCCGCTCTACCAGGACGTCGTCTCCGCTCTCTACGAGGCCGGCAAGACGGGTATCAAGGTCGTCGGCGGCCGTTACGGCCTGGGCAGCAAGGACACGCCTCCCGCGTCCGCGTTTGCCGTCTTCGAGGAGCTCAAGAAGGACGAGCCCAAGCGCGAGTTCACCATCGGCATTGTCGATGACGTGACCAACCTGAGCCTGCCCGAGGCCGAGGATGCGCCCAACACCGCAGCTCCCGGCACCATCGAGTGCAAGTTCTGGGGTCTGGGTGGAGACGGTA